>Ga0207752_1000815_pt1 | contig 14646 bp, 14 predicted proteins | sample Pon2CUnioCityCA_6_FD_187272 | JGI IMG/M metagenome (GOLD analysis project Ga0207752, IMG submission 187272) | Marine sediment microbial community from Union City, CA, USA - Pond 2C Sediment 2 (SPAdes) | ecosystem: Environmental > Aquatic > Marine > Intertidal zone > Salt pond sediment ...
ATTAAAGACGCAAGACAAGCCCTTTTTCTCAATTATACAAACATCAGGAAACCATCGTCCGTATAATATACCCGAAGATAACCACGGTTTTGTCTCGAAAAAAATCACACGTAAAGAAGCAAAAGCAAATGGCTTCCAAAGCAATGATGAATACAATGCATTCCGTTTTATGGATCACAGCGTTGGCTTTTTTATGCAGCAAGCTAAAAAAGAAAAATACTTTGATAACACCATCTTTGTTTTCTTCGGAGACCATGGTGTACATGGCACCGGAGGTCACATGACAGAAGCCCAACGTCAGCTGCACCTCAACGCAATCAATGTGCCGCTGATTATTTACGCGCCAAAATTATTGAAAAGTAAAAAATATACTTTTGCAGCCAGTGAAGTTGATGTACTACCGACCTTAACCAGTCTTGCAGGCATCCCTCATACAAATCATTCCATAGGTTCTGATTTACTGGATCCCAACATTAATAAAAACCGTGTTGTTTTTACTATGGAGCACAGTCAGCCATGGCTTATAAGTATGGTTGGGGAAAAAGTTATGTTCTCAGATACGACGCTTAATACAAAACCAACATTACATGACCTGACATCTAAAGAACCGCGAAAAGATATTAGTAATAAGAATCCTAAAGAAGCGGAAAGACTTAAGCGTTTAACCTTTGGGATTTATGAGACGTTGAAGTATATGAGGTATAACAATAAGCCTGAATAACATTGATGTCCGGTTTCGGCCGGACAGCCGAGTTACTTTTTCTTGCTTGTCCAAGCAAAAGTAACCAAAAAGAAAGACACCCAGAGTCTTGACCTCGTTTTACTCGGTTCCCCTCGATGCTCGCATATAACGGGCGCTGCGCAACTCGCGCGAAGCAAAGCTTCTTATGCGCTCAAACAGTGCTCGCTTTAATCCCGTTACATCCTGCGCGTCTCAGCTGCGACAATGGGATAGTCCTTCACCAAACTATAATGCTATGATGATGGCAACTAATAACCCGGAACAGTCATTCCCGCGAGGGCGGGAATCCAAAATTTAGACAATAACTGTTGACCTAAAAAATAACCGTTAAAAAGACTTTACAACAGAAGATTTGTAGATAGCTCATGATAATAAACCGAAATATGAAAACGCTCCTTATTCTAATATTCTCTTTGTGTTTAATGTCATGCACTACCTACACAAATACTCTATGGCAGGATTCAACATATAAAGAAAATATTTCAAACTTTCTAATTACTGAAAAAGGTGAAAAACTAGTTATTATTGGCGATAAATACCATTACATATTCAAGCTCGACAAAAATCTCAATAATATTTTATCCTTTAAAAAAAGAAAGAAATTATATGCATTATTTAGCCAATTTAATGTCGATAATGATAATAATGTTACAGGGATATACACAATTTCTTTTGTAATCAGAGATAAAAATGATATACCCAAAATTCAAAATTTAGGATTTAAGAGAAATAAATTTAGCCGAGAAGACTGGACTTTTTACACTTACAAAAATGCAATTAAAGGGAAACGCTACACAGGTAATAAAAATAAACCTAATGCTTTAAAATTCAATAGAAAGTATCAGGTTTTAGTTAAAGAACAAAACTCGCCTCTTAAAACCATAAAGAAAATTTTTACAACGCCCGTCACTGTGACAGCTGATGGAATAGCTACGGTAACAGGCTATACATTAGCACCATCATTAATGCCTCCATTTAATAATCAATAAGATGCCTAAAATTAATTGAGAACACTACACCATCTTATTGTTCCACCCCCGTTAAACGCAGCCGAGCATCAAATTTAAATCAGGGTCATAGCGAGCTTTTGTTTGAGCGGATAAGAAGCTTTGCTTCCCGCGAGTTAGCGAGTGCCTGATTTAATTTTTATGCGAGGGGATTGGGATTGAAAATCCCAACAAGTTTCCGGGCGGCCTTCTTTTTGGTTACTTTTTCTTGGCCGCGCAAGAAAAAGTGACTTGCTGTCGGGCAACCCCCGACAAATAAATACCTAATACAATGCACAAAAACACCTCACAATTTGACCCCACAAACCCAATCCGATAAGGTCGCTTCCTCAACAAAAACACTCAAAATCAGGCAAAAATATGAAAGTTCTCGTTATTGGCGGCGGTGGCCGTGAACATGCCCTGGCATGGAAAGCAGCACAATCTGACAATGTTTCTAAAGTTTTCGTGGCACCCGGTAATGCCGGTACCGCGCTTGAAGACAAGTTAGAAAACGTGGCCATTGGTGCAGAAGATATTGATGCTTTAAAAGCCTTTGCCCTCGAGAACAAAATTGACCTGACGATTGTCGGCCCTGAAGCCCCGCTGGTTATCGGTGTCACGAATCAATTTGAAGCAGCGGGTCTACGTTGCTTTGGCCCAAGTGAAGGTGCAGCCCAACTGGAAGGCTCAAAAGCATTCACAAAAGACTTTTTGGCTCGCCATAATATCCCGACCGCAGCATATGCTAATTTCACTGAAATTGATCCTGCTGTTGCCTACATCAAGGAACAAGGTGCGCCTATCGTCATTAAAGCTGATGGGCTTGCGGCAGGTAAAGGCGTTATTGTAGCCATGACGGAAGAAGAAGCCATTACCGCGGTTAACGATATGCTGGCGGGTAATGCCTTTGGTGATGCCGGGCACCGCGTGGTAATTGAAGAATTCTTAACCGGTGAAGAAGCCAGTTATATCGTGATGGTGGATGGCGAAAACATTTTGCCGATGGCCACATCGCAGGATCATAAAGCCGCGCTTGATGGCGATAAGGGCCCGAATACCGGTGGTATGGGCGCCTATTCCCCTGCCCCTGTTGTGACCTCGGAAATCGATGCCCGCATTATGAAGGAAGTGATTGAGCCTACCGTGAAAGGCATGGCGGCTGAAGGTAATGCTTACACTGGTTTCCTCTATGCTGGCTTGATGATTTCAGCTGACGGTGCACCGAAAGTTATCGAGTACAACTGCCGTTTTGGTGATCCTGAAACCCAGCCGATAATGATGCGCTTAAAATCTGACCTGGTTGAACTGTGTAATGCTGCTTTAGATAAAAAACTCAACCAAATGAGCATTGAATGGGATCCCCGTCCGGCACTGGGTGTGGTACTTGCCGCCGGCGGTTACCCTGCAGACTACCCTAAAGGCGATGTCATTACCGGTATCCCTGTTGCAACAGCTGACAGCAAGGTTTTTCATGCCGGCACGGCTGAAAAAGATGGCCAGGTTGTCACCAGCGGTGGCCGGGTTTTATGTGCGGTTGCCCTCGGTGAAACCGTGAGTGAAGCGCAGGCAAAAGCCTATGAAGTCACCCGTCAAATTGACTGGAATAACGTCTACTTCCGCACGGATATTGGGCATCGAGCTATTTCACGCGAAAAATCATAAAAATTCTGCGAATTAGCAGTTAAAATCGCCTATTTCCTTAAACAGAAATCGAAGATAAGCTTCGACTTCTGGGCCGATTTTGCATAAAATATGCGACTTTTCCGGCACAACCCTGGGGTTATTCTAAAGGGGAGTTATTCTAAAGGGATTAGACCAAAGCCGATGGCGTCTAAATGCGCAGGTACTAAGTTACCGAAAGATTTAAACCGAATTCATAATAATTTTTAAAAGACTTAAGGAGATTCCATGTCTGCTAAACATCCTGTCATCGCAGTAACTGGCTCATCAGGCGCCGGCACAACGACTGTAAAAAATGCATTTGAGCATATTTTCTTCCGTGAAAAAATTAATCCTCTCGTAGTTGAAGGCGATAGCTTCCACAAGTTTGATCGTGCTGAAATGAAAGAGCAGATTGAAGTTTTTGCCAAGCAAGGTAAAAACCTTAGCCACTTTGGTCCTGAAGCTAACCATTTTGATCTCCTGGCTGAAACATTCAAAAGCTATGGCGAAACAGGACAATGCAAACGTCGTTACTACTTGCACTCTGATGAAGAAGCCGCTGAGCATAACGCACGTTTAAGCACCAGCTTAACCCCGGGCCAGTTCACACCATGGGAAGAGATCAAAGAAGAGTCTGACGTTTTATTCTACGAAGGTCTGCACGGTGGTGCGGCTGATGACAAATCAGATGTTTCAAAATTCGTTGATTTACTCGTTGGTGTAACGCCGATTGTAAACCTTGAGTGGATTCAAAAAATTCACCGTGATAATGCTCAACGTGGTTACTCTGCTGAAGCGATTGTTGATACGATTTTACGTCGTATGGAAGATTACGTTAATTACATTACACCGCAATTCTCCAAGACTGATATCAACTTCCAACGTGTTCCAACGGTTGATACGTCTAACCCATTCATCGCACGTGATATCCCGACTCCTGATGAAAGTATGATCGTAATTCGTTTCCGTGATCATCACGCTGTTGACTTCCCTTACTTGCAAAGCATGATCCAGGATTCATTCATGTCACGTCCAAATACTATCGTTGTACCAGGTGGGAAAATGGGCTTTGCAATGGAACTCATTCTAAGCCCAGTTATTCATGACTTGATCCAGAAAAAGAAAAAAGCTTAATTAACAAATTAAGTTAAAATAAAAAGCCGGAACCATTAAAATTGGTTCCGGCTTTTTTGTTTTTACATTTTAAAATCCACACGTAAAATAATTTATTTGGACTTTACATAACCATGCAGTCATTTATCAGCGCAACCAGCATAAAAAAAGATTGGCAACAGGCCGCAGAGGATCTTTTGCAGCAACTTGGGTCTATCCCTGCTGAAGCCAACGTGGCTTTTATTTACGCCACGGATTCATTTGCCACGGAGTTAAGCCGCCTGCTTGATGAACTGAAAAATAAAACAAGCATCGAAAACTGGGTCGGCAGTATTGGTAAAGGGATATGTGCCAATAAAGAGGAAATTTATGATCAACCCGCAGTCACAGTCATGTTGGCTGACTTTCCTGAAGATTCATTTAGCGTTTTTAGTGGCATTGAAAATGCCCCACAAATGACAACACCGGGGGATGATTTTAGCAGCGGTATCAAGCTTGCCGTCATTCACGGTGATCCCCGTAACGGCATGGTCACAGAACACATTCAGCAGTTCCCTGAAAAAGTAGCGCAGAGCTATAGTATCGGTGGCATCACCTCATCCGATAACCATTTTTTCCAGGTCGCTAACACTGTAACCGAAGGTGATATCTCGGGTATTGTATTTGATGAACAAACACAGGTCGTTACCGGCCTGACCCAGGGCTGCACACCGATAGGTGAACCGCATACCTTAACTGATTGTAGCCATCATATAGCAATAAGCATTGATCAGCGCCCCGCACTGGACGTGTTTAAAGAAGAAATCGGTGATATTTTAGCGCGTAATATTGATCGTGCTGCCGGTTATATATTTGCCGGCTTTCCCATCAAGGGAAACGATACCGGTGACTACCGGGTCAGAGATATTATTGGTATTGATATTGAGAATGACCACATCGCCATTGCTGATGATATGGAAGCCAATAGCGCGATTATGTTTTGTAAACGTGATGGCCAGAGTGCCAGCGAGGACATGCAACGCATGTTAGGCAATATTAAAAAGCGCCTCGGTGATAACAAGGCAAGAGGCGCACTTTATATTAGTTGTGTCGGCAGGGGTAAAAATTTATTTGGTGATAACTCTGAAGAGCTGGCGATGATCAACGCGGCACTCGGTGATATTCCGCTTGCCGGGTTTTATGCAAGTGGTGAAATTGCCGGTGACCAGCTCTATGGTTATACCGGTGTATTAACCGTATTTATATAGCACTAATCTTTAACCAGCAGCTGCGGAATTTTTTGCACTCCTCCGAGCAGCACCACAACCTTGAACCCGTTCTGTGCTAATAAAAAAGCGGCCGCCGAACTGCGTCGCCCGGTGCCACAGTAACAAATATATTCCTTATCCTTATCCAGTTCTTTCATACGCATACGTAATTCATGCAGCGGAATATTTTTCGCGTTTTTCAGATGGCTATGATTAAACTCGGTGACATGACGTACATCTAACCAGACATTTCCCTTAGCCACGCGCACCTGTGCCTCTTCTGGCGTAACACGATCAAGCAACGGTTCTTTAAGCAGTTCGTTAAAGTCATCCTTTGCCAGGCGCATCATTTGTCCATTGGTCATCATGGTCACCGAAGCATTTCGTTTTGCCCCGGAAATCAGCGCTTCTTCTCCAAAGCTGGCCCCGGCACCGAGCGTGGCTAATTCAACCGTGCGTGTCACCCGCGCTTCACCTTCGGTTAAGACGTAATAAAAATCACCCGGGCTACCCTGCTCTATAATGACATCATCTTTGTCGACCGAGATCGTTTCCATGCGTTGCAGCAAGCTTTTGATATTGGCAGGCGGCATATTTTTAAATGCCATGATATGGCGCATGCGTCTGATCCAGTTAGGCCCACCTTCTTCATTGACTGATGCCTCGAGATCCACAGCAGTATCATCACTCATCACAACCGTTTGTTCGATATCCGCCTCTTGTTGTTCTTCCTTTTCGACCTGGGCTTTTTCTTCGGCAACCGCGAGCTGATCCCAGGTCAGCATGTAATCCAGCACACTGTTATCTATACGTAACACCCTGGCGATAGTCATTGCGGTACAGGTTACCTGGCGTGGCTGGCCTTGTGCCAGTGGATGTTTTGCATCTTCTGATTTATGTGTCAAAACGGTATTTAATGTACTATCCGACACCGAGTTCATTTGAATATCGCCGTTGAGTAAATAGACACTTTGATTATCTACGTCACCTTCACGAAAAATAGTGACGCCGACCCCCATTTCCTCAACATCGACCAATCCTCTTAATTCTTCCAGGCGCTCGGGAGATAAAACGGAAAGCGGTTCAACCTGCTGAAGTTGCTCAATAGAAATTTTTTCTTTTTTGCTCATAAAATAAAACAACCTTTATTTTTCGAGATAGCGGTACCTGGAAAAAAAGCCGGTCTATTTTCGACCCGCTGGCATAAAATTTGTCATTATTTTTAGCTCATTTTCGTCATTTTTAACAGCTATATCCGAAGAAATCACTGTTTCTGGCAAATTCTTCTGCATTTAACATCGCTTTAAAAATAGAGTGTTAAATCCATCACATCTTTTACCCCCAGCCATTAAGAATCTCCCTGATTTGTCGATAACCCAAGCTAACGCCCACTTTTACCTGAGACGAGTCCGTGTAGAACAGATGTTGCTTTCTTCTATTATCAAGGCCTTATTGGACAACCAGGATATTCCTTATCAGCTGGTAAAAGCGGCTGATGGAAAAAAACTGGGGCATACTCATGCCTCGGTAAGCCTGTTAAAAGATAACGAAGGCATCGTCATGGCCATTTTTAATAACGGCCACCAATTTGATCTCCTTACCTTAAAAGCCCTGGTAGGACGCCCTGAGCTACGCTTTATAAGCCTGCAGGAGCTAGATGAAACACTCACCTCGGTTAAAAAAAATACGCATAAACCGTTTAGCAAACCCTCTTCACAGCAAGCGGGAGAGATTGCCATTCAGCTCATTATTGATGAGCCCATGAGCAATAAATCATCCGTCTTGCTAGTCACTGATAACCCGGAAGAACGTATCCAGGTCGATATCTGGGATATGCAAATAATGATAGAAAATGCGCTGATTGGTGGTATATTTTCACATGCAAGTAATTCTCAGTCACAGCTTACTGGAAAAATGAAAAGTAACTTGCTGGCTCAACTTAAAAATATTCATCACCTCCCTGTTATGCCATCAATTGCGGCCAGTCTTCTTGAGTTGAAGGCAAATCCTGATGCAACCATTGATGACATGGTAAAAATTATTTCTCATGATCCGGCTCTGACCGCGCAAATATTACGCTATGCCAACTCCTCCCTTTTTGGCTTCAGTGGCCAGATAAGTAACCTGCATGATGCGATTTTCCGGGTACTGGGTTATGAAACGGTACTCTACATGTCTTTTGGTGGTGCCCTCGGTCGTGCATTTAAGCTGCCACAAACAGGACGCCTGAGCATGCAGACCTTCTGGAAAGAAGCGACCTATCGTGCAGCACTGTGTCAACAACTTGCGCTCCGTATGCCAAGGCACTCCCGTCCTTCAACATCACTTGCTTATATAACAGGCCTGCTGCATAACATCGGTATCGTCATTATGGGGAATTTGTTTCAAAACGACTTTAACTGGCTCAATAAAATGCTGACCAGTAGACCTGAACAACCTTTGATCACTACAGAGCAAAACCTGTTTGGCTGTACCCATGCCACTATTGGCAGGCACTTGATGGAACACTGGAACATGCCTGAAGAAATTTCTATCGTAGTCGGTGAACACCATACACCCGAATATACTGGCAAACAGTCGGTTTATGTCTGGCTCACCCAGCTGGCCGGGCAAGCTTTAAAAGAACATGGCTTATCGGATGCAGATGAAGAAATGGAAATGACGAAACTCTGTGGGCTGCTAGAGCTGGCAGATGACGATGTTAAAGAAGCACTCGCTGCGGTCATGGAAGAAAACACCGCGCTCGATGCCATTGCTGATACGCTTTGCGCCTGATAAGAAACTCTTAAACTCTTAATCCACCTAAGCGCTTCATGACATAGTTTTTGTACCAGAAAATCCCGGCAATAAAACTCGCAATCACTAAAATAATCATACCGATTATCCAGAACCAGGATGACTCCTCGTACTGAGAGGCCAGTAAATCTGCCCGTTCTCGTGTCCATTCGCGACGTTCAGCTTTAAGTTCATCCAGCTTCTCACTTAATGCAATATTGGCTTTCTCAAGTACCGCGGCAGTATTGTTTCCCTGTGAAATTTCTTTTTCTAACTTGGCCAGCTTTGCTTTGATCGCATTGAGCTGAATAATCGCAGGCGCTTCTTTGGTTACGTAAATATCTTTAATCCAGCCGGTCACACCTTTATCCGTGGTAATTTTGACATAACCCCCTGTTCTTTCGTGAACCTGCAAACGCATGCCTGTGAACACCACGCTGATCGGTGGTATGCCACTGACCGGTTCTTTTCGAACACCAACGCGTAGATTATCGCTGATATAAACATATTCAGCCGCATAGGCGATGTTGACACTGCCCAGCAGCAACCCGGATAAAAGTAATGCTAAAAAATAACGCGAAATACAGTGAAACAGAATGTGATCTTTTTCGGTAGTCATAAATTAATAAACAGTTTATATATTTTTAATGGGTTAACTTGTTAAATTATCGGTAAATTTGACTTTTTCTTTAACAAAACCCCTGATAATTAGCTACCTAAGTTAACAACTTCGGTGCATAAATAACAGCATAAATCGAAATTTGTATTCAAAATAGCCATCTCATTCCGAGACATAAATACTACCGTTTTCATTCACAATATTAACAGGCTTTAATTTTTGTCCCTGGCAGGGACCACGTACACAAAAGCCCGTATCCGGTTCAAACAGTGCGCCATGCATACAACACTGTAAAAAAAGGCCATCGACGCTGAAAAATTGCTCTTTTTGCCAGTTAAGGTTCACCCCGGTATGTGGACAGCTGTTTTCATAGGCATAACAGTGCTTATTCACGAAAATCAGAAAAGCATCGTTTTCACCCGTTGCGCCTGGAACAGTAAATTCCCTGCAAGACAGCTCATCCAGGCTGTCAAAATCACATATTTTTTGTTTCACCGTATTTATCCTGTAGGCAGAATATTACAAAAATAAAAATAAACAATAAGTTTAACAAAAATTGTTTTTTGTCACTAAATGCATGTATAGTAGCGTCAAAGCTTCTTTAATACAGCTGAAGCATTGGGAATTTTTATTAATATTTGAATTTAAATAATCAAACTTAACTCTAAATTATCTAAATATATTAGGAGCAAATATGGCCGCTAAAAAGAAAGCCAAGAAAAAAGCAGCAAAGAAAAAAACTGCAAAGAAAGCAGCACCAGCTAAAAAAGTCAAAGCAATTAAAGAACCTATGACAAAATCAGCGCTGTACACTGAACTTGCAGAACGTACAGAACTGAAGAAGAAAGATATTGTTGCTGTATTCACTGAATTATCTGACATCATTAACGGCCACGTACGTAAAAATGGTGCCGGCGTATTTACAATGCCAGGTTTAATGAAAGTTAAAGTCGTTCGCAAGCCAGCAACAAAAGCTCGCCCAGGCATTAATCCTTTCACAGGTGAAGAAACAATCTTTAAAGCAAAACCAGCTCGTAATGTTGTTAAAGTTCAACCTTTAAAAGCATTAAAAGATATGGCAGTTTAATTTTTTATTAAACTGAGCATTAAAAAAGGGGCTAAGTTAGCCCCTTTTTTATTTCCGTTTTTAACCAGCCGGTTTAAAAACTGATGTTAAGTGCAAAGTAAGCACCTTTGTCAATCTCGTGATCAGGCTGGTTTACAATATCTACTGTTATCTCTTTATACCCTATAGCCATTCTCGCCTGTGGTGTGATCTGGAAATTCGCATAGACACCAAACTCTGTTAAACCATCTGCATCACCAAACGAAACAACACCCGGTGCGGTATAGAAGAATCCACCGAGACCAAATCCACCCCAGGATTCAGGCGCTAAAAGTAAGTCACCACCGATAGTAATTGCACCAACATCAAATTTTCCTGCTGTTGTTGTTACTTGTGAGTAATAAGCGCGGCCACCAATTGATACGATAAGCGGTACAGAAACGCTCTCACCCCGAACTAATAAACCTGCATTCACTAAAACATCATCATTCTCGTCATATAAAAAACCGGCCTCTAATTCGAGACGACCAAAATCCTGGCCAAACGCCTCGGTGAGATACATAAACCGTGCTGTATCGCTGCCTAACTGAATATTGATTTCTGCAGCTGAAGCAGCATTACCTGCAAACAAAGCTGTAACTAATAAAATAATTCTTTGGTACATAAAAGGTTTCCTCTAACTAACACGCTGAACTTTGTTCATGTTTTTTATTCTATGCGAAAGCCATGCCAAGGTATAGGGCAGAATGCTGATAAACCACAGTTAACCCAGCATAGACATGATGTCACGAATGTCCTGCTCGGCTTCAAACAACACTTCTAAACTGGCATCCGGTCCCATTTTACTTAAACCTAATTTTAAAAATGCCGGGGTTGATAAAAGCGGGGGCAATTCTACTTTATTCTCACTGCCAAAATAACTATGTATCTGGGCTACGATAACAATGTCTGCATAATCCGCGGCTTCATTAGTATCACGCATCCAGTTTTCAGCCTCTACCGAGACAACACTTAACGCCGGATCAAAATTCCATTCTTTTAAAATTTGTTTCCCGAGAGAAGCGCGCAGTTGTTGAATAACAAAATCCAGTTTTTCTTCCGATTCAAGCAACTCGGGAAAATCTGTAGCGTAATGCAACACGGGTAATACACCTATATCATGCAACAACCCTGCTAACATCGCTGTGTCTTCATGCAGGTTAGGTGTCACTTTTGCGATGGTTGAAGCAATCGCAGCAACGTGGCAGCTATGCTGCCAAAGGTTTTGCACCCGGGTTCGCAACTGTTTGCTTTCTGTATTAAACACGTTATTTAAGACCAGGCAGGTTACAAGGTCTCGCGTGGTGGCCAGGCCAAGCCGGTTCACGGCCATTAAACAATTTTCTACCGGTTGCCGGCTGCGGTATAAAGGTGAGTTAGCAATCTGAACCAGGCGCGCGGTTAATGAGGGATCAACCTGGATCATTTTGACGACATTACCCAGGTTCACATCATCGTCACTTACAGCCTGTTGTACCCGGATAATAATTTCCGGAAGTGAAGGCAAGACCAGCCGTCCGGCTTCATGTTCGTTTTTTATTTTGTCTATTAACGCCTGACTGGAATCCATACTTTTCTCTTTATATATTTTGAATTTCCGGTTTTAAGCAGATTAACGTATACATAAAGGGAAAGTATAGAGGCAGCTTTATTCTATCATTCCTTTTTGAATCACCTCTTCGATATCTTTCACCATGCGTTCAAGTTGTTGTGGCGATTGAGGAATGCTCGAAATTGATTCACGCCGGTTATGAGCAACAAGATCAATTCGCTCACCCACTTCGGGGCGTTGTTGAATAAATTTCAGCATAATGCTGCGTTCAATGCGTAACATATCGACCCGGTTCATTGCAGAAACCGTTGCCGCGCGTGGTGCACCGGTCAATATAGACCATTCTCCAAAGTAATCACCCGAATGCATTAATGCCAGGTTAATCGTGCTGTCTCCCATCTTATGGGAAACCCGTGCCGCACCACGAATAATGATATAAAAATAGTCTCCGGGTTCACCCTCACGGACAATCACCCCACCCTCAGGAATACCAGCAAGTGATGATGCTTCAATTAATGGTTTCAAGGCGGCCTTGTCCAGGTGACGAAATAAATCAACTCCGCGTAGCGCCGTTTCGCTCAGGCGGTTTTTATAACGTTCGAGGATAGCACTGTATAATTCTGAACGACCGGTAATCACTTTTTCAAATGATTCCCCGGAAAGAATTAACAGGACACTGGGTTTTGTTGCCCGTACATTAGAGATACGCACTGAATCAAGCAGGGCAGAAATTTCTCCAAAAATTTCTCCACGTTTTAAATGTGCTATCACCAGCGGGTTTTCATCATTACCCTCACTGACTTCAACTTCACCCATGACAATAATAAATACCCGGCGATCATTTTCACCCTGCTTACACAGCGTTTCACCGATCATTGCTGAATGAACCGTGCCGTAATCAATTAAGGTTTGTTTTTCTTCGGCTGTTAATAAATCACCAAACGCCGTTTGACTATCTATCGCGCTCTCAATCACTTCATAAATTTTGTCACTTTTACTCATAGCATTGTTTCCAAATGGGGGAGCGTTAGTGTAATGAGTCTATTTAGAAATTTGTTGGGAACAAATCACAAAATAACCGATTACTTATTTTATTGCGTTTAAACGTGACGTTTTTTTAGAAGGCTCACAAATTAAATAAGTTAACCGTGATTGTGTAAAACAATTTAAGAATCTCTGCTAAGCGATTTTATTACAGGCAAAAAAAAACCTTCCTCAGCGCTCAACGGGGGAAGGTACACGCTAAAAAGGAGCATGAAAAAATACTTGCTGAATATAAGCAACTTAAAAAATTTTCAGGCTTTTCCCAATTTTTAACTTTTAGCAATTTAAAACTGGAACAACAATAAGAAGCAAAACTGCAGACTCTTTGCCTGAAATCAATGTGGAGTCAACAGGTGTCAAGCTGGTAACAAATTACTATTAAATTTAGTCAGAAAAACACAACTTTCAAGTTTTTGCCGCTTTTCAGCCGATTTCCAACCAAATTTTACTCTTCCTCTTCACATTTTTTACACTCTAACCCGGTACCGAGGAACTTTTCCCGCCCAGCTTCACTTTCTACCCACGGACGATTAAACCAGGGAGGCTTGTGTCGCACGTGGCGGCTATGGCCACAGCTTAAAATGGCGAGCCAGTCCCCATGTTCATCTTTATCAAAGCTGACAATCGTCTGTTTCAATTAACTTATTGCCTGGCCACGCAAAACTAATCGCGGAAATTATCAAACTGCAAGGGCATATCAATATCCGCTGTCTTAAGAAAGGCAATCACCTGTTGCAGGTCATCACGCTTTTTCCCCGTCACCCGGACTTTTTCGCCTTGCACGGCAGACTGCACTTTCAGCTTTTTCTCTTTAATCAGCTTCACTATTTTTCGCGAGGTGTCTTTATCCAGCCCCTGTCGAATGATGACTTTCTGCTTGACCTGTTTTCCCAGTTTCTCACTATCGGCAATATCCAGGCAGGCAATATCAATCCCGCGACGGTGCAATTTATTCTGTAGTATATCCAGCATTTGCTGTAGCTGGATCTCGGCGTCGGCGGTCATGGTGATGGTATCGTCGGATCGCTCAAATGTGGCCTCTACCCCGCGAAAGTCAAAGCGGGTACTTAACTCGCGCTTCGCCTGGTCAACCGCGTTTGTTACTTCATGAAAATCAACTTCTGAAACTACGTCAAAAGATGGCATACCTTTTTTCCTCCTGACAATTTTTAAGCACAGTGATCTTACCTAATAAATCAGGCATGAAATATGCTTATTACCAATTACCAGGAAAAATTAATTTTGCGTAGTTACTGAACTGATCAAGATCACACTTTCTGAATTAAGAACGGAGATTGAAATGAAAACCCACAAAATGAGTGCTGGTTCAAAGTTTATTGAGGCACTGAAAGCTATAGTATTTTTAACCTAGCAGGTAACCATTATGAAAACATCACTGACCATCCTATTCGCTTTACTCGCTGCCAGCAGCTTGTCTGGCTGTAATACAATGAAAACCAATGATGTCGCCTCAGCTTGTCAACAGGGCATTGAGCGCCTTAACCAGCGCTTAAGCGCAACCTCACATGATGTGCACCAGACAAATCTCAGCCGAGCCAACTCTTTACTCATTGCCGCACAGGTGCAGCAGCAATTTGCTGAATACCCAGGTTGCCTGGAAAAAGTAAAACGTGCCCAGGATTATCTGAGCGGCAGGCAAACGGCAATTATTAGCCGCCTGTCAATTTAATCAGCTAATAGCGGGAAAGAGTTTAATTTAACCCTGCGTGCTTTTGTGGCTTGATACTATTTGAATTTAAAAACAGCTTCAGTTCATTTTCAGCCTGTTGCTGATTTT
>Ga0207752_1000816_pt1 | contig 14642 bp, 11 predicted proteins | sample Pon2CUnioCityCA_6_FD_187272 | JGI IMG/M metagenome (GOLD analysis project Ga0207752, IMG submission 187272) | Marine sediment microbial community from Union City, CA, USA - Pond 2C Sediment 2 (SPAdes) | ecosystem: Environmental > Aquatic > Marine > Intertidal zone > Salt pond sediment ...
ATAACCGAGGCAATAAAACGGAGGTCGCTGGCCAGCGGCTGCTGGGTGGCAATCAGCACCAGGCTTTCCGTCTCAATCTTCATCTGTTCCTGGTTGATGTGCTCGTCGCCGGCGATCAGGCGGCGCGCTTCGGCATGGTCACGTTCCTGCAACACGCGCACTGAGGCCAGCAGATTCTCCTCTACTTCGCTACCCAGAGCCAGCATCCGATCCTGCATTTTCTGTAGTTCCCGGTCAAACATTTGTCTTGTCATGGCTATTTCCTTTTACACCTTGAACTGTTAGGGTTTGGTCGGATCGATAGTCCTGCTGCTCATTCAGGCAGTGCCGATAGATAGCCCACGACCCTTTTCCGGATATTATCACGCACCTCGCGAAATGTTGCCAGCTTTTCTTCTTTGCTGCCGGTAGCCAGTGCCGGGTCGGGAAAACCAATGTGCCTGACCTTACCGGAACCCAGCCAGACGGGGCAACTCTCGGCTGCGTCATCGCAGACGGTGATAACCATGTCAAATGGCACCGAGCGGAATGCGTCTACTGATTTTGACTCCCCCTGGCTGATATCGATATCGATTTCCTTCATGGCTTCAATGGCCAGCGGGTGGACATAGCCGGACGGTTCGGTGCCCGCCGAGTGAGCCGTCCACCGCGCCGAGAGGTCGTGGTTGATCAAGCCCTCGGCCATCTGGCTGCGGCAGGAATTGCCGGTACACAAGATAAGAACTCTTCTTTTTGCCATTGTTTACCCAAAGCGCCCGGTAATATACTGCTCGGTCAACTCATGTTCCGGGTTGGTGAAGATGCCCGTCGTCAACCCATATTCTACCAGATAGCCGGTCCGGTTCTCGTCGACGTTGAAGAAGGCGGTGAAATCGGAGGCCCGGGCCGCCTGCTGCATGTTATGGGTCACAATCACAATCGTGTACTTCTCTTTCAGCGTCTGGATCAGCTCTTCAATACGTAGGGTGGCAATCGGATCTAGCGCCGAAGCCGGCTCGTCCATCAGGATTATCTCCGGTTTGACGGCGATGGCCCGCGCGATACACAGGCGCTGTTGCTGCCCGCCGGAGAGGGAGAGCCCACTCTGGTGGAGCTTGTCCTTTACCTCGTCCCAGAGGGCGGCCTGGCGTAACGATCCCTCCACCAGGCCGTCCATATCTCCCTCGTAGCCATTGATGCGGGCGCCCCAGGCCACGTTCTCGTAAACGCTCTTGGGGAAGGGATTCGGCTTTTGGAAAACCATGCCGATGCGTCGCCGCACTTCCACCGGGTCTACGTTCTCGTCGTAGATGTTCTTGCCGCGGAAATGGACGGCGCCCTCCACCCGAGCGGACGAAATCAGGTCGTTCATCCGGTTAAAGGAGCGCAGGACCGTGCTCTTGCCGCAGCCGGAAGGGCCGATTAGGGCCGTGATCCGGTTCCGCGGGAACTTCAACTTGACATTCTTCACCGCCTGAAAGCTGCTGTAGTAGACGTCCAGGTTGTGAGCTTTCAGAGCGTACTCCCCGTTAAGCGAACTCTTCGGCGAGATGTTTACAGCACTCTGGATATTTGTTTCTATCATGTTAACCTCTTGCTGAAACGATTACGAAGAAAGACGGCGCTGGCATTGAGTGTGAGCAACAGAATCAGTAGCACAATGATCGCAGCTGCGGCAATATTGCGAAACTCATCCTGGGGGCGCGAAGTCCACTGGTAGATCTGAATCGGTAATGTCGTGAATTTGGAGAAAGGTCCCTCCGGGTCGACCGTAATAAAGGTCGAGGCACCAACCACTACCAGGGGCGCCGTTTCACCAATTGCCCGTGACATCGCCAGAATGGTACCGGTGAGAATGCCGGGCAGAGCATTAGGCAAAACATGAGACCAGATCGTCTGCCACTTCGTGGCTCCCAGGCCATAGCTCGCTTGGCGCAGCGAAGAGGGCACCGCCCGGATCGCCTCCTGCGCATTGATGATAATTATCGGCAAAATTAGCAGGCCCAGCGTTAGCCCGGCCGAGAGAATCGTCCGTCCATTGGCGGTCGTCCCCACGGCATCGCCACCGGCTAAAATGGCGCCGCTGGTGATGCTCTCTAGCAGGCGGACGAAAATGGCGAGCCCCAGCATCCCATAGATAATGGAGGGTACGCCGGCCAGGTTGTTGATGTTTGTCTGGATAAAACGGTTAATGCGGTTATCGTTGGCGTATTCCTCCAGGTAGATCGCCGCGCCCACGCCAATGGGAAAGGAAAAAAGGATTGTGATGGCGATTACCCAAAGAGAACCCAACAAAGCCGTGCGTACCCCGGCCAGTTCAGGATCGTCCGACTGGGGACTAACGACAAAATCTGAGCTCAGCCAGGAGCGAAACTCCATGCGGGCGTTCGGGTGCTCTGCCTGCGCTTCTGCCAGTACCTCCGCCTGGTTGAAGACACTATCTACCAGCGACCACGTTTGCTGTACCTCCGGCTGCACGACTCGTTCGACGACCAGGCGGTAGACATCCTCCTGCTCCCGGGGAGGGCGGGTACATCCTTCCGGGGCGTCCTCTGCCGCACACACTTCCACGTACTTCTCCGGTGACTCAAACACCAACGCGTCCTGGTAGAAGCGTTGCTCTCGTTCCAGGCGCCGGCCGACCCCTGTAGAGATGTTGGCTGCCAGCATGCTGACCAGGACGTCTTTGGGCAAGTCTGCCAGCGCGACAGGGAAGACAGTCTCTGAGAAGAAATCGAGGGTGCCGCTGTCGGCGCCGGGAATGTAGCGGACGATGGGCTCGGCCGGCCAGCTCTCGTTAACGTCGGCCCATGTGGTGGCGTCAGTAAAAGCGTGGCGTAGCTCAGCCAACGAAATATCTTCGACAAATTCGTTGTTGCTGGCCGTAACAATCGTGAGGGCGTCAGTCCCAACGTAGATTTCCAGTGGCTGCCGGTCTACGGCACGGCACGCTTCGAACTCCTGTGACCGGATGGCCCGGCTGGCATTAGCAATGTCGATGTCTGCGTCCACGCAGAAGCGGCGGAGGCCGGCGGTGCTGCCGGTGCTTTCCACCAAAATCTCCCCGGGGAAGCCGTCGATCTTGAACATTTCGGCAATGCGCTGCGTCAGCGGAAAGACAGTGGAACTGCCGGTAATCGTTATCTGGCCGTCGTAGGCAGCCGGATCGACCTCTGGTAGCCGGTTACTGGGCGCATAACCATTGGCCTCCAGCCAATCCACTCTTGCTTCCTCCAGAGCTGCGGCATCGCCCGGGAAGTAGCCGACATCCTCGATAACCTCATCCACATGAGTCAGATAATAGTTTACAAATGCTGCTACCTGGGGGTTTTCTTCCATGGTCGCCGGCGCAGTATAGAGGAAAAGCGGGCGGGACAGCGGGTACTCCCCGCTGGCGGCTGTCTCTGCTGTTGGCTCAACACCGTCTACTGCTAACGTCTTCAACCGGTCCGCGTTCGCCTGATAATAAGCGTAACCGAAGAAGCCGACGGCGTTTGCATCGCCGGCAATGCCCTCGAGCAGGGCTCTGTCATCTTCGCTGGACACGGTATTGGATGCGCCCAACATCCGCGCCTCTTCATACGCCAGTACGAGGGCTTCTGGCTCCACCGCGTTCTGCACGGCCGTCAGGCCGAAGGCCTGGTTAATAATGTTGTAAAGAAGAGCTGTAAGAGCGATGATGCCGACAACGGTTGAGAGCTGGAAGAGAGCGCGCCAGATGAGGCCCCGCCGGTGACGCGACTCAATCTGGGCACCTAACGCTTCTCCTTCAGGATATACGTTTTTCTCTTTGTTCATCTGTTTCCTTTGGTAACCGGGTTATTGGCTGGCGGCAACAACGTTGACAGGTTGCCGGCCTGCACTCCCGGGTTATTCGTAAACTTCGCGATAGCGGGCGACGACGCGCCGGCTGATAATGTTCAGAGAAAGGGTCATGAAAAATAGGAGGAGACCGATCGCGAAGATGCTGTTGTAATCGATTGAGTTGTAACTGAGATCGCCGCCGCTGATGCGCACAATATGCCCCGTCATCGTTTCTGCCGATTCAAACGGATTAATGGTAAATTTCGGTCCGGCCCCAGCAGCGATCGCTACGATCATGGTCTCGCCAATCGCCCGGGAAATGGCGACCACAAACGCCGCGGCAATCCCGGAAAAGGCAGCCGGGAGGACTACCTTTAGCGAGGTTTCCAGTTTAGTAGCCCCCAGCCCGTAGGCCGCCTGCCGTAGGGCATCGGGAACCGCGTGTAGAGCATCTTCACTCATCGAGGAAACCAGAGGAATAATCAGAATACCGACCACGATCCCGGCCGAGGCTGTGTTAAAGATCTGCACGGTATCTCTGCCCAGAATTAGCCGTAGTAGGGGAGTCATGAAGGTCAGGGCAAAGTAACCGTAGACGACGGTCGGAATTCCTGCCAATACTTCCAGAATCGGCTTGAGGATACTGCGGGCTCGATGCGAAGCATATTCGCTGAGGTAGATGGCTGTCGCCAGTCCCAGGGGCAGGGCGACGATCATGGCGATGGCGCTGGTCATCAAGGTGGCCGTGACCAGGGGCCAGATTCCGAATTCGAGGATGGCTGGCTGCCATTGCGTCCCCGTGAAGAAATCGCCCAAATTCACTTCCGGGCTGCCGAAAAAGAGCCACGACTCTTTGCCCAATTCATAGAGGATGCCCAGGGTAGTGAAGATGGAGATCGCTCCACAGAGAAAGAGGAAGCCCTGGATAACGCTTTCTTTGAGCCGGGGTTTCTTGACAAGGAAGTCTATTCTGTCATTCTTGGTGGCCGCACCTAGGTCGCTTCTGTCGATTAGCACATCGGTACTTTCCATTATACCTCCTCTCGATAAAGGCAAACATCTTCTGCGCTCGGGACCTTCCAGGCCGAAGCGCTTCAGAGTAAAAGAGGAGAGATCGGATTTCTCTCCTCTCATCTGGCTTGGATACCGGCAGGGAGCCAAAGCTCCCTGCCGGACCGCTGTCTAAAGAATCTGGACTTACTTACGGGGCCATGGCATTTAGCCAAGCCTCCTTGGCCGCGCTCAACGCATCTTCGCTGGCAGGGAAGTAACCAACATCGCGGATAACGTCGTTGACATTGCTCAGGAGGTAATTGATATAGGCAGCCACCTGTGGTTTTTCTTGCATCACGGTTGCATCAGAGTAGATGAAGAGGGGGCGGGCCAATGGATAATCGCCCGCATCCACGTTCTCGGCGTTCGGCTCCACCCCCTCGATGTCCAGGACCTTAAGCACTTCCTGGTTCTCATCATAGTAGGCGTAACCGAAGAAACCGACGGCGTAGGGGCTGCCGATGATTCCCTGGACCAGCACGTTGTCGTCCTCGCTCATCTCCAGGTTGGAGGCGTTGAGAATGGGCGCCTCTTCTTCGTCAAAAACCGCTTCGACGAAGAAGTCGAAGGTACCGCTGTCGGTGCCGGGGATGTAGCGGAGGATCTCTTCTTCCGGCCATTCGGCGCGGACATCACTCCACAATTCGGCCGTGGAGAAGATCAGGGCCAGCTCTTCGAAGGTAACGTCCTCCACGAAGTCGTTTTCCTCGGAGACGGTAACGGCGAGGGCGTCGGTGCCGACACGGAACTCGATCGGCTCGCGCCCGATGTCGCGACAGTTCTCAATCTCTTCTTCTTTGATGGGGCGGCTGGCGTTGGAGACGTCCGTCTCGCCGGCCACGCAGAAACGCTCGAAGCCGGCACCGCTGCCGATGCTGTCGATGGTGATCTGACCGCTGTACCCTTCATCTTCAAACTGGGCAGCGACCGCTTCCGCCAATGGAAAGACGGTAGAGCTCCCGGCGGAGACGATGTCGCCTTCAACGTCAAGCGGATCTACCTCGGGCAGGGCCAGACCCTCAACTTCGCGCTCGACCAGGCGGGTGGTCTCTACTTCGACCTGTTCCTGCTCGGTGACCACCCGGGTTACTTCCTGGAACTCGACCTGCGGCTCCTCCGCCTCTTCGCCGCCACAGGCTGCTAACAGGAGAGTAACCAACAAACTAAGGATAAGCACTCGTAAACGCATCTATTCTCCTCCAAATTTCGATGTTGTGGCTCGGCCAAGGGATCATGGCCACGTCATTTTCTTCCGTTCTTGGGAACCGGAGACAAGGCACAAAAACAGATGTTAAAATCTTTCACAAGGAATAGATTACTACTCCGGATTTAACATGCTTTCAATAACCGGTTAACGTTTGGCAATGGTCTCGTTAACAATTTGTTAATTACCCATCTCACGTGGCTGTCGCGTGGAGAAAGTGGAATACGGCTCTATAAAAGATGGGTTTCTGTTGGGAATGATAAGACCAATTCCCTTGTATTATCTCTGTTCCAGCACTAGAATTCGAATAGTAGGTGATCAAAGCTTGGACAAACACAGACGAGAAGGATGGAATTGAGATGGCAGAAAATAAGGAAAACGGACACCGCGTAGCCAGCTTCAAGATAAAGAGTGGTCTGGCCCAGATGCTCAAGGGTGGGGTAATCATGGACGTGGTTACACCGGAACAGGCCCAGATTGCCGAAGAGGGCGGTGCGGTCGCCGTGATGGCCCTGGAACGGGTGCCGGCCGATATTCGCGTGCACGGCGGCGTGGCTCGCATGAGCGATCCTGGCCTGATTAAGGAGATTATGGAGACGGTGAGCATACCCGTCATGGCCAAGGTGCGAATCGGCCACTTCGTCGAAGCCCAGATCCTGGAAGCGATTGGTGTTGACTACATCGACGAAAGCGAAGTATTGACCCCGGCCGATGAGGAGCACCACATCAACAAGCACGATTTCAAGGTGCCCTTTGTCTGCGGTTGCCGCAATCTGGGCGAGGCTTTGCGCCGCATCGGCGAGGGCGCGGCGATGATTCGCACCAAGGGCGAGGCCGGCACCGGCGATGTGGTGGAAGCGGTGCGCCACGCCCGCGCCGTCTTCGGCGAAATCCGGCGCCTGCAGTTGATGCCGGACGAAGAGCTGATGAGCTATGCCAAGCAGATTGGCGCGCCTTATGCCCTGGTCAAGGAAGTGAAAGAGTTGGGGCGGCTCCCCGTGGTGAACTTTGCAGCCGGCGGCATCGCTACCCCGGCGGATGCGGCGCTGATGATGCAGCTTGGTGTGGACGGGGTTTTCGTCGGCTCCGGCATCTTCAAGAGCGGAGACCCGGCCAGGCGAGCCAAGGCAATCGTAGAGGCTACGACTCATTACAACAACCCCGAGATCCTGGCCCGGATCAGCGAAAATCTAGGCGAGCCGATGGTTGGTCGCACGGCGGCAAGTCTCGCAGAAGAAGAGCAGTTGGCCGTTCGCGGCTGGTAGAACAGAGATTGGAGATCAGGGATTGGCCCGTCTCGGGCAAACGCCAATCTCTAATCTCTGAAAACAATTATGAAAATTGGCGTTTTGGCGCTGCAGGGCGCGTTTATCGAACATATCAAGATGCTGGAAGCGCTCGGAGCCGAAGCGGTCGAGGTGCGCCTGCCGGAGGACCTGGCAGGATTAGACGGGCTCATCATTCCCGGCGGGGAGAGCACGACCATCGGTAAGCTGGCCACTGAGTTCGGTTTGATGGTGCCCTTGCAGGCGTTTGCGCGAACCAGGCCAGTGTGGGGTACCTGTGCCGGCATGATTTTCATGGCCAAGGATATCGGTCGTGCCCAGCCCCTGCTGGGTGTGATGGATATCGAGGTCGAACGAAACGCCTTCGGCCGGCAGGTAGACAGCTTCGAAGCTGATCTCGAGGTCCCTGCCCTTAACGGCGCTTCCGAGAAGCCCTTTCCGGCCGTCTTCATCCGTGCTCCCCGGCTGCTAGATGCGGACGAAGAGGCAGGAGTTGAAGTGCTGGCCCGGCTGCCGGACGGCACGGCCGTTGCTGCCCGCCAGGGGCAGTGGCTGGTCACCGCTTTCCACCCGGAGCTGTCGGATGATTTGCGTTTCCATCGCTACTTTTTGGAGATGGTGGAAAGGGATCATTAAGCGTACCCTGCCGTGGTCGGGGAACGTTGCCGGCTACCGTGGGTTTTCGACGCCGGCCTGAGCGCACATTTCCAGCACGGGGCAGGTAGAGCATTTTGGACGGCGACCGGTGCAGATATGTTTGCCAAAAGGGACCAGCAACCGGTTGATTGTCAACCAGTGCTTCTCGGGCAACTTCTCCTCCAGGGCGTGCATCGTCTGTGTCGGTCGCTTCGTATCCACATATCCCCAACGGTTGCTGATCCGGTGGACGTGCACGTCGACGCCGATAAACTTCTGGTCGCAGGCGATGCCCAGCACCAGATTTGCGCACTTCGGCCCGACGCCGTGAAAGGAGAGCAGCACCTGCTTGTCACAAGGCAAGGTACCATCGTATGTGCCAACAACTTCGTTGGCGATGTCCAGGATCTGCTGTGCCTTCTGTTCGTGGAAGGAAGCCGCGCCAATCATCTTATCAACCTCCTTCCAACCCAGTTCTCCCACCGCTTCTGGCGTACGCGCCTGTTCAAAGAAACGCCGAGCTGTGGGTAACATTGTCTCGTCCCGCGTCCGGATAGAGATGATACAGGCCACCAGTTGTTCAAAGGGGGAATCAAACCCTTCCTCAGCCAGCTCGAACAGGGCCGCCTTTGGGAACGGTGCTACCGCTTCTTCAATCCGGGCCAGCACAACATCGATATCGAAGGGTTTCTTGTCAGCCATTGTCAATCCTTTATGTGATGATGGTGTTGGTCTGGAAGTGCTCGACTATTATTGTAGCTCACCACGGCATCCTGGGTAGCCCGCTTCCACAAGTCACCCATCTCTGCTACAATCTGCCCCATGAACAGCCCACCTACTGACCAGAATGATGCCGGCGCCGTTGCCTACCAGGCCGCCCTCGACTACCTTTACAACTTCGTCAATTACGAGCGGAAGATGACCGAAGTCTACGCTCCGGAGAAGATGGACCCGTTCCGGCCGGCTCACCTCCTCCGTTACCTGGGCAATCCCCAGGAGAACTTTTCCGCGATCCATGTCGCCGGCAGCAAGGGAAAGGGCTCCGTGGCGGCGATGTGTGCTTCCTGTTTGCGCGCGGCAGGCCTCAACGTCGGTCTTTACACGTCGCCCCACCTGCAAGAATTTCGAGAGCGGATCCGGATCCTGACGCCGGACGATCCTGACGGGCGTATTCCGCGCTCGTCCCTGGTTAGCCTGGTAGAGACCTTGAAGGAAGCAGTACCCCAGGTGCCCGGCCTGACCTGGTTTGAGCTGGTAACGGCGCTGGCCTTCATGCACTTTGCCAGGGAAGTCGTGGATGTGGCGGTGGTGGAAGTTGGGCTGGGCGGTCGCCTGGACGCCACCAACGTGCTCACCCCTCTCGTTTCGGTTATTACCAGCCTCAGCCTGGAGCACATGGCCCTCCTCGGCAACAGCCTCGCAGAGATCGCTGCCGAGAAAGGTGGGATCATCAAACAAGGTGTGCCGGTCGTGGTCGCCCCCCAGGCGCCGCAGGCCCTTGCTCGCCTGGAGGAGATCGCCCGCCAACGAGAAGCGCCCCTGGTGCTGGTGGGGGACCATTGGCAATATACAGGCCGGCCGGGAAACGAACAGACCCTGCAACAGGTTACAGTCACCGAGAGTGCCCACCCTGATTTTGTGCCGGCCGGTACTTCTCTGGACATTGGCCTCATGGGCCGCCACCAGCAGGAGAACGCCGTCGTAGCTGTCGCTGCCCTGGCGGAGAGCGTGCCCCATTTGCCCCCACTGGACGTGGCTGCCGTACGTCGCGGGTTGGCGACCGTTCATTGGCCGGGACGCCTGGAGCGCCTGCATCACGGGGCAAACACGCCCACCCTCTTGCTGGATGGTGCTCATACCGCAGCTTCTGCCGGGCGTTTGGCCGAGGCGTTGCGCGAGCTGTTCGTGTACGACCGGCTGTGGCTCGTGGTGGGCGCCACTGGCGACAAGGATATCCAGGGCATTCTCGAACCGTTACTCCCTCTGGCGGCCGGTCTCTTTTTTACGTGCGCCGACCATCCGCGCGCGGCCCCATCCGGAGTGGTGGCCAGCCACGCTGCCGCCCTTGGATACCAGGGGATGATCACGCCAGACGTGGCGACCGCCGTCGCCGCTGCCTGGCAGGCAGCTTCACCCGCCGATCTGATCTGTGTGACCGGCTCTATGTTCGTCCTTGGCGACTTGCTTAATTGCTGGGAAAGTCTAAAATCGAAGTTGTTGTAAAGCTCGGTGCACTGGTGGTTCGACTCCAGACCCTTGTCGTCACAGCTTCAGCCGCTGGCTTATTGGCTTGTTGGCAGAAGACATTTTCGCCGAGCACGGGCGTGATTTGCGCGAAGCGATAGTTAAGGATTGCGTATGCAGGATGACGATTTTGAGATCATGCAATACCCGGACTTCCTGGGAGCGTTTGGGTTTGACGATGATCTGTTTGAGGTAGAACTGGATCGGCTGGATGTAGAGGATCCCGATGCTCTGATTGAGTGTCCGTTTTTGCCCCTGCGGGACATGGTCTTGTTCCCGCAGATGGTTATGCCTCTCTTTGTCGGACGGGATCGTTCGCTGGCGGCCGTACAGGCTGCTGTCGCCAACGGGGAAGATCTGGTCGTTGCCGCCCAACGGGATAGTGATGTTCACCAACCTGGTGCCACCGATATTTATGAAGTAGGAACTCAGGTTGCCATCGGGCGCACATTACGTATGCCTGACAATACGACCAGCCTGCTGGCCCAGGGCCGGCGCCGGGTCGAGATCGTCGAGTTTGTGCAGTGGGAACCTTACATCCGGGTACGGGCCCGGCCGCTGCCCGCCATCGAAGAGTGGGAAGTAGCCACCGAGGCTCTGATGCGGGCGGTCCTGACCGTGTTTGAAAAGATCGTCGATCTCAATCACAGCCTGCCGGAAGAGGCTTTTACTTTTGCCCTCAACATTGACGAGCCAGGGTGGCTGGCCGATTTTATCGCCTCGACGATGAATTTTAGCCTGGAAGTTCGCCAGGATATGCTGGAGACAATGCAGCCGATGGCCCGCCTGCACAAGGTCAACTCTGTCCTGACTCAGGAGCTGGAAGTGTTGGAATTGGAAGACCAGATCCAGGCCCGTGTACAGGAGGAAATGGATCGCTCCCAGCGCGAGCATTTTCTGCGCGAACAGATGCGTGTGATCCAGGGAGAGCTGGGCGAGTCCGACATTTTTGCCCAGGAGTTGGAGGAGTTGCGGCAGCGGTTGGAAACAAAGCAGCTGCCGCAATCCCCGCGCGATAAAGCCGAGCGAGAGATAGCCCGCCTGGCCAGCATGCCGCCGATGTCCCCGGAAGTAGGCATTATCCGCACGTACCTTGACTGGATTTTGGAGCTTCCCTGGAGCGAACGGTCAGAAGAAAACCTCGACGTTGCTCACGCCGCAGAGGTTCTTGATAACGACCATTATGGGCTGGACAAGGTCAAGGATCGGGTGTTAGAAACGATTGCGGTCAAGAAACTGGCGCCCGACGAAATGCGCACGCCCATTCTGTGCTTCGTCGGCCCGCCGGGTACGGGCAAAACGTCGATGGGGCGGTCCATTGCCAACGCCCTGGGACGGGAGTTCCTGCGGGTCAGTCTTGGTGGGGTCCGGGATGAAGCGGAGATCCGCGGTCACCGGCGTACCTACATCGGTGCCTTGCCCGGCCGGATTGTCCAGGCGATGCGCCGTGCCGGCACCATTAACCCCCTCTTCATGCTGGACGAAATCGACAAGCTGGGGCAGGATTTCCGCGGGGATCCGGCCGCGGCCCTGTTGGAAGTTCTCGATCCAGAGCAAAATCACGCTTTCTCCGATCATTACCTGGATCTCGATTACGACCTCTCCAATATCCTGTTTGTGGCCACGGCGAACTTCCTCGATCCCATTCCGCCCGCGTTGCTTGACCGGATGGAGGTGATTGACTTTCCCGGTTATCTGGAAGAAGAGAAGATCGAGATCGCCCGCAACTTCCTGATTCCGCGCCAGTTGGAACGGCATGGACTGGAAGAAGCAGGATTGCGCTTTGAAGATGAATCCCTGCAGTTGATAATCCGTGAATACACATACGAGGCCGGTGTGCGCAACCTGGAGCGGGAGATCGCTACTGTTTGCCGCAAAGTTGCGCGACGGGTGGCGGAAGGAAAGTCGCACCCGAAGCGGATCCGGGCCAAGCAAGTCATCGACCTTGTCGGCCCGCCCCAATTTTCCAAGGAACTCCTCCGTGACGAGGATGAAGTAGGCGTGGCCACTGGCGTTGCCTGGACTTCGGCCGGGGGCGACACGATGTTTATCGAGGTCAACGTGATGCCGGGCAAGGGACAGTTGACGCTTACCGGTCAGTTGGGTGACGTGATGCAGGAAAGTGCCCAGGCAGCCCTTAGCTATACGCGCAGCCAGGCGAAGGTCCTGGGCGTGCCGGACGATCTATTTGAAAACGTCGACGTGCACATCCACGTGCCGGAAGGAGCCGTACCCAAGGACGGTCCTTCAGCCGGCGTTACCTTGGCGACAGCCCTGATTTCTGCCTTCACCGGCCGGCCCATTCGCCGTGATGTAGGCATGACAGGAGAGATTACCTTGCGTGGGCGGGTGCTGGCGGTCGGTGGCATTCGCGAGAAGGCACTGGCCGCCCGCCGGGCAGGGGTTAACACCTTCGTCATGCCCACGAAGAACGAAAACGATCTGCACGAGATCCCGAAGAAGTTGCGACAGGACTTGGATTTCGTATTGGTCGATCGGATGAACGAGGTGCTGGAAGCCGCTCTGCTCCCGGCGCCGGGCAAGCCTAAGAAGAAGCGGAAGGTCGCCACTATCCCGCTGCAATCTTCCACCCCACCTCCTTCGTAAGCAGTGCTCCGGGGTGAGTGGTCGGTGGCCGGCTTGTTTGTTCCGGTGCAGATTTGGCAGCGCCTGGGGCAGGAGGGGGGGCCTTTCCCGTGATCACCAGCTTCCGTAACCCTCTGGTCAAGCGAATCAAGAAGCTGCGCCGCAAGAAGGTCCGGCAGCAAGAAGGCGCCTTTTTTATTGAGGGGATCCGGGTTGTGCTCTCGGCATTGGAGCAGGGGGTGCCGGTTGAAACCCTCGTCTATTCTCCCGACTTGCTCACCAGTGATGTGGCCTGGGAGGCGATTGCCACGCAACGGGCCGCGGGAAGCGAGTTAGCCGAGCTCTCAGGCGAGGTATTTGCTTCGATTTCCGAACGGGATAACCCGGTGGGGCTGGGCGCGATTGTCCGCACCCGCCTGTGCACCCTGGCCGAACTGGCCGTAACGGCCGACGCCATCTTTGTTGCGGCCGAGGATCTTGCCGATCCTGGGAATTTGGGGACGCTGGTGCGTACCCTCGACGGGGTGGGGGCGGCCGGGTTGATCCTGGTGGGGCAGACCACCGATCCCTTTCATCCCACGGCCGTCAAGGCCAGCATGGGCGCCCTGTTTACTGTGCCTGTGTGTGAGGTTGGCGACCTGGATGAAGTGTGGGCCTGGGCGCAAGCGGCGCGCCTCTTCACCATTGCCACCTCGGCCCGCGCCAGCCACAATTTCTGGGAGGCCGGCTACCGTTTTCCGGCCTTGCTTCTGCTGGGCAGCGAGGGCGAAGGGCTGGGCGCGGACGTGCTACAGCAGGCACACCAGGCGGTCTCCATCCCGATGTACGGCCGGGCGTCGTCGCTCAATCTCTCAGTTGCTGCCGGTCTCCTCCTTTATGAACTGCGCCGGGCCCAGATCCGGTAACAGTTGTTCCGGTAAAACTGAGCAGACCATCTTTGTCCCACATGGCCGGTATAGGTGCGCTGGTATTCGCCCTCTTACCAGGTCGTGTCTGCTGTAGGCTAATTCAGTCGAAATTAGTCGTGGCCAGACCTGGCAGCGTCTCCCGGACCTGCCAGGTCTTTGCAGCGTGGAAGACATTTACTTCGAGATAATTAGTCAAAGTCGGCCGGCAGCGAAGGATCGTAGTAGTAATCGAATAGCCGCCTTACCTGTGCCTCGGTTACGCGGTGGAGGGAGAGGGGAGGCAGGGAATCGGCCGGGAAAAAGCCCACTGCTTCTGTTTCTAACCCGGGAGCCGGGGATCCGTCCAGCACCTCGCAGAGAAAAAAGAGCCGGATGAGGGCAAACGGCCGGGGTGGTGACATCCCATGCCTCTGGGGATCGTAGACGGCTACCAGCCGCTGCGGTTCTACGCGCAGGCCTGCCTCTTCATACGTTTCCCGGACCACTGCCTCGGCCGGCGAATCCTCAATGTCTACCCAACCGCCGGGTGGCGTCCACTGGCCATCCGTTTTCTCCTTGACCAGCAAGATCGCCGGTCTGTCCCCTTCCTGGCGGAAAACGGCAGCTCGGACCCCCACTTTCGGTGTCGCATATCCCATCTCTTCGGCAAAGAGGCCGTCTATGTATTCTGCGTCGATTCCTGCCGGGGTCGCCATTATTTCAGCGGCAATCCGGCGAATCGACTCATACCGCTCCCGTTCAAAGACATTCTCCGTGTATGCCAGCCCCGTCTGGGCCAGGGCCTGCAATTGCCGGCCCCAGGCCAGCCACGAGCTATCGTGGGACCGGATTTGCGCGAAATATTCGCGCATAACCTGCGTGTGGAGCGAGAAAGCGAGCTCGACCGGTTCCTTCAGGATCACCCGCTCGCTGCTTTCCTCTGTTGGCCTGAAGGCGGGCAAG
>Ga0207752_1000817_pt1 | contig 14627 bp, 12 predicted proteins | sample Pon2CUnioCityCA_6_FD_187272 | JGI IMG/M metagenome (GOLD analysis project Ga0207752, IMG submission 187272) | Marine sediment microbial community from Union City, CA, USA - Pond 2C Sediment 2 (SPAdes) | ecosystem: Environmental > Aquatic > Marine > Intertidal zone > Salt pond sediment ...
CTTCGCTCCGCTCGACATGACAAAAGGAAGGAGGGGCTCGGCTCCACATGATGAATGACAGGAGGCCCGCCACGATAGTTGGGCACACACTGACTGCGGCGGGTTCATGTGTCGCGTCCACGCGACTCGGGACAGCTTGCGGGCCCTTTGCGAACGATAGAATCACCTCTTCTCGGACGAGACAATGAAGATCAGCCTATTTGGCATGGGTTACGTCGGTGTCGTCAGCGGCGCGTGCCTGCTGCGCGACGGCCATGAAATCGTCGGGATCGACCCGGTCGGCGCCAAGGTCGCCGACTTGCAGCGCGGGCTTTCGCCCGTTCAGGAGCCGAGCGTCGCGGCGCTGTTGGCCGCCGGACACGAGGCCGGGCGCCTGAAGGCCACGAGCCATCCCGAAGAGGGTCTGGCCGGCAGCGACATGGCGTGGATCTGCGTGGGTACGCCGTCCCATTTCGACGGCGGCATCGACCTGACGGCCGTGGAAACCGTGATCGGGCAGATCGGCCGGGCGATTCGCCAGAGCCGACAGACGCCGCTGATTGTGGTCCGCAGCACGTGCCCACCCGGCACGAACCAGCAGCGCATCGTCCCCTTGTTGGAGAGCGAATCGGGATTGACGGTCGGCAGGGACATCGACCTCGTCTTCCATCCGGAGTTCCTGCGAGAGGGCACGGCCGTGGAAGATTTCTTCCGGCCGGCCAAGATCGTCGCCGGTGAAACGCGCGACGGCGCCGCGGATCGCCTGCTCGAACTCTACAGAACGTACGACGCGCCGGTGTTTCGCATGAGTGTCGCGGAAGCCGAGATGGTCAAGTACTGCGACAACCTCTTCCACGCGCTGAAGATCACGTTCGCCAACGAGATCGGGGCCGTCGCCAAGTCGGCGGGGGTGGACGCCCGCAAGGTGGCCGAGGTCTTCTGCGCCGACACGAAGCTGAACATCAGCCCGCGCTACCTGCGGCCCGGCCCGGCCTTCGGCGGGTCGTGTCTGCCCAAAGACCTGCGCGCCATTCTGCGGCTCGCGTCGCTCGAATCCGTCCGGTTGCCCATGCTGGAGAAAGTCCTTGAGAGCAACCAGGTGCAGATCGATAATGTCATCCGACGAATCGTCGCGCATCGGCCGCAGACGGTCGGCATGGTCGGCCTGGCCTTCAAAGCCGGGACCGATGATATGCGCGAGAGCCCATACGTGAAGATGGCCAAGGCCCTGATCGGAGAAGGCGTCAAGCTGCGAATCTACGATCCGGTCGTCCAGCCGAAACGATTGATCGGCAGCAACAAGGAGCAGGTCCTCGAAGCGCTGCGCCACCTCGAAGAGCTGCTCGTCGGATCGCTGGATGACCTGGCGTCGGTCGATCTGGTGCTTGTGAATCACGCAACCATCGACGCGAAACGCGTCGAAGATTGGATCGGTGCAGGGATTCGTATCCTGGACTTGGCGGGGATCGAGGGCATTGACCCGCAAACGCCGGGATACGAGGGCCTGTACTGGTGAGCACGTCTATGCGGATACTGTACATCCATCAATACTTCGCGTCCCGCAAGGGTCGGACCGGGACGCGGTCCTACGAGTTCGGCCGCTATTTAGCGGGCCAAGGCCACGACGTCACGATGATCACGTCGGGCCTGGCCAACGCCGAGTTTCCGGTCTGCGACAAGAAGCTGTACTGCGAGCACAAGGTTGACGGGATACGTGTCGTCTCGGTCGCGGGAGGGTACAACGATCCGCACGTCGGCACGACCATGAGCGGCTGGCGGCGGATGCTCCGGTTCTATCAATTTGCCTCCGCGGCGGCCCAGGCGGGCAAAGGCCTGGAGGCTCCCGATGTCGTTTTTGCCACGCACACCCCGCTGACGGTCGGACTGGCGGGCGCAACGCTGAGCCGGTATTTCGATGTCCCGTTCGTCTTCGAGGTTCGCGACCTCTGGCCGGAGGCGCTGGTCAACGTCGGCGCCCTGACCAATCCGGCGGCGATCTGGTGGCTGCGCCGCATGGCTCGCAGGATCTATCGCAAGGCTCACCACATCGTGGCCTTGTCACCCGGCATGAAGGAAGGGATCGTGCGAACCGGCGCGGCGCCTGAAAAGGTCACGGTCATCCCAAACGCCAGCGATCTCGACTTGTTTCGCCCCGATCTCGACGGCAGCGCGTCGCGCGAGCGCCTGTGCCTGGGCCAGCGATTCGCCGCCATCTACTTCGGGGCCATGGGCATGGCCAACGGCCTGGATTATGCGATCGAGGCCGCGAAAATACTGGCCGAGCGCGGCAATCGTGACATCGTACTCGTCCTGCACGGCGGCGGCGGCAAGCGCGACGAGCTTGAAAGCCTCGCACGACGATATGAGCTCACAAACGTCGTGTTCAGTCCGCTGGTGCCGGATAAGGAGGAGGTCGCCTGCATCGTGGCCGCCTGCGACGTGTGCCTGACCATCTATCGGGCGGCCAAAGAGCACACGTGGTCGCCGAACAAGATGTTCGACGCACTGGCGGCGGGCAAGCCCGTGCTGATCAATGTCCCCGGCTGGCTCGGCGAGACCATCGAGCAGAACGATTGCGGCCGATACGTCGATCCGCACCGTCCGGAGAAGCTGGCCGATGCGTTGGAGGCGCTGTCGAAAGACGCTGAGCTATGCCGACGGATGGGCGCCAACGCACGCGCCCTGGCCGAGCGACAGTTCGACCGACGCACGCTGGCGGCGCAGCTCGAAACGGTGCTGGCCCAAGCCGTGGACGACTACCGGCGTCACAAGAATTGACGGCGGGTCCTGAAACGCGAAAGGCCCTATGAGAATCGCGCGACTGATCTACAAGCTGAGGGGCAAGCCGGTCCCGTACTACGCCGATTACCCACTGTGGCTGATTCTCTGGAAGCCCGTGCGCAAGTGGCTCAACGTCGTGCTGATCCCGAACATCGTCTCGGCCCGCCTGCGAGTGGCGCTCTATCGGCTCATCGGCTACAAGATCGGCAGGAACGTCTTCATCGGCATGAAATGTTACCTGGACGACGTGGACCCTGCGAGGACAACAATCGAGGATGAAGCGGTGATCTCGTACGGAACGTACTGCGCGGTGCACGGTCCGAACCAGAAACACGCACCGATTCACATCATGAAGAAGGCGTACATCGGCATGCGTTGTACGATCGTCGCGGGCCGGGACGGCGTCACCATAGGCGAGAACGCGCTGATCGGCGCGGGCTCATTAGTCAACCGATCGATCCCGGCGAACGCCGTCGCGGCCGGATCGCCCGTCCGCGTGCTGCGCGTCGAGGAAACGCCGGCGACGCAGGGCGACGATCCCAGCGCCGAGCCGGAAAGCATCTCTTGAAAGGAACCACCGAGCATGAGTGAAGAGACGTTGAACGTGGCCGTCGTGGGCGCGGGGTACTGGGGCAAGAACCTGGTCCGGAATTTCGCCACGGCCAAGCGGTGCTCGTTGCGATACGTCTGTGACGCCAACGAGAGCCTGCTGGCGGCCCACAAACGGAATTTCCCGTTCATCCGAACGACGCCTGACGTCGGGGCGGTCCTCGATGACGACGAGGTGCAGGCGGTCGTCATCGCGACGCCCGTGCCGACCCATTTCGAGATCGCGAGCAAAGCCCTGGAGGCGGGCAAGCACGTCTACGTCGAGAAGCCGTTGACGCTGCGCGCATCGGAGGCGAAGAAACTGATCGAGCTGGCGGAGCGAGCGAAGTTAAAACTGATGGTCGGCCACCTGCTGGAGTACCATCCGGCCGTGACGTACCTCAAGGAGATGCTCGACCGCGGCCGGCTCGGACAGCCCTATTACATGTACACGCAGCGCGTCAACCTTGGCATCGTCCGCAAGGATGAGAACGCCTGGTGGTCGCTGGCGCCGCACGATCTCTCGATCATCTGCTACCTGCTGGGCTCGGAGCCGGTCTCCGTGGCCGCCAGCGGACAGTGCTACCTGCAGAAGGACGTCGAGGACGTGGTCTTCGCGACGATCAAATTCGCCGACGGCAAGATGGCGCACGTGCACTGCAGTTGGCTGGATCCGCACAAGATCCGCAAAATGACGGTGGTCGGCATGGAGAAGATGGTGACGTTCGACGACATGGAGGCGACGGAGAAGATTCGCATCTACGACAAGGGGGCGGCGGTGAAGAACGACATCACGACGTCCTACGCGGATATCATCTCCCTGCGTTTCGGCGATATCGTGATCCCGACGATCCCGGGGGGCGAGCCGCTGGCGCTGGAGTGCCGGCACTTCATCGAATGCGTGCTCGAGAATCGCCCGGTCCGCAGCGACGGGGCCGACGGGCTGCGGATCGTACAGGTGCTCGAGGCCGGACAAGAGTCTCTCAAGAACCAGGGCGCGCCGGTGAGCCCGGGAGAGTTTTGATGAGCGACAAGAACGTCAGAAACAGCAGCGGCGGGCCGGACGACTACTTCGTCCATGAGTCCGCCTATGTGGATCAGCCGTGCCGGATCGGAAAGGGCACGAAAATCTGGCACTTCTGCCACATCATGAAAGACGCCCGAATCGGCGAAAACTGCATCTTCGGCCAGAATGTGCTCGTTGCCGGCGGCGCGGTCATCGGCAACAACGTCAAAGTCCAGAACAACGTCGCCATTTACACGGGGGCCATAATCGAGGATGATGTCTTCCTCGGGCCCAGTTGCGTCCTGACGAACGTGACGAACCCGCGGTCGCAGATCGTGCGACACGGGCTCTACGAACGAACGGTCTTCCACCGGGGGGCTACCGTCGGGGCCAACGCAACCATCGTCTGCGGCGTGGAGCTGGGGCGTTACTGCTTTATCGGCGCCGGGGCGGTGGTAACCAAGAGCGTGCCGGATTACGCGCTGATGACGGGTGTGCCGGCCTGCCGCACCGGCTGGATCAGTCGGCACGGCATACCGCTGCCGAAGCCGGACGCGCGGGGCGTGATGGTGTGCCCGGAAAGTGGGTACCGTTATAAGGAGATCGAGCCGGGCGTCGTACGCTGCCTCGACCTCGACGAAGAGGCCCCGCTGCCCGACGATCAGCGGGTCGGAAAGATCTCCTACCAGGAGCTGAAAGATCGCGGCTGACCGCCTCAACGGGGCGGGTTGTGTCGTCGCAGGAATGAAAACGAATACGCTGACTGAAGGAAGGAACATGGAAGTACCCCTGCTGGACTTGAAAGCGCAGTACGCAACGATCAAGGATGAGGTCCTGGCCGCCATCTCGGAAGTGCTGGACACGCAGATTTGCATCGGTGGACCGAAGGTGCAGGCCCTGGAGAAGAGCGTCGCCGAGGTGAGCGACTGCCGGTTCGCCGTCGGCGTCTCGAGCGGGACCGATGCTATCCTCAACTGCCTGATGAGCCTGAACATCGGCCCGGGCGACGAGGTGATCACGACGCCGTTCACGTTCTTCGCCACGGTGGGCTGCATCGCGCGCGTCGGGGCCAGGCCCGTCCTGGTCGATATCGACCCGAAGACGTACAACATCGATCCCCACCAGGTGGAAGTTGCGGTCACACGAAAGACGAAGGCGATCATGCCGGTCCATTTATTCGGGCAGATGGCGGATATGGACCCGATCATAGCCGCGGCCAGCCGGTACAATACGCCGGTCATCGAGGATGCGGCCCAGTCGATCACGAGCACGTACAAAGGCAGAAAGGCGGGCAGCATCGGGACGGCGGGCTGCTTCAGCTTCTTCCCGAGCAAGAACCTCGGCGGGATCGGCGACGGCGGCATGGTCGTCACCAACGACGAAACGCTCTACAAACGCCTCATGCTCATGCGCAATCACGGAGCGGAACCGAAGTACTATCACCGTTTCGTCGGGGCCAACTTCCGGCTCGATCCCGTCCAGGCGGCGGCCCTGCTCGTGAAGCTGCCGCATCTGGATGAATGGTCCGAAGCCCGCAGGCGCAACGCAGCGTATTACAATGAGAAGTTCGCGGGCACGATCGTGCAGACGCCCTACATCAGCGGCGACTGCAAGACGATCTACAATCAGTACTGCATCCGCGTCCCCCGACGCGATGAGGTCGTCGCGCATCTGAAGGCCCAGAAAATCGGCTGCGAGATCTATTATCCGGTGCCCGCTCACCTGCAGGAGTGCTTCGCCTACCTGGGCTACAGCGAAGGCGATTTTCCCGTATCCGAAGAGGCGGCGGCGGAAATCATGGCGCTTCCCGTCTATCCGGAGCTGACGAACGAGATGCAGGATGCGGTCGTCGAGGAGATCCTCACGTTCCTGAGATGATTCGCTCTCGGAATCGTGAGTGACGTGTCGTCCTGAGCCGAGGGCTTCAGCGGTCGAACGAGGAAGACTCGAAGTCGGCCGCTTCGGTTCTGCGCTGCGCCCGGGACGACGTCCCCTCAAACACGCAACACGCTGATGAACAACGGCACAGTCATCTGGATCATCAACCATTACGCGGGCAGCCCGGTCCACGGCATGGAGTATCGGCACTACTACCTCGCGCAGCATTTCGCGCGCATGGGACTCAGGCCCGTCATCATCTGTGCGTCGTTTCACCATCTGCTGACGAAGCCGCCGGAAACGAAACGGGCGGAAGTGGACGGCGTTCCTTACGTCTGGATCAAGACGCCCCGCTATGAGAAGAACGACGCGCGGAGAGTTCTCAATATGCTCGCATTCTCCTGGCGTCTGGCGTTTCGGACTCTGCGAGAGCTGCCGCGGCCGGAGGTGGTCATTGCATCGTCGCCGCACCCGTTCGCGGCCTTCAACGGCTATCGATTTGCGAAAAAGCACGGAGCGAAGTTCATCTTCGAGGTGCGGGACCTCTGGCCGCTGACGCTTATGGAGATCGGAGGGCACTCACCGAAGCATCCGTTCGTACGGGCGATGGCCTGGGCCGAGCGGCTCGGCTACGAGCGATGCGACTACACCGTCTCGCTGCTCGGCGGCGCGAAGGACTACATGGTCGCGCACGGGCTCGATGAAGGCAAGTTCGTCCACATCCCCAACGGCATCGAGCCACAGACGTCACGGGATAACGTCGAACCGCTTCCCGACGAGCACGAGCGAGTGGTGCGCGAGCTGAAAGAGCGAGGCCGACTCATTGTTCTCTACAGCGGAAGCCACGGCCCAGCCAATGCCCTGCAGAATGTCATCGAAGCCGCGGAACTGCTGAAGGATGCATCCCAAGTGCACTTCCTGCTCGTTGGCCAGGGACCCGAAAAAGAGTCGCTGCAACAGCGCGCGCGGCAGGCGGAACTCGCAAACGTCACGTTCCTGCCGCCGGTCGGCCGGCCGCAGATGCCGGCCCTGACACAAGCGGCGGACCTCGGCTACATCGGACTGCAGAAGAAAGATCTCTTTCGATACGGGGTCAGCCCGAACAAGCTCTACGAGTATATGGCCGCGGGATTGCCGGTCATTTTCGCGATAGATACCATCTACAATGAAGTGGCCGAGGCGCAGTGCGGCGTCTCCATCCCGGCGGAAGATCCGCCGGCCCTGGCGAATGCGCTTCGCGAGCTCACCCGAATGTCACGAGAAGAATTGCGCGAAATGGGCGACCGGGCGCGCCGCCACGTGCAAGAGGCGCACACGTACGAGGTACTTGCACAACGGTACGCCCGCCTGTTTGACGCCCGATCGCGTTGAAGTCCTGTGTGCCGCAGGGATATCGCTTCTTCAATGTACTGTTTTCTGAAAAGACTGTTTGACTTGCTGGCCGCCGGTCTATTGCTGGCGATATTATCACCCCTTCTGCTGGTGACTGTTATCGGTCTGCGATTGACCAGTCGCGGGCCGGCCGTTTTCAAGCAGGAGAGGGCGGGGCGGGGCGGAAAACCGTTTGCGCTCTACAAATTCAGGACGATGCGGCTTGATGTGGATCCGTTCGGACCGAGCCCGAAATCCGGCAACGATCCGCGACTGACCGGGCTCGGGCGATTTCTCCGGGAATATTCCCTTGACGAGTTGCCGCAACTTGTTAATATATTGATAGGCGACATGACCCTCATTGGTCCAAGGCCGTTGTACGTGTCGCAGATTTCCGAATGGAATGAGCGGCAGAGAAGACGGCTCCTCGTCAAACCGGGTTTAACGGGCCTGGCGCAGGTTTCCGGGAGGGGGGAGCTGACTCGTGAGGAAAAACTGGAACTCGACGTAGAGTACGTCGAGCATGCCGGTCCGTGCTTGGATTGTCGGATTTTGCTGGCTACGCTAAAGCGTGTGTTCGCGCGCCAAGGGATATATGAAAAGCGGTATTCCGAAGCGCAGCACACTCGCGGAGACGCGGACGCCGGCCGGAATCAGGATACAGATTGATAAGGAACTTGCTTATGATACGCCCAGGACGACCCAGCTACCTGACGCGAATAGACCAGATCGAACAGCTCAACAACCGGGAGAAGCACGCGCTGGAGGACGTGGCCGAGCGATTCGCGTTCCGCAGCAACGACTACTATCTGTCCCTGATCGACTGGGACGACCCCGATGATCCGATTCGCCGGATCATCGTGCCGAGCACGCACGAGATGGACGAATGGGGTCGGCTTGATCCGTCCAGTGAGGAAACGTACACCGTCATGCCGGGGGTGGAACACAAATACAATTACACCGTCCTGTTCCTGGTCAGCAACGTGTGCGAAGGGATCTGTCGATACTGCTTCCGCAAGCGCGTCTTCATGAGGCCCAGGGCGGAATGCCTTCACGATGTCCCGGCGGCCATGGACTACATCCGCAGCCATCCCGAGGTCACGAACGTCCTCCTGACGGGAGGGGATCCGCTGGCGCTGGCGACGGAGAAATTGGCCGACATCGTGCGCCGGCTGCGCGAGATCGAGCACGTGCAAATCGTCCGGATCGGCTCGCGGATGCCCGCGTTCAATCCGTACAGAATCATCGGCGACCCGGACCTGCTGCAGATGCTCCGGCAGTACAGCACCGCACCGAAGAAGATCTACATCATGACGCATTTCGTTCATCCGCGGGAGCTGACGGACGCGGCTGTGCAGGGGATTGCACTGCTCCAGCGAGCGGGCGCTATCACGGCCAACCAGGCCCCGCTGATCCGCGGCGTCAATGATGATCCGGAGGTCCTGGCCGAACTCCTCAGGAAGTTGTCTTTCATCGGAAACGCCCCCTATTACATCTTTCAGTGCCGTCCGGCCGTGGGCAACCGGGCGTACACGGTCCCCATCGAGGAGGGCTACGAGATCGTCGAGCAGGCGAAAGCACGCGTCTCCGGCTTGGCCAAGCGGGTGCGCTATGCGATGTCCCACGCCAGCGGCAAGATCGAGATCGTGGGCAGACACGACGGGCGAACGTACTTCAAGTATCACCGGGCGGCCGACGACAGCGACAACGGCCGGTTCCTCGTTTTTGAGAGCAATCCCGACGCCTGCTGGCTGGATGATTACGCAGAGACGACGTCCACCTATCCGGCCGATCTTCCCTATCGCCTCAGCGACTCTGAGTAGAGCCGCACTCGGGACCGCACGGCGCCGAGCGCCTTCGCATACCCTGGCGGAATGATCGTGATGCGCAAAAGCCAAACAGCACTCCTGCTTGTCCTGTTGGCATGCCGACTCGGATGGGCGCTGGAGCCCAATGAGATCCTCGTGGTCGCCAATACGGATTCCGCGGCCTCCGTGAGGCTCGCTCGATACTACTGCCAGCAGCGAAGCGTCCCCCCGGGCAATGTCATTCCCGTGTCCCTCGGGACGTCGCTTCGCGACTCCATCAGCCGGCAGGATTACGACAAGCGACTCGCCGGCCCCATTCGCCGGATCTTCGCGACGCGGAAGGATCTCGAACACATCCGATGTCTGGTGACCACGTATGGTGTCCCGTTCAAGGTGGGCCGGCGCGAGCCTCTCGCGGGATTCGACACGCAGCTCAAACAATTGCGGCAGTTGCAACAGGAGCAGAAGGATGCCGTCGCACAACTGGAACAGAAAGGCCAGACCGATTCGGCCGCCTACAGGGACGGGCGGGCACGGCTTGCACGAATCCAGATGGATATGGGCCGAATCGTCGGAAAGGAGACGGAAGCATCCGTGGACAGCGAGCTGTCCCTGGTTCTGTGCAACACCTATGAGCTCTATCGCTGGCAGCCGAACGCCCTGCGAAGCGCGACGCCGCAGCCGTTCAAGACCCTGATGGTGTCCCGGCTCGACGGACCGAACTACGGCGTCGCGAGAGGATTGATCGACAAGGCCCTGACGACGGAGAAGAAAGGTCTGACCGGCATCGCCTACATCGACTCGCGAGGGCTTTTCGCAAAAGACATGTACAGCCACTTCGACCAGTCGCTGCGCGACCTGGCCATTCTGACGCGGCTGCGGACGCCGTTGCCCGTGGAGGAGGAGCGAACGGAGGCGTTGTTCCCACCGGGCAGTTGTCCGCAGACGGCGCTTTATTGCGGCTGGTACAGTCTCAAGAAATACGTCGATGCGTTTGATTTCGCGGATGGCGCCGTCGGCTTTCACATCGCCAGCCTGGAGGCGGCCCGCCTGCGCGACCCGAACAGCACCCAGTGGTGCCCCGCCATGCTGATGGACGGTATTGCCGCCACGCTCGGCACCGTGGCCGAGCCCTACCTCCATGCCTTTCCGGAGCCCAAGGCGTTCTTCCAGGCCCTGTTCGACGGGCACTGCCTCGCCGAGGCGTTCTATCTCACGAACCCCTTCAATTCCTGGCAGATGCTCCTGATCGGAGACCCGCTCTACCGGCCGTTCAAGAAGAGCCAGCCGGCGGCCGGCAAAGGGTGAGCACCTCGGCCATCGCCGGCGCGAATGGGAATAGTCTGGTAAGGCGGCGGCAAATCCGTTAGTCTATAGGTTGATACGGCTCATGGTTTCTCCTCGCCCAAATGGGAAATGATGGCGTTTGCGACCACGGTGAACATGATGGGAGGACAAGACGATGAAAGCCCGGATATCCCTCGGTGATTGTCACGCGTCACACCCGCACACGACATATTGGATGACCCTCAGCATACTGTTGATTGCTGTGGCATGCCTGGGGCAACAGCCGTCACAGCAACCATCGGGACGACAGGGACCGACCGGGAGACAGGAGCCGACCGGACGCCGGCCTGCCCGGCCGCGACGGGTTCCGCCCACGCAGCGTCTCAGAACGATTCAACTCCCGGCCGCGGCCACGGACGGTGGCGCCAGTGTCGAGCGGGCGCTGCTCCAGCAGCACAACATGCCGCTGCCCGGGAACGAGCGGCTGGACTACACGAAGATTGGCCAGCTTGCCTGGGCGGCACAGGGGGTAATGGTCGCTTCCCCGACCGCCGGCACGTCGCCAGTGGCCACCGGTGCTCCCGGCCTGGCCCCGGCGCCCCCTGAGGCAACCGCGATAAAAGTCTACTTCGTGGTGCCCGACGGATTGTTTCTCTACAATCCGGCGGAGCACAGCCTTCAGCAGATCAACGACGGCGACGTCCGAGAACTGATGGCCACCGGTCTCCTGAAGCGGCCCGGCGCTCCGAGCGGTGGCTGCCAGATCATTTTGGCGGGCTCGTCCCGTGATTTCACCGCCCAGTACGGCACGCGGGCAAGGACGGTCATGCTGCTGAAGGCCGGACAGATGTCGCAGAATGTCCGGCTCCAGGCGCTGGCCCTCGGCCTGACGTTCCTGAGCATAGACAACGTAGACGGAACCAGCGTCCGGCGGGTCGCGCGGATCGCTCGGAATCTCGATCCGGTCTACGCTGTCTTTGTCGGCTATCGCCCGGGCGAGGCCCCGCAGCAGACCCAAGTAGCGCCACCGCCGACCAATGTGAACCTTAACCTGAAGGCGGCCGTGCTGCTCGTTCTGCCTCCCGCGGGTTTTCAGGAAGACGAATACTCTCAGACCCGGCGCACCCTCGAGTTGGCGGGCGTGCGGGTTACCGTGGCCAGCAGTCGCGCAACGCCGATCACCGGCATGGTCGGCGGAACCGTCCAGCCCGATGTGCTCCTGAACAAGGTAAACCTGGACACCTACAGTGCCGTGGTCTTCATCGGCGGCATCGGGGCCGCGAACTACTTCAATGATCCCACGGTCCTGAGGCTGGCGCGCGAGGCGGCCGGACAAAACAAGGTGATAGCCGCCATCGGCACGGCCCCAAGCATTCTGGCCGGGGCCGATGTGCTGCGGGGCGTCCGGACCACAGCATATATCTCCGAGCAGAATCGGCTCGCGGTGGCCGGGGCCCTGTACACGGGCAACCCGGTCGAGAAGGACGGACGCATCATTACCGCCACCGGTCCGCTCGCGGCAAGCCTGTTCACGCAGGCCATTCTCGAGGGATTAACCGAGCTGCAGCAGCCCTGAGCGCGTCGAACCAAGGCAAAGCATCCGAGCAGGTGAGATGACCCCGCGGCGCAACCTGCGTTCCGGCCTCTGCGCAGTGCGCGGGATGACACCAGGATACGCCCGCCCGCAATAGAGTTGCCTTCCTACGCCGGCCTGCCGGGTTGGGTCACCGTCGTTGTGTAACGGTTGGTGATCGGCAAGCGGCGGTCTTTGCCGAATGCCTTCGGCGTGATCCGCACACCCGGGGGCGATTGCCTCCTCTTGTACTCATTCCGATCGATCATCCGAATGACGCGCTCGACCACGTCGGCCGGCAGACCGGAGTCCACGAGCTCACGCGCCGACTGGTCCTGCTCGACGTAGCCGGTGATAATCCGGTCGAGCAGGTCGTAGTCGGGCAGTGAATCCGTATCCTTCTGGTTGGGGCGCAGCTCGGCGCTCGGAATCCTCGTGATCACGTCGGAGCAGATCACCTCCCGCCCGGCGAGTGCGTTGATGTACTTCGCCAGCTCGTACACCATCGTCTTGGGCACGTCCTTGATCACACCGAAGCCGCCGGCGGTGTCGCCGTACAGCGTGCTGTAACCGACGGAGACCTCGCTCTTGTTGCCCGTCGTCAGGACCAGCGCGCCGACCTGATTGCTGAGTGACATCAAAATCATTCCGCGAATCCGGGCCTGCAGATTCTCGTAGGCGATCCCCTCGTCGTTCCATCGCGGATCGGCCTTGAGCGATTCCCGGAACGGGCCGAGGATCGGCTCGATGGGGATCGTCAGAAGTGGACAGCCCAGGTTGTCCGCCACGCGCTTGGCGTCGGCGATGGTCTCGGGGCTGTTGAACCGGGAGGGCATCGTCACGCATTGGACGTTCTGCGGCCCCAGCGCGGCGGCGGCGACGGCGGCGGTGACGGCCGAGTCAATCCCGCCGCTCATCCCGAGCAGGGTCTGTCGAAAACCGTTCTTGAGCGCATAGTCCCGGGTGCCCAGCACAAGAGCCTGATAGACCTCCTCAATGGGGCCTTCCGGCTGCGCCGCCGCAGGCTGCACCGGGCTCACCCTGACGCCGTTCGCCCCTTCCTCGACGTCGGCGATCAATAGATCCTCCTCGAAGGCCTTCGCCCTCGCTACGATCTTGCCCGTCGAATCCGCCAGGATGCTTCGTCCGTCGAAGACCAACTCATCCTGGCCACCGACCAGATTGCAGTAAGCAACGGCGCAATCGAAAGACTTGCTGCATCGGGCGATTACCTCGCCTCTTTGGAGGATCTTGCCGACGTGAAACGGGGAGGCGGAAATGTTCAGAATCAGGTCGATGCGCCCGACCCCGGTTAGAGAACCGGTAGGCCATGCCTCATCCCAAATGTCCTCACAGACGGTCACGGCGATGCGCAGCCCCTTTACATCGATGATCAACGGGCGTGTTCCTGGCTTGAAATAGCGCTCCTCGTCGAAGACGCTGTAGTTGGGCAAGATGCACTTGTGGTAGACATCCACAATGCGACCATCCCGAACCACCGCAGCGGCGTTAAACGCGTCTCCGTCGTTGACATCGATAAACCCCACCACCATGGTCTGCGAACGACAGGCGCCAGCCAACTCTTCAAGGGCCGCTCGATTGTCTTTGCGGAACTGTCTCTTGTACACGAGGTCTTCCGGCGGATACCCGCAGAGCGCCAGCTCCGGAAAGACCACCAGTTCCGCGCCGGCTTCAACGGCCTTGGCATAGGACTCTTTCATCTTCGCCACGTTGCCGGCCAGGTCGCCGACCGTCGCGTTGAACTGCCCCAAAGCGATACGCACGAATCACATCTCCAACAGGCCGGTCCTATCCAGATTCACAGAGTGCCGGGGATCAATCTTCGCCGCGGGGCCAGGCGCCTCGCGCACCCCACGATTGTACGACAGCCCGCCCGGACGGCAACCCTTTTTGCATCCCCACTGACCGTGGTGTTGTGTCCGCAAAGCCGGTTTATCGTGCTTGACAGGGGTTATTGCATGGCTTAAGGTAGTGATTTTCGCAGACGTACAGATGAGGAGTGCCAATCTGTGTCGGAGAACGTGGTAACGCGGTTTGCGCCGTCACCGACGGGGTATTTGCACGTCGGAGGGGCGCGGACCGCGCTGTTCAACTGGCTCTGGGCCCGCCGGATGGGCGGGACTTTCATCCTGCGGATCGAGGATACGGACCTGAAGCGCAACACGCCGACGGCCGCCCGGCAGGTGATGGAGGACCTCCGCTGGCTTGGCATCGAGTGGGACGAGGGGCCCGAAGTCGGCGGCCCGAATGGCCCGTACCTCCAGTCCGAACGTACGGGGATCTATAACCGGTACATCAGGCAACTGCTCGACGAGGGCAAGGCGTACTACTGCTT
>Ga0207752_1000818_pt1 | contig 14622 bp, 13 predicted proteins | sample Pon2CUnioCityCA_6_FD_187272 | JGI IMG/M metagenome (GOLD analysis project Ga0207752, IMG submission 187272) | Marine sediment microbial community from Union City, CA, USA - Pond 2C Sediment 2 (SPAdes) | ecosystem: Environmental > Aquatic > Marine > Intertidal zone > Salt pond sediment ...
CGGAACCAGAATCCCCCTAAATCCCCCTTTCCAAGGGGGACTTCCTGCGAGGCACGTGTCATTCGAACCAATCCCGCGCACCCAAACCAAAAAGCCCCCCTTGTGAAGGGGGGTTGGGGGGATTCCACATCAGTGACATTCTACGCCCCTACCTGATGACCAAATACACCTGACAAATATTGTGATATTTATTACAAATAACCTGGTTCATTCGTGATGATTCGGGAGGTTTTCTTGAAACAACGCCTGGCAATTGCCTTGAAGCTGATCCTGGCAGGCAGTCTTTTCGCCAGTTTATTCTTTGCCGCCGCGCCTGCACGGGCGCAAACCGGCGTCGTGCATGCCGTGCTGTTCTATTCTCCCAGTTGCGGGCATTGCCACAAGGTGATGACCGAAGACCTGCCACCGCTGCTGGAAAAATACGGCGATCAACTGCAGATTTTCGCCATTAACGTCACCGTTGAAGCAGGGCAGCAGCTTTACCAGAACGCGCTGAACTATTACGAGATCCCGGATGAGCGCATCGGCGTGCCCACCCTGCTGGTTGGCAGCACAATTTTAGTCGGCTCGCTGGAGATTCCGCAAATATTCCCGCAAATCGTCCAGCAGGGGCTGGATCAGGGCGGTATTCCCTGGCCAGACCTGCCTGGATTAGCCGAGGGGATCGCATCCGCCGACCAATTAGAAGAACCCCAGGCCCAATCCGAGCCGGTTGGCGAACAAGAATCAAGCGCCAATCAACCGATTGAAGCGCAATCTGAACAGGAACTCAACACAGCCAATCCGTCGAGTGCCTCCATGCTGGAAAGATTTAACCAGGACCCGCTCGCTAACGGCATTGCGGTCTTGGTTTTAGCCGCCATGCTTGCCAGCCTGATCGTCGTCGGCTATCGCTTCGCCATAAGCGGCCAACACGGCACCTCTGGCTGGCCTGACTGGGTAATCCCCGTGCTCAGCCTAATCGGGTTGGGCATCGCGGCGTACTTGAGTTACGTGGAGCTCACCCAGGTGGAAGCAACCTGCGGACCGATCGGCGACTGTAATACAGTCCAACAAAGTTCATATGCCAACCTATTCGGGCTGGTCCCGGTGGGTGTCTTGGGCGTTTTTGGGTATCTTGGTATCTTAATATTCTGGGGCATTCAGCGCTACGGTCCGCAGGCATGGCAGACAGCTTCCGGCCTGGCCATTTGGGGGTTGGCTTTGTTCGGCGTGCTGTTCTCCATCTATCTAACCTTTCTGGAACCCTTCGTCATCGGCGCTTCTTGCGCCTGGTGCTTGAGTTCAGCCGTGGTGATGACCCTGGTACTGTGGGCCTCAACCGGCCCCGCAATCGATTTAGGGGGGTTGGGCGGCACGGCGCTGGAAGACCGAGCCGCAGCGGATGTCTGAGGCGGCCTTTTGACGGCAGAAAACCGCTTACAATTCCCCTTATTTGAGAGAAAAAGTATGATTTAGTGGTGACATTGTTCACTAACCATTTAAGACGCTGCGTGGTATCCTGAAGAAGGTAGAAAATTGTTATGCATGAACTTGCCGTTACAGAAAGTATCTTAGAAATCGCCTTGCGCCACGCGCCATCCCGGGAGCCGGTGAGAATAATCGGTTTATACCTCGTCATCGGCCAGCTTTCCTCTATCGTGGACGATTCAATCCAGTTTTATTGGGATATTATTTCCGAAGGCACCCTCGCGCAGGGCGCCCTGCTGCACTTCCGGCGTATTCCCGCCGAGATGTCCTGCCAGAACTGCGGAAATCGCTATGCACCCTCAGAGCAGGCACTGGCTTGCCCACGCTGTTCCAGCGTTCAAATACAACTGGTAACTGGTGATGAGTTTTACCTGGAATCCATTGAAGTTGAAGGCTAGCTGCCTGGATAGAGAGAGTCTATGAGCCAACGTATCCCTGTAATTGAGAAAATCTTGAGCGCCAATGACCGCCTGGCGCAGAAAAATCGCGCATTGTTGGACAATAACGGCGTTTTTGCGATGAATTTGATGGCCTCCCCAGGAGCGGGAAAGACATCACTGATTGAAAAAACCGTACAGGCGCTCAAAGATCGCCTGCAATTAGCCGTCATCGATGGGGACGTTGCCACCAGCCTGGATGCCGACCGGGCTGCGGCTGCGGGCGCCGTCGCGGTTCAGGTAAATACCGGCGGTGAATGCCACCTGGATGCCGTTATGTTGAGCCAGGCGCTGCCCCAGATCGATTTAAAAACCACCGACCTGTTGATCGTAGAGAACGTTGGTAACCTGATATGCCCTTCCGGTTTCCAGTTGGGTACCCACAAAAGTATTCTGATCGCCTCGATTCCGGAAGGAGATGATAAACCCTACAAGTATCCCGGAATGTACCGCGGGGTAGACGCCCTGGTGATTAACAAAATTGACCTGCTGCCTTACGTGCCCTTCGATATGGACTATTTCCGCCGCGGCGTGGAGGCGCTTAATCCCGGACTGGTCACTTTCCCATTATCCTGCCGGACTTCCGAAGGGTTACCAGCCTGGATCAATTGGGTGCTGGCGCAGACTATCCAAGCGAGCGGCGCTTGAAACAGCCTTGTTTATCCACAAAGTATTACGATTATCGGTAAAGGAACCACTATAAATTTCAAATGAACGAAAAATCTGCTGTCCACATTCACATCACCGGTGTTGTACAGGGGGTAGGATTTCGACCGTTTGTTTACGGCCTGGCCAGACGCCTGGGCTTGACCGGGTGGGTCAAGAACACATCCGCAGGCGTGGAAATCGAAGCTGCAGGGCCGCACGAGGATGTGGACATATTTGTAGACAGCTTGCAGGTTGAAGCGCCGCCGCTGGCGCGCATCGATGAAGTCCAGGTACAGGAATGCGCATACAACGGCTTCACCGATTTCACAATCATCGCCTCCCAGCCGATTCCCGACGCCTTCCAACCCATCTCCCCCGACGTTAGCGTATGCCAGGATTGCCTCCAAGAACTGTTCAATCCGAACGACCGCCGCTACCGTTATCCTTTCATCAACTGCACCAACTGCGGGCCGCGTTACACCATCATTACCGATATCCCCTACGACCGGCCTAACACAACCATGGCCGGTTTCGAGATGTGCCCGCAGTGCGCCGCTGAGTATGGCGATCCCAACGACCGGCGTTTCCACGCCCAACCCACAGCCTGCCCCGAATGTGGGCCTTCTGTCTGGCTGGAGCCATCCACTGAAGAAGCCACCTCCGGCGAGCCCGTTCTGGCACGCCAAGAAGCCGCGTTGCGAGCAGTCCGCCGCATGCTGCAAGAGGGCAAAACGGTAGCGATTAAAGGCCTGGGTGGCTTTCACCTGGCCTGTGATGCCACCAACCCACAGGCGGTGGCCAGGTTGCGCAACCGAAAATTGCGCGTGGATAAGCCGTTCGCATTGATGATGCCGGATGTAGAAACCATCGCCACACATTGCTACCTGGATGAGCGTGAACGGAAGTTATTGGAATCATCCGAACGGCCCATCGTCGTTCTCCAACGGCGCCCGGAATCGACTATCGCCAGCGGTGTTGCTCCACGGCAAAATACACTGGGCGTGATGCTACCCTATACCCCGCTGCATTACCTGCTTTTCTCCCCGGAGGACGCCTCCGAGCAGCCCCCGGCGAAAGTATTGGTGATGACCAGCGGAAACCTGAGCGAAGAGCCTATCGCCATCGATAACCAGGAAGCCCGCCAGCGCTTATCCCGATTGGCGGATGCCTTCCTGATGCACAACCGGCCGATTTTCACGCGCTGCGATGATTCGGTCGTGCGATTGCAGCAGCTCTACCGCTCTACTGAAGAAAAGGACGACACCTCCATAGCAGTGCCCCTGCGGCGATCGCGCGGCTACGCGCCCTACCCGGTGCGTCTGGCCTGGGAAGCGCCGCCGGCCCTGGCGGTCGGCCCCGAGCTCAAGAACACGTTTGCGTTCACCCGCGGACGGTATGCCTTTCTCAGCCACCACATCGGCGACATGGAAAATTACGAGACCCTGCAGTCCTTTGAAAGTGGTGTCGACCACTTCGAACGTCTATTCCGCGTCCAGCCCCAATTGCTGGCGTACGATTTGCATCCCAATTACCTGGCCTCACGTTACGCCCAACAGCGAGCGGAACGCTCGCAGCTACCGGCTGTAGGTGTGCAGCACCACCACGCTCACATCGCGGCCTGCATGGCAGAGAATGGGATTCTCGAAGACCAGCAGGTCATTGGGGTCGCCTTCGACGGCACGGGCTACGGGAGCGACGGCGCCATCTGGGGCGGTGAATTTTTGCTGGCCTCCTATCGTGATTTCCAGCGTGCAGCCCATCTGGCGTACGTTCCCCTGCCGGGGGGCGATGCGGCCGTGCGCAAACCGGCTCGCACAGCTCTGGCGTATCTTTGGAAGACCGGCTTATCCTGGGACGTCGATCTTCCCAGCGTGGCCGCGCTGAGTCCGGAAGAACGCGCGGTCTTGCTCAACCAATTGCAGCAGGACATCAATGCTCCGCTGACTTCCAGCATGGGACGCCTGTTCGACGCCGTTTCTTCGTTAGCCGGTGTATGCCAACAGATCAATTACGAAGCACAGGCAGCGGTTGAGTTAGAGGCCCTGGTGGACCCCCACGAGCGCCACGCATACCCGTTCGATCTCCAGAAGGTCTCCGGCGAAAGCTCACAGCATGAAAGCATACACATCGATTCAGCCGCCCTGATTTGGATGCTGGTCGGCGATATTTACGCCGGCGTCCAGCCGCAAACCATCGCCGCCCGCTTCCACAACGGCGTGGCCCAGATGGTGTTGGAGGTGTGCCGCAAACTGCGCGCCCAATCCGGGCTGAACGTGGTAGCCCTGTCAGGCGGCGTTTGGCAAAACGTGACTCTGTTGGCGAAAACGCTGGCGCGGTTAGAAAATGAGGGCTTTCACGTGCTCACCCATCACAAAGTCCCCGCCAATGACGGCGGTCTGGCATTAGGGCAAGCGGCAGTGGCGCATTGGAAGCAAGGTAATCTATAGACCTGTCAGGTCTCCCCTGGAGTTAGAATTATGTGTTTAGGAATTCCCGGAAAAATCGTTGAAATCTACCAAGCCAACGGCTTGACCATGGGCAAGATCGACTTCGACGGCGTCACACGCGAGGCTTGCCTGGCTTACGTACCCGAAGCACGGATCGGCGATTATACCCTGATCCACGTCGGGTTTGCCTTAAACTTGATCAGCGAACAGGAAGCCCAAGAAACCTTGGAGTTGCTGCGCCAGATCGCCGAATTGGATGCTGAGCTGAGTCCCGAGCGGTCCGCCAGCGCAGAAGCTGACCTGCCGGGTTAACCTGCGGCTATTCTTTTTACCGTTATGGACAGGTACCGATGAAGCATTTGTCAGAATATCGCGACGCCAAGCTGGTCCAAGTCGCTTTGCAACAAATCCGCCGCACCGTCACGCGCCCCTGGGTGCTGATGGAGATTTGCGGCGGGCAGACACACGCCATCAAGCGCCATGGACTGGATCAGCTCTTGCCCGCGCAATTGGAGCTCGTGCACGGGCCCGGCTGCCCGGTATGCGTGACACCGCTAGAACAGGTCGACAAAGCGCTCGCCATCGCCTCCCACCCAGAGGTGATTTTCACCTCCTACGGGGATATGCTGCGCGTCCCAGGGTCTGAAAGGGACCTTTTCTCCGTGCGCGCCGGCGGTGGGGACGTACGCGTCGTATACTCGCCTCTGGATGCCATCCAAATCGCCCAAGACAACCCCGACAAACAGGTGGTATTCTTCGCCATCGGATTCGAGACCACTGCGCCTGCCAATGCAATGAGCGTACTCCAGGCACAGTCGCTAGGCCTGGATAACTACAGCATGCTGGTTTCCCACGTGCGGGTGCCACCCGCCATGCACGCCATCCTGGGCTCCGCGCACAACCGCGTGCAGGGTTTCCTGGCTGCCGGTCACGTTTGCGCGGTGATGGGCTATTGGGAATACCCGCCCATTGCCGAGAAATACCAGGTCCCGATCGTGGTGACCGGGTTTGAACCCCTGGATATCTTGCAAGGCGTGTTAGGGACCGTACGGCAGTTGGAAACCGGAATAGCCGAAGCTCAAAACGCCTATGCGCGCACGGTCACTTTCGAAGGCAACCGGGCCGCTCAGGAAGTGATCGCCAAAGTGTTTCAAGGTTGCGACCGGAAATGGCGCGGCATCGGAATGATTCCAGACAGCGGCTGGCGCCTGCGCCCCCAATTCAAAGCCTACGATGCCGAACAGCGGTTTGACGTCGCACAAATCCAGCCCCAGGAAGCCCCCCAGTGTATCGCCGGTGAAATTTTGCAGGGCTTGAAAAAACCCAATCAATGTCCGGCCTTTGCGCTGCAATGCAGCCCCGAGAACCCGTTAGGCGCCACAATGGTTTCCTCCGAAGGCGCTTGCGCGGCTTATTACCGCTACGGCGCAAGAGAATTTGAAACCGGCCAACCCTCCTGATCCCAAGTAGAGCAGGATGCCGGATCGCTAGCGTGCATCCCGTGAGGAATTTACAGGTACCACCACCATGAGCGAAGAAAATCCGAGCCTACAAGGGGCAGTTTGCCCGCTGCCGCTCAGGCACCACAACAAGATCGTGCTGGGCCACGGGAGCGGGGGGAGGCTGTCCCATGGCTTGATAGAAGACTTGTTTCTGCCCAATTTCGACAACCCGGTCTTGCAGGCGGGTAACGACGCCGGCGTGGTACAACCCAAACCCGGGATCCAACTGGCAGTCAGCACCGACTCCCACGTGGTATGGCCTATATTTTTCCCGGGAGGCGACATCGGCCGCCTGGCAGTGTGTGGAACGGTCAATGACGTGGCCATGATGGGCGCCAAGCCCCTATACCTCACGGCCGGATTCATCCTGGAAGAAGGCCTGGATGTGTCGGTCCTGGCGCGGGTAACGAACTCCATGCGCACTGCTGCAGCAGAGGCTGGCGTCGCCATCATCGCCGGAGATACGAAAGTTGTGCAAAAAGGCAAAGCCGACGGGCTCTACATCAACACAGCCGGGGTAGGGATAGTTACACCTGGGACCCAAATTGGAGGCGCTCAAGCCCGAGCAGGCGATGTGGTCATTCTCTCCGGTCCGATCGGTGACCACGGTATTGCGGTGCTACAGGCACGCGGCGAGCTGGGCTTCGAATCGGGCATCGAGAGCGACGTCGCCCCGCTCAATCACCTGGTGGCTGCCATGCTGGATTCTGGCGAACCTGACAATCCAGAAACGGGGATCCACGTGCTGCGTGATCCGACCCGCGGTGGCTTGGCGACCACGCTCAACGAAATTGCTTGCCAATCACAGGTAAGCATATTCCTGGACGAAGGCAGCATTCTGGTGCGCAGACCGGTGGCAGCCGCCTGTGAAATGCTAGGTTTCGATCCACTTTACGTGGCAAATGAAGGAAAATTAATCGCCGTCGTCGCCGCCGAACAGGCAGCAGGAGTACTGGCGCGCATGCACTCAACGCGCTACGGGAAGGAAGCGCGGATCATCGGCGAAGTCCGCGCTTCGCCGCCCGGGCGGGTGCTCCTGCGAACGGCCATCGGCAGCACGCGCGTGGTCGATATGTTGGCCGGTGAAATGCTGCCGCGTATCTGTTAATCCTGCGGCTTCTCTTTCCCCCGGTCTAACCACAGTTCCCGGTAGTGGCGCCGCCAATCGACGGCGAAGCGCAGCGCAACCACGGCGCCTGCCAGGAATGCCAGCCAGATGACCGGCCCGCGCCAGCCCAGCAGCCAAAGCAGCGGCCCGATCAACACGCCAGTCAACAAACCGGCTCGAGCCGCGTGGCGCAGCACCAACACCAGGACAAGCAGCATTCCAAGCCCAATCAAGAAAACCAACGGAGAGAGCGCCAGGAAAGCCCCGGAACTAGTCGCCAGGCCCATTCCCCCGCGAAATCCGGCCAGAAGCGGCCAACAATGCCCGACCACCGCCAGGGCACCCGCCAGCGGCGCCAGCCACACCCAGTGGCTGAAATGAGCCGCCAGAAAAGTAGCCAAGAACCCCTTAGAAACATCCAGCACGAACACCAGTGCGCCTGCCGGCCAACCGGCCTGACGGATGGTATTGGTGGCGGTAGCATGCCCCGAACCGGTCTGGCGGACGTCAACCTGGCTGACCCAGGCAGTCACCCAAAAAGCGAACGGCAGCGAGCCTAAAAGGTAACCCAATAAGCTGAATCCGATAATTTCTAGAATCGAAGCGTCCATCATACAGGCTATACGCTCGGACTCTCCCGACCAGGCTTCCTGCCACACGTTCTGATAGACGGCACGGCCTTCACTTTTCTACCACCACCCAGGCGTTGTAGCCGTCTTTTTCGATGCGCGTTTGCGCACCCCACTGGGTAAAAAGGGAGGCGACACGCGGCGGCGCCAGGAAATGGCTGCGCATTAAAGCCAGTTTCTCAGCCAAAGCCACCAGCTTGACTGGCAGCATGCGTACGTCAGGCTCTTCAACGATTAGAAGGCCTCCCGGACGAAGCACTCGCCACAGCTCAGCGGCCGTCTCGGCTTGGTTGCATACGTGGTGCAGCGCATCCACCATAATGACCCGGTCAAAGTAAGCCTCGGGGAAAGGCAATCGTTCGGTGTGAGACTGTACGCTTTTTAACCCGTGCTGCCGAACAGCCTGGCGCAGCATCTTGCGGGATAAATCCGCCACGATGACCCGCTCCGCTAAACCCTGCAAAGCTTGAGAGACTCGCCCTGTTCCCCCACCGGCATCCAGCAGCGCGCCATGGATGGGCAAACCAGCCAGCTCGATTAATTTCTCCGGCTTGCGCGGCGGGATAAATATCTCGTAAAAAGGCGCCAGGATTCCAAAATGATCGATCAATGGCATTACAGCTTCTCCGTTCCCTCAAGATCCAACCGAGTTATGGCTATGCGCGATTAATGAGGTGGGATAACACACCGCCTAGGATTGCGGCGAGTGCGGTTTGCCTTCCAGAAACAGGAACGGCAGGTAAATGTCCGGAGGCGAAACTTGCACGAAATTCATCAGCACCAAATTCGCATCACAACGTACGGAAGTGCCGAAGGGAATGGGTTCGGACTCCGGTTTGCCGGTCAGGTCAAACAATTGAATGGTTAGTTCATCCTGGGATGCGAAAGGTTTATCAGAGAGCTGTACCAGGTAGCCGCCCGGGCCAAAACTGAGCTCCGTGCCGGTCAAGGAAACCAATGTCTTGCCTTCCCCATCAATGGGTCCGTTAACTTCTACGACCAGCCCGTTCACAGGCGCCTGATCACGCCCGAATACTTGCCCGCCGACGCCGGAGAAGTTGCAACCCAGATCGGGTTTGACAAAATTCGCCATAACAACCGGCGTGCCGCTCTGTGGTACGTAACGGATTTGCCCAGTTTGCGCGGTAGCGGGTTCAGGCGATTTCTGTGTCTCAGGGGTTCCTGTCGGCTGCTCTTGCGTGGGACGCAGGCTGGCACGGGTCGAAGTAGGCATCGCTTCAGCCGTCGTTGGAACCGGCGATCCAGAGGCCAGGAGCGGCGTGGGCGTTGCAGTAGCCGCTGCCGCAGGCTGAGCAATCTCCGTTTCTGTTACGGGAGTTTCATGCGGCACGCTCTCCGTCGCAACTGGAGCCTGTGTGGCGGATGGTGCTGCAACGGTCGCAAGCTCACCTCCCCGCATCGGCAGCGTACAGGCGCTAAGCGTAAGTACGAATAACGTAAATAGTGCAAAAATTGCTCGTTTGGATTTATGATCAATCATTACGCCCTCCCGACGTAAATGCATAACGCAAGTCCATCCTCAACGTACCAGCGCTCAGAACGCGCCAACCCGGCTCAATTATAAACGTCTAGTCGACACTTTACACCCCGCATGCTTATTTTATCGCCTGGTTAGATACAGCAAACTACACGGTCCGGAATGGATTCGGTACAAGAATCATTCCATAACCGGGTTGCCGTGGGGAAAATTGCAAAATCAATTGACACAATTGTTAGCCCATGGTAAACTCGTGCCCAATATGGACAATTTCTATCAGATCAGCCATCATCATACCAGCAATCCCCCAGCCTGACCGGAGGTCTGGTATTTTTGGTTGCCTGAAAGCGGTAATTCAAGTCCCTCGGTCAAAGCCGAGGGACTTTTTATTTCCGTTTGGGATTGACGCCAACTTTTCGGAGGCTAACCCAAGCTATCCGGCAACGAAAGAGAATTATTTGATGAAAAAGACCTTGAGAATTTCCCTACCTTCCAAAGGCCGGCTGGCGGATGACAGCCTGAATTTTTTGGCGGAGTGCGGCTTGTCCGTTCATAAGCCCAACCCGCGCCAGTATGAGGCTCGCATTCCGGCGCTGCCCGAGCTGGTCGTGCTGTTCCAAAGACCGGGCGATATTGTGGTCAGCGTACGCGAGGGCAGCGTGGACTTCGGCATCACCGGTGTAGATGTGATCGAAGAACGTAAAGGCCGTGAAGACCAGGTGCTCACCTTGCACGACGCACTCGGGTTTGGCGAGTGCACTCTGACTCTGGCAGTGCCAGAAAGCTGGCAAAATATCGATCAAGTTGGCGATCTGCACCGGCTCCCCCAGGAATTCAAGCGGCCATTACGAGTAGCGACGAAGTATCCCAACCTGACCGGTAACTTTCTTTCCAAGCATGCCATCCCCCACGAATTGATCTCCGCCGAGGGTACGCTGGAAACGGCGCCATCGATTGGCTACGCCGACCTGATCGCCGACCTGGTTTCCTCCGGCCAAACGCTGCGGGACAACCGCCTGCGCCCACTTCCCGATGGCGTTATCCAGGAATCCCAGGCGGCTTTGATCGCCAACCGGCTAGTTTTGCGTACCCAACCGAGCGCGCTGGCGCTAGCTCGCCATTTGCTGGAATATTTCGAAGCCCATCTCAGAGCGACCGAGAATCTGGCCATCTTCGCCAACATGCGCGGCGCCACCGCCGAGGAAATTGCCGCCCGCATTTTCGAGCGCCCCACCATCGGCGGGCTGCAGGGACCCACCATCTCGCGGGTAATCGTGCGCGATCGTGACCCGAATTGGTACGCCGTCCACATCGTCGTCCGCCGGGAGCAACTCTTCCAATCCGTCGCTGAACTGCGCCAGATCGGCGGCAGTGGTGTGGTCGTAACTCCGCTGGCTTACATCTTCGAAGAAGAACCACCGCGCTACAAAGCCATGCTACAGGCCCTACAGGAGAAATGACATGCTGCGAATCTACGACGCTCCCACAGCCCGCCAGTCGCTCTTGAAACGCCAACCGCCGGACGAATTCGAGGTTTCTCCGGCTGTGCTGGAGGGCATAGAAAAAATCTTCGACGAGAAACTCACGCCCAGCCAGGCCGTGCAGCGCATTTTGCAAGATGTGCGCCAGCGCGGCGATCAGGCCTTGGCCGATTGGTCCCAGAAGCTGGACGGCGTGACGCCAAAAGCCTGGCGCACGCCGGGTTCCGAGCTGCAAAACGCCTGGCAGAATCTGCCGGATGACCAGCGCCAGTCGCTCGAATTCATGCTGGAACGCATCCAAGGCTTCCACCAGCGCCAGCCGTTGACCTCCTGGATGACCAATGATCTGGGCGGGACGGTGGGACAGTTCATCCGGCCCATTCAGAGGGTGGGGCTGTACGTACCGGGGGGTACCGCGCCGCTGCCCTCTTCGGTGCTCATGTCAGCCGTCCCCGCCAAAGTTGCGGGCGTCCCCCAGATCGTCATGGTAGCACCACCCCAACGCCAAACCGGGCAAATTGCGCCGATCATCCTGGCGGCCGCTGCCATCGCCGGGGTCGATGAGGTCTATATGCTGGGAGGGGCTCAGGCGATTGGCGCCCTGGCCTACGGAACGCAAAGCGTGCCTGCCGTGGATAAGATCTTCGGTCCCGGCAACCTGTTCGTCACCCTGGCCAAACAGCAAGTCTTCGGTGTGGTCGGGATCGATGGCTTGGCAGGACCCACCGAAACCGTCGTCATCGCCGACCAAAACGCCCGCCCTGCCTGGGTGGCGGCCGATCTATTGGCCCAGGCCGAGCACGACGTATTGGCCAGCGCCATTCTGCTCACCCCCTCTCGCTCGCTGGCCGAAGCCGTTCAGGTGGAAGTCGGCCGTCAAATGGAATCGCTCTCGCGCGGCCAGATTCTGCAAGCTTCGCTGCAAAACCGCAGCGGTATCGTGATCACCGGCAGCCTGCAGGAAGCAGCCAAACTCGCCAACCGGTACGCTCCCGAGCATTTGTGCCTGTCGGTCAGCGATCCGTGGGCGCTCAGCGAGCAGATCTACGCCGCCGGAGGGGTATTCTTAGGCGAACACTCCTTTGAGGTACTGGGAGATTACGTCGCCGGCCCCAGCCACGTCATGCCCACCGGCGGGTCGGCGCGCTTTGCCTCCCCACTAAACGTGTGGGACTTTATCCACATCGTCAGCCTGATCGCCCTGGACCCCACGACGGCAAGGCAAATCGCCCCGGCTGCCATCCAGGTGGCCTATGCGGAGGGCTTAGACGCTCACGCCCGCGCCGCCGAATACAGGTTGCAAAACGATGAGGGGGAAAAACTGTGATGAATTACGCCAAATTGCTCGCACCGCATTTGGAAAGCCTGCCGCCTTACTCGCCCATCGAGCCTTTCGAGGTGCTATCGGCTCGCCTGGGACGTTCGCCGGAGCAAATTATCAAGTTGGACGCCAATGAAAATCCCTATGGTCCGGCGCCTGCCGCCCGCCAGGCGCTGGCTTCGCTGCGCTTCCCTCACATCTACCCCGATCCGGAGAGCCGGGCCCTGCGCGCTGCGCTGGCGGATTTCACCGGGCTGCCCCAGGCCAATCTGATGGCTGGCGCAGGCGCCGACGAGCTGATTGATTTGATTTTGCGCCTTTTCTTGCAGCCCGGCGAGCGCGTCCTGAGCTGCCCGCCAACTTTTGGGATGTACGCTTTCGACACCCACGTCAACGCCGGCCAAATCGTCGAGGTTGCACGCCAACCGGATTTCTCCCTGGAGCTTCCCAATCTGCTGGCCGCGGTCGATCGCTTTCAACCCAAACTGCTCTTCCTGACCTCTCCCAACAACCCGGATGGCTCACTGCTATCCGAAGGTGCACTGGATCGCTTATTAGCACTGCCGCTGGTAGTGGTATTGGATGAAGCCTATGTCGAATTCGCTGGACAGGGGCGCTTGGGTGAAGACGTTTCCAGGATTGGACGCGTATTGGAACGAGACAACCTGATCGTGCTGCGCACTTTTAGCAAATGGGCCGGCCTGGCGGGTTTGCGCGTGGGTTACGGCGCCTTCCCGGACTGGTTAATGCCTGTGTTATGGAAGGCCAAGCAGCCGTACAATGTCAATGTCGCCGCCAGCCAGGCTGCCATCGCCTCCCTGCAGGCTTGCGAACTACTGGCAGAATCCATCCGGCGATTGCGTGAAGAGCGTGAGCGGTTGGTACGTGGGTTGCAGGCGATCGAGTATTTGCAGCCCTACCCATCCCAGGCTAATTTCGTGCTCTGTAAGGTCAAGAATAAACCGGCCGGCCAACTGAAGGCGCATCTGGCTTCTCAATACGGAATCCTGGTGCGCTACTTCAATACCCCCCTACTGCAGGATCACATCCGCATCAGCGTCGGGCGCCCGGCGGAGACCGATGCGGTCCTGCAGGCCTTGCGAGATCTGCAAGATCAGGAGTTGAGTGAATGCGAATCGCCTTTGTGATTTACGACGGCATGACCGCCCTGGATTTCATCGGTGTGTACGATCCTGTCACACGCTTGAAGAATATGGGCTTTCTGACTGACCTGGAATGGGAAATCTGCGCCATGAACGACCCGGTAACCGGGCGAAGCGGGTTATCCATCTCACCCAGCTTCAAAGGTCAATCTTTAGCGGGCTTTGACGCCATCATCGTGCCTGGCGGGATCTCGGCTCGCAAGCTGCTGGGAGACTCGGGCGAACCCAGTCCCTTCGTCGAATGGCTGCGCACGGCTGCTCCGGTCCCTTTAAAAGTGTCCGTTTGTACTGGAGCGCTGCTGCTAGGAGCGGCCGGTTTCTTGGAAGGATTAAAAGCCGCCACCCATCCGGAGGCACGCGCCGACCTGGCGCGCTTTGGCGCCACAGCGGTTGCGAGCCGCATTGCTGACGAGGGAAACGTAATCACCGCCGGCGGCGTCACCGCCGCTATCGATTTGGGGTTGTACCTGGTGGAGAAGTGGGCCGGTCGAGAGGCCCGCCTGCAGATCCAACGCCAGATGGATTACCCGGGGGATCCTACCGGCTCACCGGATATTTCTCAAAGGGAAGCGCGCCAACGAAAAGCCAGTTACGCTCGCCGGACCCAGGAGACCGAGATTGAAATCGAACTGGCCTTGGATGGGCACGGCGAGCATGACATCCACACCGGATTGGGCTTTCTGGATCACATGCTAACCCACGTGGCCGTGCACGGGCTGTTTGATCTGCACATATCGGCTGAAGGCGACCTGCAGGTGGACCCTCACCACACCGTGGAAGACGTGGCCCTGGCGCTGGGTGCATGTTTTTCCAAGGCCTTGGGAGACCGCCAAGGCATCCGGCGCATGGCATCCTGCTATGTGCCCATGGACGAAGCCCTGGCGTTAATCGTTTTAGACCTGTCCGGCCGTCCATATA
>Ga0207752_1000819_pt1 | contig 14610 bp, 7 predicted proteins | sample Pon2CUnioCityCA_6_FD_187272 | JGI IMG/M metagenome (GOLD analysis project Ga0207752, IMG submission 187272) | Marine sediment microbial community from Union City, CA, USA - Pond 2C Sediment 2 (SPAdes) | ecosystem: Environmental > Aquatic > Marine > Intertidal zone > Salt pond sediment ...
GAGTCGGTCGAGTGTCCGTCGGCATCGTTGAGGCCGGAGCCGTCGATTGTCTTCTCGGGTCCCATATTGGCGCTGTTGGAGCTGGAGGCCGTGGCGGTGATATCCTCAATGGGCCGAGCATACGGCTCAACGGTAAAGCTCCACACATCACCTCGGAAGACCGTGTAGTCCGGCGGGGCATTGACCTCATCGACGCGCCAATAGTACGTCTGTCCGAATTCCAGCCGGCCGGGATCGTACGTGTTGGCATCCTGGCCCGGGCCGACCAGCACGTCCAGAGGGTTGGTCGTCTCGGCTGCGTTCGCGTCATCGAAGACGGCGCCGAAGTACACGTTGTGGGTATCGGCGAATTCGCCGGGCGTCCAGCCAAGGACCGTGTCACGCGGGACGTCCGTGGCCTTGTCGGACGGGCTCGGATCGAAGCCAGGGGCGGTGTCGCCTCGCATGATTTTCTGGATCGCCGCCGGCGACATCGCCTGGTCGTAGATCCGCAGGTCGTCGAGCGCCCCGTTGAAATAGGGGTCGGCGTACTGTGACCGGCCGAGCCAGTTTTGCGTCGTGTTGCCCAGGTCCCCGAGAACGTACAACGTAGAAGCCTCCGCGACGATCTCGCCGTCGAGGAGAATCTTCATGTTCTTTGTGGCGCCCTCGATGACGAGGGCGACGTGATGCCAGCCGGTGGGCAGCGCTGTGCCCGTGACCACGAGATCCGTCCACGCTCCTTGCCCGGCTGTGATCGCCGCATGCATTGACCCGTCGATGCCGTCACTGGGACAGAGATAGATGTAGTTCGTGTCACCGGTGCCGAGGTCGAAGATGCGCTGCCAGCCGCCGCCTTCGCCGGAGTGGTTTACCCATAGGGCTATGGTGGAGTCGCTCAACGAGGCGATCACGGAACCGATGGGCAACTCGACGTAGTCGCCGTCGCCGTCCAGGGCCAGTGCGCCGTCGATCTGCCCGTCGGTCCATTCCGGATCGCCCAGGAGGGTGCCGTGGTTGCCGTTAACGCTTGCATCCTGGGCAATGGTCCCGGAGCCGTCATCGAGCTTCCACCAGCCTACAAGCTCCGCACGGGTCGCGCTCGTCAGTGCGGGGCCGAGAATCAGGAGAGCTGAGACCAGAAGCAGCCGTTTCTCGCGCATCGCGCTCCTCCTTCCTCGACGGCGGCAGTTCCGCCGCGAACCTTGTGTCACAATGAATTGACTCACCACACCACCCCATATTATCGGCAACCCATCGGGGTGGGGCAATACATAATCGCGTTTTTCTTTCACCACTTTGCGAACGCCAGCCCCGTGACGTCAGGCGACGTTGCCCGCCAAGCGGCGATTCACAGCAGTCAGTCCGTGGTCTGCTTCAATAGCGTGACCGGGCCCAGGAGGCCGGAACTGGCCAATTCCCAGTCGTCACGTACGGTGATATTCGTGGCCGTTCGTTGCTGGGAGGCCGGCAGGTCGCGGTCGCCGATGAGCCGGTTGCGCCACGAGTTGATGACTTCCACCTCCAGGTAGTTCGCTTCGGCCCGCAGGGCGGAGGAAATCTCGACGCGGAACGGCTTCGTCCAGACGACGCCCAGGTCCCGACCGTTGAGCACGACCCGGGCGATGCCGGTATCCTCGACCCGGCCCAGGTCCAGCATGATCCCGCCTGGCCCTTCGCACGCGCGGGCGGGCAGGTCGAAGGTGTGCCGGTAGACGGCCTTGCCCGAATGATGTCGGATACGATCCTCCGGACTTTCGATCCAGTCGCGCAGTACATCCATCGTCACGTCGAACCGGTCGTTCCAGGGGGATACGAAGGTAACATCCCACGGGCCGTCCAATGGCCGCAACTCCGTCCATTGGCGGCGATGTCGCTCCGCTGATCGAGCCGGATCGCCTTGAGCACTGAAGACGATGAACCAACTGCCGTACGGCGCAAATGGAATGAGCAATCGAGTCCGGCCGTCGGCCTCTCCGAGAATCGCTGCCTCCCAGATGTCGCCTGTTAGTGGATCCCAGAGTTCCGCTTTCTCGCCGGCGACTCTGAAGAGGCATTCCACCTGGGCTTCCTGACGGCTCTGGTTGCACACGAAGTAGATGTCCCGGTCGTCCATCCGGCGGTGAATGTAGTCCAGGACAACCTGGCTGCTCTCGGTTTCATACGCGAAGTCCGGCGGCGTCCCGTCTCCAGCCAGGACATTCCGGGCCGTCGTGCCCCACAGGACCCGGCCGTGGCCGACAGCCCGCTCGCCCGACTCCGTGGAACCGGGGCCCCACAACTCCTCGGCGAGCCGCGACAGCTCCGCGTCACATTGCGGGTAATCCGTCAGACTGACGGTTCGTTCCGTTTTCGGGCCTATGACGGTAGCGCCTGCTCTGACGAACTCCGCCACGGCCCGCAGCGCCGCGACGGACATCACCTTGTGATCCGGCAGCGATAGAAGCCGGTAGCACATGCCATCGGGCAAAGTCAATCGACCGTTCTCGAAACGCAGACGAGTCAACAGGGCCTCTTCACTGATGACATCGTAATCGTAGCCGCCCAGCACGCGCGCGGGATCGGCCTCCTTGAGCGGAACGATGTTGGGCACGTGGTCGCCGGCGTAGTGACAGAGATCCGCGACGAACCGGCCCTGGCGCAGCATGTACTGGCAGCGTCCCAGATAGGCGAAGAACGCGCCGGCCATCTCCCACCAGGTGACGTTGGGATTCATGTGGGTTCCGGCGAAGTACTCCTGGCCCGGCAGGCCCATCGACTCGGGCGAGCAGGTGAACGTGTGAATGAAGCAGAGGTTCAGGCCGGCGCAGGCCTCATGATCGAAGCTGGGCTTCTGCGCGGCCCAGAGCACGTCGTCCCAGTGAGGGCCAATGGAGGTGAACGCTTCGGCGGCGACAATCGGTCGGCCGTAGGTGTGGGCGACAGAGGCCGCCTGCTTGACGAAGAATCGCTGTTGGGGCGCGGGCCGATGAGGCGATGGGACCCAGAACTCGCTCATGACGATGTCGCTTCGCGCGAGGCACTTGAGGCCGTCGAACGGCCCGGCGTGCGGCCCGCCCGATTCCGGATGGATGCCCATGCCGTGTCGGTGCGCCAGCTCGGCGAACACGCCGTAGTGATTCTCCGCGATGCAGTCGCCGATGGTCTTGCGGAAATCGGCCAGGAAGCGATTGCTGACGTCGCGGCTGTCCACGATCTTGCCCGCGATCACCGGCAGGTACGGAATGGGATCGTACTTGCGACGCCGCCGGAATTCTTCGGGCAGCGCCGCCGTCCAGTTTGCGCCGCCGCATTCCCAACTGTCCGTGTGCAGATACTTGAAGCTGTCGCCCGCCAAAGGGCCGACATCTTCGAGAAGCGGCGCGACGACAGCGTCCCAGTATTGCTGAAAGATCTCAGAGCTCATATAGTCGATGACGCGGCCCTGCCATTCGGCACTCGACGTCGATACGCGCGCCGGGCTGGGCGTGTAGCCGAAGCGCAGAATGATCCACCTGCCGGCCGGAACGTCCCATGTGAGCTTTCCGGCGCGGTCCATGTGCTCCCTGATATCCAGAATGTCGGCGACGCGGACATCTTCCTCGCCCGGCGCGGGGGGGTGGTCCGTGAGCAGGAATCGACAGTCCGGCGCGGACATGCCAATCTCTTTCGACGCCGCTTTGGCGGCAAGGTCCCGGATCGGCCGGCGTTTTGCGGCGTGGGAGGTCTCGTTCGCGCCGGCGTCCTTCACGCGATAGGCCAGCAGGGCGATATCCTGGTAGTAGCCGTCTCTGCTCTGCGGCTGAGGGATCTTGCCGCGCAAGGCCCGGGGGCCATCGATCGTCGTCTCGGACCAGGTCAGCATCTTGGCGGCCATTTCCGATGTTACGGCCGGCCCGCCGAGGTTCCATCCGCTCTGGATGTTCAGGCTCAACTCCAGGCCAAGCCTGTCCGCCTCGCGTACGGCGTGCGCGAACAGCTCCCGCCACTGGCGTGTCAGGAAGGTGGGGCCGGCCGGGACCTGTCGGTTCCCGCGCTGCTCGGCGCCGCCGGCGTCGAAGATCATGGCGCCGCTGAAGCCCTTTGCCTGCATCTGTTCCAGGTCGCGCGTAACCGCTTCCTTCGTCACGTTGCCGTTCAGCCACCACCAGAAGCAGCGGACTCCCGCGCTCTGCGGCGGTCGACGAAAGCATTCCGCCAGCGAGGCTCGCGTGTCGGCGCGAGCCGCCGCGCAGGAGACGATCAACAACGTCACGAGGACGCGGGCGCACGGTCTTGTCAACTTGGCCATAGGCTTCTCTGCTGTCCTTCTCGGCGTCACGGCTGAAACTCGTAGCCGAGCTTGCCCCATACGGCCGTCTGGGCCCATCTCAGGTCCTCATTGCCCGGCTGCGGCGGCGCGGAGCCGCGAGAGGTTTCCGCCTGAAGCCAACTCATTCTTGCGTACTCGATTGTACGCGAGTCCTTCCAGGCGCGAAATTCCGCATGGACATCGGTGAAGGAAGCCACCGTGCCGGCGCCGTGGCGCATCGGGACCGGGTTCCACCAGCGCGGCTCGTTGTAGAAGATGTACCACATCGCGTCCCAGTTCTCGCCGAAGTCGTCGATGAACACGATTCGCCTGGACAACTGCTTGAGCTCATTCAGGTTCTTCACGACCGGGCCGCCCGCCGAAGATTCGTACCCGTTCAGCGACGGGGACGCGCTGTAGGTCCTCATTTCATTCCTTTTGGCGACGGGGCATCGATAGATCTTCTCGGCGTTGGCGAAGCGGTAGAGATCGCCGTCACGAATGGCGGCGAGCTGCTCGGGCACCGGTGCTTCTGTAGGCGTGATTTGATAGGTCCCGGTCAGCATTCGGACCCAGCCCGCGGTTGCGCTGCCCTGTGCGGGGGGCATCTTGCCGTCGTACTCGGAACAGTAGAGCGTCCAGGCCAGGGCCAGGCTCTTGGTGTTGTTCAGACAGACGGTGCGCTTGCCCATCTCTCTGGCGCGATTCAACGCCGGCATGATGACGCCCATCAGCACGGCGATGATGGCGATCACGACCAGCAGCTCGATCAGCGTAAATCCGCTTGGCAATCGGCTCGGGCTCTTCATATCTCTTCCCTCTCCACACTTTCCCGTACAGTCCTGACCGAGGGGCAATGGATATCAACGGGCGTAGGCCCCATACTCGCAGGCCGCATCGAACAGTGCGACCACATTCTCCGGCGGCACGTCCGCCTGGATGTTGTGGATGCCGTTGAAGACGTATCCGCCGCCCGGCTTGAAGATCTCCATATTCCGGCGGACCTCTTCGCGGACCCGCTCGGGCGTCGCGTACGGCAAAACGTGCTGCGCATCGCAGCCGCCGCCCCAGAAGACCAGATCGCGGCCGTAGCGTTTCTTCAGCATCGCCGGGTCCATGCCCGCGGCGCTGGTCTGCACCGGGTTGAGGATGTCCACACCGTTGTCGAGCAGGTCCGGGATGTACTCGAGGCAACTGCCGCACGTGTGATACCAGATCTTCGCTCGCGTCAACGACTTGATATGCTGCACGAGCTCCTTCTGGCGAGGTTTGACGACGGCGCGATAAAAGGCGGGCGAAAACAGCGGCCCGTTCTGGCCGGTCAGATCGTCCCCGATCATCACGACATCGACGATGTCACCGACCTGGCGCATGAAGCCGGCCAGGTAGTCCATCCAGAACGCCAGCGTCCGGTCGAGCAGGGCGGCGCAGAAGTCCGGGTTCTCGACCGTATCCATGAACCATCGCTCCAGACCGCGAAGGTACCAGCAGTATTCGTAGACGACGCCGCTGATGCCGGTGGCCAGGGCGTAGGGGGTATCCTTGCGCAACGTCTTCGCCTGCTCGCGCACGCCGGTGAATCGGCTCGCATCGGTCCCGTCCGGCCAGGGATAATCCGCGAGGTCCTTCAGGCTGGCCGCGGCCAACGGATGGTGCGAGATATCCATATACAGCCCGCCGTCGTCCGGCATGGACCAGACGACGCCGAACTCGTCCGTCAGATCGTGCCACAATCGGCCGTTGCGCTCGACCTTGCGAATCACGCCGTCGAAGCCGTCGGGCCCATGGGCCAGAACGTACCGCGTATCGACATGGAATCGCTGCAGCACCGCTTCGCTCGGCTTGGCCAATTGCTGCACCGGGTCCAGGGTCACGATGTCCTCCTCAATGCCCAGGTGTTTCAGAAGGGCCGCATAGGCGCGTTTATGAATCCCCGTCTGGAACCCGCCGAAGTCGATGGGGACCCTGTCGGGCGTCTCGTAATTCAGGGCCTTCACGACGCGTTCTCTCGGCGTCATTGTTTCTTTGTTCCTGCACTGTGCAACCATGACGAAAGCCCCTCTGTTGCTACTGTTCCGATTGTCTGTTGCCGAACGATAACAGTATAGACAAAAGCCGACGAATTCGCACCGTGACATGCCCCTGTTTTGTGACAATCCATCATTTTCCGACTTGCCGGCGGCCTCGCGCAGGCGGTTCCTGCATTGCTATTCGATGGTCGATCCGAGCCGGGCGCATCGGGCTCGGGTCTTCGCCCGCAACCCGTCGGGCCTCCGCTCGCTGGATTCGAGAGGGGGATCGTCCGCGTTCGCAAACGGGCGGATGGAAAACGCGATTATGTCTTGCTTCTTAGGGCCCGGTTGCCTATAATAATAGTTTATGTATTGCGAGACACGGTGTGGGCAGGCCCCTGCTGCGAAAGCCGGCGGGCCATGAGCGTGCCTGACGTGTAGGGAGAGATCGGTCGTTGCATGTGCGACAACATTGTTTAGGGAAGGAGGAAACGGATATGTTCAGGCAATTCATCTCCTTGATTTCCATTGTCACCCTCATTGTTCTGGCGGGCGCCGTCCACGTACACGGTCAGCCCTTCAGCTTGTTGCCGACGTTCGACGTCGAGATCGGCAACGATGCACAGATCGGGCCGGGCGACGCCAGCGAAACCGGATCCGGGATGGCGATGCGGAACATCGGCGGCAGACGCCGGGTATCGTACGTCGTCTACGACATCTCGACGGTCCGCAGTGCGGGGCAGATCTTCAAGAATGTCAGCTTCAGCAACTACGGACATGATACCGGCCTTGTGGACGTGTACGGAGTCCTGGAAGCCCACGAGCATCTGGTCGCTTCGGGGATCAACTGGAACAATGCGCCGGGCGTCAAGAACGATCCGACGCCGCCGCTGGATTCGGAAGTCGCCCTGGACTTGGCCGATGTCACGGACGTGTTGATGTCGTTTGACGCGCCGGCCCGTGGGACGAGGGCCTCGACGGAGACGAGCCAGGCCCTGGCCGATTGGCTCAGCACGGACACCAACGGCATCGTCGCGCTCATGTTCGCCCCGAACGGCAGCGCCAATGCGATCGTTCGAACCGTCGATATGGGCGAGAACGGCGGGACGATCCTCGAGGGTGAGGTTGGCGGGATGCCCACGGCGGCTCGCGGGCCCAGTCCCGAAGATGGTGCGGTCGATGTTCGCCGGGACGTGGTTCTCAGTTGGGTCGCCGGCACCTTTGCCGCCGGACATGACGTTTACCTCGGCACTTCGTTCGAGGATGTCAGTGCCGCCGAGGCGGACAATCCGTTGAACGTGCTGGTCAGTCCGTATCAAAGCGACAACACCTATGCTCCGGCCACACCGCTGGCCGTCGGACAGACCTATTACTGGCGTATCGATGAAGTCAATGCGCCGCCGGACTCGACGGTGTACAGGGGCGATGTCTGGAGCTTCACCGTCGAGCCCTACTCATATCCGCTTACGAACATCACGGCCACCGCCTCCAGCTCGAATCCGGGGACGGCGCCCGAGAAGACCATCGACGGTTCCGGCCTCAACGACGCCGACCAGCACTCGATGGAGCTCATGGACACGTGGCTCAGCGCCAGGAATATGCCGCAGCCCGTGTGGATCCAGTACGAATTCGATGCGGTCTACAAGCTCGACGAGCTGTGGGTGTGGAACTCCAATCAGATGCTGGAATCGACATACGGCTTCGGCGTCAAAGACGTTACGGTCGAGTGCTCTGAGGACGGCGAGAACTGGACGACCTTCGGCGATCTCGAATTCGCGCAGGCGCCCGGCTCGGCGACCTATACGCCCGAGACAATCGATCTTGGCGGCGCTGTGGCGAAGTTTGTCAAGCTGACGGTGAAGAGCAACTGGGGCGGCATACTCGACCAGTACGGATTGGCCGAGGTGCGATTCTTCTACGTCCCGGTCCGGCCGCGAGAGCCGAAGCCGGCGGACGGCGCGACGGACCCGGCCATCGATGCCATGCTGAGCTGGCGACCGGGCCGGGAGGCTGTCACGCATGAGGTCCGGTTCGGCGACGACCAACAGGCCGTCGCGGACGGCACGGTCCCGGCCGAAACCGTCAGCGGCACCAGCTACGATCCGGGTCTTATGGCCTTCGGAACCACCTACTACTGGAAGGTCGCGGAGGCCAACGAGGCCGAGACGCCCAGCGTTTGGGAGAGCGATCTCTGGAGCTTCGCGACGGCAGAGTACGCCGTCGTCGACGACTTCGAGAGCTACACCGACGATATCGAAGCCGGCACGACCATCTGGCAGACCTGGCTCGACGGGCTGACCAACAACACCGGTTCGACCGTCGGCTACTGGGAGGCGCCGTTCGCCGAGCAGACGATCGTTCACGGCGGCAGCCAGTCGATGCCTCTGGACTACAACAACGTTAATCCGCCGTACTACTCGGAGGCCGAGCGGAGTTTCGATCCGCCGCAGGATTGGACCATCAGCGGCGCCGATACGCTCAGCCTGTACGTGCGCGGCAATCCGGTCGGCTTCGAGGAGACGCCCGACGGCGCGGTCACGATGAGCGCCGCCGGCACGGATATCTTCGGCACGGCCGATGAGTTTCGCTTTGCCTACAAGCCTCTGACCGGCGATGTCACGATCGTTGCCCGGGTCGATCGCATCGACGATACCGATCCGTGGGCCAAGGCCGGCGTGATGGTCCGCGAGACCCTCGATCCGGGCGCGCGGTGGGCCGCCGTCTTTGCGACGCCCGGAAACGGCGTCCGCTTCCAGGCTCGAGCGCTCGCCGCCGGCGAGGCCACGAGTGACACCTCGGTAGCCACGCCCGAGCAGATCGCCCTGCAGGTCCCCGTCTGGATCAAGCTGGAGCGCTCGGGCAGTGACTTCAGTTGCTTCTACTCGACCGATGGTGTTGCATGGACGGCGATGTCCTGGAACCCACAGGCGGTCAGCATGTCCGGCACCATCTACGTCGGGCTGGCCGTGACCAGTCACAGTCCCAACGTCTATACGATCGCGGAGTACTCGAATATCTCCGCTCCCGGCGTGGCCGGCCCGTGGCAGGTCGCGGAGATCGGCGTGGCGCAGCCCGCCAACGATCCCAGCCAGTTCTATGTGGTCGTTCAGGACAGCAGCAACAAGTCGGCCATGGCCGTCCATCCGGACCCGGCGATCACGAACGTCGCGGAATGGACCCAATGGCAGATCCCGCTGAGCAGCTTGACCGGCGTGAATCTCCGCAGGGTCGAGAAGATCTACCTCGGTGTGGGCGACCGGGACAATCCGCAGCCCGATGGCGCAGGCTTGCTCTATATTGATGATATCGGCTTCGGCCACCCGGCGGCCGGATCCGAGTGATGCAGGGTGGGTTCTTAGCCCACCATGCAACGTAGATCACACGCACAATAACGGGGCTTGTGCCGGAACACACTGGCACAAGCCCCTGTTTCGTGGTAGAAACGGTGCGTCAAAGGAATTCTGATGGCAAGGAGGTTCTCCATGACACAGGCCGGACATGTCATTTCACGGCGAGCGTTGAAGCGGATTCTCTGTTTGGTTCCCTTGCTGGTTGTCTGTGCCCGGGGCGCCGAGCTAGTGTCCAACGCTTCTTTCGAGCAGGCGGCCGGAGATCGGCCTGCTGAGTGGTCTTCGCAGACGTGGGGCGGACAGGGCGAGTTCCACCACGTGGACGGCGGCAGGACCGGCGACAAGTGCGTGATGATCGAATCGGATCAGGGCGGCGACCTGAGCTGGATGACCCGCCTTGACGTCGAGCCGAACAGCGCGTACCGGCTCTCGGGTTGGATCCGCACGGAAGGGCTGGAGCCCGGGGCCGGGCGCGGCGCGCTGCTGAACGTCCACGAGCTTCAGGGCAGTGCCGCGACGCCCGCCGTCGCCGGCGCCTCCGACTGGACGCGCGTCGAGACGCTCGTGCGCACCGGGAGCCATCGCAGGATCTCCGTCAATTGTTTGTTCGGCGGCTGGGGGCTCTCGACCGGGCGTGCGTGGTACGACGATATCACTCTCGAGAAGATCGATTTGGCCGGCCTCGTTCCGACGGTCACGATTCACGGCGACCGTTCGGGCGCGCCGATCAATCCTTTCATCTACGGCCAGTTCATCGAGCACCTCGGCCGGTGCATCTACGGCGGCATCTGGGCCGAGATGCTCGAAGACCGCAAGTTCTATTTCCCCATCACGTCGGAGTATCGCCCCTATCGGCAATTGACGGATACGGCGTTTCCCGTCGTGGGGGCTTCTCCGTGGGAGATCATCGGTTCGCCCGACGCCGTGACCGTGGTGAAAGAAGATTCGTTCGTCGGCGAGCACACGCCCCTGATTGTAGCCGGCGGCGGCATACGGCAACTCGACTTGGGGCTGGTTCAAGGCAAGGATTACTCCGGCTATATCTACCTCAAACCCACAGGACAGAAGGCCAGCGTAAAGATATCACTTCACTGGGGCGAGGGATTCGCCAATGAGGACTCCAGCCGCCTTACCATCAGCCGAAACACGTATGCCAAGTACACTTTCCCGCTTACCGCCGGCGCCGATACGGAAAAAGGCAGGCTGGACATTGAGGTCGTTGAGGGCTCCTGTTATGTGGGGACCGTGTCGCTGATGCCCGCCGACAACGTTCACGGCCTGCGGGCCGACACGCTCGAGCTGCTCAAACAGCTCGGCGCGACGATGTATCGCTGGCCCGGCGGCAACTTCGTCAGCGGCTACAACTGGCGCGACGGCATCGGCGATCGCGACCGCCGTCCGCCCCGCAGGAATCCCGCGTGGACCGGCGTCGAGCACAACGACTTCGGCCTCGACGAGTTCATCGATTTCTGCCGGCGGGTCGACGCCGAGCCCGTCATCGCCGTCAACACCGGTTTCGGCGACGCCTATTCAGCCGCCCAGGAGGTCGAGTACTGCAACGGCTCGACGAAGACCGTCGGCGGAAGCTGGCGGGCGAAGGACGGCCGGCGCCAGCCCTACGGCGTAAAGTACTGGTGCGTCGGCAACGAGATGTGGGGACCCTGGCAGCTCGGCTTCATGCAGTTGCACCACTACACGCTCAAGCACAACGAGGTGGCCGAAGCGATGTGGAAGGTCGATCCGTCCCTGACGCTCATCGGCTCGGGCCAGCTCGGCACGATCAACACGCGACACGATCCCGATGAGAAGCGCGGCTGGTCCCGAGGCATGCTCGAAAAGTGCGCCGAGCACATGGACTATCTCTCCGAGCATTTCTACTGCGGCCGGAATCGAGACAACCTGATCGCTCACATCGACCAGTTGGCCGCCGCCATCCGCCAGAAGGTCGAGGGCCATCGCAGACTCCAGAAGGAGCTCGGTCTGCTCGACAAACGCCCCATGCCCATCGCCATGGATGAATGGAACTACTGGCACCGGCCCTACGTCTACGGCGAGCTGGGCTGCGTCTACGACCTCTCCGACGCGCTGGGCGTGGCCGTCGGCCTGCATGAATACTTCCGCAACAGCGAGCTGATTCAGATGGCCCACTACGCGCAGACGGTCAACGTCATCGGCTGCATCAAGACGACCAAGACCGACGCCTTCCTCTCCACGACGGCTCTGCCGCTGATGCTCTATCGTCACCACTATGGCTCGGTCCCGATCGAAGTCACGGGCGATCACACCATGCTCTCGCTCGACGTGGGCGCCGCCTGGGCCGACAATCGCAAGGCCGTCACGATCTCCGTGGTCAATCCGAATCGCGAGGCCAAAACGATGGTGCTCCGGCTCGAGGGCGTGACGCCGGGGGCCCAGGGCAAGCGCTGGAGCGTCGCCGGCGACGATCCGTCGCTGCACAATGAAGCCGGCAACGAGCGGGTGAAGATCGTCGAGTCGTCGGTGTCCTGGAGCGATCGGCTCGAAGCGCCGCCGCTCAGCATCACGGTCGTGCGATTCCCGGTTCGCTGAGACGGCCGTCTCTGTGATAGTGCGGCCGCACACGGCAGGGACACCCACGCGCAATACGTTTCGACCTGCGCGTGTGCCGGCCCCTTGCACGTCGAGAGGTGCGCCTGATATCATTCTGGAACTGGAATCGGTTTCAAGACGTGTGCACTATCAGGAAACTCTGAGATTGGAGGACCTATGGATCGAAGGACATTCATAAAGAGCGTGCCGGCGCTCACCGTGCTGGCCGGCGCCGCGTCCACCGTCGCGCAGGAAACTCCCGGCGCAGCCGCCGACCTGCAACCCATCACGCTGCTCCCGCCCGAGACCGACGGTGGCAAGTCCGTGCTGGCCGCGCTGCGCGAGCGCCGGACGAACCGCAATATCAGCGACAAGCCGCTGCCGCCGCAGGTGCTGTCCAATCTGCTCTGGGCGGCCTTCGGCGTCAACCGCGAGACCGGATCGTTCGGCAAGCCCGGACGGACCGCCGCCTCGGCCAGCAACTCGCAGGAGATCGACCTCTACGTCGCCTTGCCCGAGGGCGTGTACCTCTACGAGGCGGGCCCGCACCGCCTGACGCCCGTCGTCGCCGGCGATTTGCGCTCCCGCTCCGGCCGGCGCGCCGCCGCCACGGCCCCGGTCAACCTCTTCTACGTCGCGGACCTGACCCGCTACGACACCGGCCCCGGCCAGCCGGACCGCAACATCGGCGACCCGGAGGTCCAGAAGTCCTACTACTATGTCGCCACCGGCCTGATCGCCTCCAACGTCTACCTCTTCGCGGCCTCGCAGGGCCTGGCCGCCTGGTTCCACAACTGCGACAAGCGGAACACCCCGCGAGAGCTGAAGCTCCGCCCCGAGCAGCGAGTCCTCTTCGCCCAGACCGTAGGCTATCCGGCCTGACCCGACTTCCGACGCGCAAACAGCCGGGTGCCCTGTCTACCTCCACAGTGCCAGTTGACGGCAGAGGGGAAGGCACGTTGCGAAATCCGAGGCACGAAACTCGAAATCCGAAACAAATTCCAAGCCCCAAACACCAATGACAGAAACGCCGTCGCCGGGCGATGGTCTGTTTGGGGACATTGGGATTTCTGTCCTTCGTGCTTGTTTCCCGAACGACGCGGGGCAACAGGCATCCGCCCACGGCGGAGTTGTCGGATTTCGATATTCGGATTTCGAAATTGACGCCGTAACACGAGCGTGCCTGTCGCCAAAATACGCCCGCAAAGAGGTAGGATTCGCAAAATTCATGCAACACTTCAGGACCCCAAACGCGAAAATCTGAAATTTTTTTTATTCCCTCTCCCGCAAGAACTTACGGCGTCGCGCCCGCTTCCGGAGGCCCACTTTTTCGCGACATTCCTGCAACTTCGCCCAATTGTAGAGGCGCGTGATTTTTCGCGGGCCCCACAGATGACCGCGAGATAAGAAAGGGTAGAAGGATGAAAAAGAGCCGGAAGCGAAAGAAAGGGGACGAAGAAAGGCGAGTCGGTCACAACACGGCGGCGGGGAATCTGGAGTTGTGCGGCTCAGGCGAGGCCCCGGTCAGGCGCGTGACGCCGTGCTGCCGCCAGTGCACCTACGCCGGCCGCTTGCGGGAGGGCCGCCGGACCCTGCTCGTCTGCGTCAATTGCCCCGGCCGCCTCGGCCAACTGACGTGCGTCGCCCCGGACGGAACGTGCCGGAGCTTCCGTCCGCGCAAGAAGCGCGCCGGCGGCCGCCCCCGCCGGACCCCGACGGGCGACGACGTTTGTTTTATCGCCTTGACCCAGGACAAATTCGGTATCCTGGAGGCACGCGACTTCAGGCGTCTCAGGAAGTACAAATGGTGCGTCTGCCGCTGCAACCGCAAGTACTACGTCCGGCGTAACGAGAGGGGCAAGAGCACTTGGATGCATCGTGAGATCATGCAGCCGCCCGCCGGGATGGTCGTCGATCACGTCAACGCCAACGGCCTGAACAACTGCCGCAGCAACATGCGCGTCTGCACGCCGCTGGAAAACGGCCACAACAGCAGGCCGAGCGGCCGCTCCTCCAGGTTCAAGGGCGTCTCGTACGACGATGTCTTCCATCGGTGGGACGCGGCCATCTGCCTCGATCGCAGGATGGTCCCCATCGGCAGCTTCGCCACGGAGATCGAGGCCGCCCGCGCCTACGACCGGGTCGCCCGCAAGCTCCACGGCGAATTCGCCTGGCTCAACTTCCCCGACGAGCACCCGCCGCCGCAGGTAGGCAAATCCGAAATTCGAATATCGAAATACGAGACAAATCCGAATCAAGAAAGCACGAAAGGCAAAACAAAACCGAAGAAACGGAACCGCGGATGAACGCTGATGGACGCCGATGGAATGAAGATTATCTCTCGCCAAGCCGCAAAGATCGCCAAGAAGATCGGCAATCCAACTGCCCTCGCCCCAAAATACCGGACGGCTTTAGTTCTCGTGGCGAGGGC
>Ga0207752_1000820_pt1 | contig 14608 bp, 17 predicted proteins | sample Pon2CUnioCityCA_6_FD_187272 | JGI IMG/M metagenome (GOLD analysis project Ga0207752, IMG submission 187272) | Marine sediment microbial community from Union City, CA, USA - Pond 2C Sediment 2 (SPAdes) | ecosystem: Environmental > Aquatic > Marine > Intertidal zone > Salt pond sediment ...
TGACGAACTATCCAGATGCCTGGATGACGCCCGACATCAACAAGTACGTCGACGCGCCATAACTACGAATTTGGCTAGGTTCTAGATATGAGCCCGCTCGATATTCGGGCGGGCTCATTCTCAATACGCAGAATCACAATAAAAGGAGTGAAATCGCTATGATTGAGATCGGATTTCATACTGATGCCTTCAACAGCAGCTATTGGAATTTCGAGCAATGTCTGCAGTGGGCGCAAAAGAACGATCTCCATTGGATCGAGTGTGGAATGATTGATGGTGTAAGTTGGATCCATGGGTTGGGATATCAGCCGCATGTTGCCATGTGGGAAGATCCCATGGAATGGAGCGAGAAGGCAAACGGATATGGGGTCAGGTTCTCTCAAATCGACGCCGCCTATCCAATGTCTTTACCGAATGGGACCAGTCTGGGGGTGGAATATGTAATCAGGACGATCCGTTGGGCTTATTTGGCCGGATGTGACCACATTGATACTACGGATGATCGTTTCGCCCCGAAGGGTCTCACAGACGAGAAAGCCCTCGAAATGATGAAGCGTTCGTATGGGCAAATTCTTGAAGTTGCTGAACGCTATAAGATGATTATCGATATCGAGCCGCATGGCTATTACACCACCAAGCCGGAATTCATGGAGAAAATGCTCGCTTTTGTGGACAGCCCCTATCTGCGCATGAATATGGATACCGGTAACACCTTTATTGCAGGGCAGGACCCTGTCGCGTTCCTAAAAAAATTCCAAGATAAGGTCAGCCATGTCCATATTAAAGATGTTAGTGAATCCTTGGCGGCTTCATTGCGTGGTGAATTGACAGGAATTGCTGTCAGCCAATGCGCAATCGGTGATGGTGTAAATAGAGATAACATCAAAGCATGCTTCGATATCCTGGTTGATATTGGATATGATGGAGTAGTCAGCCTTGAATGTGAGGGGCAAGGTGGTCCGATGATCGAAAAGAGCCTGGACTTCGTCCGGAATCTTGTGAACGACGCCAATCAACGAATGGCTACCAACTAATTATCAAATTCTAAATCGGCGGAGGAGATATGGGAAAAATATATCTTGGTGTGAATATGGAGTTCATCCGTTCGCACGATCAATCATTTGCATGGGGTGTTGAAAAAGCCGCGGAAATTGGCTATGAGTACATTGAGCCGATGGTGCATTGGGGACGCGAGCTGTTAAGTGAAGCAGGTTATTTCCATAGTGTCTCTATGTACGATGACCCCTTGTGGGTGCGTGAATTGTGTGATAAGCATAATATCAAACTATCAGGCCTCTCAGCGCACACACCTCTTTGCAAACCCGAGATCAGCGTAGAATATCTTAAACAAGCCATCCGCTGGGCAGCAGATGCTGGCGCTCCGGTTGTAAATACAGACGAGGGACCCAAACCTGTTTGGACCAGCAAAGAGATGGACTACACTTTAATGACCTATACCTTGACCGAAGCTGCGCAGGTAGCCGAAAGGCATGGCATTAAGATCGGTCTTGAACCCCACCAGCAGTATTCCAAATCTATGGAAGGGCTCGACAGTATTTATGCCTTAGTGAATTCACCGGCCATAGGAATTAACTACGATACTGGCAACAGCTATCTAGCTGGCACTACAGATACCTATCAATGGCTCACTCACGTGCTGGATCGACTGGTGCATCTGCATGCGAAAGATATCAGCATAACGCAAAGCGATGAAAAACTTGGAAAAGTCACCGGCACTCCGACCGGTTGCGCTTGTGGTGATGGACTGGTGGATTGGAAGCGCATGATCGATATTGTGAAACAATGCCCCAACGATATCGTCTTCAGCGTTGAATGTGGTACTGTTCCTGATGCCATTCGGAGCTACAAACATTTAAGCAAGCTGATCTAAAAATTTACCATCGAATGGCTGTGAAAAGATCGCTCAGAATAGAGCATTCTTGCCGCCTGTTCATAGTTCGCCGGCCTAAGAGATGGACTCATCTAAACTATGCCTGAATAGCAAATAATCATGATGTATATTATAATGTATACACATCTTGTAGGTCGATTGCAAAAACGGAGGTGAGCGATGACCGATATGGTGCGCAAGCAAGTTTATATTGAGCCCCGGCAGGACGAACTGCTCAAGCGCTGGGCAGAGGAGACCGGCGAGACCGAGGCTGAAATCTTTCGCCAGGCTCTCGACCGTTGGTTCACAAGCGAGCAGCAGCGTCGCGAGGCGCAGTCTGCCTGGGAGCAGGTGCTGGCATTTGTCCAGGAACGGGCAGCCCGGGGGTCAGTTTCTGTTGGGCGAACGTGGACGCGGGAAGAACTATACGAAGAACGGCTGAATCGCTATGATCAGCGTACTGATTGATACGAACCTGCTGGTCTATATGTACGATCTATCGGAGTCGGAAAAGCGGCGGCGATCCATTAAGGTGCTTCAAAGCGTGTACGAAGCTGAATCCGGCGCGTTGAGTACCCAGATGTTGTCTGAATTTTACAACGCTGTAACGCGAAAACTTGAACCCCCTTTGACCGCTCCTCAAGCTGAAGATCAACTTCACAGGTTGGCGCGCGTTTGGCCTGTCTTTCCAGTCACCTCTCAGGTTGCGTTTGAGGCCGCCCGGGGGGTTCGTCAATATCAATTCAGCTTCTGGGATGCACAAGTCTGGGCTGTTGCCCGCTTGAATCATATCCCTCTTGTTTTAAGCGAGGATTTCAAGCCAGGCGCGGTGATCGAGGGCGTTCGTTTCGCGAATCCATTGGAAACCGATTCTCAACCCACGGATTGGAAGAGATAGCCAGCAGGAGCGTTGAAAGTGCAACCAAACCTTCGTTTGAAAGATTTTATCCCGGCTCTTATCCACCAGAATGTAATATATTATCGTCGGGAGAGATCGATACCTGCTATCTAGGAGAGTTCACATGCCAAAGCCACAATCTGAGAATGTGCCAAAATCTGTTGAGCCGGTTTACTTATCGATAACGGCACTGACCGATCAGGTCTGTGAGCAACATCTCAACGACGAATACGCCGCTCTCGCACGCAGGTTGGCGGCCAAGCTGGCGCGCAAACGCCCCTCCCCATTGCTGCGAGGCAAGCCTGAAATCTGGGCGTGCGCCATTGTATATGCCCTGGGGACCGTCAATTTTCTCTTCGACAAATCCCAGGATCCTCATATGAGCGCGGAGGAATTGTGTGAGGCATTCGGGGTGAGCAAGAGCAGTGGGTCAAACAAAGCCAGGTGGATCCGGGATACCTTCAAAATGTATCAGCTTGACCCAGATTGGTGTCTGCCGAGCCTGGTGGGCGATAATCCCATGGTATGGTTATTGGAAGTCGACGGTTTGATCGTGGATGTGCGTGATATGCCCCGGCACATCCAGGAGCTGGCCTACGATCGGGGGTTGATTCCGTATATCCCGGCGGACCGGCATCGTCAGCAGGGGCAATGAAAAAGCCTGAATTTGCAATAGTCGATCATTGCTAGGGCTGTGTTTACGTCACCGGGCGCCTGACCCCTCACAATGAGAACAAGGCCCAGGCCGTGGCAAGTGATTGAAAGGATCGATATGACTAAACCAGGCACAATCACCCAACGAGAAGCGATTGAGCAGGTTTGCGCCAAGGTCGAAGCGCCGATGGCGGATGCGTTTACGTTTATCTGTGAGCGCAGTTGATCCGAGCTGAGAAAACAAGTTGAGCGAATACCAATACCACGAATGGCAAACTGTAGATCGGATTTTAACGCCTGAAGAGCAGGCTGAAGTGGAAAGCCTCTCCAGCCATATCGAAGTCTGGCGTTATAAATCATTGCCGGTATTAATAAATTGTTAGGAGAAAAAGGCAGTAAGTAAGATTATTGCCTCACAATACGTCTATCTAGTGAGCGCGAGAGGACTCGAACCTCCAACCAATGGCTTAAAAGGCCACTGCTCTGCCATTGAGCTACGCGCCCATTATGCGCCCGTTTGGGCGTTGTGCATTCTATCATGCCCTCGGGTTATCGTCAACATTTGGCCGTCGCAAGCGGGCGATTTTGGCCTTATCCAAAACTGGCATCTTGACTTTTCCGGGCAGCGTAGGTACCATACCTGAGGCACGTGGCACGATGCGCTTACTCCTGGATGCGCCTGCATGGCGCGCCAGATTTTTTATGGAATTTTGAAGAAATCTATTACTAGCGGAGGCAAATATGGCAAATATCTCGCAAGTGTCCGAGGATACTTTTCAGGTCGAAGTGCTGGATGCCAGCCAACCTGTTTTGGTCGATTTCACGGCCGTTTGGTGCGGCCCCTGTAAAATGCTGGACCCGGTGGTGAAGGAACTGGCTGAGGATTGGAATGGCAAGGTCAAGGTGGTTAAACTAGACGTCGATAACAATCCCAACCTGGCGATGAATTACCAGGTGATGGGAGTCCCCACGCTGATGCTGTTCAAGGCCGGCGAGCCCGTCCAGCGGGTGACCGGTTACCAGCCCAAGGACCGACTGCAGAAGAAGTTCGTAGCTCACATCTAGACCCGTATTCACAGTATCCTGAAAACCAGGCTCTTGCGCTGCGGCATAAGAGCCTGGTTTTCTTAATGGTTGCGCAACCCGCGTTCTTTGCTTATAATTGCATTTGCAAAGATTTGCAAATTAAGGATAGGTAAAGACGATGGCGAAAAGGTTGACCTCTGCACGGGCGATTGTTTTGGAGACTTTAGAAGTAGGAGAGAAACATCTCACCACTCAGGAGGTCTATGAGCGGGCAAAAACACACCTGCCTTCCCTCAATATCTCCACCGTTTACCGCGCCCTGGATTATCTGGCGGAGCAAGGGCTGATCTCGGTGTCCGACTTGGGGCGAGGGACTCCCGTGTACCAGGCCATTTCGGAAGGCTTGCACCACCACCTGGTCTGCCAGGAGTGCGGCGCCGTTTTTTATCTGGACCACGCGCAGGTTAAAACTTTTTTCGAGCATATATCCAAAGAAAATGATTTTAAAATCAGTACGAACCACCTGGTGCTTTTCGGGATCTGCAAGCGTTGCCGCGCCGCAAGTTGAAATACCCGGTAATGGCAACCAGGTGGTGGATTCTTTCCGGAGGTTAAGATGCTGTACTCTCCTGTTCCCATGCATATCCCAGACGGCTTTTTGTCCGCCCTGGTTTCGATCGTGCTGTGGCTGGTCTCGGTCCCGGTAGTCGGGTACGCGCTCAAGCGCGTCGGGCGGGACCTGGGTGAACGGCAGGTGCCAATGATGGGAGTCCTGGCAGCGGCCATCTTCGCCGGGCAGATGCTCAATTTCACGGTCGCCGGTGGTACTTCGGGACATTTGATGGGCGCCGCCATCGCCACGATCTTATTGGGTCCCTGGGCCGCGATTCTGATCATGACCAGCGTGGTCAGCATCCAGGCACTGATCTTTCAAGATGGAGGCTTGCTGGTCTTGGGCGCCAATATCTTCAATATGGCTGTCATCGGCGTGGCCGTCTCGTACGCTGTTTACCGGACGGTCCAGGCTGTAGCCGGCCGGCGCACCTGGGGACTTTTTGTGGGTGGCTTCCTGGCCGCCTGGACTTCGATCGTCGTGGCTGCCCTGGGGGTCGCTTTCCAACTGGCGCTTTCAGGGACCTCTCCGGTTAACCTGGCGCTGCCAGCCATGGCGGGCATCCATGCCCTGATCGGCATTGGCGAGGGGCTAATCACGGTGGGCGCGCTGGCTTTCCTGAATGCTTCCCGGCGGGATCTGATACAGACAGGTGATACTCCCGCGACGGCGGGCGGCTTTGTGTGGTTATTTGGGTTGTTGGTCGCGCTGGGGTTGGCGATCGCATCGCCGCTGGCGTCTGCCCATCCCGATGGCTTAGAGTGGGTTGCAGAGCAACAGGGTTTCCTGGAAACCACGCGCCAGCCGCTGTATCACTTAATCCCCGATTACCTGTTCCCAGGGATTTCAAATGAAGCCATAGCGACCATCCTGGCGGGCGTCATCGGCACGCTGATTGTTTTCGGTGTGGTTCTGGCGGTGGGATTCTTAAGGCGTTCCAGCCAGATGCCTGAACGTTAACCGTGCACATTCACTTCCTGGACCCCTATCGAGAAGGCAGCAGCCCGCTTCACCGGCTGGATGCGCGCGTCAAGTTCATCCTAACCCTGGCGTTTATTCTGACCGTGGCCTTGCTGCCGGTCGGCGTGTGGCCGGTCTACGTACTGTTGTTCTCCCTGTCGCTCTCGGTTGAGATTCTCTCGGAACTCGGCCTGGGCTATGTCTACAAACGTTCGGCACTGGCGCTGCCCTTCGTGCTGGCGGCGCTGCCTTTGATCTTTACCCTGCCGGGGCGCTCGTTGTGGACGACCTCGCTTTTCGGCTGGACGCTGAGCATATCGCAAGCGGGAGTAGAGCGCTTCGCCAGTATTGGGCTCAAGTCCTGGTTGTCGGTCCAGATGGCGATCGTCATGACTGCCAGCACACCTTTCCCGGAATTGCTAGTCGCCATGCGCGCCCTCCGCATCCCGCGGCTGTTAGTGGCGATCTTTGGCTTGATGTGGCGCTATCTGTTTGTGTTTGCGGATGAAACCTTGCGGCTGATACGCGCCCGGGCCGCCCGCAGCGGGCGGGCCGAGCAAGCGGATTTGAAAACCGGCGGAAGCCTGGCCTGGCGGGCGCGCGTGGCCGGCGGTATGGCGGGCAACTTATTCCTGCGCGCCTTCGACCGCAGCGATCGCATCTATATGGCCATGTTAGCACGCGGCTATGACGGCGAGGTGCGCAGTATGCCCATGCGTCCCATCCAACCCGTGGGGTGGTTCGTGCTGGGGACTGGGTTGCTGCTCCTGGTCAGTTTGCTTGGGTTGGCTCTTTTGCTTACCGTATAGGCCCGTATAGGCCCGTATAGGCCCGTATAGGCCCGGATAGGCAGTGAAAAATGCATCATTCCATAGAAATCCACAATCTCTCTTATACCTATCCGGATGGGCAGCGCGCCTTGCAAGGGGTTTCCTTGAACATCCGGCCCGATGAGAAAGTTGCCTTGGTGGGGCCGAACGGGGCGGGAAAATCCACCTTGATCCTGCACTTGAACGGCATCCTTGACGGGCAGGGCCAGGTAGAAGTGTGCGGATTAGACGTGGTTAAAGAGAACTTCGCTCGGGTGCGCGCCCTGGTGGGTCTGGTATTCCAATCTCCGGAGGACCAGTTGTTTTCCCCGACGGTTTTCGATGATGTGGCCTATGGCCCGCTTTACCAGGGTCTGCCTGTGGAACAAGTGCAGGCGCGCGTGCAGGAGGCGCTGGCGGCGGTGCATATGCAAGGCTACGAGAGGCGTGTTTCGCACCACCTGAGCATGGGGGAAAAGAAGCGCATCGCCATTGCCACGGTGCTGTCGATGGAACCGGAGGTTCTGGTTCTGGATGAGCCCACGGCAGGTTTGGACCCGCGCTCCCGCCGCTCGCTGATCGAGCTGCTGCGCGAACTGCCCATGACCATGCTGGTTTCCACCCACGATATGCTCATGGTGCAGGAGCTTTTCCCACGCATGGTCATTATGGATGAAGGGCGCGTGATCGCGGATGGGCCAACGCAGCAATTGATGGATGACGAAGAATTGCTTTGGGCGCACGGCCTGGAAAAACCCAGGTAAAGAAAGCGGGAGTCTGCTCGAGCAAACTCCCGTAAATGTTTTAATGTAAAGCGCTGGGCGGCGATCAGTCCGCCGGAACGGCCACTTGCTCTTCCAGGCCGGCAGCTTGGCGCAAGGTTTCGGCTTTGCCGGTGCGCTCCCAGGGCAGATCCAGGTCATCGCGCCCAAAGTGCCCGTACACGGCGGTCTGGCGGTAGATCGGGCGGCGCAGACCCAGGTCGCGGATAATGGCGCCGGGGCGCAGATCAAAGTGTTCTTCGATCAATTTGGAGATTTCCTCATCGGGGATGCGGCCTGTGCCGAAGGTCTCAACGTTGATGCTGAGTGGGTGGGCGATGCCGATGGCGTAGGCCACCTGAATTTCGCAGCGTTCCGCCAGGCCGGCTGCCACGATGTTCTTGGCGGCCCAACGCGCCGCGTAGGCTGCCGAGCGATCGACTTTCGTGGGGTCTTTGCCGCTGAAGGCGCCCCCGCCGTGGCGTCCCATGCCTCCATAGGTGTCAACGATAATCTTGCGCCCGGTGACGCCGGCGTCGCCTTGCGGCCCACCGATGACGAAGCGCCCGGTGGGGTTGACGTAGATTTTCATGTCCGCGTCGACCATCTCTTTAGGCAGCACGGGCAGGATGACGTGCTCGATGAGCGCTTGGCGGATTTCTTCCTGGCTGATCTCAGGGGCGTGTTGCGTGCTGATCAGGACCGTGTCCACACGCACAGGACGACCATAACGGTACTCGACCGTCACCTGGCTCTTGCCATCCGGGCGCAACCACTCGAGCGTGCCGTCTTTGCGCACCTCGGACAGGCGCCGGGTGAGCTTGTGCGCCAGGTAGATGGGCATGGGCATCAGCACGGGGGTCTCGTCGCAGGCATAGCCAAACATCATACCCTGATCGCCGGCTCCGATGGCTTCGACTTCCTCATCGCTCATTTCGCCCGTTTTGGCTTCCAGCGCCTGGTTAACGCCCATGGCGATGTCGCCGGACTGCTGGGCGATGGCAACCAATACGCCACAGTTATTGCCGTCCAGCCCCTTGGCGCTGTTGTCGTAGCCGATTTCCGTAATGACTTTCCTGACCAGATCGTCGTAGTTAATTTGGGCTTCGGTGGTGATTTCGCCCAGTAAAGCCACAAAACCGGTCTTGGTAGCGGCCTCGCAAGCCACGCGTGATCTGGGGTCCTGCGCCAGGCAGGCGTCCAGCACGGCGTCGCTGATTTGATCGCAAATTTTATCCGGATGGCCTTCTGTTACCGACTCAGATGTGAACAGCAATCGAGCGGACTTCGTAAAGCTTGTGTTCATGCAGATTACCTCCTAAATGAAAATAAAAAGCCCCTCCCGGATAATCAGAAAGGGCAACGCGCAAGAACACATCCACCCTCTCATCTTCCAGAACCTCCGTCTGCCGGAATTGGCACCGTCCGTTGGAGAAAATTCTCCGCTGCGGGGTTGCCGAGGTTTCATAGGGCCGGTCCCTCCACCTCTCTGGATAAGAGTGCCGTTTAGGGCCTGTTCAGTTGTGCGTGGGATGATACCACGACTAGGAAAAGCTGTCAATCAAAGGAAGAACCAGGTGATAATATAGTAGCCGATGGCAGTGCCCCACAGCCAGGTATCGATGCGATCGAAGATGCCCCCATGCCCGGGCAGCAGATTGCCCGAATCCTTGGCGCCCACCTGGCGTTTGAGCATGCTCTCGCCCAGGTCGCCCAGAATGGAGAATGAGGACAGACTGAGCCCTAATAGTGCGCCGCGCAGCGGCGTGATGGCTGCAGTTTGTACGGCATTGGACGCGAACAGAGACGCCAGCAGCGCTGTTCCGACAGTGGCGAACAGGATGCCGCCGAAATAACCTTCCCAGGATTTTTTAGGACTCAAGCGGTGGTTCATTTTATGCCGCCCGATCTGTGTGCCTACCAGGAAAGCGCCCGAATCGGCAAACCAGATGGCCGGCAGCGCCAACAGCACCCACCACATCCCATCCGGCAGCAGGCGCAGGGAGATCAGGTAACCGCCCAGCCAGCCGAAATACAGCGCGCCCACCAGTGTGATGGCAAACTCCGTGCCTGCCTGTTCACGCCCTCTTTCGAAAGCCAACAAGTGGTAGGTCATGCTGGCGAAAATGACCAGGGTCATAATCCAGCCGGCGCTCTCCCAGCCATTGACTGCCCGGCCGGCTACGAACAGCAGTGTGCCTCCCACGATTACAAAACTGGCCGGCTTAAAGCCGGCCAGTTCAAATAATTGCATATATTCCCATGCCGCTAATGACAGGATAAAGGCGACCAAGGCCTCGTAGGCAATTCCCCCCACGATAATTGCAGCCAACCCAACCGGTAGTAGAACACCGGCAACCAGGATGCGCTTAGCGAGCATGCTGAGGGATATCGCCTTCAATAGGCGCGACTCGCCCATACCGTCTCTCTCTCCGGCTATATTCCTCTAAAGCTAATCTCAACTGCTCTTTATCAAAATCAGGCCAATAAGTGGGAGGGAAGTACCATTCCGAATAGGCTCCCTGCCAGATAAGGAAGTTGCTGCCGCGTAATTCGCCCGAGGTGCGAATGATCAGGTCTGGATCGGGCACGCCGGCGGTGAACAGGTAATGGTTGACCAGCTCGGCATTAACTTCGTCTGCCTTAACGCCATCTTCGATCATGCGTTGAATGGCGCAGACAATTTCATCTCTCCCGCCGTAGTTGAAAGCAATATTGAGAATCAGGCGTTTGTTGAAGTGAGTGTAATCCACCGCATGCAGCACCTTCTCCCGGAAGACGGGATCCAGGCGGTCCAGTCGCCCGATGTGGCGTAATTGCACGCCTTGATCGTGCAACTCTTGCAGTTCGCGGTCGATGACATCTTCGAAGATCTTCATCAGACCCTGGACTTCTTCCTCTGGACGTCCCCAGTTTTCGGTGGAAAAAGCGTATATGGTCAGATATTTGATCCCGAACTCGATACACGCTTCAATAACCCGGCGCAGGTTTTCCGTACCAGCACGATGTCCGGCCAGGCGAGGCAAGCCGCGCGATAGAGCCCAACGCCCGTTACCATCCATGATAATCGCAACGTGGGTAGGGATATTTTCAGGAAGATCAGATTCTAGTTTTCGATTCATAGGAATTGGTAGCGAAGCTACTCAGACCTCAAGAATTTCTTTCTCTTTTCGCTCACCAATCGCGTTAATTTCATCAATGAAGCGGTCGGTAATCTTTTGAAGTTCATCTTCACCGCGCCTCAGTTCGTCTTCCGAGATCATCTTTTCCTGTTCAAACTCGCGCAGATCCCGGATGCTGTCGCGGCGAACGTTGCGTACGGCCACGCGCGCTTCTTCGATCCGGCTGTTCACCAGCCGGGTCAGTTCTCGCCGGCGCTCTTCGGTGAGCATCGGCAAGTTGAGTCGTATGACTTTGCCATCAGTGTTCGGGGTCAATCCCAGGTCAGAAGTCTGGATGGCGCGTTCAACGGCCTTAACCGAGGAGCTGTCAAAGGGACGGATTAACAAAGAGCGCGGTTCCGGAACGCTGATGCTTGCCAGTTGGATTAACGGGGTAGGGGCGCCATAGTATTCGACAGGCAGCCGTTCGACCAGGGCCGGATGGGCACGGCCGGTGCGTATTCCAGCCAGGTCCTCTTCCAAAGCCTGAATGGCGCCCTGCATACGAGTTTCTGTCTCTTTATAGACCTCTTTCAGCATGGATGCCTCCATAGAACAGGTAGACTAAACAAAGAATCACAAGCAAGCCGGCGAATTGGTGTTGTCAGAATTTGTGTCTGCAAACCAATCTTGGCTAAAACTTTGCGTGATTTGCCTTTCCTCGGCCTTAAAAACCAATATATATAGGATACCCGAAAATGCGAATGGGGGAAAGGGCAAAACACCAAATGGTAACCCGCTCAGCTTTTAGACGGGTTACCATGGGTGGATTCTAAGGATGGCAAAATCTGTCTTTGGCGGATTTCGAGTTGTTCAAGCAGCGGCGAAAGCCGGTAGTGCTGGAATTGATTTTACCGGTCAGCAGATCGCCGTTCTACAAAGCGCCGGTCACCAAAGTGCCGACCTTGTGCCCGTAGAGCGCTTTACGAAGATCGTCTGGGTCCCACAGATTCAGCACCAGGATCGGCAGGTTATTGTCCATGCACAAGGAGATAGCCGTGCTATCCATGACCTGCAAGCGCCGGTTGATGGCTTCCATGTAGGTCAGGTGGTCGAAACGGGTGGCGTCCGGGTTCTTCATCGGGTCGGAATCGTACACGCCATCCACTTTAGTGGCCTTAATCAGCACGTCTGCATCGATTTCCATGGCTCTCAAAGCGGCGGCGGTATCGGTGGAGAAATATGGGTTACCGGTGCCGCCCCCTAAAATGACCACGCGGCCTTTCTCGAGGTGACGGATGGCGCGCCGGCGGATGTAGGGTTCCGCCACAGCGTGCATCTCGACGGCCGATTGCACCCGGGTCACCAGCCCCATGCGCTCCATGGCGTCCATCAGAGCCAGCGCGTTCATCACTGTAGCCAGCATGCCCATATAATCGGCTGTCGCCCGGTCCATACCCCGGTTTAAGCCTCTGCGCCCGCGCCACAAGTTACCGGCGCCGATGACAACGGCTACGTCCACACCCAGTTCGTGAACCTCCCGTACCCGGTGCGCAACATCTTCCGCTCGCAATGGATCAATGCCGTAACCTTCTGGGCCGGCCAATGATTCACCGCTAAGTTTTAGCAAAATACGGCTATATTTCAAAGATTCTTCCATCAAGCTGCCTCCCATTCAGCAAGAGAGCCAACCAATTGGTTGGCTCTCGGATCGCATAACGCTAAGCAGCGTTTTCGCCTAACTCCCAGCGTTCAAAACGCCTGATAAGTACGTTCTCGCCAATGGCAGCCACGTTTTGCAACAGAAGCTGTTCGACGGTAATACTATCGTCGCGGATGTACGGCTGGCGCATAAGAACGACCTCGTCCTTGAACTTTTCCAGACGCCCTTCGATGATGCGGTCCCAAATCCTTTCCGGTTTGCCTTCCGCACGCGCCATGTTGCGGGCATCCTGACGTTTGTCCTCCAGGACGGCTTCCGGAATCTCATCCTCATTGACATACTCGGGCACGGCGGCAGCAATTTGCAGAGCGATTTCGTGGGCAAACTCCCGGAAGGCTTCCGAGCGGGCTACAAAATCGGTTTCACAATTTACTTCGACCATTACACCAACCCGGCCGTTGCCGTGTGAATAAAGTTCGACGACACCTTCGGAGGCTTCACGGCCTGAACGCTTGGCGGCAGTTGCCAGACCTTTCTCTCGCAAGACATCGACGGCTTTTTCGAAATCTCCGCCGGCTTTCTCGAGAGCTTTACGGCAATCCAAGATGCCGGCGCCTGTGGCTTCGCGCAATTCTTTGATCTGTTCCGTGGTGATGGCCATGACTATTCTTTGTCCTCGTCTTCTTCTTCTTCCTCTTCCTCGTCGTCTTCGTCTTCATCTTCCTCGTCGTCGTCTTCGTCTTCCTCGTCGTCGTCTTCGTCTTCTTCGTCTGCCTCTTCCTCTTCTTCGTCTGCCTCTTCAACGGGCTCTTCTTCAGCCTCTGCCTCAGCGGAAGTCTCTTCAGCTTCTTGCTCTTCAGCCGCTTCTTCGGCTGCCTCTACTTTGGGCTCTTCTGCCTCTGCTTTGGTGGGAGGCGCCTCTTCAGCCTCTTCCTCTTCGGCTTCTTCTTGCTCTTCAGCCTCTTCCTCTTCGGCTTGCTCTTCTTCCTCAGCAGCTTGCTCTTCTTCTACCTCTTCTTCTTCGGCTGCAGAGGCTTTCGAAATCTTAGCCAGGGTAGCTTCACCGAGCAATTCTTCATCGGATAGCTCCTCCTCTTCTTCTTCCATAGGAGGCCGGCCACCCTCTATCATCTCGGCGGCTGCCAATTCCTCTTCTTCCTTGCGCATGGCTTTTCCTTCCATAACCGCATCGGCGATCTTGCCAACCAGCAGCTTGATGGCGCGAATGGCATCGTCATTGGAAGGGATAACATAATCGATATTGCGCGGGTCGCAGTTGGTATCCACCATGGCGACAACGGGAATTTCCAGCAGGTTGGCTTCATGGATGGCAGTGTCTTCGCGGCGCACATCAACTGCAAAAAGAATGTCGGGGAGCCCATTCATATGGCGGATACCGCCCAATAGCATCTCCAGTCGCTCAATCTGCCGGGTCAGGATCAGGCCTTCTTTTTTGGTCAGGCGTTCGAAATCACCCCGGTCACGCATGCGCTCCAGGCGGTCCAGTTCATTGATACGCTGCCGGATAGTGCGCCAATTGGTGAGCATGCCGCCCAGCCAACGTATTGTGACGTAGGGCATGCCACAGCGAGTGGCTTCATTCTGGATAGTCTCCTGCGCCTGGCGTTTGGTGCCGACGAAGAGCACCGTGCCGCCATCGGATACTGTGTCCCGCACCAGATTATAAGCTTCTTCCAACGCCTTGACCGTCTTTTGTAAGTCAATAATGTGGATGCTATTGCGTTCGGTGAAAATATAGGGCTTCATCAACGGGTGCCATTTGTGGGTCCGGTGACCGAAGTGCACGCCGCTTTCTAGAAGTGCTTTCATAGGTACAATGGCCATGGGTAATACTCCTTTGCGTTAGTCCTCCGCTCCCTTCATCCCTGTCCGGCACCGCGGCCACGGCACGCCCGGGCAAGTCTGGAAGCGTGTGATTTGGTCTAGCCCACTCAGGGCCGCCCTGGTAGGGCCGCCCTTAGTGGGCATAATTGCTCCCGCCTCTTGGGCGGGAGCGGATGCAAGTATATCACATACGAGAAAGAATCGTCCAGTCTTCAGGAGAAAAAAGTGTCCAACTTTATGGGTCCACTACACAGAATCCCCCCTAGCCCCCCTTATCAAGGGGGGAAAGTTAATGCAACCGGTTTGAAAGACCGCTCCCGCGAACCCAGCCAAAAGCTCCCCTTTTATCAAGTGGGGAAGGTTAATGCAACCGGTTTGAAAGACCGC
>Ga0207752_1000821_pt1 | contig 14607 bp, 12 predicted proteins | sample Pon2CUnioCityCA_6_FD_187272 | JGI IMG/M metagenome (GOLD analysis project Ga0207752, IMG submission 187272) | Marine sediment microbial community from Union City, CA, USA - Pond 2C Sediment 2 (SPAdes) | ecosystem: Environmental > Aquatic > Marine > Intertidal zone > Salt pond sediment ...
GCCCCAGACGTCTTCCGGGTCTCCAACCTTGGAAGTCCTGCAGACCAGTGATGGCGGCGCTACCTGGAATGCGGGCGCTCTGGTTTGCCCGGACAGCGGTCCCTGCCTTCGATGGGGCGCCGCGCCGGGTTCCATCCCCGGCATGGGCTCGCCGCTCCCCCAAGACGTCCTGGTTTCACAGGATGGTGGGAGCACCTGGTCGGCGCCTGGACCGTCGGCTGAGCTCAGGTCGCTAGGTCCCAATCAAATCAGCGCTTACAACGATCAGACCGCCTTGGTCACCACCAGCATGACGGAATTCCCGCTGCAGTTGACCCGTGATGGCGGCCAGAGTTGGCAGGTGATCGCCATAGCGCCGCTTCCGGGAGGTGGGGCAGGCAGCGCATCCTACCAGGGCCTGCAGGTCCTGCCAGACGGCAGCCTGATTGCGCTCAGCCCGGATCAATCGGGCTGGTTGCGCCTGGCGCCGGGCGCCGGACAATGGTGCCCGCTCCAGTCCTCTCCGCTGCCTAACCAGGTGGTGCGCCTGGCAGCGCAAGGGGACCAGCTTTGGTGGTATACCGGCCAATCCGGGAATCCCGAGCATGCGCCGCTCAGCGATTTCAATTGCCCGGGTTGATTGACTCAGTTATATGGGGTCGACGCCCCACCGGGGCGTCGCTACATCTTGAGGGCTCATGATCGTTCTGCTGGCAGCCATCTGTTGACAGCCTCCTCTCAGAATAAGATTCGCGAGTTTCGGAATATTTCTAGATAATAAAACTTCTGGTATCCGACTGGGTACCAGAAGTGCTTTTTTAACGCATTGGTTTGAAAACTTAATTCTTTGGAGAATCTTTCGGAAGGGCGCCGTTCTGAAAATGGCGGATATAGGAGCCCAGGATGCGCAAGAACGTGGCGTACTCGCGCAAATTGTTTAGCGCGCGTTGGCACACGGGCGCCTCGGCGTGGCCTGCGAAATCGACGTAAAACATGTATTCCCAGGGTTGCCCGGGGATGGGGCGCGATTCGATCTTGGTCAGGTCGATGTCACGCAGGGCGAAGACGCTCAGGGCTTTAAAAAGCGCGCCCGGTTGGTTGCGCAGGCTGAAGACCAACGAGGTCTTGTAATTCCCAGAAGGGGACTCACCCGCGGGCTGTGGCTCGCGACTCAAGGCCAGAAAACGGGTGAAATTGGCCGGGTTGTCCTCCATGTTTTCGGCCAGCACCTCGAGTTGGTAGACCTGTGCAGCCCGCCGGGAGGCCAGCGCTCCAGCGCTGCGCGCTCCTTGCTGGCGGATCAAGCGGGCGCTGCCGGCGGTATCCGCCTCAGCCACAGCTTCCACACCCAGGCGCGCCAGGCTGGCTTCACATTGCGCCAATGCCTGCGGGTGGGAGTGCACCTGGCGGATTTGCTCCAGTTTCACGCCGGGCAGCGCCAGCAGGCAATGGCTCACCCGCAGATGGTGCTCGCCGACGATGTTCAGTTGGTTGCGCAAAAGCAGGTCGTAGTTGCGGTGGATGCTGCCTGCCAGCGAGTTCTCGATCGGGATCAGGCCGCGCTCGGCAGTCCCCTGCGTGACAGACGCAAAGACTTGCTCGAAGGAATGGCAGGGCAGCGTCTCCACCTGCGTCCCGAAGTGCTCCAGGGCGGCCAATTCGCTGTACGCGCCGGGCTCTCCTTGAAAAGCGACCGTTAGTGGCATGCTTCTTCTGAAGCCTTTATCCATCCAGGCCGGGTTTATACTGCCAGGACGGTTTCGTCGACGTAATCCAGCCACTGGTACGAGCGCTCGCCTTGACCGCAGATGACCTGGTTGAAAGCCTCCTGCAGGGTGGCGGCTACCCGGCCGCGGCGACCGTTTCCGATTCTGCGATAATCGATCTCTCGCACCGGCACGACCTCGGCGGCGGTGCCGCACACGAAGACTTCGTCGGCGATGTAGAGCTGGTCACGAGAAATCTGCTCTTCGATGACCGCGTAGCCCAGATCGCGCGCCAGGCGGATCATCGAATCACGCGTGATGCCTTCCAGGATGGTGGTGCGCGGTGGCGTATACAGCACGCCATCCCGTACCAGAAACAGGTTCTCTCCGCTGCATTCCGCTACGTACCCTTGAGGGTCCAGCATGACGGTCTCGTCGAAGCCGGCCCGTTTCGCCAGAGTCTTGGCCATGGTGGAGTTGACGTAGTTGCCCACGATCTTGGCTTTGGTCATGGCGACGTTGGGGTGGTGTCGGGTGAAGGAGGAGACCATCATGCGCACCCCCAGTTGGGCCGATTCCCGCCCCAGGAAAGGCGCCCATTCCCAAACGGCGATGCCCACGACCGGCTGCCAGTCGTCCAGATCCAAGCCCAAGGGCCCGGTCATGTAAATCAACGGGCGAATATAGCAGGCCGCAAAACCGTTGGCTTTGATGGTCTGGTGGACGGCGTACTGCAAGTCTTCCACCGAATAGGCCAGCTCGGGCAAGCCGGCGATTTTGGCCGAATCGTGGAAGCGCTGCAAGTGGTCGCGCAGCCGGAAGACCCCTGGACCTTTGGGGGTATCGTAGCAGCGGATGCCCTCGAACACCCCGGTGCCGTAATGCAAAGTGGGGGTCAGGAAATGCACCGTGGCTTGCTCGTAAGGGACGAACTCTCCATCCATCCAGATGTATTTTGATTGCATGACTTGCTCCTTAGAATTGGTTAACTGTTTCGTTGGGTAAGATCACCGTCTGCATTCTTTCTACGATCTTGACGCCCATCTGGCGCGTGGACAGGCTTGTTTGTCCCGGGCTGGCCAGATCGGCCGTGCGGTAACCGGCGTCCAGCGTCTCCTTCACGGCCTCTCGGATGGTGCGCGCCGCCGCAACCAATCCAAGCGAGTGCTCCAGTAGCATGGCCAGGGATAGGATCGTGCCGATCGGGTTGGCGATGCCCTGACCGGCGATGTCCGGCGCTGAGCCGTGGATCGGTTCGTACAGACCCAATGGGTGACCATGGGTGTTGCGAGTCTCTCCCAGGGAGGCCGAAGGCAGGTTGCCCATCGAGCCGGACAGCACCGAGGCCTCGTCGGTCAGGATGTCGCCGAACAAGTTGGCCGTCAGGATCACGTCGAAGGTCGCCGGCCGGGTGAGCAGGTGCATGGCGGCCGCGTCGACCAGCAAGTTTTCCAGGCTCACATCGGGGAAGTCCGCCGCGGTCTGCGCCACCGTCTGCCGCCACAGGCGCGAACACTCCAACACGTTGGCTTTGTCTACGGAAGTCACCTTGCTGCGCCGGGTGCGGGCGATTTGGAAAGCCAGGCGCGCCACGCGGCGGATTTCTTCCTGGCTGTATACCATCGTGTCGACGGCCTGTACCTCACCGCTCTCCAGGCGCTGCCGGCGGCGGGGCTGCCCGAAATAAATGCCGCCGGTCAGCTCGCGCACGACCAGTAAGTCGACGCCCGCCAGGCGTTCGGGTCGCAACGGTGACGACTCGAGCAGCGCCGGGTGGGGCTGTACGGGCCGCAGGTTGGCGAACAGGCCGAGCTGCTTGCGCAACCCCAATAAGCCTTGCTCCGGGCGCAGCGCCGCGTTGGGGTCGTCCCACTTTGGCCCGCCGACCGCGCCCAGCAGGACCGCATCGGCGTTACGGCAGGTCTCCAACGTCCGCTCGGGAAGCGGATGGCCGGTTTCGTCGATGGCGACGCCGCCGATCAGGCCTTCCTGGAAGATAAAGCTGTGCTCGTAGATTTCAGAGAGCTTATCCAGGACCGGCCGGGCAGCCGCCAGGACTTCGGGGCCGATACCGTCGCCGGGCAGAAGCGCCAGCTTAGCTTGCATGGCTACCCCTCTCCTTCCCGGCGCCGTTCAACAGCGCGTATTCCAGGCTGTCCGACAGCGCCCGCCAACTGGCTTCGATGATGTTGGTGCTGGCGCCGACCGTGCTCCAGCGGCGCTTGCCGTTGCGTGTGTCGATCAGCACGCGCACGGCTGCCCCGGTGCCGTTCTCACTGTCCAGGATGCGCACCTTATAATCGGCCAGCTTGACGCGATTCAGGCCAGGGTAAATGTCCACCAGGGCTTTGCGCAGCGCCTGGTCCAGCGCGCTCACTGGCCCATTGCCTTCGGCGGCGGTGTGCACAACCCGCTCGCCCACCCGCACCTTGACCGTGGCTTCGGCCAGCATGCCGCGCCCCTGGCGATTCTCGACGACCACCATAAAGTCGATCAGCTCGAAAGGCGGCCGGTAGTCCTGCTGGAGTTGCTGCAGCATCACGCTCACCGAGGCTTCGGCGCCTTCCAGGCTGAAACCTTGTGCTTCCAATTCCTTGATCTGGGACAGTGCCTGGCGTGCCTGTTTGGAGTTGATCTCCAGCCCGAATTGCATGGATTTATCCAGCACGTTGCCGCGCCCCGACAGCTCGGAGACCAGCGTGCGGCGGTGGTTGCCCACCAGGGCTGGATCGATGTGCTGGTAGGAGGCTTCCGTCTTGCGCATAGCTGCTACGTGGATGCCCCCCTTGTGGGCGAAGGCGCTCTCCCCCACGAAAGGCTGGGTCTTATCGTGCGGCAGGTTGGCGATCTCGGCCACGTAGTGCGAAAGCTCGGTCAGGTGGGTGAGATTCTCGGGAGAGACGCAAACTTTATCCATCTTGAGTTGCAGGTCGGGGATCAGCGTGCACAGATTGGCGTTGCCCACCCGTTCACCGTAGCCGTTGATGGTGCCCTGGACGTGGATCACTCCGGCCCGTACGGCGGCTAAAGAATTGGCCGCCGCGCAGCCGCCGTCGTCGTGGGCGTGAATGCCTAGCGGCGTACCGGTTTCCGATCGCACCCGGCGGACGATCTCTTCCACTTCCCAGGGCAGCACCCCGCCGTTCGTGTCGCACATCACCAGCACGTCGGCGCCTGAGTCCGCGGCTGCCTGCAAGGTCTGCAAGGCATATTCCGGGTTGGCTTTGTAGCCGTCGAAGAAGTGCTCGGCGTCGTAGACCACCTCTTTGCCTTGCGCCTTGAGATAGGCCACGCTGTCTGCGATCATGGCCAGGTTTTCAGGCAGGCTGGTTTCCAGCACCTCACGCACGTGCAAGTCCCAGCTTTTACCGACCAGCGCGATGGCCGGCGTATCCGCATCCAGCAGCGCCCGCAGGTTGGCGTCCTCCTGGGGACGGCTGTCTTTTCTGCGGGTAGCCCCAAAGGCGGTAATCCTGGCATGCTGGAAATCTATCTTGCGGGCTTGCTGGAAGAAGGTCGCGTCTTTGGGATTCGAGCCCGGCCAGCCGCCCTCGATGTAATCGATCCCAAAGGCGTCCAGGCGCTTAGCAATTTTGAGCTTGTCGTCCACGGAGAGCGAGATACCCTCTCCCTGCGTGCCGTCTCTTAGCGTGGTGTCGTAAACCTGAATGGATTTCATAGCGGAGTCCTTTTTGGCTCGGAAAACGGCGCCTTTATGCTCTGGCTCTTTCGTAGGCGGAAATTTGTGGCCTATGTTTCATCAGGTAGCCGAGTTGGTCGACCCCTTCCAGCAGGCAGGTTTTATTGAAGGGGTCCATGTCGAAGTGCTGCGAGTTATTTTCGGGCCAGCGCAGCCTTTGTTCGGCCAGGTTGATGGTCAGCTTCACCTGGGGCTCCCGCTCGACTCGCTCGAAAAGCCGCTCGAGCGTCTGCCGGTCTACTTCCAACGGCAGCAGGCCGTTTTTCAACGCGTTGTTGCGAAAGATGTCGGCGAAAGAACTGCTGATAACGGCCCGGATTCCCCAACCCAGCAGCGCCCAGGGCGCATGTTCGCGCGACGAACCGCATCCGAAGTTATCTCCGGCTAACAGAATCTGGGCATCGCGTAACTCGGGATGGTTGAGGGGGAAGTCAGGATCGAGAGCGCCGCCAGGCAGATAGCGCCAGCCGGCGAACAAGCCCTCCGCCAGTCCGGACTTTTCGGTCACTTTAAGATAACGCGCCGGAATGATCTGGTCGGTGTCAACGTCCGTGCGTGCCAGGCGGATTACGGTGGAAGTAAGCGTTTTGAAGGCTTTCATAAGGTCATCGATTCAAGTGAGTTGTGTCTCGTCTTCAGTTATATAAGAGCGTGCGCGGGTCGCTGATCTGGGCTGTGACCGCAGCCGCGGCGGCTGTGACCGGGCTGGCCAAGAATGTGCGCCCTCCCTGCCCTTGGCGGCCTTCGAAATTGCGGTTGCTAGTGCTGACCGCGTACTGCCCGGGTTGGAGCTGGTCGCCGTTCATGGCGATGCACATGCTGCAGCCGGCATAGCGCCATTCGGCGCCGGCCTGGCGGAAGACCTCATCCAGGCCTTCGCTCTCAGCCTGGCGGCGCACGCTCTCCGATCCGGGCACGACCAGCACACGCACGCCGTCGGCTACTTTGCGGCCGCGCATCACGGCGGCTGCCTGGCGTAGATCGGAAATGCGCGCATTGGTGCAGCTTCCGATAAAGACTACGTCGACCGGGTGGCCCAACAATCTGCGACCGGGTTGCAGCGCCATATAGCGCAGAGCTTTCTCCATAGCAGCGCGTTTGCCCGGGTCAGGCTCACGGTCCGGGTCCGGGATGGCGTGGCTGATGGGGATCGCCATGCCGGGATTGGTGCCATAGGTGATCATAGGCTCCAGTCGGGAGACGTCCAGGGTCAGGGATTGGTCGTATTGCGCCTGTGGATCGGAGGGCAGCCTGCGCCAGTCCTCCAGCGCCGCCTGCCATTCGGCTCCCTGGGGGGCGTGCTGCCGGCCGGCCAGGTAATCGAAAGTGGTCTCGTCGGGCGCGATCATGCCGGCGCGCGCCCCGGCCTCGATGGACATATTGCACAGGGTCATGCGCGCCTCCATACCGAGGGCGCGCACTGCCTGGCCGGTGTATTCGAACACGTGCCCTGTGCCGCCGCCGATGCCGATCACGGCGATCAGCGCCAGGATCATGTCCTTGGCGGATACGCCTTCCGGCAAACGGCCTTCGAAATGGACCTCGAAGGTTTTGGGACGCTTTTGCAGCAGGCATTGTGTGGCGAGCACGTGTTCGACCTCGCTGGTGCCGATCCCGAAAGCCAGGGCTCCAAAGGCGCCATGGGTCGCCGTATGGCTGTCACCGCACACGATGGTCATACCGGGCTGCGTCAGGCCCAACTCGGGTCCCACTACGTGCACGATGCCGCGCTGGGGATTTTGCAGGTCATACAGCGGGATGCCGAAATCCTGGCAATTTTGCCGGAATTGGGTCAATTGCCGGAAGGCCATTTCGTCGACTAGAGACAGCGACAAGCCGCGGGTGGGCGTCGAATGGTCCATTGTCGCTACGGTCCGCTCAGGCCGGTGCACAGGCAGGCCTCTCTGGCGCAAGCCGGCGAAGGCCTGAGGGGATGTGACTTCGTGTACTAAATGCAGGTCGATGTACAGAATGTCCGGGGCGTCCGGGCTTTGGCTGACCAGATGCCGGTTCCAAATTTTCTCAAACAGCGTTTCAGGTCGATTCATAATTCTCGCCGGTTAACGGTTGAACTCGGACATATCCCATTTCGAGGGCATGGTTCCCGGCTTGGGAAAAGGGTCCCAGCGCGGCGCTGTGCCTTTCGACGAGGTGTCGGCCGGCGAAGTACCGGACGGCGAATGGGGTTCGCTTTCTCGCTCTTCACGGTGAGCTTCGGCCGGTTTTACCGGCTTATGGTTCGAGTTATCTTCAGGTGAGAGTAGTTCGCTCAAATCCCAATTGCAGGACATGTCGCGTGGCTCGAAATAGGGGTCGAGATTGCGAGCGGATGATGGGGTGGCATCACTATCGGGGTTCATTTTTATCTCCTTATCATGACAGGGCGCCTGGCTTCTCGATGGATGTATCCGGCGCTGGATAGCGGCCGGAAGCCAGTAACAATTTGTTTAGTGCGCCCAGGTACGCCTTGGCGCCGGCGACGATGATATCGGTGTCGGCGCCGTACCCGCCGAAGCTGCGTTCCCGGGCCATTCCATTTTGCGGCGAGGTGCGTTGCGGAATGGAGCCGTTCTTGCTCACTAACCGGACAGTGACCTCGCCCAGGGCGTCGATGCCTTCGGTGATAGCGTGCACGTCGAATTCCAACAGCCTGTTGGGCAGCCCGACGATGGCGTCGATAGCCTGGTAGGTGGCGTGCACCGGGCCGGTGCCGACGGCTGCCTGGATGTGCAGGTTGCCTTCCGGATCGCGCAGGCGCACCGTCGCGGTGGGCAGTCCGGTCGTCCCGCAGGTCACCTGGATGCCGTCCAGGCTGAAGATTTCGTGGGAGCGGTACATCTGATCTTCCACCAGCGCTTCCAGGTCGGCGTCGGTGATGACCTTCTTTTTGTCGGCCAGTTCCTTGTAACGCCCAAAAGCCTGGTCCAAGTCCTCTTGGGACAGTTGGTAGCCCATCTCCTCAAGATGGGCCTTTAGGGCATGGCGTCCTGAATGCTTGCCCAGCACCAGGCGTGAGCGGTTCAATCCCACCGTCTCCGGCCGCATGATCTCGTAGGTGGATTGATTCTTGAGCACACCATCCTGGTGGATGCCGGCTTCGTGGGCAAAAGCGTTGGCTCCGACAATGGCTTTGTTTGGCTGTACCGGGATGCCGGTATAGGTGGAGACCATGCGGCTGATCCTGGAAATCTGGGTGGTGTCGATGCCGGTTTCCAGCCCGTACACGCCCCGGCGGGTCAGCAGCGCCATAACCACTTCCTCCAGAGAGGTATTTCCGGCGCGCTCACCAATGCCGTTGACCGTCACCTCCGCCTGGCGGGCGCCGGCTTGCAAGCCGACCAGGGTATTGGCGGTCGCCATTCCCAAATCATCATGGCAGTGGACGGAGACAATCACGTCATCGATACCGGGGGTGTGCTTGACGATCCCGGCGATCAGGCTGCCGAACTCCTGTGGCGTGGTGTAACCGACCGTATCGGGGATGTTCAAGGTGGTGGCGCCGGCCTTGATGGCCTCCTCCAAAACCAGATAAAGGAATTCGGGGTCGCTGCGCCCGGCGTCCTCTGGGGAGAACTCCACGTCCTCGCACAGGGATTTAGCGTAAGCCACCGTTTCCCGCACCCGGTCGACTACTTCTTCCGGATCCATGCGCAGCTTATAACGCATGTGCACTGGTGAGGTTGCCAGAAAAGTGTGGATGCGCGGCCGGGCTGCATACTGCACGGCCTGCCAGGCGTCGTCGATGTCGCCCTTGGTGGCGCGCGCCAGGCCGCAGATGACCGGTGGCGAGACGGCCACCTCGCTGCCCTGGGGTGGGTTGCCCACTTCGATGGCGATGCGACGCACGCCCTCCAAGTCGTCGGGTGAGGCGGCCGGGAAACCGGCTTCGATCACGTCGACGCCCAGCCGGGCTAAACTTCGGGCGATTTCCAATTTCTCGCCGGAGGTCAGCGTGGCGCCTGGAGATTGTTCGCCGTCTCGCAGGGTAGTGTCGAAGATGCGCACCAAATTACGGTTCGCCGGCGTTTCCAGGACAGCGTCTTGTGCTTGTGCAGTCAGGCCGGGATTCAAACTATTCATAGGATTCTTTTGGAAATTTCTGCTCATATCCGTATTCAGTCTCCTGGCCTGACGGTCACCGGATTAACGAAAGGCATCATCTGGCGCAGGTCTGCACCAACTTTTTCGATCAGGTGGTCGTGTTCGCGCTCGCGCTGGCTGTTGAACCACGGGCGGCCCTGGCGATTTTCCTCGATCCACTTGTGTGCGTAGCGACCGTCCTGGATTTCCTGCAGAATTTGGTACATGGTGTGCTTGGTCTCTTCGGTGACGATGCGCGGCCCGGCGGTGTAGTCACCGTGCTCGGCGGTGTCGGAAACCGAATAGCGCATGTAGTTCAAACCGCCGCGGTACATCAGGTCGACGATCAATTTCAATTCGTGCAGCACCTCGAAGTAAGCCAGTTCCGGTTGGTAGCCGGCCTCCACCAGGGTTTCGAACCCAGCTTTCACCAGCGCGCTGATGCCGCCGCACAAAACGGCCTGCTCGCCGAACAAATCGGTCTCGGTTTCTTCGGCGAAGGTGGTCTCCACTACGCCAGCGCGCGTAGCGCCCAAAGCATAGGCGTATGACAGAGCCTCTGCTTTGGCCTTGCCGCTGGCGTCCTGGTACACAGCCAGCAAAGCCGGTGTGCCGCCGCCTTCCTGGAAGACCTCCCGCACGCGGTGCCCGGGAGCTTTCGGCGCCACCATGCTCACGTCGACGCCCGAGGGCGGCTGGATGGTCTCAAAACGGATGTTGAAACCATGGGCAAACATCAAGGTCTTACCGGGCCGCAGATGAGGTTGGATGGATTGGCTGTAGATTTCCGGTTGGGCGGTGTCGGGCGCCAGGATCATGATGGTGTCGGCCCAATCGGCGGCCTTGGCGACGGTGTCCACTTGCAGGCCGGCCTGCTCTGCCTTCTGCCATGATTTGCTGCCGGCGCGCAGCCCGACGCAAACGTTCACGCCGCTGTCTTTTAAATTGAGCGCGTGGGCGTGCCCCTGGGAGCCGTAGCCGATGACGGCGACGTTCTTAGCTTGGATTAAGGAAGGATCAGCGTCTTGGTTGTAATAAATGTTAGCCATATTTTTTTCCTTTTAAAGACGGTCTTTAGCGGGGTGGTGCCCGTTGGCGCCGGGAGCGTAGCGCACCCCGCAGGCGGTGCCGCGCATCATGGCCACCTGGCCGGTGCGCACCATCTCCTGGATGCCCATCGGGCGCAACAGCTCCAGCAGGCTTTCGATCTTGTCTTCGGTGCCGGTGATCTCGACGATGACCGATTCGCTGGCCACGTCCACGATCTTGGCGCGGAAGATTTCGGCCAGGTTGGCGACTTCGGCGCGTTGTTCGGGAGTCGCCTTGACTTTAATCAGAGCCAGGTCCCGCGTCACGGCGGGCTGGTTGGTGACGTCCTGGACGTCGATCACGTTCACCAAGCGGTACAGATTGACCTCCGCTTTGCGGGCTGCGCCGGATTCGCTGTCGATGACGATGGTCATGCGCGAGATGTCCGCACGTTCCGTGCGCCCGACGTTCAGTGATTCGATGTTGAAATTGCGCCGCCGGAAAAGCGAGGCCACCCGGTTGAGCACGCCGGGTTTGTTTTCTACCAGAGCGATTAGAGTGCTTTGCATGAGGTTCTCCTAACAGGGTCTTTCCTTGATACAGGCTTATGCCTGGGTGACAGCACGAGTGCGGCGGATGGGGCGGCGGATCATGGCGTCCAGGTCCGCTCCGGAGGGCACCATGGGATAGACGGCCTCCTCCTTCTCGACCTGGAAGTCGATCAGCACCGGTCCGAGGGTGTCGTGGGCGAATTGGATGGCTTGAAGCACGTCTTCCGGTTGGGTCACCCGCCGGGCGGGAATGCCGTGGGCTTCGGCCAGCCTTACGAAGTCAGGACCGGCCAGCGGGGTGCCGGCGTAGCGGCTTTCGAAGAAGAACTCCTGCCATTGGCGCACCATGCCCAGAAAATGGTTGTTCATAATAGCGATCTTGATGTTGGCTTTTTCTTGCACGGCGGTGGACAGTTCAGCCTGGGTCATTTGGAAGCTGCCATCGCCGTCCACGATCCACACCTCACGCTCCCGGTTGGCAAACCAGGCGCCGATGGCGGAAGGCAATCCGAAGCCCATGGTGCCGGCGCCGCCGGAGGTGATCAGGCGGTACGGCTGGTCGAATTTATAGTATTGAGCGGCCCACATCTGGTGCTGGCCGACACCGGTGGCGATGATGGCGTCGCCGCCGGTCGCCCGCCACAGATCGCGCACCACGTGCGCGGTGTACAATTTGCCGTCGTCGGGCCAGGAGAGGATGTCGCGTTCTTCGCTTTCAGCTTCCCACCGCTTGATCTGGGAGAGCCACTCGTCGTGGTCGTATTCGTCCAGCATGGGCATCATATCGGTGAGCACGGTCTTCAAATCTCCAACCAGCGGCGCGTCAACTTTTACGTTCTTGTGCACCTCGGATGGGTCGATCTCGATGTGGATTTTGCGGGCGCGTGGCGCGTAGGTGCGCAAATTACCGGTCACCCGGTCGTCGAAGCGCATGCCGAAAGCCAAAAGCAGGTCGGCATTTTGAATGGCAAGATTGGCGTAGGCCTCGCCATGCATGCCCATCATGCCCAGGCTAAGTGGGTGTGAAGCCGGAAAAGCGCCCAGACCCAGCAGCGTCATCGCCACCGGCGTCTGGGTCTTGACGGCAAACATCTGCAGCGCTTGCATCGAGTCCGACATCAGCACCCCGTGCCCGGCTAAAATCACCGGCCGTTGGGCCTCTTCGATCAGCGCCACAGCCTTCTTCAGATCGGCCGGCGGTGCATGCAGGGGCGGCTGGTAGCCGAGCAAAGCCGGTTCTTGCGGATATTCGAAGGACGCCTGTTCCGTCTGGGCGTCCTTGCAGATATCGATCAGGACTGGTCCCGGGCGGCCGCTGCGGGCGATGTAGAAGGCTTCGCGCACGACTTGGGCCACCTGGTCGGCGCGCGTGACCAGGAAATTGTGTTTGGTGACCGGCAGGGTGATGCCGGTCACGTCCGTCTCTTGGAAGGCGTCGCCGCCGATCAGGTGCGAGTGAACCTGTCCGGTGATGCAAACGATGGGCACCGAATCCATATTGGCGGTCACGATGCCGGTCACCAGGTTCGTGGCCCCGGGACCGGAAGTGGCCAGGGCCACGCCCACCTTGCCGGAGGCGCGCGCGTAGCCATCGGCCATGTGCGCAGCGCCCTGCTCGTGCCGTACCAGGACGTGGTGGATGGGGTAGTTCAGCATGGCATCGTAGACCGGCATGATGGCCCCGCCGGGCAGGCCGAATACCACCTCCACGCCCTCTCTCACCAGGCATTCCCATAAAATTTCTGCACCTGTCTTTTTCATAGCAACTTCTCCTTCACTGTTCTCATTGGCGAAACTACTTAATAGCGGGAAGTCTTTCCTGCACCCGGCGGTCCCTTAAACCAGCACCGCCCCTTGGCTGGCACTGGTGACCATGCGAGCGTAGCGCCGCAGCCAAGAGCTGCTGGTTTGGGCTTCGAAGGTCGGCAGCGCTGCCAACCGGGCTTCAATTTCCTGCCGGCTGAGATGCGCCTCCAGACGGCGATCGTCCACGTCGATCTCGATGACATCCCCATCGCGCAGGGCGGCGATCGGGCCGCGCGCCGCCGCCTCCGGGCTGACGTGTCCGATGCAAGCGCCGCGTGTGCCGCCTGAGAAGCGCCCATCGGTGATCAGGGCCACCTGGTCTCCCAGGCCCATGCCCATGATGGCCGAGGTCGGCGAGAGCATTTCCTGCATCCCTGGACCTCCTCGAGGGCCTTCGTAACGGATCACGACCACCTCTCCCGGCTGAACCTCGTGGTTCAGGATGCCTGCCATGGCCGTTTCCTGGCTTTCGTAGATACGCGCCGGGCCGGCATGCTGGCGCATGTGCGCGGCCACGCCGCCGGTTTTGACCACTGCGCCCTCAGGAGCCAGGTTTCCGAACAAAATCGCCAGCCCCCCCTGGGCGGAATGCGGGTTCTCCAGCGAGCGGATGACCTGCCGATCCCGGATGCCAATCCCGGCTATGGAAGCTTTCAGGCTGGTGCCGCTCACAGTCGGCCGCTCCAGATGCAAGCTGTTCCCCGAGCGGGCGATCTCGTTGAGGATGGCGGGCACGCCCCCGGCCCGGTGCACGTCTTCCATGTGCCAGGTTCCGGAGGGGCTGACCTTGCACAGATAGGGCACTTTATCGGCCACGGCGTTGATGCGCTCCAGCGAATACGCCAATCCGGCTTCGTGGGCCAAGGCCAGGGTGTGCAAGACGGTGTTCGTGCTGCCGCCCATGGCCATATCCAGTGCAAAGGCGTCGTCGATGGCCTCCTGGGTGACGATCTGGCGCGGCGTGGGGCCATCTTCCACCAGGCGCATGATCTGGGCTGCAGCGCGTTGAGCCAGTTCCTCACGTTCGGCGCTGAGCGCCAGCGCCGAACCGTTGTAAGGCAGCGCCAGGCCCAGCACTTCTAGCAAGCAGTTCATCGAATTGGCGGTGAACAGGCCGGAGCAAGAGCCGCACGACGGGCAGCCGTAATCTTCCAGGGTTTTCAGACGTGCGGCGTCGATCTTTCCGGCTTTGTAGGCGCCTACGCCCTCGAAAACCGAGATCAGATCGACAGTCTCCCCCTCAGGTGTTTTGCCAGCCGCCATAGGGCCGCCGGAGACGAAGATGGTGGGGATATCCAGCCGCAAGGCTGCCATCATCATGCCGGGCACGATCTTGTCGCAGTTTGGAATGCACACCATGCCATCGAACTGGTGGGCCTGAATCATGGTCTCCACGCTGTCGGCGATCAGTTCACGCGAGGGCAGGCTGAACTTCATCCCGGCGTGGCCCATGGCGATGCCATCGTCGACCCCGATGGTATTGAACTCGAATGGCACCCCGCCGGCAGCGCGCAGCGCCTCTTTGACCCGGCGGCCAAAATCTTGCAGGTGGACGTGACCGGGAATGATGTCGACATACGAGTTGACCACGGCGATGAAAGGTTTGGCAAAATCCTCGTCTTTCACCCCGGTGGCTTTAAGCAAAGCCCGGTGTGGTGCCCGTTCAAATCCTTTCTTGATGAGTTCGGAGCGCATGAAAGTGTTTTCTCTCCTTGGTGCTTTGGGTTTGCCTTCTAAAATAGCAGCGGGGCTGCCC
>Ga0207752_1000822_pt1 | contig 14583 bp, 8 predicted proteins | sample Pon2CUnioCityCA_6_FD_187272 | JGI IMG/M metagenome (GOLD analysis project Ga0207752, IMG submission 187272) | Marine sediment microbial community from Union City, CA, USA - Pond 2C Sediment 2 (SPAdes) | ecosystem: Environmental > Aquatic > Marine > Intertidal zone > Salt pond sediment ...
CCCGCCGCCGGGCCTTTGCCTCGACAAGCTGCTGCTCATTGAACGCCTCGTCGGCTTCGGCGATGGCGATCTCCTCGTTGGAGAGCTGGGCCTGAAAAAAGGCCGACGCCACCGCAGCCAACAGCAGCCGCTGGGCGTCGCTGCGGGCAGCTTCGCTTCTTTGTTCCCCGTAGCGGGCCGAGAGATTCGCGAATTTTCGCTCGAACCCGTCAAAGAGCACCCAGTTGGCGGTGAGCGCCGCCCGGTAGCGGTACTGGGGATCGTCGATCGTTGCCGATGGATCGAACAAACGTGCCATGGCCAGAGACTCTTCGTAGTCGTTTCGGGACAGATCGACCCGAGCCCCGGCGCCTTCCGCATCGACGGTGGGCCAGTAGCGGGCCCGGGCCTGGGCCACCTGCTCCCGGGCCTGGGCCACCCGGGCGGCGGCCGCTGCCAGCGAAGGGTTTTTTTCCAAAGCGATCTTGGCGGCGGTATGAAGGTCGAGCTCCTGGAGGGTTTCGATGTCGATAGCTTCGGCTGACGCCGAAGCTAAAGAAAGCAGAAAAATCAATATCAGGAAAAATAAACCATTACGCATTGCCCCCCCCTCAAGTGAAAATTCGAAGCAGGAAATTCGATGATTTGGTTTCGATCATTCGGTCATTCGAATTTCGTGCTTGTTTCGGATTTCGATATTCGAATTTCGAATTTTATTTCTCCTTCTGCAGGATGAGCAGCGGATCCTCTCCGGGGGTCACATCCTTCGCGTGCTCCACATACCGGCTCCTTGCCGGTTCCACCGCAACCCGTTTGGGCCAGCTGCCGCGGCGCAGCCGGAAAACGAGCAGCCGGATATCGTTGACGATCACCAGCAGGCTCGGGATCAACACCAGGGTCAGCATCGTGGCAAAAGCCACGCCCGCGGCGATGGAAAGCGCCATGGGGATCAGAAATTTGGCCTGCAGATCGGTTTCCATGATCAGGGGCGCAAGCCCCCCTACGGTGGAAATGGTGGTCAGGGAGATGGCCCGGAACCTGCGGGCGCCGCCGGAAAGAATCGCCTCGAAAAACGGCATCCCTTCCGCGATGTTTTCGTTGACCCGCTCGATGAGGACGATGGCGTCGTTGACCACCACACCGGTCAACGCCACCATGCCGAAGATGCTCATGATCGACAGGTTGTAACCGAATAGAAGGTGGCCGACCACGGCGCCGACCATGCCGAAGGGAATCGTGACCAGGATTACGAACGGCTGCACATAGGAACGGAACATGGTGGCAATGATGATGAAAATCCCCAGCACGCTCATGGGAAAGCCGACATAGAGGCTGGAAAACGATTCCCGCATCTTTTTCTGCTCTCCTTGCAGGGCTACGCGGAGTCCGGGATGCATTCGTTCGAGCTTCGGAAAGAAGTTGGCGCTGAGCTCGGCGAAAATTTCGCCGGCATTGGCCTTGTTGGTGTCGACCCCGGCGCTGACAGAGACCCGCCGCATGCCGTCGGTCCGGGTGATGGTCGAATACCCCGGAGAAAACCACATGCGGGCCACGGTATCCAACGGTACTTCTCGCCCATCCGGTGTCCGGATCCGCACCCGCTCCAGATCCGCCAGACGGGAGCGTTCGTCTGCCGTGTAGCGAACCTTGACCCGGACGTCGTCCCGGCCCCGCTGCAGGCGCAGCGCCTCGTCCCCATAGTAGCCGGCGTATACCTGCCGGGCCAGATCGTCGACGGTCAGCCCCAGGGTCCGGGCCTCGGGCTTGAGTTCGAGCCGCAGCTCGTTCTTGCCCGGGGCATAGTCGGACCGAATCTGCGTCACGCCGTCGAATTTTCTCAGCCTCGCCATGAGCTCGTCTGCGGCGGAAAGAATGGTGTCCATGTCGTATCCCTGGAGCCAGACCTCGATGGGCGCTCCCGGCGGCCCGGCGTTGAGGCCCGTGAACGTCAGCGACTTGACCCCGGGGATTTGACCGACCTCCTTTTCCCACTCGACCATCAGGTCTTTGGAATGAACTCCCCGGCGATCGGATTCGAGCAAAATCGCCTGCACCGACCCGAGGTGGGGACCGGTGCGGGGAATGTCCTCCAGGGTCTGGCCCACCAGGGCAAGCCGTTCTTCGATCATCGGCTCTCCGGTGCGGGTCGGCGTGCGGGCGGCCAGGCGCAGCAGGGCATCGTCGAGCTGCCGGACGGCCTGTTTCGTGACCTCCGGCGGGGTGCCGTCCGGAAACTCGATGGTGGAGGTGATGACGAATCCATCGATCTCCGGAAAGACCTCGAATTTGAGAATCCCCCCCTTCATCAAACCGACAGCCAGCAGCAGCACACTGACGGCCGTGCACAGGGAAATATAGCGCCAATAAAGCGCCCGGCTCAAAAAGGGTTTGTAGATGTGGGAAATGAACCACTCCATGCCCCGGCTGGTGACCCGGTGAACCGCCTCGAACCGTCGGGTGATCGGATTCAGCCGCCCGTTTTCCACGTTGGGGTCCGGCAGGCGGCTCAGATGGGCCGGCAGCAGGAGAAGGCATTCGACCAGGGAGACCGCCAGACAGGCGATCACCACGATCGGAAGGATCCGGATGAATTTTCCCATAATGCCGCCGACATACAGCAGCGGGATAAACGCCACGATGGTGGTGAGCACCGCGGCGACCACCGGCATTCCCACTTCGCTCACCCCGTCGACGGCCGCCTTCAACGGCGGTTCGCCGGCCTTTCGATGGGTATAGATCGCCTCTCCCACCACGATGGCGTCGTCGACCACAATGCCCAGCACCATGATCAGGCTGAACAGGGAAATCATGTTGATGGTGCCGCCCAGCGCCCAGAGGATGGCCAGGGCCCCGGCGATGGAGACCGGGATTCCCATGCCGCCCCAGAAAGAGAGCCGGGCGTTTAAAAACGCCCAGAGGGCCAAAAACACGATCATCATGCCGATGAGGCCGTTTTTGACCAGCAGATCGATCCTCGCCTGGAGCATCTCGGTATTGTCGTAGAGCACCTGAATGCTCGTTCCCGGAGGCGTCCGCGCCTGCTTTTCTTTCAGAAAGTCCTGGACCGCCGCTTCAATGGCCAGGGCATCTTCCTCCTTGGTCTTGTAGACGATGATCATCACCGACGGTTCGCCGTTGATCAGGGCGTCGATGGGGTCCTCCTCGAAGCCGTCGGAAATTTTGGCGATCTTGTCCAAGGTGACGATCTGCCCACCGGCGCCGGCCAGGGCCACCACATCGGCCAGCTCCTTTCCGGTGTATTTTCGTCCCACGGTCCGGATCCGGATCTCTTCTCCCTGGCTCCGGATGGTGCCGCCGGCCAGGTTGAGGCTGCTCCGCCGCACCGCCGTGGTCACCTCGCTGAGGGAAAGTCCGTATTTGCGAAGGGCCTCCTCGGATACTTCCACGGCGATTTCATAGTTTCGGGCACCGAATATCTCTACCTGGGAGATTTCCGGCAGCTGCTGGAGCTCGTCTTTGATCCGCTCGGACCATTCCTTGATCCGCCGTTCGGACATGTCCCCGGACAGATAGAGCAGGACCACCGGATCCTTGATGGTCAGTTCGGTGATTACCGGCTTTTCAGCATCCAGCGGGAAGGTGGAGATGGCGTTGATTTGGGTCCGAACGTCGTCGATGACCTTGTCAACGTCATAGTTTTCCCGGACTTCGATGGTCGCCGAAGCGGCGTTTTCGCTCGATTGGGTGGTCACCTGCTTGATCCCTTCGACCCCTTCCAGCGCCTCTTCGATCTTCTGGCTGATCCCCTCTTCCACCTCCTCGGGATCCGCCCCCGGGTAGGGAACGGTGATAATGATCATATCCAGGGAAAACTCGGGGAAGTTCTCCCGGATCATGGAAACCGTGGCAATGTAGCCGGCCACAAAGATCAGCAGCAAAACGATGTTGGCAAACACCGTGTTCTTGGCAAACGATCTCAGCACCTGCTTCATGACGGCGGCCTTTCGTTCTGCCGGCGGGTGATCTCAAGAAGGGTGTTTTCCAGCGGATCGACCAGCCGGGTGCTCACCACCAGCTCCCCGCCTTGGAGCCCCCGATCCACAAAGGCAAAATTGCCCTCGAGTCTTGCCACCTCCACGTCCACCGTATGCAGGCGGTCTTCTCTGGCCACATATACCGTGTTTTCAAAGCTGACGGCCTGCCGCGGGAGCCGGAAGACACCGCTCAGCACCCTGCCCGGAATTTTCACCGCACAGAACATCCCCTCCACCAGGGGGAGTCCTTCCGGCCGGCTTTTGCCGGCGGCCTCGGCATCGATCCGCACGGCCACGGTCAGGGTGCGTGTCTTCTGGTCGAACTTGACCACCCGGTGAAGTGTTCCCTCCCAGAAGTGGCCCTGCTTGTCTTCGGTCCAGAAGATTCGGCAGGAAACCGGCGCGAGACTAGAAAACCAGGCGCTGTCCGACGTTTCGCGCCCCCCGTCAAATCGGAGCCAACGCCGGGCGTCCTGGCTGTCGAGGGGGATTTCGATCTCCAGGGTCGAATCGTCGGCCAGCGTCAGGGCCGGCTGACCGGCGACGGCAAACTGCCCCGCTTCCAGGGTTGCCGCCTTGACCCGACCGGTAAACGGCGCCTTTATCCGACAGCGGGCCAAGTTGGCCCGGGCCAGGGAAAGCCGAGCCTGGGCCGAGGCAAGCTGGCTTTTGGCTTCTTCGAGCCGGATCGGATAGAGGGTGACGGCCTGGGCCATCTGGGCGGCCTGGTCGTCTGCGGCATTGAAGGCCCGTTCGGCCTGCTCCACCCCGGAGCGGGTGCCGACGCTGTCCTGCTCGAAAAGAAGTTGAATTCGTTCAAACTCGGCACGGGCCAGTTCCCGGCTCCGCTCCAGGGTTTTGAGACGGTCTTCGTCGATCTTCTGCTGCTGTTTTAGGCGCTGCACCGCAAGGGTCAACTGCCCCACCACGGCCTCCGCCTCGCTCGATGCCGCCCGGTAGTTGCGATCGTCGACAGCGAACAGAAGAGAACCCGATTCGATGATCTCCCCCACGTCGAGCCGGGGATGGACCTGGGTCACCTTTCCGGAAACCTCCGGGGAGATCACCACATCCCTGATGGCGCGAGCTTCCCCGTAGCCGGTGATCGAGACCGAATGGTCGATGCGCCGCGCCTCGACCACCTCGACTTTGACCGGCCGCTCTCCGACCTCGATCTCTGCCGGCGGCTTTTTCAGGCTTGCCAGGCCGGCCATCCCCGCCAATCCGGCCAGCAGGATCATCAGGCAAATCACGATGCGCCGAGCCACCTTCGGATTCGTCTTCACGATTTTCTCGTTGTTGTCAGCGCTCATGATCCATTCCTTTTTTGCGTGCATCGCTGTATGCACTGTTTCACCCCAGGGCCGGCCTCCATCAGCGGCCAGCGGGCCGGGTTTCGGCCTCCACGGCGGTTTTGACCGCCGACAGCACCTCGCACCAGTTTTTGGATATCTGGGGCCCCACCCGCTCCACCAGGCCGATAAAGAGGCCCAGCACCGAAGATTCCACCTGCTGAATCTCCTCCACCACCGAAGGAGACACCGAAATCACCACTTTGCGACGGTCTTCCGGGCTCGACTCCCGCTCCAGGGCTCCCTTTTCCACCAGCCGGTCGACCATATTCGATGCCGACGGAGACGACACTCCCAGCAGTTGGGCAAGCTCGGTCATGGAAACCGGCTCGTGGCGCCGGACCGTCAAGATGGTGTTGAACTGCTGCAGGGACAGATCCTGAAACGCCTTGGCGCCGCTGGACTGCGACAGACAATCCGTCTGGATCCGGATGATCCGCTCCCAGATCACCTTTCCTGTGGTGGCGATGTACCGGGCCCGTTCGATTTTTTCCTGTTCGTTCACTTGGTTTTCTCCATGGGAAGACGACTACCGATCTCAAAAATGCGTTGCACCGCCGAACGTGGCGGTCAGGAGGTTTTCGAGATGCTTCCGGCCTGAAAATTATGTAGGATGATTAAATATTAGAACGGCTATCTATATGGCGCCAAACTCCCTGTCAAGGCCATATGTCTTTCGCATGCGAACCACCGGGTTTCATTTTCAGCCGGCTTTGGGAAGCCTGAAACATGTCGCCGTCTGCCTTGCCGCCGTTTACAAAAGCCGGAGCGCATGGTAAAAATTTTACTGAATTCATTTTTCCAAGTTTTTCAGGAGAGCCTGCATATGGAAATGGAAAGAGAGCAGATCGAGTTTGACGTATTGATCGTAGGCGGCGGACCGGCCGGCCTGGCCGCCGCAGTTCGTTCGATGCAAATCGCCCGTGAAAAGGGACAGACCATCGAAGTCGCCCTCATCGACAAGGGCGGAGAAGTCGGCGCCCACGCCCTGAGCGGGGCGGTGATTGCTCCCAAGGCTTTTGAAGAGCTTCTCCCCGATTACCGGGAGCGCGGATTTCCCGTCGAAGCCACCGTCCGGGGAGATCTGTTCGGTTTCATGACAAAAACCCGGTTTTACCGCGTTCCCATGGTTCCCCGCCACATGCACAACAAGGGGTTTCCGATTGTCAGCCTCTCGAAGGTGACCCGGTGGATGGCTGGTCTCGCCGAAGAGATGGAGGTCAACGTGTTTCCGGGCTTTACCGGAAAAGAGGTGCTGTATGCCGAGGACGGCAAGCGGATCATCGGGGTGAGAACCGGAGACAAGGGGATCGACCCGGAAGGAAAACCGAAGCCCAACTTCGAGCCGGGCATCGACCTGATGGCAAAGGTGGTGATCTTTGCCGAAGGGGCCCGGGGCAGCCTCGCAAAGGAAATCGACCGGCGGCTGAATCTTTCGGCGGACCGGATGCCCCAGGTATATGAAACCGGAATCAAGGAGGTCATCCAGCTGCCCGAGGATCACTTCTTTACCCGCAGCGCGGCAAACGACATCCACACCCTCGGCTATCCCCTGGATCTGCATACCCCCGGGGGCGGCTTTATCTATGAGATGGGCAAAAACCGGGTGACGGTCGGTTTTCTGGTCGGGCTCTGCTACGAGAACCCGCTGCTGGACCCCTACGATGTCTTTATCCGCTTTAAACGTCATCCCTTCGTTTCGGACCTGATCCGCGGGGGGAAAGTGCTCGAGCAGGGCGCTCGAACCGTGTCCACCGGCGGCTACTACACGATTCCCCGACTGTATGCCGACGGGGCGCTCTTTGCCGGGGCGGCGGCGGGATTTCACAACTCGCCGGCGCTGAAAGGCGTTCATGCGGCCGTCAAATCCGGCATGCTGGCGGCGGAAACCGCCTTCGAGGCGCTGGAAAAAGAAGACGCCACGGCAAAGACGCTTTCCGCCTACGCCGATCGATTCGAAGCAAGCTGGCTCAAGACCGAGCTTTACGAAGGGAGAAACTTCGCCCAGGCCCTGGCGAAAAAGGCCCCGGTCAAGTTCATCCACCTCGGGGCCCAGTACGTCACCGCCGGAAGGGGTGTGGTCGATCCGATGGCGACGAAGGAAGACGCCCGGACCCTCGTGCCGGTTGCAAAAGCCTCCGGCAAGGCGGTCGAGCCGGTGGACCCGTCTGTCTACGACGGGACCCTGGTTGTGGACAAGCTCACCGGCGTCTATCTGTCCAGAACCATCCACCGGGAGGATCAGCCGTCGCACCTGATCGTTCATGACACAGAGCTTTGCGTGAATCGCTGCTGGCCCGAGTACCAAAGCCCCTGCACCCGTTTTTGCCCTGGAAAAGTCTACGAGATGGAAACAGATGACGTCTCCGGCCGCCGTCGGCTCAAGCTGAATCCGTCCAATTGTCTTCACTGCAAGACCTGCGATGTAAAAGATCCGTTCGACAACATCACCTGGACCTGCCCGGAAGGCGGAGAAGGACCGGGCTATACCCTGCTATAATAAGATCGCTCCGCGATAAAATCGCTTCGCGCTTTTATCAACGGCGGCTTCGCCGCCGGGAGACAATATCGGGGTTCGGCAGCATTCTATCTTTTACGCTTTCGGTGGAAAGCAACATCATTCAATCTCGTTGGAGATTTGATCGAGGAAGGGGCGGAAAACATGGAAGACATCGTTGAACAGATCATCGGAAGGGATCCGGAACAGAAAGAATTTCACCAGGCAGTCAAGGAGGTCTTCGAGTCGGTGCGGCCGGTGGTGGAGGCCAACCCGGAGTATCGAAAGGCGAAGATTTTAGAAAGGCTGGCCGAGCCAGAGCGGGTCATCCTGTTTCGGGTGCCCTGGCTGGACGATGAGGGTAATCCCCAGGTCAATCGGGGGTTTCGCATCGAGATGAACAGCGCCATCGGGCCCTACAAGGGCGGCCTGCGCTTCCATCCGTCCGTCAACATGAGCATCCTCAAGTTTCTTGCCTTCGAACAGGTCTTTAAAAACGCCCTGACCACCCTGCCCATGGGCGGCGGAAAGGGCGGCTCGGATTTCGATCCCAAGGGCAAGTCGGACAACGAAGTGATGCGCTTTTGCCAGAGCTTCATGTGCGAGCTCTACCGGCACATCGGGCCGAACACGGACGTGCCGGCCGGCGATATCGGCGTCGGCGCCCGGGAGATCGGCTTTCTCTTCGGCATGTATAAACGGTTGAAAAACGAGTTTACCGGCGTGCTCACCGGCAAGAGCCTCAACTGGGGAGGCAGCCTGATCCGACCCGAAGCCACCGGCTACGGTTCGGTCTATTTTGCCGCCAATATGCTCAAGACCCGGGGCAAAACCCTCGAAGGGCTCACCTGCCTGGTTTCCGGCTCGGGAAACGTGGCCCAGTACACGGTGGAAAAACTCCTCGACATGGGCGCAACGCCGGTCAGCCTTTCCGATTCTTCCGGCTATATCTACGATGAGGCAGGGATCGACACAGAAAAGCTCGAATACGTCAAGCGGTTGAAAAATATCAAGCGGGGGCGGATCGCCGAGTACGCCGAAAAATACCCGCAGGCCGTCTACACGGCAGCGGACCCCGCCCTGGGCGACAATCCCCTGTGGAATCACCCGGCGGACTGCGCCTTTCCCAGCGCCACCCAGAACGAAATCAACGGCACCGATGCGCAGCACCTGATCGACAACGGCGTATTTCTGGTCTGCGAAGGCGCCAACATGCCCACCACCCCCGAGGGTGTGGATCTTTTCCTGGACAAGGGGCTGCTCTACGGGCCGGGAAAGGCCGCCAACGCCGGCGGGGTTTCGGTCTCCGGCCTGGAGATGACCCAGAACAGCATGCGCCTTTCCTGGACCCGCAAGGAGGTCGACGAACGGCTGCAGATCATCATGCGCCGGATCCACGAGGCCTGCGTGGCATCAGCCGACCAGTACGGCCTCTCCGGCAATTACGTGGCCGGCGCCAACATTTCCGGCTTTGTCAAGGTGGTCGAGGCGATGCTCGACCAAGGGTTGGTTTAGGCGAGATGGCCGGTTTGCCCGGTGCCGGTTGAACTCCTGCGGTTGATGATAAGGACGTCGTGGGAGGAGATAAATTCGAAATTCGAAGCACGAAGCACGAAACAAGCACGAATGACCAAAATTCAAAACCATGCCCATGCAAAGTTTCCATAGAAGTAATTTGAAACTGGAATGAAGAGCTTGTTTTGTTTTTGTAATTGGGTCATTCGAATTTCGAATTTGTTTCGGATTTCGATCCTCGGATTTCGTGCTTTGCAGCCAGCTGTGCCAGTTCCTCGTCGTAGTCTTCGACAACGTTGTCCCAGGAAAACCGGGCCATGGCCTCAGAAAGAGAATCTCTCAGGGCCTCCCGGCCGGCAAAACCGGTCAGCATTCGCGCCAGCTTTACTTCCAGATCGGTTTGTCCTTCGTAGAGGCAGTGCGCGTGGGCTGCCTCGGGCAGAATCTCCGGATAGGCGAGGCGGTTCGGCACCAGCGGCAGGCAGCCGCAGCGAACCGCTTCGACGATGGAAATGCCGAAGTTTTCCTGAATCGCGGTGCTGACCGCCACGTCCCCTTGCTTCAGCCATGCGACGTAGCGGGCGCGGTCCGGCTCGTATCCATAGCAGACGAGACGATCCTTGAACCGCTCGCGGGCGGCAAGAAACGCCTTGGGCACTGCTTGGAAGTTTTCCCCCAGCAGCGCAAGACGGAAATCGATCCCCCTGTCGGCCACCGCCGCCAGGGCCGTGAAAAATTCATCCGGATTTTTGTCAAATTCCCAGCGGTGGTTCCACACGATCAACGGAGGGGCTGAAGACATTTCCCGGTGCCCCCGACTCGCTTGTCCTGCCGGAAAGCGGAGGCCCGGATACTGGACAGCGGCCTTTTTCCGAGTTTCATCGATCACCCACAAGGGCCTGTACTCGGGCATCCTCTTCAAAAAAACGGGCATCTCACCGAAGAAGGCATCAAAATGAAATCGGGAATTGAACAGGAGCCGGTCGGCGGCAAGTGCGGTGGTGATGTCGGTAAATCCGTACTGGATGTCCATGTCTTCCCCCGGTGCCAGGGGATAGGTGAGCTGGTTTTCGTGAAAATAGACCAGCGACGGCGGCAGCGACGGGCCGACCAGGGCCTTCAGATCCGACAAGCTCATCAGTCCGCTTGCGATCAGACCGTCGTAAGCGCTGAAATCGTCGACGGTTTCGGCAAAATGAAGGGCGGCTCCCCGCATCCGCCATTTCCAGAACCGCGCCGGCAAGGTGGCCAGGTCGATCCGGTGGCGCGAGGCGGCGACGAGCCCGTCGGCAAACTCCTTGTGGGATCCTCCGTAGAAGGATTCGAGAAAGAGAAATTTCATCGCTTCGATGTCAGGCCTCTGATGAGAGTCTGAGTTGCCTTTTGAAACAGGTTAATTGGTTGATTGGTTGATTCGTCAATTGGGAGAGGCGAGGTAATTAAGTAATTTTTGATTTGTCGATTGAGAAAGCCACCTTTCCCCGTCACGCCACGATCGTCTCATCTCCCGTGAAATAGCTCGCGAAACGCAGCATCGCCTTTCATTCCGACACGGGTGAGCGCAAAGTCATACCGGACCGGGTCCTCGGGGCAGAAGCGGCGGAACCCATCGGTGATCTCCATCGCCGTTCGAAGATCTCCGGTATTGCGCCGGGTAAATCCGCAAAGCCGCCCCACCCGGTGCATGTGAGTATCCAGCGGGACGATCAGCTCAGAAGGGGACACCTGGTCCCAGCCCCCGGGGTCTATCGCATCTTTCCGGACCATCCAGCGAAGAAGCAGGTGCAGCCGCTTGCAGGCGCTGCCCCGTGCAGGCAGCGGCAGCAGGTGGCCGGCGTCCTCTCCAGCGCCGGTCATGATCTCTTCGACAAGCCCCCCCAGGGCGGTGACCACGCTGTTTTCCTTTGGCCGGCGGTGCATCAGAAAGCATGCCTGTATGGAATCATAGCGCTCCAAGACCCGTCGAATTCCGGACAACAGGGCGCACACCTTCGCCCCGGTGGCAAACCGGTGGACAAACCCGCAAAGGCTTTCGGACAGGATCCGCGGTTTGACAGACAGCAAGGATTGTGCCGGGTTCGGCCCCAGCACCTCCAGCACCGCCCCTACGCTTTTGAGGATCTGGGCCACGCGGCCGTAGGCGAGAGACGCCGCCACCATGCCCGCCACTTCCCTGTCCCTGAGATCTTCAAACCCGTATAAAAATTCGAGCGGATCCGGATGTACCAGAGCCCTGCGGTTGTATTTTCGATAGAGCCGCTCCAGGGCCGCCTTGGTCGGGGCTTTTGGCATCCGTTTCCTGTTTCATATCCGGCGCAGAAGGTCAAATTAGGAAATAGGGATAGAGAATGCCTAAAGTTTCAAATGGCTAAAATGGCTAAAATGGCGGTGTCCCTTCGCTCCATCTTTTGATGCCTTGCCATTTTTCATTTTAAGCATTCCGGCTCTTTACAAAACGATAGTTGACCCTGCCCACTATTGAATCATTCCAAATAACCGCTTCAGGCATTTTAGCTCATTTTAGGCATTTTAGGCATTCTAATACCCTTCCTCCGGCGCCGCCATCGTCTGCACCCGATACCCCTTTCCATCGGTCACCACGGTCACGGCCCCGCACCGATGCGTGCAAAGCACGGCCAGATTTCGCCCTCGATAGCGGTCGCGCACCGTGGGATGGGGAAAATACCGCCGCCGACTCCATCCCGACGAGACGATCACCACCTCCGGGTTGACGCAATCCAGAAAGTCGGGGGTGCTCGATGTCCGGCTTCCGTGGTGGGGCGCGGCCAAGACCGTTGCCGCCAATTGATGGCAACCGCTTGACACCATGTCTCTTTCTGCTGTCGCCATGGCGTCGCCGGGAAACAGAAAATTCACCCCTCCAAGGCCTGCCCTGACCACGATGGAGCTGTCGTTGGCGTCGGGAGGACGGTCTTTTCCGGCCGCGCGCGCCATAAAATCTTTCTGGGGGTGAAGAATTTCGACCCTGGTTCCGTTGACGATCCGGCTTCTTTCGAGCCGTTCAAACGGCGGACGGCTGACCCCTCCGGCTTCCAGTGCTGCCATGAACTGCCGGTATGCTTCGGTATCGGCAGCCAGCCCGTTGGTCCAGACCTCTTTGACCTTGAAATTTTCGACGATGAAGATCAACCCGTTGAGATGGTCGCTGTTGGGATGCGAAAGGACCACGGTGTCGATCGTGGCGATCTTTTTCCGCCACAGGAGGGGGGCCACCACCTGGGCGCCGACATCAAAGAGTCGGTTGTCGGAAAATCCGCCGCCGTCGATGAGCATGGTTTTGCCCCGGGGCAGCTCCAGCAAGGACGCGCTTCCCTGTCCCACATCGATGCCGGTGACCCGCATTTCCGGGTGCCACAGCCGGTGCTGAATCCAGTGACAGGCATCGGCGCCGCCGATCAGCAAAGCAGCGGCGATCACCAGTCGGGCTCTTCGTCCGGTATGAAGTTTCAGGACCGCCCCGAGCAGAACATAATACACGGCGATTTCAAGGAGGCTGGGTGTTACGATTCGCACGGCGGCGTGGGGAATCTTCGCAAACAGCGAAATTCCTTCCATCGCCAGGGTCAAAAGGGCTGCCGCCGCCTCGAATCCTGCGGCGGCCGGAGCCTCGGCCAGAGCAAGGAAAACGGCGGACCCCAGGGCCAGAGGAACCACTGCAAAGCCGATCAGGGGGATGACCAGGAAATTGGCAGCCAGGCCTACCAGGGAAATTCGATTGAAATAGTATGCCGTCAAGGGCAGCGTCCCGGCAATGGCCAGCACCGATACGAAGACAAACAGCAGCGTCCGTCGAAGCGCCCGGCGGTGGAGCTTCTTGAAAAATGCCCAGTGATCTGCGCTTTGCATGCCATAGAGAATCGCCGCGACCGCAGCGAAAGAAAGCTGAAAGGAGATGGAAAACAGGGCGGCCGGATCGATGGCAAGGATGGCGACAGCTGCCATCGCCAGGGAGTTGAGCGGATCAGAGGATCGTCCAAAGACCATGGCCAGCATGAAGGTCGACACCATGATCACGGCCCGCTGGGTGGACGGGCCCATGCCGGCCAGCAGGCCGTAGCCGATCACCGCGCCCATGGCCAGAAGCGCACCGGCTTTCCGAGTCCACCCCCTTTTTAAAAACAAGGGGAAAAAGACAAGGCCATGTCGAAACGCAAAAAAGGCCACTGCGGCCACGATGCCCACATGGAGTCCGGAAATCGCCAGAATATGGCCGACGCCGGCCCTGTTGAACATATCGCGGACCGGCCGGGAGATCCCGTCGCGGTCCCCGATCAACAGGGCGCGGAGAATGCCGCTTGCCGGCGCGTCGATCTTCGCGGCGATGAACGATGAAAGCGCCCGGCGCGCCGAGGCCGCAAGGCCCGGAGCGGCCTCGGCAAGCAGCTTTACATCTGCCGGTTTGACATATGCCGAAGCCCGAACGCCTTGCAAGGCCATGTACCGACGATAGTCGAAGCGGCCTGGATTTTCGAAATTCCGAAACGGCCTCAGCTTGGCATCGAACTGGATCCGATCTCCCCGGGCCAGTGCCGCTCGTGCTCCGATCACCGTGACCCGGACGCTTCCGAAAGAGCCGATGGGCCGTCCGGTCGAGGATTCTTGCCCGGAGACATCGACTACGAACCGCTGGCGGCCGGGACCGAAAATCGGTTCGGAGACGATTGTCCCGCTCAGCGTATGGATCCTGTCGTCGATGCGGTGAACAATATGGCCTTCGGGCAGATGATCCGTCAGGAGGGGCTGAATGGAAAGCGCGCCGATGCCGATCATAAAAACAAGGGGCGTCAACCGCGCCGGGCGCTGGCAAAACAGGCGATAGACCAGTACCGCTGCGGCAAAAGTGCACGGCACCAGAAAAAAGAGCCGGGCGTCAGGGAACCTGGCGCCGGCAGCAATGCCGACCATGTAGGCAATCCCCAGGGGAGGGATCGGCCTGGACCAGCATCGCTGTGGTAACAGCGGCGGCGCTCCTCTGGCGGTGTCAGCGTCCCCGGTTTTCGGCAACGGGTTCGCCGAAGGCGAGGCGGTCGCGATCATGGCCATTTCGGGACGACTTGATCCGGCAGCGTCTGCCGCCGGAGAAAAAAGGAGGAAGGTTCAGACTGCCCATGGCTTCACGGCTGATCCTTTGATCAGCGCGTGCTGTTTTTTTTGGGTTCTTCGCGGGACACACACCTCTCCGAAAATCGCGGCAGCGATTTTAGGAGCCCTGGACCCGGCGGAT
>Ga0207752_1000824_pt1 | contig 14563 bp, 10 predicted proteins | sample Pon2CUnioCityCA_6_FD_187272 | JGI IMG/M metagenome (GOLD analysis project Ga0207752, IMG submission 187272) | Marine sediment microbial community from Union City, CA, USA - Pond 2C Sediment 2 (SPAdes) | ecosystem: Environmental > Aquatic > Marine > Intertidal zone > Salt pond sediment ...
CCTGCGCCGGAATACTGACCACCTCCGCTGTTCCCGGTCCGGCCAGCACGCTCGTCCACGCAAGCAGCAGGAGCATGCCTGTTACCAGCGGCAGCCCCAGGCGGGAAAAGTGGAAATGTTGCTTCATTCAAGCGACCTCTCTTCTGTCAGGGATGAGAACCCTCACCCCACGCCGCTAATTCTGCCTTACAAGCAGAAGATAGGCAACCTGCCCCCCTCCATCTTCCCTTACGCCCATCCCACCCTACAATTCAAGCAACTGTGCCAGTGTCTCGTACGAAAAGTAACGTTTCCCCAGACGGTAGTTTCCTTCCACCAGTGCCTGCCACCGCTCCGGCGCCTCCAGCCAGCTGCGCACCGTCGCCACCGCTCCGGCACTGACCGCCCCCTCGATTTCTGCGAACTGAAAACCCAACGGCGCTATGTCGGCAACGTAGACATCGTACCGGTTAACCAGAGCCGGCCGGCGGAAGTAGACCGTCTCGATCAGCGCATTGCCGAACCCTTCCACTAGACTCGGGTACGTCACCAGATCCGCATGCGGGTAGGCGTCCCACAGGCTATATATCTTTTCCCCATCCGGTCCTTGCCCTCGCCGGTCGTCCACTCGGTCAGCCACGTAACGCAGGTCAACCCCTTTCGCCGTTGCCAGCCGCTGCAATTGTTCCAGGTAGGTCATGCCTTCGTCTCCGGCCGGGTGCGTGATCGCCAGCTTTGCCCGCGGATCGTCCAGTCGCGCCACCAGTTCGATTGCCAGTTCAATCCCCTTGCGGGGCACCACCCGCGTCGGCTGCAGGATCAGCCAATCCCTCTCCGCCAGCCCTATCACCTCCCGGAAATCTCGATTGTAGTCGTCGATGCTCGGGGGCGGTGTGGCAAAGTCGAACACGTTGGGCAGGACCACGCTTTCGATTCCCCGCCGCCGCTTCAATTCCGCCTGGGCCAGGGAGTTGATCGTTGCGTGGCGCAGGTTCGGTAGGGCCGGCGGAAAATAACGGTCGAGGAAAGGGCCGAGCCGGTTTGGCGTAAACCGCTCCCGTTCCCAGTAGAAATCGTGGTTGTGCGCCAGCGCTGGCAGTCCGCTCGCCTCCAGTAATTCGGCCAGCGCCTGGGCCAGAGGCAGTTGCATTGGTATCGCGAAGGCGTTTTCGACGATCAGATAATTAATCTGAAATCTCTCAAGAAACTGCCGCAACGGGCGCTTTAACGCCTGTGCCCGCTTGTCGATCGCTGTCAATAGCGCTGCATCCTTGCCCCTGTGCCCAAAGGCACGCTCGCCCAAAGCCACCGCCACCGGATCGGTGAAGTGGATCTCCGGCACCGGCAGCCCCGGCACATTCCCGTCCAGTTCCCCGGCACAGTAGAAGACCTCATGTCCCTGCCGGCGCAGCACCTCCGCCACCTTCGCCGTCTCCAGCGAAACACCGTCGGTGCCGGCCAGCCGGGTTGAGACAAAACCCACGTTCACAGGGTCTCCCCGCTGGCGTTGTAGGGCCGCAGCCAGCGCGTGCCGTAGGGCGGCACCCCTACCGGGCACAGCCGTCCATCGAACACCGGAAACGCGGCATCATCCAGTTGATCCCCCAGTATGATGGCCGCCGGGACGCCCAGCTTTGCCACGTCTATCCTCACCGTCACCGGCTCGGCCGCTACGTTGTGCAGGCAAACTATCTGCTGCTGCCCGTCAGGTGACCGGCGGCGCACGCTAAACAGCCGCTCGTCCAGGGAAAGGACCTCCTGGGCGCCATTTGGATGGAAAACCGGTTGCCTCCGCGCTGCCAGCAGGCGCCGGTAACCGTGAAAGACCCGGTGTCGCAATGAGTCAGGATCCGCCAGCTCTCGCGCCAGCGTGGCCCGTACCAGCTTCTCCCGGTTGATCGAGCGGAAGCGGCCCGTTTTCTCCACTCCCTCCTCCCAGTTGCGCGAGCCAAACAGGCTATGAAAATAGATGCCCGGCACCCCTTGTAGCGCCAGCATAATCGCCTGCGAAGTCAGGAAGCGGCGCGCCACCACCTCCGCCCTTTCCCCTTCAGCCTGCGGATCTCCCAGGGCATCCAGATAGTTAATATTCAGTTCATACGGGCTCTGGCTCCCATCCGGGTTGCTCTTAAACGAGACGCGCCCGTCCAACGCCTGCACGCGCGCCGCCATCTCCTGCAACGCCTCCTCGCTCAGGATTCCCTTGGCCGGTGTCAGGCCGATGCCGTCGTGCGAGGCCAGAAAGTTGAAGAAGGTGGTTTTTGCCGAGGGCGTTGCCAGGGTGCTGGCCCAGCGCGACAGCGTCTCTGCCCGGCCGGTATGGAAGGCATGCAGCGTCAGCGGCGGCAGCGAGAAATTGTATACCATCTGCGCTTCGTTCTGCCCGTCGCCAAAGTAGGAGACATTCTCTTCGTGGGGCACGTTCGTCTCCGTAATCAGCACCACATGCGGGGCAACCAGGTCCAGTACCGCACGCAACAACTGGATAATGCGATGGGTCTGGGGCAGGTGGATGCAACTGGTCCCCATCTCCTTCCACATAAAGGCAATCGCATCCAGACGAATGAAGTCGGCACCGTGGCTCACGTAGAAGAGGAGCGTTTCTACGATCTCCAGCAGTACGTCCGGATTCCGGTAGTTGAGGTCGATCTGGTCGGCGCTAAACGTCGTCCACACCCACTTTGTGCCCGCTGCCGTTTCCACCGGCGTCAGCAAGGGCAGTGCTCGCGGCCGGAATACCTCGGAGAGATCGGCGTCGGGGTCTACGACTGTGAAGTAATCCCGGTAGGGTGGCTCGTCCGCCAGGAAACCCTGGAACCACTCGCTTTCGGCCGAGATGTGGTTGATTACCGCGTCGAACATCAGCCGGAATTGCTCCCCCATGGCTGCAATCTCTGCCCAACTTCCCAGACGGGGATCCACCGCCCGGTAATCGATCACCGCGAACCCGTCATCCGACGAGTAGGGGTAGAAAGGGAGCAGATGGACGGTGCTCAGCAGCTCCCCCACCTGCGCTTCCAGAAACGTCGCCAGCGTCTGTAGAGGCGCCTCGCCCGGCTCCTGGACCATATCGCCGTAGGTAATCAGGATGGCGTCTTCTTCACTCACCCGGCCGGTCGCCGCCCTGGTTGCCACTTCAGGATGGGCCTTCCGGAACCTCTCTACAATTTGCGCCAGCCGTTCTTTGGCTGCCGTCGCTTCCCGTCCATAGAGGAAGCTCAGATGTTCGTCGAGTTCTGTTGTCATCACCGCGCTTTCATCCTGCAACTATCTTGGTGTCGGCGCCACCACCGTGGGGAGTCTATCCCTTTACCCCGCCCGCTGCCAGCCCTTCCGCCAGGAACCGTTCCAGGGCCAGGAAGAGAAACACCACCGGCAACGTCATGATCGTCGACGCCGCCATCACCACGTGCGGCCGGGGGCTGGGGTCGTTGTAGATAGCGTTGATCTTGATCGGCATTGTGAACATATTGTGATCGTTGAGGAAGACCAGGGCATAGAGAAACTCGTTCCAGGCGATCATGAAGGTGTAGATGGCCACCGAGACCAGCGCCGGGACCGCCAGCGGCAGCGTAATCCGCCAGATCACCTGCATCCGGCTGCACCCGTCGATCAGGCCCGCCTGCTCAATCTCCGAAGGAATCGTCCGGAAGTAATTGGTCAGCATATACAGCGCCACCGGCAACGTCTGCGCCAGATAGGTGAGGATCAGCACCGGCAGGTTGTCCTGCACGTCGAATCCCAGGAAGGTGCCGATGCGCGCCACCATCGCAAACAGCGGGATGATCAACAGCACCCCGGGAAAGAGATAGATCATCAGAATCCCGTTCAGGAGGAAATTCTTGCCCTTGAAGCGCAGTCGCGCGATGGCGTAAGCGCCCAGGGTGGACAGAATCACCGCGATCAGCGCCGTCGGTATCGCCACGATCATGCTGTTCAGCACATTCCTGCCGAACTCCTGGTAGCTGGGATGGGCGGGATCGAACAACTCCTCGTATGCCTCCAGGCGCAATGACTCGGGGACATAAACCGGCTCGCGTCCGCCAATCTCTGCCCGCGTTTTGAAGGACGAGCTGACCATCCAGTAGAAGGGGAACAGGATGGTGATCAGGAACATCAGCAGGCTGAGGGCAAAGATAAAGCGGCGCCACGTCAGCCAGCGAGCCGTGCGCTCAATAAAGTTTAGCCGTTCTGCAGAAGCGTGAGCCATTGCCATTCTCCCGTCAATCCTCTTCCACGTTCTTCATCACCACGCCCACGTACAGGGCCAGGAAGACGACCAGGATGACCAGCAAGATCATCGCCGTCGCCGCCCCCTTGCCAAAATCCCGCAGGCGGAAGCTGAATTCATAGGTCAGGACCGGCAACACCTTGGTGCCAAAGCCGCCCCCGGTCAGGAGGAAGATGTCGTCAAATTTGTTGAAGGTCCACATCAGGCGTAGCAGGAAGATGGCGCCAATCACGTAGCGCAGTTCCGGCAGGGTGACGTACCAGAACTTTTGCCAGGTCGTCGCCCCATCTACGTCCGCCGCTTCATACATGCTCCTGTCGATCGCCTGCAGCCGGGCCAGGATCATCAACATCGCGAAAGGAAAGTAGCGCCACGCTTCGAAAATGATCACGATCAGCAGCGCCAATCCCCGCTCGGCCAGGTACGCTCGGGGCAGGTCGATCAGGTTCAGGTTCATCAATACGTCGTTAAGCACACCCGACGGCCGGGGATCCAGCAGCCAGCGCCAGACGAAAGCCACGCTGACGATCGGCGCCACGTATGGGATCAGAAAGGTGGCCCGGGCCAGCCCGCGCCCGCGGAACGGCCGGTTCAGTAGCAGTGACGCTCCCAGGCCGACCAGCACCGTCAGTGCCGTGGCGGCAAAAGAATAGACGACGCTGGTTACCGCCGCCCCCCAATTCCAGCGGGTAAAGATGATCGACACCTTCTCCCCCAGGTTCGCCGTTGCCCACTCTTCCGGCAGTTCGCCCGGCTTGAAGGCGAAATCGTTGATCACCTCCCGGTAATTGTCCAGCCCGACGAACTCCGCGTGGAACACGTCATTCAGGTTGCTCAGCCCCACGTCATGAAAGCTAATCCAGACGCTGAAGATAGCCGGGAAGAGGACCAGGCCGAAGACGATCAGGGCCGTGGGCGAAATCAAGGTCCACGCCAGCCGCGCCTCGCGCGCATCCAGCGAATTCCAGCGGCGTGAACGTCGTTTCGGTGCTGCATCCGGGGCAGTCACACTTGTCATCACAGACTCCAGGGTGGAGATTGGAGATGCGACCCTGGTCGCCAATCTCCAATCTCCAATCTCTACTCTCTTATCTTCAGAGACAGAATGTATTAGCCTTCAGCCTATTCCTGCCGGTCGGCCAGCATCGTCTCCACTTCTGTCTGCAGGAATTCTGCCGCCTGCTCTGGCGTCATCGTCCCTTCCAGGGCAATGTTGCTCACCACGGTTGGAATGAGTAATCTTCCTTCAATGTCGCCGATGACGGCCCGTTGGGTCGCGTCATAATCCGGCCGGAAGAGCCAGCGTTGCATCGATTCATACCCGTTCGCGATCTGGTCCAGCGTCTCCGGATCGTAATTCTCGAAGTAAGTGCTCAGCGTCTTCCACTCTTCCACCGCGCCCTCGCGGACCGGCACCTTGCCGAAGGGGGCCAGGGCCAGTACGTCGGTGTATCCTTCGCTCAGGAAGTACTCCACCACGTCCTGGGCCTGGGGGTCGGCGCCCTGCATGATTGCCAGGGTTACCAACTGCCCGTAGGAAGCAGAACCGTTGGGCCCTTCCATCTGCGGGGCGAAACCGGTTTTGGCTGCCAGATCTTCCACGGCGATTTCGATGTTGCCTTCGTCCGTGCCGGAGCCTTCCACCAGGTCGTCCATGATGTAGGTGCTGTAGAATAGCATCCCCGACTGGTCCAGCTCATACGCCTCGCGGGCGCCACGCCAGTATTGCGGTCCGGGCGGTGAGCAACTCTGCAGGCTCGTGTAGAATTCCAGCGCTTCGATCATCTCCGGTGTGTTCATCGTCACGTTACCCGCTTCGTCAAAGGGCCAGGCGTTGTTGGAGATTGCCACCTGTTCGAAGATCTGGTGGCCGTAATTCTGGCCGGGGTCGGTGCCGATGGTCATCCCGTACAGGAGGTTGCCCGTGCCCGGTAGCGTTTCGCACGCCGTCTGGATCTGCTCCCAGGTGATCGGCGGTTCCAGTCCGGCTTCTTCAAATACATCTTCCCGGTACCAGATCGCCTGGATCCAGCCATCGTAGGGAACGGCAGCGTACATATCGGTCGCCGGATCGGTCACCATCTGCAGGGGGCCCGCGCGGAAGTCATCCTCGCCGATGCTGTTGATCACCGCCGTGGCCGCTTCTTCATCCAGCAGGCCGTCGGCGGCAAAGGCCGAAACCCGCTCTACGCCCATGCGCACGATATCCGGCAGCCGGTTGGCGGCCTGGGCCGTCGAGATTCGCTGCGTCACGCCCGCCTCTTCGATGGGGATGATCCGGATTTCAACCCCCGGATTTTCGGCCATGTACGCCTCCGCCACCGCTTCGTAGGTGTCCACCCGTTCTTCTTCGTTATCGGTTGTCCAGAATTCGATAACCGTCTCTTCTCCTGATTCGGCCGGCACCTCGACAACGCGCGTCACTTCCACAGCCTCTCCTTCCACTTCGACCGTTTCCGTGACCACTCGGGTTACCTCCACCTGTTCCGTTTCGGTAACCACCCGGGTGACCTCGACCGTTTCCGGCGTTGCTTCTTCTCCGCCACAACTGGTCAGGAGCAGGCCCAACGTCAGCAGTAGCGTAAGCACAATCACTCTATTCTTCATCGCTCAATCCTCCAATCTTTCATCTGTGGGTAAGACATGAAAACTATCCCTGATTAACCTATTCGATAGCGTTGCCTCCTTTAGAGCGCTGCTCAAACGGATCGTGCTCGCTGGCGTTTTCTGTGCCGCAGCCACCGGCGCCTTAGCCGGGGTCGCCGCTGGACTCGCGGATGACAAGGGTTGGCGTGAGCAGCACGTGCTCGTTTTCTGGTTTCCGGCCGTGGACAATCGCGATCAGCATTTCGCACGTCCTCTGGCCAATTTCATAAATTGGTTGGCGGATCGTCGTTAGCGGCGGGTGGGCGTGTGCTGCCGGCGGAATATCGTCAAAACCGGCTACCGCCATCTCCCTGCCGATCTCCATTCCCGCCTTTTGCATCGCCCCCATGGCGCCCAGCGCCATCAGGTCATTCCCCCCGATAATAGCCGTGGGACGTGGAGACAGCGCCAGCAACTTCTGCACTGCTTCAGCCCCACTCCGCTGCGTCATGTCTCCTTCCACCACCCACTCTGGCCGTACCTCCAGTCCGTTGGCCTGCATTGTGTCCAGGAAGCTCTGGCGCCGGTAGCGGCCGAACATTAGCCCTGGGGGTGGGGCGATAAACCCAATCCGCCGGTGTCCCCGGTCAATCAGGTGTTGCACCAGCAGGCTCATGCCCGCCGCACTGTCTTCGTCCACGTAAGGGAAATGGCACTCGCTGTCGGTGCGGCCAAAAGCCACGAACGGAAAGTGGTTTTCGCAGAGCAATTCGATCCGCCGGTCATCTTCCCGGGTCCGCACCACGATCAGGCCGTCAACCCAGCCACCGCGCGCGGCCCGGCGATAGGCATCGAGTTCCCGCTCGCTATCCGGCGGGTGGGTGGAAACCAGGAGATCCAGGTGATGATCGGCAGCCGTATTGCCTATGCCCGCAATGAACTCGCTGAAAAAGGGGTCGGAGAAGCGGGGGCCAAAGGTAGGGATAATAAAGCCCAGGGTATCGGTACGCTGTTTTTGCAGGCGTCGGGCCGTGATGTTCGGCACGTAACCCAGCTCGCTGGCCGCCGCTATCACCCGTTGTCGTGTCGATTCGGCAACGTCGTCGTAGCCGGCCAGCGCGCGCGAGACCGTTGTGATCGAAACACCTACTTCCTCGGCAACATCTCTGAGCGTAACTGCCACGAACCCTCCTCCGTGAGCATGATCGGATGCGTTATCCGGTCTTTCCAAAACGTTTTGGACACTTTTCATCGTAAACCAAAACGTTTTGGAAGTCAAGATCATTTCTTCACGCATCGTGGTCACTGCGTTATACTTGCCTCCATGTCAATTTTGCTTTTCCCCGGCCGTCACCTGCTTAACACGACCTTTCAGGCAGCTTATTTGCGTCAGGTATTGCAGATGCCCCTCTCCCGTCTTGACTTTCTGGACGGTGTCCGGCCCGCGTTTTCCGACCCCCTGGATCAGGTCGTCTTTGCCGTCACCTCGGCCAACCAGCAATACTCCCGCTACAATCCCATTCCCTTTCCCGTGCGTGCCATTGGTCTTGATCGTTTCGCCCGCTCGCTGGAACTGGCCCTCGACTTCGCTTACCGGATCGTCGGCATTCCCCATTACACGCCCACACCCCGCTTTGCCGAATTTGTCCTCAAAGAGATTGCCGAGCACTCTGAGGGTAATCTGACCCTGACGCCGGGGAATTGCGTGGTACTCAGCTCCACCCCGGCCGTCTTCTCCCTCTTTCGCGCTCTGGACTTTGCCGTGCTCCCCGCAGAACACGGCAATGAGAATTCACCGCCCACGCCAACCCGGGTGTTGCAGCAGGTCGTCCAGGCCGGAGAGCAGTGGCATCTGGATCCGGCCGTGCGCCAGAACCTGGCTCTGCCCACCTTTGACCTCTGGCGCGATTTCCCCGACGTGCCCCGCCGCATCCTCCGTCTCTGGCGCGATCCGCTGCTGAACGATAGCGGTAGCCTCACCGGGAGCCGCGACTACGCCAGCTACGCTTTTGGCATGGGCAACGACGAGATCGTCGACGTTAAGTACGACGACATCAAGAATGCCATCGTGCCCGGCAAGATCGTCGACGAAGGGTGCGCCGGCGGCGCGCTCCTCACCCGCATCGCCCGCCGCTTTCCCGACTCAGACCTGATCGGCATCGAAATCACCGGCGAATTCATCGCCCGTGCTCGCGAGCGGCAACGGGCAGGCCACTTCGGTGGCACCTTCGTCCACTTCCACCAGCGCAATATCACCCGGCCCATCTTCGAGGACAACACCATCAACACCACCATCTGCAACTCGACCGTCCACGAGTTGTGGTCGTACGGGGAGCAGGCAGAGACCGTCCACGCCTACTTCGCCCTCAAATACGCCCAGACCCGGCCGGGCGGGCGCCTTCTCATTCGGGACGTCGTCGGCCCGGATGACAGCGATCAGGAAGTATACCTGCGCCTCGAGCACCGCAACGGCAGCAACGATCACATTTTCGCTGACTTCGACGACCCCGCCGTCCTGGCCGAGCACCTCGCCGGCCTTTCGACCTATGCCCGCTTCAAGCGCTTCGCCCGCGATTTTCTGGCAGAGCGCCGGGCGGCCATTGGCGACCCGGCCGAACAGGCCTTCACCTACCGTGAAACCGTGCTCCACGGCGACCGTTGTGCCGTGGTCGCTCTGCGCCACGCCGTCGAGTTTATGACCAAAAAGGATTACGTGGCCAATTGGGAGAGCGAGATGCACGAGGAGTTCGCCTTCTGGAGTTTCGCTGAGTGGAAGGCCGCCCTCGCCGCTGCCGGTTTCCACATCCTCGAAAACCCCAACGAACCGGCCCAGGGCTCCCGTACCTACACCAGCCCCTGGATTGTCGAGAACCGCTGGGACGGTAAGGTCGAGCTATACCGCAAAGAGAACGGCCGTCTCCAGCCCATTCCATATCCACCGACCAACATCATCCTCGTCGGCGAAAAGCGCTGATCTCAACCGCCCTTCTCAGACCCCTCGCTCGATCGCACCTCGCTCTTTTGCCCGGACCGTCCACCTGAGCGCCACCAGGAAAAGCACCGGCACCGGCGTCAGCAACAGCGCCACACCTCCCATCGCCGCCGGAATCGAGATCGCCGTCGCCACCGCTCCCAGGATTGGGCCACCTATAATCTGGCCAATCGCGTCCATCTGTCCCCACATCGAGAGCACGGTTGCCCGCACTCGCGGTTCGATCTGCTTGTTGATCCAGCCCCGGAACAGGGGCCCGTTGGCACTGCGCGCCACGTAAACGGCCGTCATCGCCGCCACGGCCGGGCCAAACGTCCGTGCCAACCCGAAGAACGCGATCCCGCCAATCACCACCAGGTTCAGACCAAGCTGCATCCCGATCAGCGCTGCCGCTTGTTCTTCCTTCACCCGGCGCCGGATCACTTCGGTGGCGCTGAACGAGAGCGCCAGCCCGGCAATGCTCAGTGCCCCAAACCACAGTACCGGCCCTTCCAGCGGCCCAACCACCGGAAAGGTAAAGTTCTCCAGCAGGTGCGCTTCCCGCAGCCGGTCCCAGCCTTCGCTTGAAAGGCCGAAGAAGACCGTAATTGCCAGGATCAGCATCAAGGTCGAGCGCCCGCGTACCACTTCGAGGCCATCGCGGAATGTGTCCCCCATCTTTCCCCAGGAGTTTCGCTCCGGCCGGGGCGTCGGCGCGAATCCTGTCTCCGGCATGAACAGGATCAGGAAAAAGCTCAGAGCGACAAAGCAACCGCCCGCAATCAACATCGGCAGCCCCAGGCGGACGGTGCCCAGGCTCATCCCAATCAGGATCCCGGCCAGCGCACCCAGGCGCCCCATCTGCGAAGCACGCAGGTAGGCCTGCGTCAGTCGCTCCTCCCCGATCTCATCCGCCAGCCACGCATCCTGCGCACCGCTGATAAAAGTATAGCCCACTCCCCATAGCACCTGGGCCAGGAGAATTGTGGCGAATAATGGCAGGGAACCTTCCAGCACAAACCCGGCTCCGATCAGGGCATAGCCGATAATAACCGACTGGCGCCGGCTGTAGACGTCCGCCACCAACCCTGTGGGAATCTCGAACAGAAAAACGCTCAACTCCAGCACCGTACCTACCAGCACCAGTTGTAGCGGGTTCAACCCGGCCGTCTGCACCCGGTAGATGGCCGTAATAAACCCGTAGGTGGTGAACAGCACCGCCGCCGCCCCGCTGATAATCAGAAAGACTCTGTAAGCAGGTAATTTGCGGATCAAAAGAACCTCCACTGTTAGCGATCAGAGGATGGTGATTGGAGCTCGGTTGGTTGACACCATTACCGATCCCCAATCCCCGATCCCTGATCCCCGATCCTTCAATCTCCAATCTCCATTCTTGACAGATCCGCCGCCACCAGCTCCGGATCCGGTTCCAGATAACGCCGCCACAACGTCTGAAAGACCTGGTGTGCATCACAGCGGACCCCCTGGCCGGCGAAGTATTCGCAGACGCGCGTGATATCCCGTTCCAGGATCTCGAAAGCGTCCGGATTTCCCTGGCTGTCCACCACCTGGGGGAAGTCAATCAGCGTAACGTCACCTTGCCAGTAGAGAATGTTGTAAGCTGAGAGGTCACCGTGGATCAGATCGTTTTCCAGCATTAATTCCACATTGTGCAACACTTTCTTGAACAGGGGCGCGGCCTCGTCCAGTCCCAGGCTGACCCCGTTCAGTGTCGGGGCCGCCATCTGTTCGCCACCCACGTAGCTCATCAGGATCGCATTGTCGCTCGCCGCCAGGGGGCGGGGCACGTCGGCCCCGGCGGCATGCAACGTCTTCAGCGTCGTGTACTCGTACATCAGCCAGGACGTATGCGCTACCTGTTGCCCGAAGTTGCTCTTCTTCTCCAGGGCACGCATCGTCCGGGCTTCATGCGGTTCCACTTCTTTGCCGTCGACGTCCAGCACCGCTCGCCCCTGGCGATAGACCTTGTCGTTGCGCAGGTGGCGGAACATCCGCGGCCGGTACACTTTCGCCGCCAGCCATTGCTCACCACTTGCCCGGGTGCCGGCACAGCGGTACACATTGGCTTCCTTGCCCCCTTTCACCACGGCCATCACGTCCTCGATCAACTGCTGGTCGAAGAAGGGGCGCAGCGATTGCAGCAACCATCCTTCTTCATACCGGCCCGGCTGGTAAGTCGTGTTGAAGCCGCTTTCCAGGCCGGCCGTGTCCGCCAGTTCCTCGACGACCTCTTCGCGGCTGGGTCCCTGGTGCGGATCAATGCGTGGTTTTCGTCGCCGCCGCGCCTGGCGATCATAATTCATTGGGTCAAACTGTTCGGCATAGTGGGCGTACTCTTCGTGATACGCCCATTTATCAGGGTGAGAATTCACGGTTCCTAATTCCTTTGCTCTTACTTCAGGTTCAATCGGTCAGAGGAGCAAGGCATCCTCAGATACCGGTCCTCCATTGGGTAGAACACTTTTTTGCTATAATCAAATGGGGGGAACGGGTGGCTCAATCCCGCAGGGCGCGCAGAGGCAGCCGGAGGAGAAAACAAAAAGCCACCGGGCCAGCGTTGTGGCCGGTGGCTACGCCGGGCGGAGATGCCCGGAAACAAAAAAGCCACAGGTGAAGCGCACCCGTGGCCGTCAATGCCGCTTAGAAAGCAGAGATCAGGCTAGATAGGCGCGCGCCCACAACGCTGCACACGTTCCGCAGAAATCACAGTGACTTGCATTGAGCGCACACCTCCTTTTCAGAGAATCTTTAGCGGTGCCCACCGTGGGCACCTGCACCAAGAAGCAGTCTAGCATAAAGCTGGTGGCAGATCAAGGGTCAATTTTTTTGATTTTTTGACCATCCGCTACCAGACCACTTATACTTGAAGCGGCAACAACCAGTCGCCCATTGACATTGATCCTCGGCCTACGATTGGGTACGCACTCAACGCGCCCTCACCGGCCGAGCCAGGAATCCGGTCATAAATCCTGAAAATCAGGAAAAATCAGCGTCCCATCAAAGGAGAATGCCATGAGTACTCAGGCCGACACCCCCGCCGCCGATCTCGCCCGTATCGTCGAATCCGCCCACCGTCTCGGTGTCGAGTTGGACAAGGAAGAAGCCCTCCAGTGGCTGGCTGCCATGGCCGCCAGCCAGGAAGGAGACATTACATTTGACACCCGCAGCGGCGTTTTCGGGCATAAAGTAACCATGCTCGACTTCGACGACGACGAACTGGCCCGCTTTCGCCGCCTCGGCCGTCTGGTAGAGTTCGAAGACGGGCCCGGCGTGGAAACCGCTCTCGCCCTGTCCGGCTCCGCCGCCCAATCAAAAATCCAGACCTACCCTGGCGACGCCGATTTCTTTGAGCGCATCAACATCAAGGCGGAGACCCGCGAGGAAGCATGCCAGATCCTGGGCCGCCTCATCCGCGAAAAGGCCCTCGACAAGATGGAAGGGGAAACCTACCGGCTCATGGAGGTGCGCTTTGGCTCCTATCCCGAGACGGTGACCCGCCACGGCCGGCAACAGAATGCAGGCGCTTCCATTGCCTGGTCCCCGGCTGAAATCGAGGCCGGCAAAATCGCCGTTACCCGCGCCGGCCGCGAAGATACCCTCACCTGGGCGGAGGCCGCCGCCGATCCTGGCTGGTGCAAGCTCGATTGGGTCGTCGCCGACCCGCCTCGGGGCGAGCTGGCCAATTGCAGCAACATGCTTGACGTCACGTGGGAAGCCCCCGACGGCTCGATTACCCCCCTCGACGGCTACCTCGATCCCTACTTTCAGGAAGTCTACCTCGAAGCCGAATCGATCCCCGTCTTCTCCAAGCTGGCCAAACATGTCTCTGCTGACGCCCTTGACGAGTACGTCGAACAACTCGAAGCCCAGGTCGCCAAATACGTGGGCAAAGATCCCCGCAACTACGGCAAGGCTGCCAAGCGCATGTACAATGTCTTTCGCCTTACCGGCCGTTACCCCGAAGCCGCCTATGTGCGCGAGCTCTTCGACGAACCGACCACTCTCCTTTACCAGGTAGGCGCCCTCATTCGCACCATGGATGAAGCCGCCCGGCCCGGCTCCTCCATCTCCATGGAAAACGTGATGGCTCAGTCCGACAATCTCATTCTCGACGTGGTCAGAGTCCTGGAAGGTGAAGAGGAAGAGGAGATCGTCCGCCTGCTCCTGCGCCTCCGCGACGGGCTCCGCCGGCAGGACAAGGATCAGGCGTGGAGCGATCAGGTAGAGGCTGCTCGCGCCGAAGTCATCAACGTGGTCAACAACTTCTTCCACGAAAAGCTGACCGCCGTGCCTGCGATTCAGAGCTATCTCGAAGAGTTACAGCAGGAAGCCGGACCTTAAGGAGTGGACGACGGTAACGCCAGCAGCGCCTCCCGCAATCCCGCCGCATGCTCCCTCTCGTGCTCCAGGAACCAGTGCGCGAAGCGGTAAACGGTTGTGTTCCGGCCCCAGGGATTTGGCACCATCTGCTGCAGCGCTGGCTCGCTTTTATCTGCGATCAACCCTCTTAAAGCAGCGCGCACCTGCACGTAATCGTGCCACGCCTCTGCCCAGCTTTGCTCCCGGCGGGCGGCGGCGTGGGCTTCATTCCACCTTTGCACCTTGCCGTCGTAGCCCATGTTAAGCATCTCCCCCGCCTCCAGACATCCCAGGGCAAACTGTTCCCAATCTGCCACGTGCCCCACCACATCCCGCGCCGTCCACTCCCCGTATACCGGCCGGCTGTCCCGTTCTCCTTCTGCCACCAGCACGGCCAGTGCTTCCATCTCCTCCCG
>Ga0207752_1000825_pt1 | contig 14559 bp, 8 predicted proteins | sample Pon2CUnioCityCA_6_FD_187272 | JGI IMG/M metagenome (GOLD analysis project Ga0207752, IMG submission 187272) | Marine sediment microbial community from Union City, CA, USA - Pond 2C Sediment 2 (SPAdes) | ecosystem: Environmental > Aquatic > Marine > Intertidal zone > Salt pond sediment ...
ATCCTAGCATGGTTCACCAAGCTTTGGGTACAACCGACACCGGCGCGATCGTTCGCGGCCCTCCTAGAACGAGCAGCAGTCGGTACGCTGCCCGGCGAGATCGTTTTCCTCCTGGTTCTGGCCTTCGTTCTTTTCTTACTCGCCTTCAGCGTACTCACAGCCGGTTTGAAGGAAGCCCCTGGCGAAATCCTACCCCGCTATGGAAGCTTAGCGGAAAGCATCCTGCCGCACTATGGGACCGGCACACAGCCTGCCCCGGAGGAAAAAGCCTGGTTCCGGCCAACACGGCGCCGCAAGCAACTGCTGACCTTTATCATCACCGACCGGCACCAGACGGTCACCGAGCGCATATTGAAGGATATGAATCGCGGTGTGACCGCCCTTTCCGGAACGGGGATGTTCACCGGCCAATCCCACGCGGTGTTAATGTGCGCATTGACGCTAACGGAAGTTCCCCAATTGAAGAATCTGGTGAGCGAAGTCGACCCCAAAGCGTTCGTAGTCGTAACACCCGCTCAAGAAATCTTTGGAAGCGGTTTCATGCCGTTGAGCGAGGAAGATTGATTATCCATATGACCTACCGGATAGAATCTATTCGAGTGAAAGGTGATTGAATGGCCCTGTTAATTAAATCTGGCACCTTGATCACTGCATCGGAGACCTTTACCGCGGACGTCCGGGTGGAAGGCGAAAAAATTAGCGCTATCGGCCAAGACCTGCCAGCCGACGGTGCTGAAATCGTGCCGGCGGAAGGAAAATTGGTCATGCCGGGCGGTATCGATCCGCACACTCATTTCGATCTAGCGATGTTCGACACCGTCTCGTCAGATGATCACTATACCGGCCACAAGGCGGCTGCTTTTGGCGGCACCACGACCGTGATCGATTTCGTGCCTCAAGATCACCTGACCCTGAAAGAAGATGTTGAAGCCTGGCACGCCAAGGCCGATCCAAAAGCAGCCGTTGATTTTAGCTTTCACATGAATATCACCCGTTTCGACGAGCAGGTGGCGACCGAAATCCCCCATCTGCCCGAACTCGGCATCACGACTTTAAAAGTTTTTACCGCCTACAACAACCGCCTGCGACTTCATGACGGACAAATCTTTCAAGTGCTCAGGCTCGCTCGCGAATATGGCATGCTGACCATGCTGCACGCAGAAAACGGGGATGTAATCGACATCCTGGTCGAGCAGGCGCTGGCTAACGGAAATACCACGCCTGAATGGCACGCTCGCACCCGGCCGGCCTGGGGTGCAGTAGAGGCGGTTTTACGAGGTGCAGCGCTGGCAGCCCAGGCACAGGCGTCTTTATACATCGTGCATATGAACGTGGCCGGCGAGGTGGACCAGCTTGAATATGCCCGCCGTCACGGACTGAAAGTGATGGGCGAAACCTGCCCGCAGTATCTTTTCTTCACGGAAGAGGATTTGCGCCGCCCAGACGGGGCTAAATGGGTTTGCTCTCCCCCAGTGCGCGGTGAACGGGACAAAGCCCGGCTGTGGGAAGGGCTGGAAAACGGCATTCTTCAGACTGTCGGCACAGACCACTGCCCATTCTTTTACGACGGCACGCAACCCATTTTGTACGAAGGAAAAAAGATCGCCATCCCTGGCAAAGAGTTGGGCAAGCAAGATTTCACTAAAATCCCCAACGGTCTGCCCGGTGTAGGCGACCGGCTGCCAATCCTTTGGACGTACGGCGTTGGCTCGGGCCGGCTGACTCCCAACCAATTTGTAGCCTTGACCAGTACCAATCCGGCCAGGATTTTCGGATTGTATCCGCGGAAAGGCAGCCTGTCACCAGGCGCAGACGCCGACCTGGTTATCTGGGATCCGGAACGCAGGTTAACTTACGGAGTAGAACATGCACAACACCGCACAGATTACAATCTATATGAGGGCTGGACGTTAAAGGGGTATCCGGAAAGCGTATTCTTACGCGGCCGGTTGATTGTGAAAAACGAGCAATGGTTTGGAAAAGCCGGCCAGGGACGATATCTGCGGCGGGAAATAGGCGCCGCGGTAATTTAGCGCTCCCTGCTGGAGACCTAGTTCATAGAACAGATGAAACTTCTCAGGCAACCGGCCACATGAAGAATTAATGTCTGTCCCCAAATGCTGTCATTTTTTCTCAATTTGAACTCACTTTACCTTTGCTTTTATAAAAGGAGCTGCCAGACATCGTTGCGCAGGGCCGCACTACTTACGGGGATCCTGGTATTTTTCCTGGTTATGGCGCCGGGCTGTTCCGCTATTCCCACCCCCATCCTGCCGTTGCCGGAGAACTCTTCTACTCCGGCTCAAACCCAAACTATGAGCCCACCAACGTCTACGGCCCGCCGGCAACCGGGGATGGGCTCCTCGACCTCTACCCCTGAACGGGCAATCCCATCAGAATCTGTGGAGCAATCCACGCAAACACCGACCGGTGAGCCTGAACAGACCGAGCCGCCGGACTTGCCTTCTGAGTTTTCTCCACAGTCCACGAGCCGGCTCTTGTTTATTACCGAGGGGAGATTGGCGCAGTGGAACCCGGTCAGTAATGAGATGTCCCTGCTCTCCACGCGGGTGGTCGAATATTCTGCCAGCACGAACGGTGAGACCATAGCAGTCCTGCGCTCGAGAGGCGTGGAGGGCAGCGATCTGCAAGGATTCAGCCTGGTAATGATCGACGTAACTGGGGATGAGACGGTCACTTTAGTAGAACAAAGCGACCGTCTCTATAACCTGTCCGTCTCCCCGGACGGTCGCTGGATTGCCTATACAACCCAAGCTGATGGGGGCTCGATCTACATAATGCGCACGCAAGTGGACAGCCAGGTCGAGAAATTGGGCGTCTGTGAAAATGAGCTTGAGCTCACTTGTAAGGGAATCATCACCTGGTCCCCGGATAGTGCCCGCATTGCCTGGAGCGACGCCGGTGGCATCTGGCTATCGGACCTGGAACCGGACAGCGCCCGGATTGTGATGCCCAACCGCATCGAAGTCGAAGACCCCAAGGGGGAGACCAGCGAGGTTATTGTCTCTTTCAGCCAGCTTCAGTGGTCGCCTGTTGGTCGCTACATCATGGCGCGCGTCTCCCCCACTGCTTCGCAGGTTGAATGGCAGGCCATCGCCGACACGCAATTAGAAAAACTGGCTGAGCTGCCAGGAACGTATCGACTCGATCAGGAAGCAGCCAGCGTCGGTTGGCTGCGCGACGGTAACCCGTTCATCGCCTACCCCAGCAACTTGGCGGAAGGACAGCCGCTTATTCTGGAGCGCTGGCAGGTACTTCCCACCCGGGAAGACTTATTACGTCTGGTAAATACCTATCGTTTGACGCCGGAAGATTTTCCCGATCTGCTGCCCTTCAACGAAAAAAATCTGGACACCAGCATCCGCTGGCCTTTTGCCTTGAACGACCGCATCATCGCTTTCGAGGCCATCCGGCACAGTCCGGCGATCTCCCCGACATTGTTCACGTTCGACTTGAAATATGGCGTGTTAAGAAAGGTCAACGTCACCCCCACAGATACCATCCAGGTGCTTTGGGCGCCAGACCTGGTCGGCACCCTTATATTGGACGAACAAGCACAGGCCTTCTTTGCCCCCGCCAATAACGACCCATTGGTCAACTTATCGCCATTGCTAGGAGATGACGCGCACGCTTTCACCTGGTTGGCGCCGTTGAGACCTGGACGCTAAAAGTAGGTTTTTTGTGCTCCGCGCCCGTGCTACCCTGGCTTAAAATCTATGCTATATCTATTGCCCATTCTGCTGCTGCTCATCGGTCCGGCCGTCATGGTAGTCATCCGGCTGGTACGCCCACGCTTTGCCTATTACTGGCTCACGGCGGCGTTGAGCGCGCTATTCGCCTGGCCGTTGGTGCTGCTGGCCCAGGCTGGCCTGCCATTCCGGATCGACCTGGCCGGGTGGCAGCCTCAGGAACTGCTGCACAGTTCTCCGGCGCTGATCTTTGACCCGGTTTCCTGGTCTTTTGCCCTGGCATTATCCACTCTGATCGTAGCCAATATCCTGACCGCCATCGCCCGTCCTTCGGAAGCTAACTGGCAGGCCTGGGCGGGTAGTCTGGCGATCTCCGCTTTCGGAATGTTGGCTGTGCTGGCCGGCAATCTGGTGACGTTATTGATGGCCTGGGCGGCGATGGATGTCTTAGACTTGGTGATCTCACTCAGGCACATCCTGGACAGCCGCACGCGTGGACGCATCACGCTGGCATTCACCACCCGCGCGGCCGGGATCCTGTTATTGCTATGGGCTTGGATTGCGATTCCTTCCGGGCGATCTACCCTGTCCTGGGCTGACATTCCGGCTGAAATCAGCCTTTACCTGCTCCTGGCCGCCAGCCTACGTTTGGGTGTCCTGCCATTGCAGGTACCGTTCTCGGGCGAAATCCCCAACCGGCGCGGATTGAGCACCCTGCTCAGTCTGGCGACTGCCGCGGCCGCACTGATGCTGCTGGCGCGCGTGGCAGTCAACGGAGCGCCAGAAGACCTCAGAACCGGCTTGCTCGCCCTGGCGACTCTGAGCAGCCTCTACGCCGGTATCGCCTGGCTGAACGCCGGAGATGAACTTAAGGGGCGTCCTTTCTGGATTCTAGGTGGAGCCTGCCTGGCATTTGCTGCCGCAGTGCGCGGGCTGCCGGCCGCCAGTCTGGCGTGGAGTCTGGCCACATTACTTTCCGGTGGGCTGCTCTTTCTGGTTTCTGCTTACCAGCGTTTAATCCTGGTGCTGCTGGTCGCCGGCCTGCTGGGATTCAGCGGCTTGCCGTTCACACCTGCCTGGCAAGGAGTCAGGTTGTTTTCGGCCCCTTTTTCCTTCTGGCTGGTATTTTTCCTTTTCGGTCATGCCCTGCTCCTGGCGGGCTATCTGCGTCACTCGCTGCGCGCCGGTGCTGCTCTGCAGGGAGTGGAACGCTGGGTCTGGATCATTTATCCATGGGGATTGATCTGGCTGCCTATAACCCATAACTTGATCACCTGGTGGGGACACACTCGCGTGGAATTCCCGCAGTTATTCTCCTCCTGGCCTGCCGTCCTGTCGGCAGCCCTGGTCGGAATCCTGTACGTGGCCGACCGGCTGGGTTACGTACTTCCCGAAAAATGGCTCTCAAACGCGCAGGCTTTTCTATCCTTCAACTGGTTATATCGTATCTTGTGGAGCCTATATCACTCCTTGGGGCGTGCTGTCCGTTTCGTCAATCTGATCCTAGAAGGTGAGGGGGGCATTTTATGGACCCTGCTGCTTCTGACGTTGATGATTTCTGTGCTCACACAATTAGGCTTGGGAGAATGAGGCGTGGATTTTGAGACTATCGCCCTACCCGCAGTGATCCTAGTGAGCCTGACCTCACTGATCCTGCTGGTTAACCTGGACTGGCGATTCACCATCCTGGCGTTGGGATTCCAATATGCCGGTGTGTTCGTCCTGGTCGGTCTGGATTGGACGACGGAAATGGCGGCTTCCAAGCTGGTGGCAGGATGGATGGCAGGCGCCGTTTTGGGAATGGCCATGGTCAGCGTTCCCCGGAGTGAAGCCGACGATATAGCCTCAATCAGCGGGTGGCCGGACAGCCCGCGTTTCCCCACCGGGCGGCTTTTCCGGCTGTTCGCGGCTGTACTGGTCATCCTGACGGTCCTCTCCCTGGCGCCGACAGTCCAACGGGCGATAACAGAATTTGAGCTGGTACAGGTATGGGGCGCAATGATTTTAATCGGTATGGGACTGCTCCAACTGGGCTTTACAGCCAATCCATTCCGCACGATCGTCGGTCTGCTCACCCTGCTGGCTGGTTTTGAAATTTTGTATGCCGCGGTAGAAAGATCGGTGCTGGTCGCCGGGCTCTTGGCCGCCATTAATCTGGGGCTGGCGCTGATTGGTTCCTATTTAGTGATCGCTCCCAACATGGAAGACGTCGAGTGAACGCGCCGGTCGTATGGATCCTATTTCCGGGAATCGTCGCGATAGCGCTCTTTGTACTGAGACGCTGGGAGCGCAGCACACACATCGCCGGAATTTTGATTGCGCTTGGCCTGGCCTGGCTGGCCATGAATCTTCCTATTAATGAGCGCATTTCCTTATCCCCACTACCGGGCCCAGCCACCTTCACGCTTGGGGACACGCTCACCTTCTTGGGACGCCGCTTTGTGCTGCAAAACAACAGCCGCCCGCTGTTGGCGCTGGTCTACCTGGTCATCGCTTTCTGGTTCGGCGGAGCCTATGTCGCCAAAACAAGCCGTCTTTTTGTTCCCGCCGGTCTGGGGATTGCAGCTATGCTCATCGCCATGCTGGCCGTTGAACCATTTCTCTATGCCGCGCTGCTAATCGAGGTCGCTGTGCTGGCCAGCGTGCCCATTCTCTCCCCACCGGGAAAACCGGTCGGGCAGGGAGTCTTGCGCTTTCTTACTTTCCAGACCTTTGGTGTGCCTTTCATCTTGTTCGCAGGTTGGATGCTTAGCGGGGCAGGAACTACTCCCGAAGACACGGACCTGATCCTGAGGGTCTCGGTCTTAATTATCCTGGGTTTCTCTTTCTTCATGGCGATCTTCCCATTCCATACCTGGATTCCTATGCTGGCAGAAGAAGAACACCCATATTCAACCGCTTTTGTGTTCTTTTTTCTCCCCGGCATTATCTCGCTTTTCGGACTGGAATTCCTGAATCAATACAATTGGCTGCGCGCCTTGCCCTGGCTGTATTTAATTTTGGTGTCCCTGGGCACGTTGATGGTAACTACCGGAGGGATTTGGGCTGCCTTTCAACGGAATCTGGGCCGCATTTTCGGCTATGCTGTGATTATGGAAATCGGCCTGATTTTACAGGCGCTGAGCCTGTTGAGCAGCAATATCCCCGGCCAGACGGGCGCCGCGCCGGTTACCGCGCTCAGTTCAGACCCACAGGTAGGGATCTATTTCGGCCTGTTTCTACCTCGGGCGTTGGTGTTCGCGCTGTGGGCGCTGGCATTATCTGTTTTGAAAGCGCAGACCGGCGACTTGAGCTTCGATCAGGTCGAAGGAGTTGGGCGCCGTTTCCCATGGGTTTCTGCCACGCTGACTCTGGCGCTGCTTTCGCTGGCAGGCTTTCCGCTGTTGGCCGGATTTCCGGTGCGTCTGTCCTTATGGTTGGTCATTGTGCAAGAATCGCCTCCCTTTGCGGCGTTGTCCTTGGCTGGAGTAGCGGGTTTGATTGCCGCTGGCGCGCGTACCCTGACTGTGCTGATCTCGGGACCGGAGAGGCTGAATTGGAGCCAATCCGAGACACGCGCCCAAATCGCCTTGCTCAGTTTGGGCTGCCTGATGCTCGTCCTGGCCGGTTTATTCCCCCAGTGGTACCTGCCTGCGCTTACTCGTATCGTACAAACCTTCTTAGGCAGTCCTGGCCCCTGAGCCAAATGGACAAGCACAGCGGGCTATCTTCCCAACCGGGCAGCATGCTATAATCAACCGGTATAATTCCTTTTTTAACGTTGCAAACTCAGATTAAAAGGAGATGGTCCCATGGAAATGGAACAAATCCTGAAACAAGTTGATTGGTTAGACGACGAAAGACGCAAAGACAAAACTCGCCTCGGTGCACTTGAGGAGAGAATGACCGCCCTGGAAGGCAATATTCCCCCGCTGGCGCGTGAGATCAAGGATCTTAGCGGCGAGATCACGCGTCTTTCCACTTTGATTTCTCGCATGGATCATTTTGACGAAGCCATGCTCCAGCAGCGGATTGAGGCAAAGAAATATTTTGAAGAATTGGAACGCCAGATTCAGAAGCGAGATGAAGAAGGAGAAAAAGTGCGCCGGGCGGAAATCCGCGTCCTGGAAACCTCCTTGGCTGACCTTCGGAAGGAGTTGGACCCGCTTCCAGATATCAAACGCAGCCTGAAAGTCCGCATGGATGAAGAGAACCGGCTGGCTAAATTGATCGATGAAGTGCGGTCCAGAATCGAGAACGTGCGCCGCAGCGAAGAGGAATACACACGCTCTTTCCGCCTGCTGGATGACGGGCGCCGCCAGGATTCTAAACGGCTGACCGATCTCCAGGGAGAGGTAGCCGCCCTGCGGAAACGACTGGACGAGGAACGCGGCAAGGTCGAACTCAATAGCAATGCATTGAAGAAGACTGAAACCCGCTTGAACGAAATGTCCATCCTGGAGAGTGAACGGCGTGAGTCACTGGAAAAATTCCTCGAAAACCAGGCTCTCCGGCAGGTCGAGCGAGACCGGACCTGGAAGGAATGGCAGGCACGCTTTGAAATCATCGAAACCCAGACCGCCGATGTTGAAGGTCACCTGCAGAACCTGGAGACGACTCACCGGGAGGTAAAACGTTCGCAACAAGCCGTTGATGATCTGACTCAAAAAGTGGACCGGCGCATTAACGAAATTACCGAAATCCAGCGCCTGAGCGAAGAACGTTTTCGCCAGGAATGGGTCACTTTTAAAGCCGACGACCAGAAACGCTGGACCAATTACACTCTAACCATCGAGGAACAACGCGGAGAATCGCGGCGCCAATACGAAAAACTGGCTGACCGGGTCACGCACCTGGAAGATACCATTCAGGAAGTCCAGGATTTGATCCACCAGATGAACGAACAGACGGAAAAAAGACTGCAATCCCTGCTCTCGTCCGTGCACGATTGGGTTTCAGGGTTTGAAAACTCTATCGGCAGATCACGTTGACACCACCGCAGAGGATGCATATCGAGTAGCCATGCTATGCGAGTGATTGGAACTGCCGGACACGTCGATCACGGCAAATCAACCCTGGTACAGGCCATGACAGGGACCCACCCGGATCGGCTCAAGGAAGAGCAGGAACGGGAGATGACCATCGATCTGGGCTTCGCCTGGCTGACTCTGCCCGGTGGAGAAGATGTGGGCATCGTCGACGTTCCGGGACACCGGGATTTCATCGAAAATATGCTGGCGGGCATCGGCGGCATCGACGCCGCCTTATTCGTGGTGGCAGCCGATGAAGGCGTGATGCCGCAAACGCGCGAGCATCTGGCAATCCTGGACATTTTGCAAATCCAGGGTGGTGTCGTGGCTCTGACGAAGATCGACCTGATCGATGAGGGTGATTTAAGCCACTCGGATTGGTTGGACCTGGTAGAGGCGGAACTGCAGGAAGTACTGTCCGGCACCGTTTTGGAGGCTGCGCCCATCGTGCGGGTTTCAGCTCGCACCGGCGAGGGAGTCCCTAAACTGATCGAGGCTTTGGCTGAAAACCTGGCTTCCAGACCACCCAGACCGGATTACAACCGCCCGCGCCTGCCCATCGACCGTGCTTTTACCATCTCCGGGTTCGGGACTGTGGTCACCGGCACACTGACAGACGGATATTTGCGTGTAGGGGACGAGATTGAAATCCTGCCCGAAAATCTGCACGGGCGGGTGCGCGGTTTACAGACCCATAAACGCAAGGAAGAAGTGGCTGTACCTGGCGCGCGCACTGCTGTGAATATCTCCGGCGTCGACCTGGACGAGATCCAGCGCGGATACATCGTAGCCCACCCGGGAGACTACCGCCCGACCCGCAGAATGGACGTACAATTCCGGCTGCTGCCGGACGCCAGCATGTCCGTGAGGCATAATATTGAGACCAAGTTGTTTATTGGCGCGGCCGAGGTTGTAGCACGTGTGCGTTTATTGGGCACGGATGAACTTCGCCCGGGTGAAACCGGGTGGCTGCAGCTCGAGCTTCAGAATCCGCTGGTGGCCTTGCGCGGCGACCGCTACATTTTAAGGCGGCCTTCTCCCGGGGAGACCTTGGGGGGCGGAATGGTCGTTGACCCGCATCCAAAAGGTCGCCATAAGAGATTTTCCCAGGAAACCTTGCAGCGCTTGCAGACTCTGGCACAAGGCTCGCCTGCGGAAGTTCTTTATCAGGCTGCCCAGGCGCTGGGAGCGGCGCCGCTCAGGCAGGTGATCTTGCGCTCAAATCTGGCAGCCTCCCCGGCGACCGAAGCGCTCTCAGAACTTGTCGAGGCGGGGCAGGTTGTATTCCTGGACAGCAAACCACCTGAAGCCGCCGGCGATAATATGCTGCAGTCCGAGGCTCTGATTACCACACAGGCTTTTTGGAATCGCCTGGCGGATCAAATTATCCAGTCGGTGAAGGATTACCACAAAACGGCGCCCTTGAGATTGGGTATGCCGCGCGAAGAACTGAAAAGCCGCTTAAAAAGCTTGATTAAAGGTTCCGCCCGGTTATTCAACGCGGCTGTGGAGCGCTTGATCGCTGCAGGAGACCTGCAACAGAGCGGTCCGCTGGTGTTGATCCCCGGACACACGGTGCAGTTTTCTCCCCAGCAAAAGGCCAAGGTAGAGACGCTGATGGCGCGTTTCGAAGCCTCGCCTTATGCACCGCCAACTGTAAAAGAAAGCCAGGCAGAAGTCGGGGAAGAACTCTTCAACGCCTTGATCGACCTGGAGCAGTTGATTGCCGTGTCACCGGAGGTGGTCTTCCGCAAGCAGGATTACCAGGAAATGTCGGCAGAAGTGCAGCGACTCCTGCAGCAACGGGGAGAAGTCTCGGCGGCGGAAGTTCGAGACTATTTCAATACCAGCCGCAGATACGCCTTGGCTCTGCTGGAGCATCTGGATGCTATTGGTGTGACCGTTCGCAAAGGCGATGTCCGGCGGTTGAGAAGCCGCTAAGGTTGAGATACCGCTAAAATGAAACCAGAACTGACTTCCATTGGTATAATGCTTATGAATGGCTTCATCCCATCCATAACACAGCCAAGGGAGAACTTATGGACGAAAACGTACGCCATTTAAGGCCAGGGGCGCCCCGGTGGCAAGCTCTGGCAGTCATTTTCGCTGCGTTGTTGGTCGCTGGGCTGGTGGCGATCCCGGTTGTAAACACGAACGCAGCCCCTATCCTGACCATTGAACCCATTACCTGGAATGTCATCGGCCTGGACAGCCAGGACGTAAACGTAGGCCCGAACCAATTTCTGGTGGGCGCACGCGTATGCAATGAGGGGGACAGCGCTGCGGCAAACCTCGCCGTCACCTTCGTTTGGGACAGCCCCAACCCGCTGGTCAATATCTCCGGCCCCGCGAATTTCAACCTGGCCACCCTGGCTGCAAATACTTGCAGGGATTTTTATTTTGGCATCGAAGTCGCCCGCTCAAGCGAGGCCTACAACAGTTCGCGCGCATACCACATTCAAGTCTCTGCAGATGACCTGTCAGCCATTCGCACAGCGGATAACCGCGAAATCTATGTACAGCCTCTAGACCTTCAGGGAGACGTCCCCGATCCCGTTCCGGATTATCTCAGCGGCCCTTCCCAAGTCGAAGTGGGGCAAACCTACCAGTACACCGCCATGAGTGATAGCCTGCCATCGGATAACGCGCAGTTAGTGCATTTAGTATACTTTCCGCCAGACATGTTTCGCATTCTGTCGGTGTCTGCAAGCTACGATAACCCCACAGACGCCACGAACGATAAAATCTATGCCGATGCCTGTGGTTGGGACAATGACCTGAGCAGCCAGGACTACTTGTCTTGCGTAGGTCCGGTAAATTATGCCGGCGGCGTGGTGGGAGGCAGTTCCACAACCACCTACAATGTGGAAGTGCTTTCCAGCGGGACGTTCACGCTCACCAATCTGATTTACAACTATCAAAACGGGAACTATCATTACCAGGCGAATTACGGCGCCGACGAACTGGGTGTGGTGGCGAGTTCCCAGGCAACCGAAACCCCAACGGCGACCGTCACGCAGACCGGCACGCTGACCCCCACCCTCACCTCGAGCCCAACGGTGACCGGGACGCTGCCCAGCCCGACGAACACCACCACGCCTACAATTACCGGCACACCCCCCACATCGACGCCGACGCCCACCACCACAGGTACTGCTACACCAACTGTGACCGGTACGCCGCCGACGCCTACCGCGACCGGCACGATCACGCCTGACCCGGAAATGGTCTATTCTGTTTCGCCAGTGGAACGGCGGGAGAATCAAAACTTCACCTTTACCCTGAAGATCACCAATAAGGGGCTGGCTCCGGCCGAAGACCTGAGTATTCAGGATACCTTTTCCACCCTTCTGGACCTGATTAGCGTGGTCACGGATAACGCTGCAGCAACGGTCACCCGCATCACAACCACCCGCACGTATACGGTCAAACTACAGAAATTGAATCCGAACGAGAGCCTGACCATTACCATCATCACACGCGTCAACAGCTCCGCCAGTTCCAACCAAACGCTCAACAACTCTGCCGACATGACCTACTCCTACGGAGGCGTGAACCGCTCCAGGACCTCCAATTCGGTTTCGATCCGCATCATCGCCTCGACCACGTTACCAGACACCGGATTCCCGCCGGTCAGCCCGCCCCAGGCGCCTGGCAGTGGAGGTTGGTTCACCCCGGCGCTGATCATCGCCGGGTTGTTAGGCGCCGCCGGACTTTCGCTGCTGGTTTACAGCTTGCGGGCCCGCGAACGTCGCCCAGCGTGGTATGCGGAGTGGTCTGGGTGGAATTTCAAGACCAGCGCGCTGTTAATTACGGTATCGTTGGTGTTCATCCTGACAGCCTGGGGTCTCCGCCAGGAACGTGATGGCGCCTCTGGCCTGCAGGACTCGCTGGGCGGCTCTACACAGGGGCAGCGCGTTGGAAATCCCAACTTCACGCCGGATATCAGCCTGGAGGATGATTGGAGCAATCTGCACGATCCTTATGCATTGGAAAGCCTGCCCGATTATCCGGTGCCCACACCCCCTGCTCAGGCATCCCAGGGAGAAGAAGAAACCAAGGATGCCAGCGCCGTCACCCGCATCGTGATTCCGATTCTGGGAGTCGATACGGTGGTCAAATATGTGCCTTTCGATGGCCTGACCTGGTTGATCGCAGGACTGCGCCAAGAAGTGGCCTGGTTGGGGGATACCTCCTGGCCCGGGCTGGGAAGCAACACTGTATTAGCCGGCCACGTGATTTTGAACAATGGCGGCCATGGACCTTTCCGCTATTTAGAGGATCTCAGCCAGGGCGACGAAATCTATCTTTACACCCAAAAGAACGTTTATACCTACCGGGTGATGGAGCTATCACAAGTGGAGGATACGGATACCTCCGTAATCCAATCTTCACAAGATTCGCGCTTGACCTTGATCACCTGTACGGACTGGGACAACGAGAATCGCTATTATTTGAAGCGCTTGGTGGCTACAACCAGGTTAATCGACTCCCAACCCCTATTTGAAGGAAAGCAGGGCAACTAGCCGGATTCCACTCGAAACACGAGTTCGCTCGCAATCCAGCCATAAAAAAGCCGTCTCACTCGAGAGACGGCTTTTTATCTTCAAGAATTTAGTTGTTCAATCCATCCACAGCCAAGCACCCCCAACCATGGTGGCGACGGTCTGGGTTTCACGCAGCGCATTCGCGTCTACCTCGAAAGGATCCCGGTCGAGGACGACCAGATCGGCTAGAAAACCGGCCGCCAGCTTGCCCAAGCGGTCCTCCATACCCGCAGCATAAGCCGCGCCATACGTATAGGCCTGCAGGGCGCTTTCCAGACTCAGCCGCTGGGAGGCGTACCAACCATCCGGTCCAGGAGAGCCGTCCGCCCGCCGGCGCGTGATGGCCGCGTGCAGCCCCCAGAAGGGGTTGGGTGATTCGACCGGCGCATCGGACCCAAAAGCCAGGACCGCGCCGTGATCGAGTTGAGTGCGCCAGGCATAGGCTAGTGCAGATCGCTCTCCCCAAAAACGATTCGCCATCTCCATATCCGAAGTGGCGTGGATGGGCTGCATTGAGGCGACGATGCCCAGTTCAGCCAGGCGGTTGACGTCATCGGGATGGATCAACTGAACGTGCTCGATGCGGTGGCGCAAATCCAGCTCACCAGATGGAGGAGACTCGCGCAACCCTGCTTTCCCCTGCCTGAGCTTACGCTCTTCCTGGCGAATTTGGGCAAAAGCGTCCAACACTTCGTGGTTGGCCCGGTCGCCGATGGCATGCACGGCCAGACTCAGCCCGCCGGCAACTGCCTCCCGCCCGTATTCAAGCAACTGCTCGGCATCCAACATTAAGAGGCCGAGATTATCGGGATCGTCCTCAAAAGGCTGAACCATGGCGGCCGTATGTGGGCCCAAAGCGCCATCCGCAAACAACTTTACTTGCCCGATCCGCAGCACGTCGTCACCGAAACCGGTGCGCAGCCCGATTGCTGTAGCATGATGCAGATCATCCAGGGGGATACCTTTGTTTACCCGCAACTTTAAATCGCCGTTTTGGTGCAGCGATTGCAACGCCATAAAACAGTCTCGCCGGTCGAAATCGTGCAGACCGGTCAACCCCATTTTAGCCAGATCCAGTTGAGCGTCCTGAATGGCGCTGGCCAACGTTGCGGTGGAAGGCGCCGGGAGTACGGAGTTGATCAACTCCATTGCCTTCTCTAACAGGATACCGTCAGGGTTTCCACTGGCATCACGACCGATCTTGCCTCCCGGAGGATCGTCTGAATTGGCCTGGATGCCAGCCAGTCTCAATGCCGCCTGATTAGCCCAACCGGCGTGCAGCGATTTGGCGGT
>Ga0207752_1000826_pt1 | contig 14557 bp, 10 predicted proteins | sample Pon2CUnioCityCA_6_FD_187272 | JGI IMG/M metagenome (GOLD analysis project Ga0207752, IMG submission 187272) | Marine sediment microbial community from Union City, CA, USA - Pond 2C Sediment 2 (SPAdes) | ecosystem: Environmental > Aquatic > Marine > Intertidal zone > Salt pond sediment ...
TACCTAAGATTTTTGCTGCTTGCTCCCTGTTTCCATTTGTTCTGGCCAGGGTCTCTTCGATAGCCTGCTTTTCAAGCTGGTCAAGTGATACGTCCCCTAAGGCTGCTGCGGGCCGGCTGCCGGCGAGCAATTGCCGTCTTTGTGCTATCTCAGGGGGAATGTCCTGAACGTCCAGCCGGTCGCGATCGCACATAACTACCATTGTCCTGATAGTGTTTCTAAGCTGACGGATGTTACCCGGCCAGTCGTGGTTTGAAAGGACCGTCAGGGCGGCGTCGGTTATCCCGGCGACTTTGGAGCCGACCTCCGCGGCAGCCTCTTTGAGGAAATAATCGATCAGTGCCGGAATATCCTCCGCCCGATCACGCAAAGCCGGCAGAGAAATGTTTACGCCCTTGATTCTAAAGTATAAATCCTGTCTGAACTTTTTCTCTTCTATTATTTCAGGCAGGTTCTGGTTTGTTGCGCTGATGATACGGACATCGATCACCGTTGGTTTGTTGGAGCCGACCGGTATGATGATTCCATCTTCAATGACACGCAGAAGCTTGGCCTGGGAAGCGGGCGCCATGTCGCCTATCTCATCCAGAAACAGCGTTCCCTTGTCGGCTATCTCGAAGAGTCCTTTCCTGTCGCCGGCCGCACCCGTAAAAGCGCCTTTGACGTGGCCGAACAACTCGCTTTCCAGTAACGTCTCGGTCAGTCCGGCACAGTTTACAGGCCGGAATGGCTTGTTCCAGCGCAGGGAATTTATGTGAATCGCTTTTGCCAGCAGCTCCTTGCCGGTTCCGGAGGGACCTTCGATCAGGACGGAAATATTAGTAGGAGCAACCCGGCGAATGACCTCGAATATACCCTCCATTGTCGGATTGCTGCCCCGCACGCCCTCGAACACGAAATCATCTTTGCCTGGTTTGGGCTTTTGTGCACGGCGTTCTGTAGAGGTAGAGACTTTTTGACAGGCCTGGGTTACAAGCGCGCGAAGTTGGCCGATGTCAATCGGTTTGACGAGATAATCGTAAGCGCCTTGCTTTATAGCTTCCTTGCAGGTCTCGATAGTGCCGTAGGCGGTTATTAAGATTACTTCAGTATCGTCATTGTACTTCTTGGCTTCCTGAAGTATGGCCAGCCCGTCGATGTCACCGCCCAGTTTCAGATCCGTAATAATAACATCGACCTGCCGGCTGCGCACAATCTCCAGCGCATCGGTGCCGTTGTAAACAGCAATCGCCCGTGTGCACAATTTTTCGAGCGATTCGACAATACCATCAGCATGGTCACGCTCGTCGTCAACAACCAGTATTACACCCGCTTTTTGCGCCAAACTGACACCTCACTATGCCTGGACGGGCAATCTTATATCAAAAGATGTCCCTTTTCCGGGCTCACTATTAACTGATATGGAGCCGTTATGAGCCTCGATGATTTTCTTTGCCGTCGGCAAACCCAGGCCGCTTCCCTGCGGCCGAGACGTATAATAAGCATCGAAGATGTGCGGCAGTTTGTCAGGCGTAATGCCGGAGCCGGTATCGCTGATCTGTATTAAAGCATCTTTTTCCCGCCTGTCGGTTCGTATCATTAAGTCTCCGCCGCCACTCATGGCCTGCTGGGCGTTAATGAAAAGGTTCAATAGTACTTGTTTTAACATATCAACGTCAACTTTACAAATCAGCCGCTCATTATACAGGCCCTGATGGATGGTGACCGAATGGCTGTGGGCCTGCGGCGAATAAAAATCAATTATGTCGCTTACAAGCTCGTTAATATCGATACTTGCAAGCTGCAATTCGGTCCTGTCAACATAACGCAGAAAACCATCGAGTATCTGTTCGAGTCTATCCGTTTCTTTTTGGATGACGGCTAATTTTCTGATCGCCCTTGTGATCTTCGGACCGTCCCTGTCTGCGGCGATTTTGCCGGATTCGGCGAGGCTGGAATCCTCCAGCTCTTCTCTGACAAGCTCCAAATTAATTTTAACTGTAGAGAGGGGATTCTTGATCTCATGGGCAAGCCCGCCGGTCAACTTGCTTAATTCCTCAAGCTGTGCACGGTGATTATTGCCATTGCTTTGAGTTCCGGCGACCCGTTTAAGAAGAAACGGCACGGCGACCGCCAATAAGCCAACAACAAAACCGCCAACAAACTGCAGCACTTATTTTTCCTTTGGCTTTTCTTTTTTCTTCATTTCGATAAGAGCGGCTTTGCGGGAAAGTTTCAGTCTGCCCTGGTCGTCGATTAATATTAGCTTGACCGAGATCAAATCGCCCATTTTGCAGACGTCTTCGACGTTTTTGACGTAACCTTCGCTTAGCTCGCTAATATGGCACAAGCCTTCGACTCCCGGCACGATTTCAACGAATACTCCGAAATCCTTCACAGATACCACTTTTGCTTGTTCATATATCCGCCCTACTTCAGGCGGCTGTGTAATCGATTCGATAATCTCCCTGGCTTTAAGGTGGCCGTCTCCGCCGAGGCAACTGATATAGATGGTACCATCCTCTTCGACTTCAATGTTTGTGCCGGTTTGTTCCTGGATACTCTTGATCATTTTGCCGCCCGGGCCGATGATCTTACCGATGAGTTCGGGGTCGATCTCGATGCTTACGAGTTTCGGTGCATAGACGCTCAGTTCGGACCTGGGCTTACTAATGGCCCGGGCCATAATTTCCAGAATCTTCATCCGTGCCGTCTTTGCCTTCTCCAGGGCCTCGATCATGATATTGTGTGCCAGGCCCTCGGCTTTTATATCGAGCTGTATTGCGGTAATGCCGTCAATTGTCCCGGCAACTTTGAAATCCATCTCGCCATAATGGTCTTCCTCTCCGGCGATATCGGTCAGCAGTTCGTGCCGGCCGTTTTCGTCGCTAATCATTCCAATTGATATGCCGGCAACGGCTTTGGTCATTGGGACACCCGCGTCCATCAGGGCCAGTGAGCCGCCGCAAACCGAAGCCATAGAGCTGGAACCGTTCGATTCGGTAATATCCGAGACGATTCTGACGGTATAAGCAAATTCATCGTCCGGCGGTCTTACCGCCTCCAGCGCCTTTTCCGCAAGGGCCCCGTGACCTATTTCTCTTCGGCCGACTCCGCGAACGGGCCTTACCTCGCCAACGGAGAATGGCGGGAAATTGTAATGCAGTGTGAAGTTCTGAGCGTACTCCTCTAACAAACCGTCAATAATTTGCGCGTCCCTGATGGTACCCAGAGTCACACTTACAAGCGATTGTGTTTCGCCGCGTGTAAATAGCGCCGAACCATGAGTTCTCGGCAAAATACCAATTTCGCCTGCAATGGGACGAATATCGTCGTAGCTTCTGCCGTCGGACCTCTTGCCGCTCAGCAGTAATTTCTTAACGACCTGTCCCTCGATTTTTCCGAGGATACGTTTGACCATTGCCTTGTCATATACGGCATTGGCATCATTTTGCGCTTCCGGACTATCCTTATCGGGACAGTATTCCGCCTTAACCTGCTCGAATAATTCTTTCACTGCGTCATTTCGCTGCTGCTTATCCGGTATTTGTTTAAGCTCGTAAAGTTTATCCGATATTTGCGAAGTAATTTTTGCTTCGAGCTGCTCGTCGTTTTCCACGAGGGGGATTTCCTTTTCGGCGCCGACTTTCTCGCGAAGTTCTTCAATCATTTCGCAAACCTCGCGGACGGTTTTCTGGGCAGTTGCGACCGCTTCGGCTATCACATCTTCCGGCAATTCTTTCGCCCCGACCTCAATCATGTTAATAGCTTCTTTACGGCCGCCAAGAAGCAGGCTCAGGTCGCCCTCTGCGAGCTGCTTATGAGTGGGATTAATTACAAATTCGCTTTTTACTCTGCCCAGTCTGCACGCGCCGGTTGGCCCCATAAACGGTATCTTGCTTATTGTAAGGGCGGCGCTTGCCCCTATCATAGCCAGAATATCGGGATCGTTTTCAAGATCGGCACTTAAAACGTTCGCTATAATCTGTACTTCCTGGAAGTAACCCTCGGGGAACAACGGCCGAATGGGTCTGTCGATCTGCCTGGCCGTAAGGGTTTCCTTCGTGCTTGGTCTTCCCTCGCGTTTGATAAATCCGCCCGGAAACTTGCCGGCTGCGCTTTGTTTCTCGCGATATTCGACACTTAGAGGGAAAAAATCGATGTCATCGAATCTCGGCGGTGCCGTAACCGCCGATACAAGAACAACTGTATCTCCATATTGGACTACTACTGCTCCATCTGCCTGTCGGGCAATTTTTCCGGTTTCGATAGATAGGGTTCTACCCCCAATTTCTCTTTCAACTCTACAAAAATCATTCATATAATAACCTCTTTGATAGGTTCTGTACCAGGATAGTCTCGGCTAACACCGTTTTATGCGTGGTAAGTGGTTCGTACTCTTGGGCTTTTCTATTTTCGCAAGCCAAGACGGGATATAATTTCCTGGTACCGTTTGACGTCTTTTGTGCTCACGTATTTGAGCAGCGCCGATCTGGTACCGACCATTTTCAGCAAACCACGCCTGGATGCATGGTCTTTGCGGTGGGTTTTGAGATGCTCGGTAAGGTCGTTAATCCTTCTGGTCAATATCGCAATCTGCACTTCGGGTGAGCCGGTATCGCTCTCGTGAATCTCAAAATCGTCAATAATCTTATCTTTTTCCTGCTTCGTCAGCATCTTTTGGATAAATCCTTTCTAACATACTTTTTAAATTAAAATAATCGAGCGGAGATTCTAATTAAATATTTCAGTTTTTGCAAGCCTTTTTCCTTCGTTTTAAAAAAAAGATTTGCCCTGTCAGATATGGAGCCGGCTTTCGTAGACCCCATCCTGCCGCTTAAACAACGAGCAATTAACGTTCCGGTCGGCAATCGCCCTGTTGTTATATGGGAGTTTAATGTCTGTGACGCTTAATTGTGATTTCCAGCTTTTTTTCGTTCGAGGAATGCCTCTAAGATTTCTGCTGCGGCGACGGCGTCAATGCGTTTCTTTCTTTTACCTCTCGTAAAGTCCGCCGGAGCGAGCTTCTCTTCGGCGCCGAAACTGCTCAATCGTTCGTCCTGGAGTTGGACGGGAACGGAAAGATGCTTTTTTAACTGCTCGGCGAACTTCCTGACGAGTTTGGTTTGAGAGCTTTCCGAGCCGGTCATATTCAAAGGCAGCCCCAGTACAACGGCTTCGGCGTTTTCGGCTTCGATTATCTCTTTAATCCTTCTCAGCAGCCCTTTCTGGCCGTGAAGTACCGCCAGGGGTGAAGCGATAGTCTCGTCGGCGTCACAAATCGCCAATCCCGTACGTTTGCTTCCGTAGTCTATTGCCAGGTATCTCATCTCGTTCAGCGTTCCTGGTTCGGCGTTCAGTGTTCAGCTTGATGAACGTGATCATAAAAACTTTTCGCCCGCATTTTGCCTTATCAATTCGAGCAGGTCTTTCAGTTTATGGGACTGGTCGATGTGACAAATAAGCGTGGCATCGGGGCTGTGGGCGACTACCATATTCTCCAGGCCAATAGCTGCGATCAGATGGCCTTTGTCTTCGGTTACTATGATGCTGTTTTTACAGTCAAGCAGCTCGCTCTGGCCTGCTATAACGATGTTTTTGTCCTTGTCGGAATTGATAACATCGGCAAGTGCGGCGAACGAGCCCATATCGAGCCAGCGAACATACAGCTTTATGGCGTTAACTCGGTCTGCCTTCTCCATCACGGCGTAGTCAATGCTGATTATTGGCAGCTTTACGAACCATTCCTGAAGTGTTTGCTGCTGAATCGGGCTGTCCCAGGCTGCCCGGATTTTGGCCAATGGCTCGCTGGCTTCGGGTAGGAACTTCGCCAAATTAGCTAAAATTGTTTTGGCCTTCCATACGAACATCCCGGAATTCCACAGGTATTGGCCGGCTTCGAGATATTTTTTTGCAGTTTTTTCGTCAGGTTTTTCCCTGAATGCATCTACTGAGTAAATTTTGTTTTCGCAATTCGGATAAGTGCGGCTCTTGCCGCATTTTATGTAACCCAGTAATGTGCTGGCAAAAGTGGGCTGAATTCCAAAAGTAATCATATTATCCGGATTGTTATTGATAAAGGCCAGGGCATCTTTAAGAGCCTGTTGCAACACCTCGGCAGGCTCGATGATCTGGTCGGCGGTAACCACGGCTATGGTGGCTTCTGGATCATATTTAGCCAGGACGGTTGAGATCAGCCCGACCGCACCGCCGGTATCACGCACTGCAGGCTCGGCTATTACATTATTAACAGGCAATTCGGATAAGTCTTCGCGGACTACATCTGTATATTCCGTATTCGTAAGCACAATGATGTTTCTTATGTCGAATATGGGTCTTAGACGTTCGAAACATCGGCGAAGAAGCGTCTGACCATCGAGTAGTTTTAAGACCTGTTTCGGCCTTTTTTGCCGGCTGAGAGGCCACAACCTCTTTCCCGTCCCCCCTGCCATTATCACTGCGTAATCCATTGTTCCCCTCGTATTTAACTTACTTTACTGAACGCATTAAACGAGAAAACTTACGTCAACATTAGTTTTAGCCCGGATATCCTGAGCAAATTGTTCATACGTATAGTTTTTTTTGTATTCACCGGTTTTGCCCATCAGGGCGAATGTGGCTTCCTTGCCTAACTCGACGGCCGGTTGGTTATAGGTGTTGATATTGAACAAAGCCCCGGCCAGAGATGTAGTCACCTCATACAGATAAATGAACTGCCCGATGGTATATGCGTTAACCTTATCGAAAAGAACCGTCAGGCAGGGCCGCTTGTCCTGTAAGAGGGCGTATTCAGTCGCTTTCTTTTCGTTGTTGAGTAATTTGCTCAATTTCTTGCCGGCAAGGAAACCGAGTTCCGGCGCGCAAGCGGGTGCCGGGCCGATCTTCGGGGGCTTAGGAAAATTATTGACCTGGAGAAAAGTGAACAGCTTGTCATTAGGACCTTCGCGATACAACTGCACCTGGCTGTGCTGGTCGGTAGTCCCGAGTGCCTTGACCGGCGTCGGGCCTACCCAGACTTTTCGTTTATTCAAATCCAGCCTCTTGCCGAGACTCTCCGCCCATAATTGCCGATACCAGTCGGCCATATCCTTCAGGGCATAGCTGTAAGGCATCATTACCGAGATTGGCTTGCCGTTCGTATAAAAATGGTAGTTGATTGCAGCGTTAATTGCGGCAGGATTTCTCCGGAAGTTAGTACTGCTCACCTTTTCGTCCATATTCCGTGCACCGGCGAGGAGCTGGCTGATATTTATGCCGCACATCGCGGCACTAAACAGGCCGACCGCGCTTAAGACGCTGAATCTGCCGCCGACGCCATCGGGGACTTCGAGCGTTTTAAGCTCGTCTTTGTCGGCTATTGTGCGCAAAGTTCCGGACTTTGCATCGGTAGTCGCTACTACCCGCTTTTGGTAACCATTCTTGCCGAGTGCATCAATAAGCTTTTCACGAATGATCATGAATTGTGCCGCGGTTTCGGATGTTCGGCCTGACTTGCTTATTACGTTAAAAACCGTCTTTTTCATTTTTGGTTTTATGTATTCGAGAAAAGAGCTGAATTGAGCCGGATCGACGTTATCGAAGACGAACAGCTCCGGTCTGCCGGATTGCTTGTCACTGGGATCGGGTAAAAAGGGGCGTAAAGCCGTATCCAAAGCGATATTCCCGAGCGCCGAGCCGCCGATACCTAATACGACGAGATAGTCGCATCCATCTCGAAGAGTTTTCACGAGTTTATTTACTCGCCTTGAAATCTGTTTATTGTACGGCAGGTCTCTGTACGGAGTCTCGCCGGCTTTTCGCTGTTTGTTTATCTGTGAAATCAACGGTTTGATTTTCTTTTCCAGCGATTTTAGCTGCCTCGGCGTGATTCCGTCTTTTGCGCCGATCGCTGTGGATGTCACGTTCTTGTAGTAAAGATTTATTTGCGGTTTTGCCACTCGTTTTATCCTTTCTCGACCGTTTCTATGTTTTCTGCAAGACTTCCGATCAATTCTCCCTCTTTTCTATTGCCGCCGGTGCTCCGAAGAATTTCTTCAGACGTTCTGCATTGAATTTCAGCTTGCGGTCGTAGGTGTAAATCCCGTTAACTTCCTGCTCGATGTCGGTAAGCTGCGTGTAGCAATATCCGGCGATATTGGGATTATTTGTCAGAATCAGCGTCAATTTCCCGATGAGTTCCTCGACCTGCTCGGCCGTCTTGCCATATCCCCATTGATTCCTGCCGGAGCCGGCCGGTTCTTTACTCGCATGTTCTTTGGTCCAGAAGGTACCGCCGTATTCGTCCACCGAGTAGGGCTGGCCTTCGTAGGGCGCGGAAATCTCGGGAAAGCGAACAAAGACATCTTTACCGCCGGGTGCAACCGAAGCGTAACGGGCGCGGAACGTTTCCGGATTCTGGTCGTAATCGTGCACGGTGAAGATGTCGGTCTCGACGTGGACGTATCCGCTGCAATCATTAATCGGGCGCGTCGGATCCAGTGCACGAGTCAGACCGACGGTCTCTTTCACCGCCCGCCGGTGTGTCTCAAAGCGAGCGCCCGCCGCTCTACGCGTTTCATTAAAAGGCGTCCATGCTACGATTGAAGGATGGTTCAAATCCCGCATGACGACTTGACGCCATTCTCGCTGATGGTTGTGCACGCCCTGCGGATCGGCGAACGAGTGCGCCCCGCCCCAGTCACAAAATTCGCCCCAGGTTATATATCCAAGCTTGTCCGCCCAGTAATGGAATCGCTCCTCGAATACTTTCTGATGAAGGCGCGCCCCGTTGAATCCGACGGCCAGAGATCGTTCGATATCAGCCTTGAGTTCCGCATCGCTGGGCGCGGTCCAGATGCCGTCGGGATAAAAACCCTGGTCGAGGACATGCCGCAGAAAAATCGGCTTATTATTGAGATAGAATTTGTTCCCTTCGATATGGAATTTACGAAGCCCGGCATAGCTTTTCACCTTGTCCACCACCCGGCCTTCCTGTATTAGCTCGAATTTGAGATTATAAAGATAAGGGGCGTCCGGGCTCCACGGCCGAGGCTGTGATACCCTGAGCGCCCTGGCGATTCCACTGACGGCGGCCGAGCGGATGGAGGATAGCCTTCTGTCTTTGCTGTTGAGCAGAATCGCCTGGAATTCCATACCGCGACGGTAGTTATTGATAACCGGAGTCAGAACAAAGCGGCGATTGTCAAGGTCGGGCACAATGCGAACCGATTCTATAAAACTCTGCGGCCGGGCTTCAAGCCAGACAGTTTGCCAGATGCCCGTCGTGCGTGTGTATACTACGCCGCGTGATTCGAGTCTCCTGCTTTGCTTGCCGGAGGGCTGGACGTCGCCGCGTACGTCGTCAAGTGCGCAGACTACCAGGTCATTCTCGCCCTCGTGCAGCGCACCGGTAATTTCGAAGCTGAACGAGGAAGAGCCGCCGTAATGCCGGCCGACGGCGGTTCCGTTGACCCAGGCGCGGCAATCATAATCGACTGCACCGAAATTAAGGAATACGCGCATGTCCTCCCAGTTTTCCGGGACGGTAAAAGTGCGTTGGTACCAGACCGCCGGAATGAAACCTGTATATTGAATGCCCGACAGTTTGCTTTCCGGACAGAAAGGCACGATGATCTTCTTGTCAAGATTCGATGGATCCTTATGCCAGCCCTCGTCATAACCTTTGACGTCGAAATCAAAGGCGAAGTTCCATTCGCCGTTCAAATTCAGCCATGTCTCTCGCTGAAATTGCGGCCTGGGATATTCCGGGCGCGGGATGGCGCCCCTCGCAGCCGTAACTGTGACAAGCAGAGCTAACAACAAAACTAAACGACAGCAAACACCCAATTTTTTCATTATAAAAGTGTAACTCATGAGTTCCCCTTTTATCGAACATTAAAGACTACCGCAGGATATTATCAATTCGTGTCGGAATAATCAATTAGGTACGTACCGATCATGCTTTCAATTCAACATTTATCATTTCCTTTGCGGATTTATCGAGGCGGAAAGTCCCGGTTAGCTTTTTGCCGTCAATCCGCGCGCCGACTTCATATTCTCCGAGGAAACCGCGGAATCGTGCTGTACCCTCTGGATCGGTTGTTTTTTCCGTCCGGGTCCACCACTGACCTTTGATGAGGCGTTCTAATTCTTCATAAGCAGGTTTCGGTGACATATCCTCGCGTATGAGGCCGGCAGGGGCTCGCTGCCAGGCATTCTGGTCGGTGAAATCCCACCAGGTGATGGCTTCGACGGCCGGATGCGAGAATAGCATGCGGTAAAACTCGGCAACTTGCCGGGCCTGGCGTTTTTCGCCCTCAGGCGTGGTTAGCCAGCCTTGCTGAGTCTTGGGGCCCGAAACCACGGTCGTCTCGGTAAAGTGCAGCGGTTTTCCGAACTTGGCAAACTTCTCACAGACTTCCCACGCCCGCCGGGCGCCCCAATATTTGCCGTGCATATGAGATTGAATGCCAATAACGTCGTAGAGCGGCTTGCCGGTTTCATCAAGCAGTTCCGCGATTACCTTTTTTTCATAGTCCAGATCGGTTCGATAGTCATTGATTAACAAGGTCGCTTGAGAATTGGCCTGCCGGGCTGTTTTGAATGCCTTGCGGACGTATGCTCCGACGCCCATTTTCCGGATAGCCTCGGTTAAGATTGGTGCCGCCTTCTTGATTTGTTCCCGGTCATAATGCGTTGCCTCGTTGACCACGTCCCAGATGTCGATGTCGCCTTTGAATTTCTCAACACATCGGGCAATACGTTTGAGCTGAAGCTGCATTGCTTGATCCGGATCATCACGCAGCCACCGCGGATCTACATAGTTCCAGGCCAAAGGGTGGCCCTTGGTTGTGATATTGTTTGCCTTGCACCAGCGGACGATCTGGTCGGTACGCTCATCTTCCGGCCGGCCGCGCCGCCGTTCGTAATTCCACCAATAGAACGGCAGTGTAGCAAAGTTCAGAAGCGCCGCGAAGCGTTTCTCATAGGCGGCGTTATCCTCCGGCGTCCTGCACCGGTGAAGTTTGAAAATATTGCAGCCGAAAAGAAAATTGTGCCGCTTCTGCTGGATTTTCACGGCAAGGCCGTTCTGAAGCGGATTTCCATCTGGCCCGGCGAGTTTTAATACCGCATCGCCCTTGCGGTGTTTTTCAATACGGTCCTCAGCCTGATCGAGAATCTCATTTCTTTGCTCCTGGGCGGCGAATAGCGGCCTCGAAAATGCCGCCGAAGCTGCGCTAAATCCTGTCGCTTTTAGAAAATCACGCCGGTTCATAACAGTCCCCTTCCGAAAAAGAGCCCCGCCTCTGATATGGGGCTCAATTTAAGATTTCATAGCGAAGCGTCTGTTCAGACAGCCTCATTTACCATTTTAATGTCTTTGTATTTACAGAAAGAACCCAATTCCTTTGTTATATCTCCGTAGCACGTTTGGCGGTGCAGGCCGCTCGTCCAGTTCTTCCAGAGCTTCTCGGCGTCGCCGTCCACCTTGACTGTGATCTTAGTCCGGCAGCCTCTATCTACATCAGGAGCGTCGATAATCTCACCGGTGAAGTACGGCATGAAATCGGTGCCGACCAGTTTGGCCTGGGTTACTTTCCGTCCGATTTGCATAAAAACCTGGGGGACGACGCCTTCCCGCCGTTCCATAACCGTCCGCAATTTATAGGGATCGCCCGGTTTGGTGGGGCCGTCCATCTTTGTTGTTCCCAGACAGTGAGCCAGGATGATGCTGTTTTTAGATTCATCTACGGTTGGGTCACTGATAAAACCGGGTTTGCCGACCAGCCCCTGCATGATAATGTGGGTCATCGCGCTTTGTAAATCCGACTCGCAGATACCGCCCAATCCCATGTTATTTAGCCTTGTAAATCCAACACAAGGGTAAGCAGGCAGTTTGATGGTCTTATCCCACATTGTGCCGTAACAATCGATGGTCATAACAGTAGCATTTTCCTGGTTCAGCAGATCTTCCAGAGCCAGAGCCAGCTTGCAGGATTTAAACATATCCGAGCGGGAAGGCTCGACAAGCTCTCTGGCTCCGTTAATCCATCGTTCGGTCTCTGCCCTGGCATCCCTGTCGCTTACGGTGTCATAAGCGTCGAGCACCTGCTGACGTTCGATTCGTTTGATTTCGGTTCCGAACTTGTCCTTCATGACGTTTGCGTAATTATCGAAGTTCCGTGTTGTGAGGTTCAGTATCTTGGCTTCTCTGAGATGATGAATCGCACGGAACGGTCTTATGGCAACCGCTAACTGGCTGTAGTCGCTGGTGAGCATACATTCGAGTTTGGATCCTATTTCCTGCTTCTGCACGGCTCCGAATCCCGTCCAGCCGTGTCCCGAATACGGGGCGGCGAATACGACCGTCGGCTTGCCGACGCTGAGAATCTCATTGAGAATCGGCCAGACGCCGATATTGAAGTGAATTGCCAGAATGCCATCTACTTCTTTTAACCTGCTTTTGAGCGGCCCAATTTGATCCGCGGAAGAAACCATCTGGTCAACAACGAAATCGACATCCGACAGTTCTCCTTTAAGCTTTGCGAACTCGGATTCGTAAAATTCGATCTCTTTTTTGAAATCCATTCTCGGCTTGGGCCACAGGCCGTGCGATGTGCCCATATAGATCCTGGCGACTTTCACTTTTGTTCCGCGGCAGCCCGGACTGATGAGTTTCGAGCCTCCTGAGCCGGCGCCGAACACAAGGTTCGAACCGCCAATGCATAGAGCACTTGACGCGACTGACAACTGAATGAATTCTCTCCTGCTTATCTCTTTGTTCATTTTTCTCTCCTTTTTGTAGTTTCGTTGAACTTCCCGCCGGATAGGAGCATCCAAACCTGCGCCTGGCCGCCGGCTAAATATCTACTTCTGAAAGGTTGGCGTATTTTACCACGAGTGATTTTGTCTGTCCAGAGTTGAATTTGATGGTAACGACGCTGTTTTCGCCCATATCGAGAAATTCCTTAATTCTTCCCAGGCCGAACTTTTCGTGCCGTACTAATTGCCCCTTCTTAAAACGCGGCACGGTTTGGCTCGAACTTTCGTAGTCATCGCGATCATCAATGTCGAAGTCGTCATCCCGGTCCTGTTCGTTGAAATTTGTGTCAAGCTCGAAGAGAAATTCCGACGGTATGGTTCGCAGAAATTGGCCTCGCACTGTCCGGTAGCGGGCGTGACTGATATACAAGCCTGCTTTTGCACGCGTTATACCGACGAAGAAGAGCCTGCGTTCCTCCTCCAATTGCTCGTCGTCTTCGCCTGTGTTACTTCTTTCGTGCGGCAATAATCCGTCTTCGACGCCGACTATGAAGACATGTTCGAATTCGAGTCCTTTTGCAGCGTGCAATGTCATCAGCGCGACACGGTCGCTGGCGGCGTCGTAAGCATCGGTGTCGCTGAAGAGAGATATTTGCTGGAGATAGTCGAGCAGTGAAGGCTGTTCTGCCTGTTTGTCGTACTCGGCGGCGCTGCTTATCAGCTCGTTGAGGTTCTCGATTGCGTCCAGGCCGTCAGTACCGCCGGCACGAAGAGACTCAGCCAGCCCGGTCTCGGTGAAGATGCGCTCGGCGAGCGGTGCAACTTCGCCGCTAACGTCTTTAGCGAACTGTTCGAGCATATTGACAAAGACTGCAAGCTTGGCTTTGGCCGCTTTGGGAAGAGAATCAATGTGATTTGATTTTTTCAGGGCCTCGAAAAAAGAGATTCTGTGCCGGGCTGCATAGGCGCTAATCCTGCTGGTTGTTACTTTTCCTATGCCGCGGGCCGGTGTGTTGATTATACGCAAAAGTGCAATTTCATCATCGGGATTGACAAGGACTTTCAAAAAAGCGAGCAGGTCCCGGATTTCCTTTCTCCTGTAGAATTCCACGCCGCGAACAATCTGGTATGGTATTTTATTACGGACGAACGCCTCTTCGAGCGCGCGGCTCTGGGCATTGACGCGGTAGAATATCGCAATGTCATTAAGAGATACACCTTTGCCGGTCAGCTTGTTTATCCGCTGTGCAACCGCGTGGGCTTCTTCGTTTTCATCTTCGAATCCCTTAACGCTAATACTCTCGCCTTCCGGTTTTGTCGGGATGAGCTTTTTTAATTTTCTGTTTCGGTTAAATGCAATCAGATGGTCCGCCTCGGCGAGGATATTCTTAGTGCTGCGAAAATTTTCCTCGAGCTTGACAACGGCAGCATCGGGCCAGTCGCTTTCAAAGGCCAGTATGTTGCGGATGTCGGCGCCGCGCCAGCGGTAAATTGACTGGTCCGGATCGCCGGTTGCGCAAATATTGTTATGGTTCAAAGCGAGAGTCTTTGCTATTGAATACTGGGCGTGGTTGGTGTCCTGGTATTCGTCGATGAGCAGGAATTTGAAACGATCGCCGAGCTGGCGGCAGACTTCGGGACAATCCCGGAGCAAAAAGGCGGCCTTCATCAGCAGGTCGTCGAAATCGAGCCCATTCAGCTCGCTCAGGATGTTTTGGTATCTCAAATATATTTCAGATAATTTGATGGAAAAAAAGTCATCGGCGCCGGCCCTGAAAGATTCGGCGTCGATCAGCTTGTTTTTAAGTGTGGAAATCGCATCAAGCATTCGGGCGGG
>Ga0207752_1000827_pt1 | contig 14549 bp, 13 predicted proteins | sample Pon2CUnioCityCA_6_FD_187272 | JGI IMG/M metagenome (GOLD analysis project Ga0207752, IMG submission 187272) | Marine sediment microbial community from Union City, CA, USA - Pond 2C Sediment 2 (SPAdes) | ecosystem: Environmental > Aquatic > Marine > Intertidal zone > Salt pond sediment ...
CTCCAGGAGTTCCTGCCCCACGGCCACGAGGACATCCGCGTCTTTGTGATCGGCGGAGAGGTGGTGGCGGCGATGGTGCGCCGGGGAAAGACGTGGAAAACAAACGTGGCCCAGGGGGCGAAGCCCAAGGCACTGACGCCGACCGGTGAACTGCGGGAGATGAGCCTCCGAGCAGCCCAGGCAGTGAAGGCCGACTATGCCGGGGTAGACATCCTGCCCCTCGAAGGCGGGGGTTACACGGTAATCGAGGTCAACGGCATCCCCGGCTGGCGGGGTCTGCAGGCAGCGACCGGGGTGAACGCCGCCGAGCACGTGGTGGAGTACGTTCTAAGCGATGTGGTGAGCCTGGGTGAGGGCAATGTCGGATAGAATCGCCTGGGCGGTGCATATCGCGTGCCTGCTGGAGGTCTGCGCCGACAAGCCGGGCAACGTGACCTGGGGCAAGGATTTCTGGGACACCCGGTTCATAGACTTCATGGCCAGCGCCGTGGCCATTGGGCCTGCCTTTCAAGATGTGGGTGTCTCCTCCGTCGGCGAGATTATCCTCCAGGCGGTGCGTGACACACGTCAGTTGGTGAGCACCAACACCAATCTGGGGATGATTCTTCTGCTGGCTCCGTTGTCCAAGGCTGTCGCACTGGCGCACCCTCGGGGGCTGCGGGGGGGAGTCCACGAGGTGTTGGATGCCTTGACCGTGGACGACGCTCGCAAGGCATTCGAGGCCATTCGACTCATGGCGCCCGGCGGCCTGGGCCACGCCGACCGATACGACGCGCGCGAAGCGGACGTGGATATCACGCTCCGCGAGGCTATGGGCCTGGCGCGGGACCGGGACACCGTGGCCCGAGAGTACGTCACGGATTTTGAGGTCACCTTCGAGCTGGGATATACCACTTTGTATCGGCTCTGGATGGATGGTCGTCGGCTTTCAGATTCCCTCGTCCAGACGGCTCTCACGATCCTATCTCGCATGCCCGATACACTGATTGCGCGGAAGGAAGGATTGGCCGTCGCGCGGGAGGTTTCTCAGCAGGCCGGTCAGGTGTTGCAGGCCGGCGGGATCTTCTCCGAGCGGGGGCGCGAGGCGCTACAGCAGTTTGACAACGCCATCCGGGACGATAAGCATCGCCTGAATCCCGGCACGACCGCGGATCTGGTCGCCGCAGCGCTTTTCGTCTTCCTGACCGAGGGTGGGGCGCTGGAGATCTTCCCGGACTTGCTGGATCGTTGGTAAGGGCGATGGCTCAAGGGGCAGGCTCGCAGCAAAGGCGAGGCGTGGCGGTGATGTGCGAGGGGTTCGCCTTAGAGACAGCGGACGGCCTGATTTTCACCGTCAAGGGCTTGGTCCATCCTCCCGACCGGGTGATCGCCTACCTGCGCTACCTGCCCGACCCTCAAGGGGATCGGGAGCGCGGTGGCGTGCGCCATCGGCGGGTGTATCGCTTCGACGAACAGCGGGAAATCCTCCAGGCGCGCTACCCGGACTTTCTGGAGCGCGACCCGGTCTTCGGGATGTGTCTGCAGAGCGTGCCTCGTTCACTAATTCGCGTCGTCTACGATCCCTGCCGCCGGTTGGCGGACCTGCGTGAACACCCCCCGGCTTCAATAGCCCTACAAACGCCGCCTCAGCGCGCGCAGCTTGATGCGGTGGAGGCGGACGTTGACCGTGCGTCCGCGGACATTGATCGTGCGTCCGGGGACGTTGACCGTGCGTCCGGGGACGTTGACCGTGCGTCCGGGGACGCACTGGGCCTGGCGCGGCTGCTGCAAGAGGCGTCCGGCGTGCCGTGGGACAGCCTGGGCGTCTCCGGCTCGGTGCTCGTGGGGACGCAACGGGAAGACTCAGACGTGGACCTGGTCGTCTACGGCGATGCGGCGGGCCGGGCCGTGCACCTGGCGCTTCGGCACCTGTTGGACGATCCGACGACACCCCTGCGCCGCCCCGATTGGGAGGAGTTGGCCGCGCTCCACGCCGCGCACCGCCCGGACACCCCTCTCTCCTTCGATGATTTCGTCCGCCTTCAGTCTCGGAAGGTCAACGAGGTGCGATTCCGGGGACGGGAGTGCTTCATTCGGTTTGTCAAGCGGCCGGCAGAGGTGGGGGAGCGGTATGGCGATCGCCGGTTCGAGGCGCTGGGGGCGGCCACGGTGCGGGCGCGGGTGACGGACGATCGCGACGCCATCTTCACCCCCTGCAAGTACGGCCTAGCGGATGTGGAGGTAGCGGATGGGCATCCGTTGGACGGGCCGACGGTGGCCGATGTGCGGGAGATGGCCTCCTTCCGAGGCCGGTTCAGCGACCAGGCGCGCGTCGGCGAGCGCGTCGTCGCGCGCGGGAGACTAGAGCGAGTTGTGCCCCAGACCGGGGTTGCGTATCATCGTCTGGTGGTGGGCGGGCGGGCAGGTGACTACCTGCTGTCGCAGGACGTGTAGGGGCGCGGTCCTTGCGCCGGTGCGGCGGATGGAGTTGAGATGACGGAATCGGAACGGAAACTGGCGCGCTTGAGGGACATCCTCGGCCAGATGGGCAGCGTCTTGGTCGCCTACTCGGGGGGTGTGGATAGCGCGTTCCTGCTGTGGGCCGCGCTGGACGCGCTGGGACCGGAGCGGGTGCTGGCCGCGACCGCTTCCTCGCCCGTATTCTCCCGGCGGGAACTGGAGGCGGCGGAGGCTCTAGCCCACCGGATGGGCGCCCCGCACCGGTTCGTCCCCACCGGGCAGATGGAGGACGCGCAGTTCGTCCCGAATCCCCCGCGACGGTGTTACTTCTGCAAACGGGACATATTGGCCCGGCTGAAAGAGACGGCACGGGAAAACGATCTGGCCTGGACCATCGAGGGCTCCAATGTGGACGATCGGGACGAGTACCGGCCGGGCAGCCAGGCGGTTCGCGAGACGGGCGTGCGCAGCCCGCTGGAGGAGGCCGGGTTGACCAAGGCGGAAATACGCGCCCTCTCCCAGCGCGCCGGCCTGCCAATGTGGGACAAGCCGGCGCAGACTTGCCTGGTCACCCGTTTCCCTTACGGCGTCAGGCTCACCGTTGAGAAGTTGAAGCGGGTGGAGGCCGCCGAGGAGATTCTGCGGGGGTTGGGATTCGTAGAGCTGCGGGTACGGCACCACGGCCCAATCGCCCGCATCGAGGTTGCGCCCGAGGAAGTGGCCCGGCTGGCGCAGCCGGAGGTGCGAGCGCGGGTAGTGGCAGGGCTAGAAGGGTTGGGATATCGCTACGTCACGCTGGACCTGGAAGGGTACAAGCGAGGCAGTCTTGAGATTAGAGATTAGAGACCGGAGATTTGTGTAGCAATGGAATCGCAGTGGTTACGTGACTTGTTGGAGAACGTGCAAGACGGAGAAACAAGTGTAGAGGATGCGTTGGCTCGCCTGCGTGGGTTCCCCTATGAGGACCTGGGGTTTGCCCGCCTGGACAGCCATCGCACGCTGCGCAAGGAATTCCCGGAGGTCATATTCTGTCCGGGCAAGACCACGGAGCAGGTGGTGCGCATCGTGGAGCGGATTCGGGCGCGAGATGGCCGGGTGTTGGCCGCCCGCGCTGACCCGGAGGTAGCCGAGGCGGTGCAGCAGGCCTTTCCGGACGCCGTATACCACGATGCCGCGCGCATGATCGTCGTCGGCGACCCGGCTCCGCAGCGGGGTAGGGGCACCGTCCTCGTGGTCAGCGCCGGCACCGCCGACATCCCGGTCGCCGATGAAGCGTTCGTCACGGCCCAGACGATGGGCAGCTCGGTGGATCGGCTGTACGACGTCGGCGTGGCCGGTATCCACCGTCTCTTCGGCAACCGCGACCGGCTGTTTGAAGCCAATGTGCTAGTCGTGGTGGCCGGGATGGAGGGAGCGCTGGCCAGCGTCGTGGCCGGGCTGGTGGATCGTCCTGTCGTCGCCGTCCCGACCAGCATTGGGTACGGCGCCAGCTTCGGTGGACTATCGGCGCTGCTGACCATGCTGAACAGTTGCTCCCCCGGCGTTTCCGTAGTCAACATCGACAACGGCTTCGGGGCAGGGTATCTAGCTCACTTGATCAATCAGTGAAAACCAACGAAAGGGCAGTGAACAGCGAATGAGGATCGCGTATTTCGATTGCTTCTCGGGTATCAGTGGAAACATGATTCTGGGCACGCTGGTTGACGCCGGGTTGGACGTGGAACGGCTGAAAGCAGAACTGGATCACCTCTCTATCTCGGGATATGCGCTGAGGGTCGAGGAGGTGCATAGACGTGGGCTGCGCGGCACGCACGTCGAGGTCGAGGTATCAGAACAGGGAGTAGAACGGCACCTGCACGAGATCAAGGAGATCATCTATGGCAGCAACTTGCCGGAAGCGGTGAAGGATCGCAGCATAACGACCTTCCGACGCCTGGCCAAGGCCGAGGGGCAGGTGCACGGTATCCCGGTCGACCACGTCCACTTCCACGAAGTGGGTGCTCTGGACGCCATTGTGGACGTGGTGGGAGCAGTGGTGGGTCTGTGGCTGCTAGGGATCGAGCGCGTCTACGCCTCGCCTGTGCACGTGGGGTGCGGCACCGTGACGTGCGCTCACGGTACGTTGCCCGTGCCCGCGCCGGCGACGCAGGAACTGCTGCGCGGGGTGCCCATCTACGGCCGGGACGTGGAAGCGGAGCTGGTAACCCCCACGGGGGCCGCGATCCTCACTACCTTGGTCGAGGAGTTCGGCGGTGCCCCCCCAATGCAGGTGGAGCGAATTGGGTATGGCGCGGGGACCCGCGATCTATCGATCCCTAATCTGCTGCGCGTCTCCATCGGTGAGACGACGCGCGTCGGGCGACGCGAGGCGCCGGAAGGATACGAGGCTACCGCAGTTACGGATGGATTGGAGGAGGACGTCGTCACCGTCATTGAGACCAACATCGACGACATGAACCCACAGCTCTACGAGCATGTGATGGACCGGCTGTTCGAGGCCGGGGCGTTGGACGTCTTCCTGACTCCGATCCAGATGAAAGGGGGGCGTCCGGCGGTCAAGCTGAGCATGCTTGTGGAGGAGGGGCGCGTGGCGGAGGTGCTGGACATCCTGTTTGCCGAGACGACGACCATCGGGGTGCGCACGTGTTCGATGCGGCGATGGAAGCTGGGGCGGGAGCGTGTGGTAGTGGAGACGCGCTACGGACCGGTCGGGGTGAAGGTGGCCCGGCGGGGTCACGTGGCGCTGAACGTTGCGCCCGAGTACCGGGAGTGTCGGCGCGTCGCCGAAGAGCAAGGGGTGCCTCTCAAAGAGGTTCTCCAGCTAGCCCGCGAGGCGGCCCGGGCCCATATCGAGCGGACCACCTCGTAGTCTGGAGAGAGAGTAGACAGTGACACCATCTCGTAGGTCACGGTTCCAGTTTGACGCGTCTGGAGAGCGGGGGGAGGCAGTGACGCATCGTCAAGAGGGGCGCAAGCCCAAGGATCGCGATTTCCTTCGCACCCGCGAGGGGATGTTCTTCTGCGTGACCGGCTATCTCCACCCGCCGGACCGATACACGGCTTATCTCAAGTACTCTCCTGCCTCTGCGGATGTTGGTCGTGCGTCCGCGGACATTGTGGACACTGGTCGTGCCTCCGTTGGCAAGTGGCGCGATGGGGAGACAGCCTACCGCCGGGAGTTGCCCTATTACCACGTCCGTACTGTGGAGGAGACGATCCGTCATCTGGAGCAGCGCTATCCGTGGTACGTCCACGATTGCCCGGTGCGAGGCATTCGTTTCTCGATGGTGCCCCGGGAATGCGTCGCCCGGTACTACGATCCCCAGGAGCGCCTGCAGGAGATCATGGGCGGGCCACGTGACCCGCTGGAGGAGGAGGTACAGGGCCTGGCGATGGAGATCGCCGCCTGCGCCGGTGTCCGGCTGTGCGATCTGGGGGTGACTGGCTCGATCCTGATCGGGCTGCACAACCCGGAGTTTTCGGACATCGATCTCATGGTCTACGGGCGGGCGAACGCGCGACGGGTGCGCCGGGCGCTGCGCGAGGGCGGGGGCGACCGCATCCAGGGGTTGAGCGCGGAGGTCATCGCCCGGTGGAGTCGAGGGATTGCGGATCGCTTCCCCCTGACCGTGGATCAGGCGCGCTATCTCGCTGGCCGGCGTTGGAACTACGGCTTCTACGGCCAGCGCTACTTCTCCGTGCACCCCACCCGGGCCGATGCCGAGATCGTGGAGCGGTATGGGGACCATGTCTACCGGGGCCAGGGAGTCGCGCGGGTTCGCGCCCTTCTCGTCGGGGCGGAGGACGCGCTGTTCATGCCTGCTCGCTACCGGGTCGAGGGCGTGCACGTCCTGGGGGGGGAGCCGCGGGCGGCCAAGGTGCGTGAGGTCGTGTCCTACGAAGGGCTGTACCGCGACGTCGCGGACAAGGGCGACGAGATCGAGGTGCGGGGCAAGCTGGAGAGCGTGGACGATCGAGCGCTTCGGCTCGTCGTGGGCACGGCGGCGCTCGGGGGCCAGGGTTACATCAGACCCTACCATCAGAAAGGCAAGGCAGAATAGATGGGAGAGGCCACGTTTCTGATCTACGTCGCCGCCGTGGTGGCAATCGGCATAAAGTCCAAGGCCAAGACGTTGGAGACGTTCATCCTCGGCGACGCGCTGGGCGCCAGGGCCATGGTCGCCACGGTCGTCTCTACGTTCTACGGAGCCTCGGCCATCCTGGGGGGGGTGAGCTTGACGTACCAGATGGGTCTGGGTGTCCTTTGGTTCATGGTGCCCTTCTATCTGGGGAACGTGGCCGTCGTTCTCCTGGTCAGGAGGATCGCGGGCTCGAAGAGCTACACCTTGCCGGACTTCCTGGGCGGCTTCTACGGCAAGGGCTTCGCGGTCGCCAGCTCGATCCTGCTGGCGACGCTGTGCCTCGTTCCGGAGGAGATCATCGCCGGGGGGAAGATCCTGTCCCTGTTCACGTCGATGCCCGTGGAGGCAGCCATGGCCGTCATGGCTTTCGTGTTGGTCGTGCCGGTCTTCATGGGGGGGATGCGGGCGGACGTGATGACGGACGCGGCCCAGTTCGTGCTGATGCTGCTCATGCTGGGGCTGATGGTGCCGTTCGTCCTCGGCCTAGGACCAGACCTGGCGTCCAGCGTCCCGGCGGGCCATCTCCGGCCCTGCTCGGCCATGACAGCTCAGGAAATCGCCGTTTTCTTCGTCTCGCTCTTCTTTCTGCCGTTGACTTCGGCGCCTCTGTATCAGAGACTCTTCGCCTCGCGGTCGGAGATTGGTGCCAGAAGGTCGGTGTTGATCTCCATCGCCATCTGGATGGCCGTGGACGCGATTATCGTGCTGTGTGGCTTCGCGGCTCTGTCGATGTTCCCGGATCTGCAGGATCCGGATACGTCCTTCATCCGGCTCGCCACGGCGCTCCCCGGCGTGGGACGGGTGGTTTTCTTTGTGGGGTTGCTGGCGGCGATCATGAGCACGGTCAACTCCTTCCTCCAATCCGGGGCCTCCAGCCTGGCCTACGACGTGTTCAGGCACTGGAGACCCCAGGCCGGCGAGGGGCGGTTGCTCGCGCTTTCCAGGGTCTTCGTGGTCGTGCTGGGCCTGCTGAGTTTGAGCCTGGCCTTGTGGTTCGAGATGATCGTGCCGGCGCTGCTGTTTACGCTGAGTATGTGGACGGCGGGGATGCTGGTCCCCACGTTGGCCGCGCTGCTGGGCTGGAGCCTGAGGAACAGGACAGCGTTGTACAGCCTGTTGGGGGGCGCGTTGTCCTGTCTGATCTGGAGGCTGTGGCAGCCCCTGGAGGTGGACGCGCTGTTCGTCGGGCTGGGGATCTCCCTCCTGGTGGCGCTGCTCGCGGACATTGCGGACATTGATCATGCGTCCGGGGACATTGCGGACGTTGGTCGTGCGTCCGGGGCGTCCGGGGACATTGGTCGTGCGTCTGCGGATGTTGATTGTGCATCCGCGGACGTTGATGCGCTTCCGGTCGGGTCCGCGCCCTCTCCCTCCTCCTCGCAGGGGGAGGGTCGGGGTGGGGATCTGGAGAGGAGGCAGGATTGAACGCCGCGGACATTGCGGACGTTGGTCGTGCGTCCGCGGACGTTGGTCGTGCGTCCGCCCGTGCGTCCAGGGTAGAAGCGAGTGGGCCGCGATTGGGCCTCAATATGCATCCCAAGTGGTTGCGGGGCGGGACAGCCCACGCTTTCCTTTCCCCTCTCAGGGATCTGGGGCTCAGCGTGCTGGAGTTCAGGCTCGATCTCTCCGCATCCAACTGGACGGAGACACGTGCTCTGATCGAGGAATGCCGTCGGTTAGGCTTTCGGCTCACCTTCCACGCCCCCTTCAAGAGACCCCACAACCCGGCCGGCTTTTCGGGGCCAAGGAGGGGGGAAATCGAGGCGTTGTACGCCCCCAGTATCGACTACGCGGGCCGCATCACTGCAGACCTGGCGGATGGGATGGGCTCTGGCTCCCTCCTCCTCGCAGGGGGAGGGCTGGGGTGGGGGTCTGTCCCACTCGTGGTCCACGGGGCCAAAGGAGATCGCCCGCGTGAGCAACTGCGTCGCGACACCGTGGCCTTCCTGACCTGGATCTTGGAGAGGGCGCCGGGCCTCCATCCGGCCCTAGAGATCCTCTCTCGGGATCCAGACGTAGCCAAGGTGGGCGACAACAAGGCGGAATTGGTGGACGTCGTCTCCGCCGTGGACTCACCCCGGGTTGGCATCTGCTGGGACCTGGGCCACGATGCCCGCAACGGCTCCCAGGCGCCCCCGGCGGACTTCGTCGCTCGGGTGACGCACGTGCATGTTCACGATATCACGCCCGATGGGGAGGACCACGGTCCGCTCATCTTCGGCAACGTGCCCTACATCGACTACCTGCGGCAGCTGGGGGAAGTGGGCTTTCGTGGGGTGATCATCCTGGAGGTGAATGGACACCTCGTCTGTGATCTGGCGGACGCGCAAGGGATACAACCCGACGATCTGCTTCAGCACAGTTTGAACGAATTGACTCGGCTGATCTCGGCTTGGTAACAGCAGGGCTGCTCAGTTAAACAAGACCTCGGGAGTCTGGAGCCACGTGGGTGATTGCCACAGACGGAGGCTTGACTTTTGTATCGTTTTCGTCTATGATTTGTGTAAACGTTTACGCAAACGATTACCTAGAACAAGCAAATGCCAACTATCAAGGACGTCGCTCGCAAGGCAGGAGTTTCCACCGCTACCGTCTCGCACGTGATCAACGAGACGCGCTTCGTAAGCGAGGAGCTGCGCGCCAGGGTCTACAAGGCGATGGAGGAGCTGGACTACCGGCCTAACGCCATCGCTCGAAGCCTGCGGCGCAAAAGAACGCAAAACATCGGCATGATCGTGCCTGACGTAGCTTATCCCTTCCTGGCGGAGGTGGCCAGGGGCATGGAGGACAGGAGCTTCGCGCTGGGCTACAGCGCGATCCTGTGCGAGTCCAACAGCGACCCGGAGCGGGAAACCGCATGCATCGACCTGCTGCGGGCGAAACAGGTGGACGGCATCGTCTTCGTCGCTGGTGGCGAGAGTTCTACCCACGTGTGGGCGTTGATCGAGCGACGGATACCCGTCGTCGTCTGCGACCGGGAGCTCCCTGGGGTGGAGGTGGATACAGTCATCGCCGACAACGTAGGGAGCGGTTACCAGGGCACGGAGCACTTGATCCGACTGGGACACCGCCACATCGGCTGCATCGCCGGGCCGCGGGCGCTTTGCATCAGCGACAAGCGCATGGACGGCTACGAGCGTGCCCTGAAGGAGCACGGTGTTACCCCCACCCCAGCCCTCCCCCTGCGAGGAGGAGGGAGCCTCATCATCCACAGTGATTTCCGTTGCCGAGGCGGATACGAAGCGATGGGGGAGCTATTGGCCCTTGATGAACCGCCAACGGCGGTGTTCGCTTGCAACGATCTGATGGCGATGGGAGCGATATGCGCCGCCAGCAAGAGGAGATTGAGAATACCCGAGGACATCGCCATCGTCGGGTGCGACGACATCGCGCTGGCCGCTTTCACCAACCCCAGCCTGACCACAGTCGCCCAGCCCAAGTATGAGATGGGTGCGCTGGCCGTGGAGATGCTGATAGATAGAATCGAAAACATGGACAAACCGCCCACGAAACGAGTTCTGCCCACCGAGTTGGTGATCCGGGACTCGTGCTGACTCGATACGGTTGGGTTTGCGTGGACAGGGATCTATCAACAGGAGATTCGGCGTGAGTACCCTTGTTCAATACATCCCGGGCGAGAGCGCCTTCCATCGCCTCGACCCGCGCTCCAAGATCATATTCATGCTGCTCGTCACGGGCGTGATCTTCATCGTCCAGAGTCTATGGGTGGCCAGCGCGATGTTGGTCACACTGATTCTGCTCTGGTTCCTGGCCGGGTTGCCCTTCTCCGTGCTCAAGGGATTGGGCCAGGCCACGCTGGGGATCGTGGCGTTTCTCATCGTCGTGCAAGCGCTGCTCTACCCCGGCGAGACCATCCTGGTCCACCCGATCATACCCTCCCCGGTTCCGATCGTCGGCGGCGTGGGCAGGGTCACGTTGGAGGGCATTCTGTTCGCGCTGCTACTTTCGCTGCGCTTGATGGCCATGGTCACCCTGCTACCACTGGTCACGATAACCACGCCGATGCACTCGTTCTTGCTGGGGCTGGTGCGCATGGGATTGCCCTACCGCCTGGCCTACACCACAACCACGGCACTGAACCTGATCCCTATTCTGCAGGCCGAGGCGAACGCGATCGTCGATGCTCAACGCCTGCGGGCCTTCCAGGTCTTTGAGAAAGGCAATTTCCTGGAGAAGCTGAGGGCCTACCCTGCGCTGGTCACGCCGCTGGTCATCGGTGCTATGCGGCGGGCCCAGTTGATGGCCGTAGCGATGGACTCACGGGCCTTTGGCGCGACCAAGGAGCGCACGTACATTCAGGACATACGGATGCGTCGGACAGACTGGGCGTTCATCGTCTGTTCTGTAGCATACGTCGCGCTGGCAGCCGCTTTGAACTATCTCGCTCTGTAGACCACTTACCTATCTATGAACCAACCAGAGCCAACCATCATTTTAGACGACGTATCCTACCGCTACCCGCGCTCCAAGCGCTACGCGCTCAGGCACCTTAACCTGGCCGTGTCGAGAGGCGAGTTCGTGGCCGTGCTGGGCGAAAACGGAGCGGGCAAGTCAACCTTCTGCCAGACGCTCAACGGAGTGATACCCCAGACACGGGGCGGGCGGATGAGAGGGCGTGTCATCGTCAGCGGGTGGGACACACAGCAAGCGACAGTGGCCGAACTGGCACAGCGGGTTGGCATCGTACTGGAAGATCCAGAGACACAGATCTTCACGACCAGTGTGCTGAACGAGGTGGCGTTCGGGCCAGAGAACCTGGGAGTCCCCCCACAGGAGATCCTGCACCGGGCGCGCTGGGCATTGGAGGCGGTAGGGCTGAACGGCTACGAGGACTATGCGCCCACCGCGCTCTCCGGCGGGCAGAAGCAGCGGCTGGCGATCGCAGCCGCGCTGACGATGCACCCGGCCGTGCTGGTGTTGGACGAGGCCACCTCACAGCTCGACCCGATGGGCACGGTGGAGGTGTTCTCCGTCGTGCGCGAGTTGAACAAGCAGTACGGTCTGACGATCGTGATGGCGACCAACAAGGGCGAGCAGGTGGCACAGTTCTGCGACCGGGTGCTGGTGCTGCACGAAGGCGAACTGATCGCCCGGGGAACGCCGCGGGAGATCTTCGCGGACACTGAGCTGCTTGAACGGGTTATGATCCGTGCGCCGCAGGTCTCACAACTGGCCACGTATCTGGAGGAGAGAGGCGTGCATCTGACTGACTTTCCCATCACGCCAGACGAGGCCAGACGAGGGATCATCCACTCGATCAGAGGGAGCCATTGAACAACAACGAGATCGCAATCGCAGTCGAGAATCTGGAGTACGTCTACGAGCCGCAGGGGCTGCGGGCAAACAAGGGGATCAGTCTGACCGTCCGCCGAGGCGAATTCGTCGGCATCGTCGGACACAACGGGGCCGGCAAGACGACACTGTTGAAGAACCTGGTGGGGCTGCTGCTGCCGACCGGCGGCCGGGTCGCCGTGGATGGGCTGGACACGCGCCAGACCACAGTGGCTGAACTGGCCACGCGGATCGGGTTCGTCATGCAGAACCCCGACCAGCAACTGTTCGCAGCGACGGTGGAAGAAGAGATCGCGTTTGGCCCCCGCAACCTGGGGCTGGCGGAGGAGGAGATCACCGAACGGGTCCAGGCAGCGATCGCGCTGACAGGACTGGACGCGTTGCGGCAGGAATTTCCGCCGGCGTTGGCCAAAGGTGACCGAGCCAAGGTGATCATCGCGTCCGTGCTGGCGATGCAGCCCGACATCTTCGTATTCGACGAGCCAACGACGGGGCAGGACTACAAGGGGTGTCACCAGATCATGCAGATCGCGCGTCAGTTGCACAGGGAAGGACGCACCGTGTTGGTCGTCACGCACGACATGGCGCTCATCGCCGAGTACACCGAGCGCACCATCGTGCTCTGTCAGGGTGAGATCCTGTTGGACGACACAACCGCGGCGGTCTTTGCTCAGCCGGAGAACCTGCAGAGAGCACAGGTCACGCCCCCACAGATCACACAACTGGCACAGGCCTTACCCCGTGAACTGGGGCTGCCCGCCTGCGCCCTGACAGTCGAGCAACTGGGCCAGCCCATCGTGGAGCGAGTTCGTACCAATCAAGCGTTAGATCTAACGATGCCGCTGAGGTAACATCAGGATCGACGATCCGTAATCCAGAGTTCGAAATCCGACAGACCCATCTCAATTCTCGAAAGGAGAAACCATGGAACAGGCAAAACAAAGGAGTACGCTTCTCTCAACCCACCCGGCAGTGATCGCTGTCTGGGCCGCGCTGATCGCCGTGGTGACGCTCGTACCGGCCTTCCCCATCATCGGGTCAGGGGCCACGTTTAGCGTCAGCGCGGCGCTGGTCCCGTTGGCGGGGATCCTATTTGGACCCATCCCCGGGGCCATCTGCGCCGCCATCGGCGCGTTTATCGGCCAGCTCATCGCCCCACACACGGTGTTCTTCGGCCCACTCTCTTTCCTCATCCCTACGCTGAACGCACTGTGCGCGGGCTTTGCAATGCAGAAGAAGTGGTACGTGCCGCTGGCAGTGACCGTGTTTTTCTCGGCAGCCTGGTTCATCTTCCCACTGGGTCGCGAGGCCTGGTTCGAGCCCTTCATCTGGCTGCTGGGAGTGCTCGCCTGCCTGATCGGCTGGTTCGTCGCTTCCGACTGGCTTGGCTCCGACGATCGGGCCAAGATATTCGGGGGCATCTTCCTGGCCGCCCTGGCCGGCACCATGGTCGACCACAGCTTCGGATCCTCGTGGGCGCTCGTCATGTTCCAGCTCCCGCGTGAGGTGTGGCTCGCCGTGCTGGCACTGGCCCCCGTCGAGCGGATCCTTTTCAGCCTCGGCGCCGCCATCGTCGGCACGCCGCTGCTGATTGGGTTGCCCAAGATCGGCGTCATCGTCGGGCAGATGATGTATGAGACGGAGGAGGAGTACGAGGAGTAGCGCGTGTACCCTCACCCCGGCCCTCTCCCCGGGGGGGAGAGGGGGGGGGATATTCTGGAGGTGTGCTATGAAAGGCATCGCTCACTTCGTCACCGGTGTGGCTATCGCTACCTTCTTCCCGGAGGTGGTGCACCAGGCACAGGCAGGGTCGCTCCTGCCGATGGTGGGAGGCATCGCGGGCATCCTGCCGGACACGCTCGACTTCAAGTTCGTCCGATACTTCGAGACGTATGACGAGGAGATCGACCCGGGGCCGGAGCCGAACGCCCGGGAGATTGCCGAGCGGGTGGCCGGGGCGATGCGGCGGGCCTACGAGAGTGGAAGGCCGCAGAACGTGATGCTGCACACGGTGCGGCTGGGGGCCGACCTGTGGCGCCAGTACAGCGTACGGTTTGACCCGGAGCAGAGCGAGGTACACGTGCGCGTCGGTCCGATCGTCAACACCGGACAGGTTCCGACTCCCCTTTCCCTCCCCCCAATAGGGGGGAGGGAAGCACGCGTGAAAGTCGGCGTGCCGATGGTGCCCACCTACGACGAGGAGACGAAGATCGACATCTTCAGCGGTCCGTCGTTCAAGTTCGAGCGACAGGGAGACCTGCTTCACGTCCACTTCCTGGACTGGCACCGGCGCTGGTCCCACAGCCTGACGCTGGCGACGGCGCTGGGGCTGGTGGGAGGCCTGGTCTTCGGGATATGGGGAGGTCTCACCATCGGGCTGGGCCTCGCCGGTCACGTGCTGGAGGATCAGCTGGGCTATATGGGGAGCAATCTGTTTTATCCCTTGACCCGCAGGCGGAGCCCAGGGGCACAATTGTTCCGCTCCGGCGACGCGGTGCCCAACTTCCTGACCGTCTGGACGGGGTTGACGCTGATCCTGTTCAACCTGGATCGCTTCTCGGCGCAGCCGCGGCTGAATCCGTGGTGGTTCCTGGGGCTGGCGGTGGCGCTGCCGGTGGTCGTGCTGGGCGGATTGTACCGGTGGCGGCGGCGACG
>Ga0207752_1000828_pt1 | contig 14547 bp, 16 predicted proteins | sample Pon2CUnioCityCA_6_FD_187272 | JGI IMG/M metagenome (GOLD analysis project Ga0207752, IMG submission 187272) | Marine sediment microbial community from Union City, CA, USA - Pond 2C Sediment 2 (SPAdes) | ecosystem: Environmental > Aquatic > Marine > Intertidal zone > Salt pond sediment ...
TCCGGGGCGGCTTGCCCTCGTTCTGGACAACATCCACCGTCACCAGGTCATCTTCCAGCAGGGCGTGCAAGGTGGGATATACACTGCCAAAACTAGGGCTGCCAATCAGCCAGGCGAAGCTCTCAAGAAAGCGCTTGACGTCGTAGCCCGACATCGGCTGCTGAGTCAGCAAACCCAGAATGAAGTAGCGAAAACTCACAGGGCAGCCTCCACAGGGTTACTTGATATATATCAATCCGATACATTCTACCATAGCTCACTATGAGTGTCAACTCAGGTAATTCCGCAGCTTACGCCTGTGGCGCGGGTGGCGCAGCTTCCGGAGAGCCTTGCGCTCGATCTGGCGGACGCGCTCCCGAGACACACCTAGTTTCACCCCCACCTCTCTCAGGGTATGGGTTCGACCATCCTTCAGACCACAACGCAGGCGCAGGACGCGGGCTTCGCGAGGAGTGAGGGAGACCAGCATCTCCTCCAAGTTCTCGCGCAGCAGATGCCGCTCAGCGCTCTGGGTTGGCGGGGGGACATTCTTGTCCTCGATGAAACTGCCCAACTCGCTGTCACCCTCCTCGCCCACCGGCTTTTCCAGGGACAGCGGTCGCCGCGAGACGCGCATCATCCAACGAACCTTGCCAGGCTCTACCTCGAGCTCCTCGGCGATCTCCTCCGGAGTGGGCTGTCGCCCCAGGTCCTGCTCCAGCCGCTGGGCCACCCCATAGAGCTTCCTGACACGGTCGCTCATGTGAACAGGGATACGAATGGTACGCGCCTGCTGGCTCAGAGTTCGGGTGACAGACTGACGAATCCACCAGGTGGCATACGTACCGAGCTTGTTGCCCCGCCGATAGTCGAACTTGTCCACCGCCTTGATCAAGCCCACGTTGCCCGCCTGGATAAGATCGAGGAAAGGCAGTCCGTGCCCCCTATACTTCTTGGCGACGCTCACCACGAGGCGAGTGTTGGCCTTGATGAGATGCTGGCGGGCTTCTTCCCCCTGCTCGACCAGGCACTGCAGCCTGGCTCTCTCCTGGGAGTCATGGCCATTTCGGGCCAACTGGCGCTGGGCCTCTCGCCCTCGCTCCACTCGCTTGGCCAGTTCTACCTCCTCCTCAGATGTCAGGAGAGGCACGTGACTCATCTCTCTGAAGTACAAGCTGACAGAATCATCGACGGCGATGCCACTCAGGTCGGGCGCACTGCTGTGATCGCCGTCCTCAGCAGGCTCATCCTCCATTTCCTCGTCGTCATCGCAGACCTTGATACCTTGATCGTAGAGATAGAGAAAGAGGTCCTCTAGCCGGGTCAAGTCTCGCTCCGCTTCGGGGAAGGCCTCCAGTATGTCGTCCAGGGTCAGATATCCCTGTTCATCTGCCTCATCCAGGAGGCATTGGGCCCTATGCGATTGCTCCAGCCGTTCGAAATCTTTCATCTGAATCGGTCTCTAGCTCCTGATGACTGCCCGTTACTTGCCCTGTCTCTGCTTGTGCTTGGGGTTCTCGCAGATCACGTATATCACGCCCTTGCGCTTGACAATCTTGCACTTTGGACAACGACGCTTGACCGATGCTTTTACCTTCACAGTGATTCCTCCTCACCATATAGCTTTCCGTACAGTTCACGATAAATCCGATAGCTTAAGCTCACTCGCTCCAGGTATTCCCTCGTCTCGCCAAACCCGATCCAACGCAACAGGTCATCCCGGTCTGAGACAAGCGGATTGGCCTGCCAGGTGTCCACACTGGCTGCGCCCCCGTTGAAGGCGGCGATAGCCAGATCCGGGTCGCCGTCAAAGTAGTCAAGCAGAAAACGCAGGAACCAGGCTCCCATGCGAATGGAGGCCCCGGGCGTGAAGGCGTCGCCCGGCGGGATGTCCTCCCCCAATTGTTCTGCGATCCAATCTTGAGTCGACGGCATGACCTGCATCAAGCCCCGCGCACCTACGTAGGAGAGCGCCTCCGGGTCGAAGCGACTCTCCTCGCGCATCACAGCCCAAATCAGCAGCGGGTCCACGTCGTACTCTGCCGCCGTAGCCTCCACGGTCGCCGAATATGGCCGCGGATAGCTCAACTGCCAGAAGGCTCGAGGGGCTCGCGGGTGGTCCTCTACATATGCCTCGGCGATCTCCTGAGCCCCGATCCCGTCCCCCCTCGAAGCCAACGCCTCCGCCATTGCCATATCCACCTCCGGCGCGCGCCGGAACTGGGCAGCGAACGTGAGTTCCAGGTGCGCCAGATCCTCACGCCCGATCAACTCCAATGCCCTGGCCTTATCCAGAATGTCACCACCTGCCGGGGCCAAAGGCGGCGCTGTATGCAGCCTGATTTCATCTTCGGTGGCTCGCAGCGCCAGCCAGTTCAGGCCGAACCCGTTCAACAGTCTTTCGGCCTCGGCCCAGGCTTCTTCATCACCCACCCTCCGGGCCAGGACGTGCAACCGGTATGCTGCATCGTCGGCGAGATAGGTGTCCGTTCCTCCCAGGCGAGCGTAGATGGGTAACGTCTCCGTCAGCCGCCCCTGCTCCTCCAGCAGCGTGGTCGCGGACCACCAGGCCACCGGGTACGGAGAATCCAGATAAAGTGCCAGGGCCTCGGTCGGCTCCTCGTCCTCCATCAGCTCGGCCTGGGCCAGCCGGCTATCCGGCGTATCGATCTCCTGGTAGAGGGACAGTGCCTCATCGGTACGGCCCAGGCGTGCCCGTACCCGAGCCAACCCCATCCGGGCCGACGCATCATCGGGGCTCTCCTCCAACCAGGCCTGGTAGACCGCCTCCGCCTCCTCATAGCGCCCCAGTCCGGCCAGCGCCTGCGCGCGTAAGGGCAACGCCTGCGCATCATTGATGCCACGCAGCGTCTCCAGCGCGTCGCTGTAGTACGTGGCAGTGTTCAGGTCCTTGGCCACAGCGAGTGGATCTGACCCAGTGCGGCGCATCCCGGCGAAAGCATCCGGTCGGTCGCCCAGGACGCGGAGATACTCGGCGTAGGCTCTATCGTCGTCTCCCTGCTCCTCCAGGTAGCGCGCCAGTTCCAACCGCAGAGCGACTGTGTCGTGCAGGGCCAAAGCTGCCCGATATTCATCCTCTGCCTCTGGTGCCTCCACGCCCGCGTAGTAACGGGCCAGGATAATATGCACCTGATAGGCGGCCGAGCTTTGGGGGCGGAAAGCGACGACAGTCTGCAGCGTGCGCGTCGCATCCAGATCTGGCATCGCCGCTTCGGCAGCCCACAGCCGGGCATACTCCTCTATCTGCGGCAGTCTCTTGGCCAACCGGGCGTACAGCGCAGTTGCCCGTTCTGGACGCGCACGTCGGGCCTCGCGGTAGAGGGCCTGAGGCGAGCGCAGCTCATCCCGGAAAACCCACAAGAGCACCGCACTCGTGAGCAACACGGCGAAGATTGCAATCACCGACACACGCCTTGAATTCGACCGCCGATGCATCATCTACTCTTACTCCACGATCACGTCAAAGGCATGCAGATGCCGATCGGTAGAACCGACGAAGAGCCGCCCATCGGCGATGGCTGGGCCGGCCGCTATCGCGCCCGCGGTGCGGTAACTCCACACCAACTCTCCCGTCTCGTGATCCAGGCCGTAAAGGTAGCCATCGTCGGAGCCCACGAAGAGCAAGTCGCCGTATGCTGCCGGCGAGGATCGGACAATATCTCCTGCCTGGTACTGCCAGACAAGTCGTCCATCCAGAGCCTGCAGGGCGTAAACCCGGCCGTCATTTGCGCCCACGTACACCGTTCCCTCGGCGACGATTGGGGATGCCTCGATCCCATACTCTGCCTCGAAGGTCCACAGCAAACGGCCGGTGCTCACGTCGAGTGCATAGAGCTTCCGGTCGGTAGAACCCACATAGGCGGTTCCAGCAGCAACAGCTGGGGTGGACACAATGTCACCATCCGTCCGGTGCCGCCACTCGAGGTCCCCACTTTCACTGTCGAGGGCATAGACATAGTTGTCGGTCGAACCGAACACGGCGAGGTGATCGACCAGAGACGCGCCTCCCTCGATCCGGCCGTCCGTCTCGTACCGCCACACCACATCACCCCCCTCGGCGGCCAAGGCATAGAGAAAACCATCGTGGGAACCGACATAAACGGTGCTACCGCTGATCACAGGGGAGGCAGTCACCCATCCATCGGTCTGGTACTGCCAGCGCACCTCGCCCTGCGCTGCGTCCAGCGCATAGACGGCGCCATCCCAGGAACCGAAGATGACCGTCGCGTCTTCAAACACAACCGGCGGCGAGGTGACGTTATCGGCCGTCTCGTAGCGCCAGATGGAATCCCCTGTGTTGGCATCTATGACGTGCAGGATGTTATCGTCAGCTCCCACGTAGACGACCCCATCACTCACTGCCGGTGTCCCTCTCACATAGTCGCCGGCCCGGTAGGACCACGCAAAGGAGCCGCTTCGCTTCCCTTCATATTGAAAGGGAATCTCGATCTCCTTTGAGGGAATGGAAGCGGTGCAGCTGGCCAACAGAACTACCATCGTGCCAATCCAGATCCTGTTTCCCACTCATCCCCCCTAGATGCAATATCCCACCAAATAACCCGTGCCCAACCTGTGGTACCTACCCAACTACATCCTCCAGCCTAAGCGCGATCCGGCGCTGCCATTCATCAATCCCTAACACACGCACAGTCACCTCAGAACCCCGCCCCAGGTCCGAAGATGCTGCCTGCCCACCGGTGTCGCTTCGCTTCCCTTTGTACTGGCCGGGTATTTCGGAATTATGGACCAGGCCCTCGACCCCCTGACCTACGTCTACAAAGACGCCAAACTCGGCCACACCCGTCACGGTTCCTCCGACGACATCTCCCTCATTCAGTTTTGCTATCACCCGGTGCCAGGGATCCGGCAGCAACCGCTTGCGACTCAACCCAATGCGTTCCCGCTCTCGATCCACATTCAGGACATACACCTCCACTTCATCGCCCACGCTGAGCACCTCACGGGGGTGATTCACGTGCTTCCAATCCATCTCCGAGATGTGGATCAGGCCGTCCATCCCCCCCAGGTCCACAAAGGCACCGAAGTCGACCAGGTTGCGCACGATACCTGTTCGCACCTCTCCTTTTGTCAATTCCTGTAGCAGCTGCTCGCGCCTACGACCCGCCGCCATCCGTTCCGACAACACCAGGCGCCGCCGTCGCTGATTCACCTCGATCACCACCAGTGGAAGTGTCTGCCCCACCAACTCGGACTTGACCTCCCGCAGACGTTTCCCCCGCAACCCCCTGGGTACCGAGGTCAAATGCGAGTTTGGAACGAATCCCCGCAGGCGGCCAAATGGGACGATCACGCCGCCACGGTTAACGCGGCTCACTTCAGCCTCAAGTATCTCCTCACTCTCCAGGAGCTCCTGGGCATGCAACCAATCCTGCTGCTGCAATCCCTTGTTCAGTGAGACCAGAATTCCATCGCGACGCCCCCACGTCTTCAACACGACGACAGGAACACGATCGCCGACCTTCAAACCAGCACGGTATGCATCGTCCAGCAGCTCCAGGTCCTTGGGAGGGACGATGCCATCCCGCTTGGTCCCCAGGTCGACCACCACATCGTTCTCACCGATGGCGAGAATGACAGCCTCAAGGACTTCCCCACGTCGCAGGCGCGTATAGTCGTAGTCCTGCTCGATCAGCGCTGCCATACCTGGCTTCTGCGAATCTGCACGCCTTGCGCCACCTCTCACCATCGACTTACCTCATCTGCTCTAGCTGGTACCGCACCCTCATTGCTTTGCCCTGGATGGACTCCTCCAACCGCCAACAAGACAGACCTGGCTGGCCGCCACCCGCACAGCGAGCGCTGGCACAAACCAGGTCCAGAGCAAGAGCTAGCTCTGATTCTAGAAAATGAAGACTTATGAGCACTTCCCCCCGTGCGGTTCCAAAGACGACACAGCGGCACCATCACTTTGACCTACCTGGTACTTGGGAGGCGACCGACCAGAGCCACGCACACGACGAAGGTCCTCAAGATCCTCTTGCGCCACCAGCCGGTCCATCCCTTACTTTACTTGAAGTCTATCCTCGTCTATCGCTGCGATACCGTAACCGCCTGCAATTCGCAGCGCGGACGTTAATTCTTTTCGATATATATCAATTAGATATATTTTACCATGCAAAGAGCCATATGTCAATCCTGCGCACCTCCCAAACACATGGCACGCCAAGTGGTTTCGAGAAGGCTCACAGTGCATGCCATCGCCCGGACACCCTCCTCCCCGTCCCATCCCCCAGAGGTCGCCTGGCCCACCGGCGCGCTCATCTACGTCGGGCTAATCACTCGTGCCTCGTTCCGTCGGGCATAATCGCCCCTTTGATCGTCTTGGCCTGGGCAAGCTGTGCGCTGGTCACATCGGCCTGGTACAGATTGGCCCCGCGCAGATTGACTTCGTCGAGGTTAGCTTCGCGCAGGTCGCCCTTGATCAGGTCACACCCCATTAGATTCGCCCCGGTCAGGTTGGCACTGCTCAGGTTAGCTTCCCCCAGATAGGCCCAGCTCAGGTCGACGCCGCGCAGATCGGCTCCCTCCAGATCCGCTCTGCGAAGTCTAACCCTAGAGAAGTTTCGCTCCCCCGCTTCGTACTGTCTGACGACCTTTCGTCCCTTCACTTTATCGCTCCTCCAGATAATATGACTAGTCAGCCATAAGGCCGCGTAGTTTGCGCCTATACTTTGGCCTCCGCAAGACGCGGAATGCCTTCAGTTCAATCTGGCGTACACGCTCACGCGTTACACCAAGATGTCGTCCTATCTCCGTCAGTGTGTGCTTCTCTCTACCGTTCAGCCCATAGTGCATCTCCAGCACTAGGCGGCGCCGCTCAGTGAGTGAATCCAAAGCGGCCTGCACCTCCTCACTAAGGAGTTGCCTATAGACGGCGTCGTCTGGCCTCGGTACACTTGTGTCCTCAATAAAGTCGCCCAGCCTACTTCCGTCCTCCGATGGATCACTCGACGTTGGCTTATCCAACGACAACGTCTCTCGCGAGAGACGCATAATCTCCTCCGCCTCACCGACAGCTTGGCGCAACTTGTTCCTATAATACGGTGAGAGTGGTTCTCCCGCAGCGCGCGCGCGCTGAATAGCCGCGTTATCCTCCGGCGAGAGCAGATCTGACTCCATGACCAGTTCCTCACTGGTAGGCTTGTGCCCTTTGTCCTGTGTTATCCGGCGCTGCAGGCTCCGCAGTCGATTGATACGACCCCGCATATGCACAGGGATGCGGATCGTACGACTATAATCCGAGATCGCCCGGCTAACCGCCTGACGGATCCACCAGGTGGCATACGTGGAAAATCGAAACCCCCTGGTGTGATCAAATTTCTCAGCCGCTCGCATCAGCCCTGTGTTCCCTTCTTGAATTAAATCCGAGAACGTGAGGCCCCGTCCTATGTATTCCTTGGCAATGCTGACCACGAGGCGCAGGTTGGCCTCGGTCAGGAGTTGTGTCGCCTGCAGCGCGCGCTCCTCCAGGTTGGTCCACACCGCCGATAACTCCTCTCCAACTAGTTCCCGGCCCTGCCTGATCGTGTCACGCGACGGGAATGTCTGCTCCGCGTTCCACTCTTGGGAGATCAGATCCTGTAGGGGCTCAGGCAGAAGGTACAGCAGGAGCGCGACGTCGAAGAGGTTGCTGGTCAGCGAAGCCCATGCCTCATCCTGTTGTGACTCTACCACGTCCAACTGTTCCAGAAAGTCATACAGATATGGAGTAGCGTCAGGCATCGGATCACCACGAATTGCCCTGGCCTCGTCCACCAACGCCTCCAAATCCGGGCAGGGCGCTTCTGAACACTGGCAGCTCTGGCATACGATCGACCATGCGTGACGAAGGGAGTCTAGCACTGCGTCAAGGATTTCATCCGCAGCCGGGGACCGATCCGCTTGCTCACGTAGCCGGGCACGGATGCTGTTGATCCGAGGGGCCGCCGCTCGCTGCGTGGAAAGCCAGATTTCCTCGTACGGAGTCAGAAGCGCCACCTTCGCAATTTCGCGCAAGTAGATTCCCACTGTGTCGTGTGGAGAGACGTTTCTCGTAGCGCTCATCCGAAATACTGTGCCTCCTCATTACATGGCAATCCAGCACTTCAATTCGACGACTTTGTCACCCCACTCCCCCAGCAAGCCCCTGCCTCACTCAGCTGCTCGGGGCAACACGACGAAGCGCCGCGCCAAGCATATGTCACGCTCACCCTGCATATTGCGAGGAGACTGCGTCTCTGCTCTCTGGTCAATGGAGTCGAGGACACCCTGGTGACGTATGGCAGCACTAGCGATGTCACACACCGCCCTCCAATATAAATGGTAGCGAAACGGCACCTTTATGTAGGAAGGGAAGGGAAGCGGCACCTTCCGAGGATGCAGTGAGAAGCTGGGAGTGCGGAGAATAATCTAGGCCAGAGAGAGGACGCTAATCCGATTTCATGATAACGACGTCCACAGCGCTGGGCCCTTTTGGTGTATGTTCAACCCCAAACTCCACGCCGTCTCCGTCACGCACCCAATGGGCATCGGCTTTAGAGCGAAATTCGTTCATATGCACGAACACGTCCCGGAGACCATCGCTGCGCAGGATGAAGCCATAGCGCTTTTCGTGGCTGAACCACTTGATGTTTCCTTTGAATCGTTCGGACATCGCTTGATCTCCTCCACTTGAACCTGGCAGGAACCGTCTGCTACATACCACTCAGAAACGTACCGCGAGCTCATTGTACGCACCCAGCTGTCGAGTGACGCGACTGATCCTTCGCCCCGCAAGCTTCGGCCAGGCTCAGCCGAAGTTCACTCGCGCTGCAGACTCGCCAAAGCTTATGGTCCCCGCGGGGACGCTGGAACCTCTGGATAGGTTATCGAGCCCTGCGCAATCCTAGACAGCGAAGGGACTTTCTTCTTCCTGTTCCTCCTTCAACTCAGGCAGTATCTCGCCTTTGTAGATCCACACCTTCACCCCCAGGCGACCATAGGTGGTATGAGCCTCCTCTTGAGCGTAATCAATGTCGGCCCGCAAGGTCTGCAACGGCACCCGTCCCTCATGCTGCCATGCCTGGCGCGCCATTTCGGATCCATATAGCCGCCCTTTGCACTTAACCTTGATCCCGTGCGCGCCAGCACGCATAGCTGACCGCACCGCCCGCTGCATAGCCCGGCGGTGAGAAATGCGCCGCTCCAACTGGGAAGCGATATTCTCTGCCACTAACCTGGCGTCTAGCTCAGGCTGGTCTACCTCCTGCACGTCCACGGAGACGCGTTTACCACTCAGGTCCTCCAACTCCCTGCGCATCCTCTTGACCACTGATCCCTTGCGCCCGATGACGATGCCAGGTCTCGCTGTCCAGATCGTCACCGCGACCTGATTCGGGAAACGCTCAATCTCAATGCGAGAGATACCTGCGTGCCCCACGTCGCCCCTGATGAACTGGCGGATCTCCCGATCCTCGTGAAGCAGGTCGGCATACTCATCGCCCTCCGCATACCAACGCGACTTCCAATCTCGAATCACTCCCAGTCTGAAACCATACGGATGGACCTTGCGTCCCAATTTCCCCCTCCTATTTTATCTCTAATTCGCTATTCTCTCCCCCAGCCGCGCCGTAATCTGAACCTCGACATCGGCCAGGTCAATACCCTTTGCGGCTGCAATCTCCCCCGCAAGGAGCGCTATTCCTTCATCGTACAGTCGTTTCCCCACCGTGGTCAGGCTGCCCTCTCGCTGCTGCCGCCACGCCATATCCCTCACTACCTCAGCGACCTGAAATACGCTACCTGCATGCAGTTTTTCCTTAACCAGTTTGTAGCGCTTCTTGTGATTGGCAGGCAGTTTCTCGGGGTCAGCATCCAGCACACGCCACACCTCGCCCAACCTAGACCGCGGGATCGTACGCCGCAGGCCCAATGTATCCGCAACATCAATCGGTACCATCAGTTTCATGCCCTGCTGGCCCACTAACTGAATCCTGTAGTAGAGATCGTTGCTTCCGCGCCACTTTCGCTCTTCGACCCCCACCACAACGCCGGCCCCACGAATAGGGTGAATGACCGGATCACCGGCCTTGAACATCCTGACTTCCTCCATCTGCTATCACACCTCTCATTTTTGCGTCTGGCTTCGGCCCTGAGTAGATGCCAACGAGACGTCGGTGGGTATCAATACTGAGCCCAGCGTCGAAGTCTCAGCCGGGCCTTTGGCGCTTCGCTTACCAACACATGGCACGAGAAGCGAGCTCGCATGCACACAAATGTCTGGTATATGTCATAGCGTCGGATGAAACTACGGTGCTTCTACAGACCGAACCGGTCGACGCGTCGCCCACCAGCTCAGCCACCACCTGATCGCCCTCGACGAGATGGCGTACTCAGCACCGTTCCATGAGGAAATGGGATGCAGTCCCCTCTATCTGGTAGCCATCCTGCGCTTGTAGCGATACACAATCCGCCCACGCGTCAGATCGTAGGGAGAGACCTCAACCTTGACTCGATCGCCCAGCAGGATGCGAATGTAGTACCTGCGCATCTTGCCGCAGAGGTAGGCCAAGATCTCGTGACCGTTGTCCAACTCCACCTTGAATTGGGTCCCCTTGAGCGCCTCCGTCACGGTCCCCATCATCTCTATCTTCTGCTTACTCGACTTGGTTTCTTTGTCTGCCACGATCCCTCCTTAAGACACTTCTAGGCCACATCATCTGTGGCCAGCTCCGGTTGGAATTTCACTAATTGCACAGCCACTTTCCTGCTCCATGCCCCTACGCTTACCCAGGGGGCGATCCTGTCCTCGCCTCGTTCACACGGACGGTCACGTGCTCGTAAGGAATAAGCGGGTCGGGGTCACCGGGAGCCCCCGGATAGTCAGTGGCGAGCACAAGAAACTCGTCGAACGGCAGCTCCTGGCCTTGCTTCAGCCGCTCTACGATAGCGCGTGCCCCCAGCCCAGCGACCATCTCCCGGCGGTTCTCGACTGAAGCCTGAGATCCCATCTGCAACACCCGAAAGAGCGGCGACAGAAAAACCGGTACTCGCCAGTTCTTTCCATCCTCCTCGCAGGCAACGTCAAACAAAGCTACATCATCGGTCCCGTCTTTCGACATCCGGGTCTCAAGCAGCCGGATCTGATAAGAACGCATCATCATCCCTCACTCAACTCCACATTCAAAGCTTCCGGTCCTTTCGGGGAATAACGCACGTGAAACCGAGCCGTTTGCCCCTTCTGTGCATCGCCTCTAGAGTCTCTGAGAATTTGTCGCTGGTGAAAGAAGATCTCTTTCCCTTCACCGGTAGTAATGAATCCATAATGCTTGCGTGAACTGAACCACTTCACCTTGCCACTTCGTTTGGGCATCGGCCCGGCCTTGAGAAAACATGTCGGGCACAACACAGGCACCACTACCTTGGTACCCCACCGTGCCAGGAAATCACGGTAGGTGGTGGTCAACACAAAACCACGTCCGCACCGCTGACAGACAATGGCGCGAAGCTGATCTGGCATCGACAGCTCCTCCCTCCTGAGTAACCTACGCTCTATGCCCACCGACGTGGTGACTCTTCCTCGGAACTTGACGAGGCGCCTTCCTGCCCAATGCCACGCAGGCTCAACGCGATGCGCCGCCGCCAGTGGTCAATCTTCAGCACGCGTACCGTGACTGGAGAACCAGTCTCCAGGCCCGCACAAGAGGCATCCCCACCAGGCATCTCGGAGACATGCACCAACCCTTCAACACCATCGCCAACGTCTACAAAGACGCCAAACCGTGCCACGTTCGTTACCGTACCCTCGATCTTCTGACCAACGTGCAACCGTTTGGCCACGAGAGGCCAAGGGTCAGGCAACAACCGCTTGCGACTCAGGCCTATGCGCTCCCGTTCCCGGTCCACGCTCAGAACATACACTTCCACTTCATCGCCCACGTTCAGCACCTCGCTGGGGTGCTCCACGTGTCTCCAATCCAACTCCGAGATGTGGATCAAGCCATCCATGCCACCCAGATCGACGAAGGCACCAAATTCGACCAAGTTGCGAACGACGCCGGTCCTTACCTCGCCCTCCGTCAAAGTCTCCAGCAGTTGCTGGTGCTGGCGGCGACCGGCAACCCGCTCTGACAACACCAGCCGCCGACGGTGCTGATCGACCTCAAGCACTGCTAGAGACAGGACTCGACCCACCAGGTCAGACTTTGCTCTCCGCAAGCGGTCCCCACGCAAACCTCGGGGCACCGACGTCAAGTGTGAGTTCGGTACGAAGCCGCGGATGCGACCAAATGGGACGATAACACCGCCCCGGTTCACCTCCGTCACCCTGGCCTGACAAACATCCCCACTCTCCAGGAATTCCTGTGCCCGCAGCCAATCCTGTTGGGCCAAACCCTGATTCAGCGAGACAACGATCTCACCGCGTGGACCGGAAGCATTGAGGATAGAGACCGGGACACGGTCACCGGGCTGCAGGCTGGCACGGTACGCATCATCCAGCAACTCCAGATCCCTCCGCGGAACGAAGCCATCCCGCTTGGTTCCCAGATCAACGATCACTTCGTTCTCGCTGACAGAGAGGACGACTGCCTGCCGGACTTGCCCGCGTCTTGGGCGCGTATAGTCGTAATCACCCTCGATCAGCGTTGAAAACTGCTCCTGCTGTAAACCAGATTGCAGCCCATCCATCGCGCTTACCTATATCGTCTTCTCTCCTTCGCTAGGCGCTTCTTCTCTCGACGTATGGCCTTGAGACGAGCACGACGTCGCTGCTCGCTCTTAGAAACGAAATAGCGTTTCTTCTTCACTGTACTCAGGACACGTGACTTGGCTACCTTCTTGCGAAAGCGCCTCAACAGACTCTCCTGAGACTCTCCAGGCTTAAGCTCTACTGAAGTCACTCGTGATTCACCCCCTTTCTGCAGGCTGAAAATGCAAAAAATGAACCTGGCTGGCCGCTACCCCTGTCACTGGTCTCAGCACCAACCAGGTCCACACTGAAATACCGGACCCTGATTTGGAAGATCGGTCAGTGAAAGTAAGATCGACTCCCCGACGAGTACCTCAAACTGTCAGAATAGCGAAGCCGCCCATGCAACCTTTGGACACAGCGAGCTCTGAGAAGGCCCAACCAACGCGCAGCCCGGCAACGCCAACTGCTGACCAACAAGCCCGACACGAAGTGACAGATGGTCAAAACACTGAATATAGCGTAATTCGCTATATGTTCATATCACTATATAACATTCCGCTATATTATATCACAAACCATTGATGCTGACAACCGAGCTGAGCACTCACCGAGTTAAATTCCGGGGACATTCCGGAGCTTGACAAATGTGAGTTCTATGATATACTATACTTGAGTATAGTATTATGGAGATGGAAACATGCCAATCTACGAGTATTGCTGTGACGAATGCGGTGAGAGATTCGAGTTGTTTGTACGTTCAGCCACGCAGAAGACCGCACCCGCCTGCCCTCGCTGTGGCAGCGAAAAGGTGCATAAGGCGATCTCGCTGTTTGGCGTTGGTAGTGCGGCAGGAAGCAGCAAGGGGAGCGCCGCCTCTTGCAGCCCTGGCCCCACTTGAGCGACCAACCGCTAGGAGGCCGTGAGCCTCCGTAGGAGGGACAGGTGAAACTAGCCGATTCATCCGCAAAGGCCGACCTGCTGAGACGCGTGAGGCGTCTCGAAGGACAGGCGCGTGGAATAGCACGCATGATCGAGGAGGACCGCGACTGCAGTGAAATCCTGCAGCAACTATCCGCCGTTCGCTCCGCGGCCCATCGGGCCACGGTCGCGCTGGTGCGGGCCTACGCCACTGAATGTGTGGCATCGGAGAGTTCACCGGATGAGATCGCCGACGCGCTGGCGACGGCACTCTCGAGGCTGGCATAGAAGATGTCAGATTGTAGACCGTATTACAAGTTTGGACCAAGTGAAGGAGTTGGAAATGCCTCTTCTTAGTAGCGAAATTGCTGAACAGGTAAAGCAGGAACTGGCCGACCTGGGCGGTTCAGTCCGGCTGGTGATGTTTACCCAGGAATTCGAGTGCGAGTATTGTGCCGAGACCCGGCAACTGGTCGAGGAAATCGCTGCACTCTCCGATCAACTGACCGCCGAGATCTATAACTTCGTCACTGATGCGGAGAAAGCCGAGGAATTGGGCGTGGACAAGATCCCAGCCGTCGCCATCATCGGCGCGGAGGACTACGGTGTGCGCTTCTACGGCATCCCCTCCGGCTATGAGTTCACCTCCCTCCTACACGCCATCCGCACGGTGGCGGCAGGGAAGCCGGAGCTGAGCGAAGAGACGCTTGCCGTGCTGGCGGAGGTGACCGATCCGGTGCACATCCAGGTCTTCGTCACTCCCACCTGCCCGTATTGCTCTCGGTCCGTGATGCTGGCCCACCAATTGGCCATCGCCAGCCCAGTGGTTCGGGCGGATATGGTAGAGGCGAACGAATTCCCCCATTTGGCGATCAAATACCAGGTCATGGGTGTGCCGCGCACGGTAATCAACGAGACGGTGCACATTGAGGGGGCTGCGCCCGAGCCGATGGTGATGG
>Ga0207752_1000829_pt1 | contig 14536 bp, 12 predicted proteins | sample Pon2CUnioCityCA_6_FD_187272 | JGI IMG/M metagenome (GOLD analysis project Ga0207752, IMG submission 187272) | Marine sediment microbial community from Union City, CA, USA - Pond 2C Sediment 2 (SPAdes) | ecosystem: Environmental > Aquatic > Marine > Intertidal zone > Salt pond sediment ...
CGGTTTTATGAGGTGAAACATGCTTGACTTTTTGAAAAGCCTTTTCAGGCAAAAACCCAGGGAAAACGATGGAAACTGATCGGCAGGTCAGAGATTCAAAAGGACGGCTCTGTGCTTGCCTCGGTCTCGCCTGAGAAACTCCCCTTATCCGATCCTCTTGCCGGTGTCAATGAAGCCGTTAATGCGCTGACATTTTTTACCGACGAACTTGGGCCGGTGACCATTATCGGCCCCGGGGCTGGGAAAAGAGAGACAGGCTTTGCTCTTCTTATTGATATGATAAACATGAAATATCAGATTTCCCGTTGACTTGACACAAAAACCTGTTGCTGTGGATCCCATCCTCAAACAAGCCGGCCTTTAAAAGGGATTTTATTAGTTTTTAGTTCCCGTTCTCGAAAACGCAAGAAATCTTGAATGTCCAGGCGTAATCACACGGCTCTGTGGCCGGGTTTATATCCGGAGGCTGAATGAGCACACCGTTTTCTGTTTTTTTCCATTCCACCGCGCCTCTGTAACCAAGAAGGCTGACCCCTGTTTTTTCTCGTCCTGAAATGCCTGTGACCCTAAATTCCTGTTGAGGCCACTGCGTCCATATCACATAGAGGTCCTCTCCTTTTTTTGTAAAAAAGCAGGACTTTTCTTGATCCCGATTCAAACCCGTTCCATCCCATCTTCTTGTACCAAAGATAGCCTCTCCGTTTACCTCCAGCCATTGGCCGATATCAACAAGCCGCTGCTGCATTATGACGGGAATCCGTCCGTCAGCTTTGGGCCCGACATTGAGCAGGAGATTGCCTCCGCGGCTTACGATATCGACCAGCTCATGCACCAGTTCTTCGGAAGTCTTGTAATCATGGATATCTTCATCCCGGTTGAATCCATAGGAACCGCCGATGCCCCGGCTTTCCTCCCAGGGATGTAAGGCGCCCACTCCTTTGGCATCACCGTATTCGCTCGAAAAGTAATCTCCGTGTTTTCCCGGCATGTCTTTTCCAAACCGGTCATTGACCACAACTTCCTCTCTATTCGGCGCACTGTTGTACAGCCAGGCCAAAAAATCCAGAGTTTTCCATTCCTTACAGGTCTTATCCCATTCACCGGCATCGCTGAAAATAAGAGCCGGTTCATAGGTCGTTACCAGTTCTTTAAGCTGAGGTATCATATGGTCATCAATGTACTTGTCTTTGGGGATTCCGTATTTATCCACAAGCTTTTTCGGTAGAAAATAACCTGTTTCGGTCCTGTGGGTCCAGTTGGTCTCCCATTCGATGATGGAGTAATACAATCCCATACGCAGACCTCTGGCCCGCACAGCTTTGGTCAAATCCCCGACAAGGTCCCTTTTCGGTCCTATATCCATGCTGTTCCATCCCTTTTTATACGGGCTCTTTGTCGGCCAGAGGCAGAATCCGTCATGGTGTTTGGACGTCAGAACCACGTATTTTGCGCCAGAGCTCGCAAAAAGCTCGGCCCACTGGTAAGGATCAAAAAGCTCGGCCTTGAAAAGAGGGGCAAAATCCCTGTACTCGAAATCTATGCCGAAATTTTTGATATGGAAATCGCGGCCCCCGCTCTTTTCATTAAACATCACACGGGCATAGTACCATTCCGCATAAGAGGCATACAGGCCCTCTGTCACCTTTCTCCAGGCCGGCACTGAATACACGCCCCAGTGTATGAATATCCCGAATTTGGCATCAAGAAACCACTCGGGAATGGGGCGCTGGTCAAGTGATTTCCAGGAAGGCTGATACTGTTGAGAGGACTGGGCCAGAACAACAGAAGCTGTGAATAATAATAATAAAAAGATGCTTTTTCTCATTCGATTCTTTCAACAAAAGATCATAAGATAAATGATTTACAGTTTTTTATATCAAATCAGAAGCACCTGAGCAACCTGTTTACATGCCTGAAGATACATTTTCTGTTGACTGGATTCGTTTTTTATGTATATGATGGGCGAGCCCATGATTCTTAAGCTTTATCCCATAAATTTATAAAAAGGAGAAAGAGTATGCGTTCTAAAAGGGTCTTTGTGTTTTTTGGTGTGCTTATCACTGCCTTTATGCTTGTAAGCGCCTTTGTCATCCAGGCACCGAATAATGAGCGAGAAAACCTTCAGAATTATGAATACCGGGAAGGGTGCACGTCCATCCTGGTCGGAAATAAGGCTTCGGCTGATGGTTCGACCATGACCACGCACACCTGCGACTGCGGCATGTGCGATTGGACCTTCCGTTTTGTCCCGGCTGCTGACCATGAAGAAGAAGATGTTCGCAAGATCTATCATATAAGTCAGTACAGAACCTGGCCTCCTGAGCAGGGATTGAAATGGGAAAAATACAAGGACGACTACACAGGGCTGGATATTCCTCAGGTCCCGCACACCTATGCATACATCCACGGAATGTTCGGGTACATGAATGAAAACCAGGTAGCTCTGGGAGAATCCACTATCGGCTGCCAGCGAAAGATGAGAAACCAGACACCTTCAGCTAAACTTGATCTCACCATGCTCACACTCCTGGCCATGGAAAGAGCTAAAACTGCAAGAGAAGCCATCCAGATGATGGGTGACCTTGGGACGACTTATGGATACGGATTCAATGACGGCGGAGAGATGCTGGCCATATCCGACCCGGACGAGGTATGGATCTTCGAAATCATGCCAGTCGGACCTCTCTGGGCTCCGGAAAGCGAAAAGCCCGGCGCCGTCTGGTGCGCCCAGCGTGTCCCTGACGACCATGTCAGCGTGACCCCTAATGAATCGCGTATCGGCGAGATCGACCTGGAGAATAAAGACTATTTCATGGCCTCTTCCAATGCCGTCTCCTATGCCATTGAAAACGGCTATTATGACCCGGAAAGCGGAGCGCCTTTTTCCTGGAAGAAAGCCTATTCACCTTCTGAAGGAAGCGCCCTCAGCTCCCAGGGGAGAAGAGGCAGGCTTTGGCGTTTCTATAACATTGTCGCCCCTTCTTTGAATTTAGGACCTGAGACAGAAAGCATGGACCTTCCTTTTTCCGTAAAACCGGATAAAAAAATCTCTGTCCAGGATGTCATGGCCATAACCAGGGATAAATACAAAGGAGTTCTGTTTGATCCCACAGAGGGAATCAAAGGAGGGCCTTTTGCCAATCCAAACTACTTCAAGGGATTTGAGGTAGACAAACAAAGATACAGCGGCCCGCGCTGCATCTGTGTGAACAATGTGGAATACACCACCATTACCCAGTGCAGAGGATGGCTGCCCGATCCCATAGGCGGCCTTTTATGGCTGTCTTTCGGAGCACAGGATACGGCCTGTTACATGCCGCTTTACTGCGGCCTTACCGAACTCCCCGAATCGTTCCAGGTGGGAGACCATTTTGTTTTCAGCAGAGACTCCGCCCGGTGGGCCTCGGATTATGTGGATTTCCACACCCAGGTGGTCTATTCCTATGCCATAGAGGATGTTAAGAAAGCACAGGAAAAATGGGAAGGAATCGCTTTTCAGAACATCCCCATCACAGATGAAGCTGCGTTAAAGCTCTTTAAAAAGGATCCGGGAGAGGCCAGGCAGTTTCTTACGGATTTTTCGGTCAATCACGCCAATTCCGTTGTCAATGCCTGGTGGAAGCTGGGAGATGACCTTCTCGTCAAATACAACCATTTCCGCATCTATAATCCGGAAACAAGAAAGATAGACCGCATACAGACCCCTGAATGGTGGAACAAGGCGCTCATCGAACAAGAAGATCTCAAACCGATCGAAATGCCTCCGCCGCCGCCGCCAAAGAAGAAGAAAAGAGAAAAACTGACGAAGAATTCCGGGTAAAAACTATTTCTTCCGCGTCAGTTTGTGAATATAATCAGGAGCGGCACTGTCAAAAGAGCTTGGCCGTTTTCCACTCGGATCAAAGTGAATCTCTGCCTCATCGTCAGAGATAAACCTCAGGATTCCGAAAGTGGTGACCCATTCCGAACCAGCGTTACTGAATTTGCCCACGCATAAGTCAATGGCACAGGGTTCCTTAGAAGGATCGAGCCTGTACTCCCCATTGTGTATGACAGTCAAGCCGTCCGGATGGGTTTCCTCTAAGGTGTATGTCATATCAGCTCTGAATTCGGCTTTGCCGTCTCCTTTGCCGTATTTGTCAGCAACTATCCACTTTCCAAGAAGCTTTTCCGCCGGATCTTCCTGGCCGCATTCCATCCAGATGGTGAAGGACAGAACAAGTCCAAAAAACAAGAAAATAAAAGCCGTATGATTCCATTTTGACTGTTTCATTTATCGTCCTTTCGTTGTTTTTATTCTTATAAACACATTTTAAGTAATAGAGGGAAAAACATAAAGCAAAATACAATCATTTCAAAAAAGAGATTGTTTTCTTCACAAGCACAGGGATTTCCGGTTGACTGGAATTGATGTATACGGTTATGATTGACGAGAAATCCATTCTTTGTCTCTAAGCGTGATGGAGTTTCGTTAAAAGGCGGAATAAGATGTATGAAAAAGGAGGAAACATGAACAAAATTATTAAGGTCATCCTTATCTTCCTCATAATTGATTTTGTTATTGTGGTCGGTTATTTCGGGTCTAAATTGATTACAAAAGGAAGCTCGTCCGGTGCTGATTCCTACGAATGGGTCGAAATGACGGAAGCATACACACCCAAGGACCATATAGAGGATTTTATCATGGAGGATGCCATCAGGCAGGACCTGTTTCCTGTGTACATAAAAAATTATGGAAGAGACTTTAAGATGCTGAAAAAATTTGTGGGGAAAAAGCTCTACCAGCCCTCCCGGACAGAAATGGATTTTGTTTTTCCCGATGCAAAGGACTGGCATCTTATAGAGCTTAAATACAAAGATAAAAAAAGAGACCGGGATATCAAACGGACGATCCTCTATGTTCAAGAAAAAAACGAATGGAGGGTGGGAGATACCGGAGGTCCCATTGAATAAAACAAAACTAAATCTCGAGTTGGTCACATTCCTTGTTCTTACTTTTGTTTTTTCCTCCTTTATCTGGTTCAAGTGGATTTCTGCCAAAGAGATCTCCCAACTACAGGGCCTTATTTATGTTCTTGCCCTTATGTGGTGCCCGGGCATAGCAGCTTTGATCACCAGACTTGTCTATCATCGAAATCTAAAAGGGCTCGGATGGAAATGGGGGAAAACAAAGTACCAGGTACTGAGTTTTTTATTGCCCGTTCTTTATGCCCTCCCTGTCTATCTGGTAGTGATCGCTCTCAGGCTTGGAGCTTTGAACTCTGAATTTTCACGGAATTGGATCCCGTTTTTAGCCTTTAATATCTTTTTTGGATTACTAGCAGCGCTCGGAGAAGAAATAGGATGGCGGGGTTTTTTGACCCAGCATCTTTTCAACAGGATCGGATTCACAGGGGCCTCTCTTGTCACCGGCCTTATATGGGCTGTGTGGCATTATCCGCTTATTATTTTTTCCGATTACAACCAAGGCGCACCCATTGTCTTCTCTCTGGTTTGCTTCACAATAATGGTTGTGGGTATCAGCTTTCCCATGGCCTGGCTGAGGATCAAAACAGGCAGTGTATGGACAGCCATGTTCGTTCATGCAATGCATAATTTCTTTATCCAGGATGTTTTTGATCCGCTGACGCTGAATACAGGGATCACACACTACCTCATAGGAGAATTTGGAGCCGGGCTGGCCCTAGCCGCATCGATCTGTGCTTTGATTTTCTGGAAAAAGAAAAAAAATATTTAATCATGGGAATGAAAAGCAACAAGCTCTCTAATCCCTATGAGGCTTATTCAAAAAGGATCGAGGATTCCCGATCAAAGCTTTATACCATAAAAAAAATTGAGATATTTTTGTCTCTTGCCAAATTAATACTGGTCATAGGGGAGATATCCCTTGTTGCCGTCTTTGTAAACAATGTACCTCTTTTTTCCATTCCTGTTTTTGTTGTGCTTTTTACATCCGCAGCTGTCACCCACGAATTCTTTATAAAAAAAAGAAAATACCAGACCGCCCTCAAAAAAATAAATGAAGATGAATTAAAGGCCTTAGATGAAAGATTTCTGAATACTGACTGCGGCAGTGACCTTCTTGACCCGCAGCACGATTATATATCTGACCTGGATGTTTTCGGTGAAAAAAGCATTTTTCATTATGTAAACAGAACCACAACCAGTGCAGGGAAAAAAACCTTATCAAACTGGCTTAAAGAAGCGCCTAAGGTTCATCCTGCTGAAGGAATCGGGGAGAGGCAGGAAGCTGTCAAAGAGCTTTCAGGAAAACTTGATTTAAGGCAAAATATTCAGGTAAAAGGGAGTTTTATCGAGGATTCTTTAAAAAAACAGCGTTCTTTTCAAGACCTTCTCAAAGAACCTTTTTCCTTTCTCCATAAACGGGCGCTCATCATATTTATCCATGTGTTCCCTTTGTTCACCCTGGGATTTATGGTTTTTTTTCTGTTTAAAACAGCAGCACTGAATGTACCCATTGCTCTTCTGATCCAGCAGATATTCAAATGGCTTCTCATTTTACTGCTCATTCTCCTTTTTCAAAACTCTGTCACCCGGCTTTTCCGGAAAAAGATAACCAGGATTTACAGACTTGTGTCAAAATATTTCCGGATATTAAACGCTTATGCACAAATCATTGCGACCTTAGAGAAACAGGATTTTACTAGCTCCAGGATGAATAAAATAAAACAAGAATTAATCCATGATAACAAGCCCGCTTCTAAATATATTGGCAAATTATCCACAATATTAGGCTGTTTTGAACTAAGAACAAACGGATTGCTTTATGCCCTTTTGAACAATATTTTATTCTGGGACCTGCACTGCGCGTACAGATTCGAAAGATTGAAAAAATATGTAGGCAAGCAAATCCCGCAGTGGTTTGAGGCCGTAGGCCAGTTCGAGGCCTTATCCAGTTTTGCAAACACTCTGTATAACAATCAAGAATGGGCCTTTCCGCAAATCGTTGAATCTGAGTTAAAGTTAGAGGCCGTATCTGCAGGCCATCCTCTGATACCGGAGAAAGAAAGAATCCTTAACTGCATCCGGTTTGAAAAAAAGAACAGGCTTGCCGTTATTACAGGCCCGAATATGGCAGGAAAGACCACCTTTCTCAAGACCGTTGGGGTGAATATCATTTTGGCACTGGCCGGAAGTCCGGTGTGCGCCAGCAGCTTTGTGACCTATCCGTTCAGGCTGTGCACCAGCATGAAACTGAGTGATTCCCTGGACAAGAAACTATCCCTTTTCTATGCGGAACTGCTCAGACTGAAAATGATATATGACGCGATACGGGAAGGAGAGGAGAAAGGAAAGCCGGTTTTTTATCTGATAGATGAAATGCTGAAAGGCACAAATGCCATGGACAGGCAAAAAGGATCCCTTGCCTTGATGCACCGGTTGCTAGATGAACGTTCCAAAGGGATGCTGGCCACCCATGACTTGAAACTGACAACGCTAGAGAAGGAGCACCCCGTGAAAGTCGCAAACTATTACTTTGACGGTACAATTGAAGGGGACAAACTGGTTTTCGATTACAAATTAAAGAGCGGGGCCTGCCGGAGTTCGAACGCACTGGATCTGATGCGAAAGGTCGGGATTAAACTGTAGGTTTGAGAATAAAACCATAATAGGGTAAAAAGGGGAAAAGGAAAAAACAATGAGATACTTCAATGACAAAAATAATATCGGAAACGGCAGCGGACTCGGCCGTGGGGGAGGCCGCGGCCGCAAAGGAGGCGGCGCTTTCGGCCCTGGCGGGTATTGTGTTTGTGCCAAATGCGGTGCAAAAATACCGCATCAGCGAGGTGTCAAATGCACGGATGTGAAATGCCCTGAATGCGGACACACCATGGTCAGAGAAGAATTGCTGAAGAAAAAATCAAAGAAATAAATCCCCTCTATTTCTTTTTATTTTTTAATTTTTAAAACTCTTTCATCCCGGCTGACTTCAAGAACGGGACTTAAGGGGATTTCCAGATACTGTGCATAGGAATCAGGCATTCTTCTGTGTCCAGGGGAAATGCTTATGGAAATTAAATGGAAATAGGGGATTGGCCCAGCTATCTTCATTGTAATCAATGAGATGACTATATTTTTCCACAGGCGCTCAAGCTTAAAACAGTGATTTTTGGCTCTAAAATTTCCATTTAATACCTTCCCAATGAAATCCTTATAAATAATCACTCCAACATAGACAGCAAGAGACCACAGTGGTATAACTAAGCTATCTTAGATAAAGATGATAATTAATCAATAATGGTCAAAAAAATCATCCAGATCAGGTCAGAGTATACAAGTGCCCGGTTGATTCTTTCGAACCTGGAACACAGGCTGAAGGGAACCCGGTTTAAGCGCCTGCCCGGCTATCTTCCACCGGAAGTGGATTTCCTGACGGAGGACAAAAAGCAGCAGACCATAAGAGTCAGAGACTATGATGTACGTGAACTGAATCCACCAGAGACTCCCCGGGCCATAGAGCATCTCAGCCTTATTCTTTCTGCCCGCCACGGAAACCTTGCTGCCGCACTCCGTTTAAGAACAGAAAAACAAAAAGCTTTTGACAAAATTTCATCCCGGTTCACAGGAGAACATCTTATCGAAAACGAACATGTCGTCCCGTACACAACATCCGGAAACTATTCTGAAGTCGATATCAGCAATAAAGGCGCCATCCTCCTCGATCTTTCCAATAGGGGTATTGCCACAGCGGACTTCAGCCTGCTCACATCTTCCGCATACTCCCTGCCTCCAGAAAAGCGGGAGCCTCTGGTCAGGGCCATTGTCAGGAACCTCGAGATCCTGAGCGGACGAAAGCTTGAAGACCCTGAAAACCCGCTTCTCGTTGCCATGCGATCCGCTTTGCCTGAATATCTGCCGGGCTTTATGCCCACCTACCTAAACGCCGGATTTATACTGGATATGCTTTCCGGACTTCAAAAAAGATACGGTAAGGCTGGTGCAGCCCGAATCCGATTCAACAACCGCAAGACCATTCTCGAAAACCTTGATCCCGAAGCTTTCCGGCCCTTTGATATTCCGGGAAAACCACTTCTGTCCATCCGTAAAAACACCGAACTGTCTGAGCAGATGGAATCCGAGATCGCTGCCCGCAGACCCGAGCTTCTCACAAGCGCCTGGATTCAGCTTCTGTTTTTTCTTGAAAAGGCCTATGACTACTACCATGATCATCTGGATGTCCTCCGCAGCTTTATGACCCGGGAACTGCACCGCCCTGCGATCATTTTTCAGCGAATGGTCTGCAGCGTCATAGACCATGCCTCTTATGCCGGCGTCATGTACAGCCGCCATCCCAGACTAGGCACAGGTCTTTTCCTTCAATTCGGGCGGACGGTATACGGGGAAGACCTGATGACAGGACGCCTCCAGCCTGAAGAACGTCATTTTCAGACCCGCGAACAAAGCCGCCGGAAATTCCCGGCCGTTTATCACTGCTGGGACAGAATCTCCCAGCTCGAGGATATTTTCCGGTCTCCCGTAATGGTCGAATTCACCGGAGTCAAGGGGACCTTCACCATTCTTCAGGTAAATCCGGCAGAGATGTCCGGCGCGGGTATGATAACAGCGGTTATGGACATGCACCGGAGCGGCCGGATACCGGAGGAGAGGGTCCGTGAGCTTATAAAGCCCTATCATGTCCGGCAGATCGAATCGGATGCCATTGATCCGAAGTCTTTTCATTCACTCACACCTTTCTGCCGCGGCCTGGCAGTGCTCCCGCGTTCTGCGGTGGTGGGCCGTATCTATTTTTCCTCAGAAAATGCCCTGAAAGCCCGGGAAGAGTCTGGAAATACCAATGTTATTCTGGTTAAGGAAAGGTTCACACCCATGGATGCCATTGAGATGCAGGGTTTTGACGGCATCTGCAGCCTGAGTCCTGTGGCCATCCATGTAGTTTCCTCAGCCCAAAGCTTGGGCATTCCAGCCCTGCTCAACCTGGAGGGGTACGGTGCGCGCTTGGACCACGAAAATCACCTTCTTGTCAACAGCGAAGGATATGAGATACCGGAAGGATCGTGGGTTACGATTTCCAGTGCGTTCGGGGCCCTTTATGTGGGGAAAGTCCGGTTCGCTCCCGCACGTCTCCTCCGTTTCATGGCCGGAGAAGAAATGAAATTTTCCACTGATGAGCGAATCCGTTTCGAAGAACTGGCAAAAACCTACGGTGATTACCGGAATATCCTGGAAAATGTTGATGCAGAGGATTTCGAAAGCCTTCAGGACCTTGGACATGCCGTCCGTTTCGGCAGGCTGGGAAAGGACGAACAAAAGGCGGCGGAATTCATTAACCGCTGCTTTGATGTAAGAAGCGAACTCATTGTGCGCCGCCTTCTCGATTCAACCCTGGGCACTCATTTCCTCAACCAGGCAGCCTTTGCCTTCCTCTCAGGAGACCGGAAAGCGCGGCTTCTCAAGGAAGCCCTTTGTATCTGCGTTAAAAATGGTGTCTCCGGATACAACGCCGGTGCTTTTGTGATCGGCTGCCTTATCCCCAATAATACAGATGTTTTTTTCTGGAAAAAATTCACACCCGGCGAGACAGCCCGGCTTCTTAATGAATGGGTGCTCCACCAGAAATACCTTAACATCCTCAACAATGTGGGTGAGAAGAAAATCCGGCGCGCCAAATCTTACATCCTGTCAAGCGGTCTCGGAGCCTTATGGGTCCACAAGGGTCTGCTCTCTGGCTTCATGACTCTCAAGCTTTCCGGAGTCCAGTGGGATAAAGTCAGCAGGGCTATCCGTCCCTCTTTTGACTCCCAGACACAGGAGGTCATAGATCTTCTGAAACAGCCTTATTCCTCATTCTATGACTTTGATAATTCCTGGAGCCTTGCGCAGTTGAAGAAATTATGCGACGACGCCTATCTCCCCCTTCCCAGCCCGGATGATATTTAGGGGGGTTGACTGGATTTATTCCATACTAGTATCATGAATAATGATGCCTTAAAGGAGGGCTTTCCCATGAGCACAAAAACAAAAACTCCAGGGTATTACAAGGATGCGCCACCGCACTTATATGCGAAACTCCTTAAATTCCGCAAGGAACATCATATAAAACAATTTAAATTTAATGGAAAAATGATAGAATATATTGCTGCAGGCAAAGGGAAAAAAACACTCCTTATGTTTCATGGAGCTTTAGGCTCTGCAGAAACTCCTTATAATGAAATACTTAGATTAAAGGATCGATACAGAGTCATTACCCCGACAATCCGAGATATCGGTTCTTTAGATGAGATATCCACTGCGGTGAATGAAATTTTACGCCGGGAAAAGGCGGAACACATCTTGGTCAGGGGGGGTTCTTTTGGGGCCTTTATTGCTCAGTCGTTTTTCAAACGCAATTATAAAATAATCGATAAATTGGTTTTGGTTAACGCTATCCCCCCAAAAGGTCGATACTCCAAAAAAGACAGGCGTCAGGTACGATTATTCACACTTCTATTGAAAGTAGTTCCTGAGAAACTTGCTAAAAAAATCATGCTGAAAGAACTAAGCAAGCTCGGAAAGCAAAATCATCCATTATCCAAGGAGCAGCAAGATGAGATCGATTTTCTTATGATGCAGGTTCAAGAGAGAATAGCGAAGGTCAGGAAACGGCATATACTGGAATCTCTGATGCTCGTAGTGGATTTCGATTTGAACGAAAACATCAAACCAGATGATTTTCTTGACTGGAAAGGTAAGATCCTGCTTATCACTGATACAGACGATCCAAGTTATAAGCATTTCGATAAACTGAAAGCCCAATTTCCTGAACCTGAGGTAAAAATATTCGAAAAAGCCGGGCACCTTCTCCAAATAGTTTATAAATCTGAATTTGAGAAAAAACACGACGAATTTCTATCCTGTTAAGGCTTGATTTATATCTGTAAGCGCTTTAATGATTTCCGGTTGACTTGGCTGATAACTTGCGTGTATCATTTAAAGCACAGTCTTTAAAAGGAGAAAATAGTGTCCAAACAATCATTTAAAACTTTGTTTTTTTGTATCTTTATCATTGGCTTTTTCTTTTCCGGTGTGTGGTTAGGCCAGGCTGCTGATACAACTGAGTTAGAGGGGATCTGGATAGATGCTCACCAAGGGTGGTCTTTTGGATTCAACGGCAATAATATCAAAATAACAGCACCTAGTCCTCAAATGTGTATAGAGGGCACGTTTACTTTAGATCCATCAGCCGATCCGAAAGAGATCGATATCAAAATAAAAAAGTCCGGGTCACCCCAATTCCAGGGCCGTACTTCTTTCGGCATTTATAAAATCGAAGACATTGTGCTCACCATAGCTTTATCTGAACCTGGTAGCAACGATCGGCCACAAGAATTCAGCACAGCGGGTGGCGCTATGGTCATTAGGGTCACTAAAACAGAATAAAAAGAAAAATTTGTCTTTTCATTATAAAAAACTATTCCTCATTGTGATTTTAAGGGCAAAAATCATTGTTCTAAGCATAAAAAACTGTGGATATATAGGGTTATCTTATTGATTACAATGAAGATATCCGGGTCCGTCCCCCAAAATATGGGTCCCCCAAAATATGGGAGGCTGAAAGGGAAGAAGACCTTCTTTATGAACCAGCTGATGCAGCCAGGCTTCCCAATGGAGATATCCTTATTCTGGAGAAGGGAGGCTGTACTGTAAAGCGGTATACTGAAGATTATGAATACATCTCGTCTTTCGGACAAAAAGGCCGGGGCCCAGGAGACTTTTCGTCTCCTTTTTGCTTGAGATTGAGTGAGGAAAAGTTATATGTTGCAGATTATAATCTTTCCATATTTTCTATTGATGGGGAATATGAAAGCGGTTTCGAGCCTGAAAGAATAGGCGGCAGCTGGATCCATGACCAATACAGGACCTCTAGTATGACTGTCCTCTCCGGCTCTCATGTGGTCCTCCCGAGCCACCCTTCGATATGGGTTGACTCAGGGGATTCTAAACTCCTGTCAATATATGATAAAAAAGGCACCCTTATCCGTTCTTTCGGCAGGACCATAAAATATGAGAATTTACTTTTAACATTAAATGCTAATATCGTCTATTTTGATACAGACAGCACAGGTCATATTTATGTTGTCTTCCGCCATCAAAACAGAATTGATAAATACTCCACTGATGGAGAATTGATTTTTTCCGCTGACCGCCCTCTTGCTTATGAAGTAAAAAACACGCTAAAAGTAGAAACCTTTAAAAGCGGTACCGTGGAAAGAGAGTTCAAAGTGCCGTCCATTACATTTGTTACAAAAGGGATAGGGATTGACCATAAAAACAGAGTCTGGGTTCTCACTTATCTCAAACAGCCCAACACATATTTAACCTTTGATGAGGGAGAAAACCTCACTGAATGCTATGAATTCAATGTGTTTGATTCAAACGGAATTCTTTTGTTTAATGTTTCTTTTCCCAATGTCACGGCCGATAAATTTTCCATCTATGGTAACCGGATCTATCTTATAGACTCTCAAAATGAATCTTGTGTCTATGAATACAGAATTGTGGAAGCTGATTTACTACAGCCAAACCGTGTGATCTTTTAATCCTCTCAAAGCTTTCTGCTATTCTATTGAAAAGACTGGAAAAGACTCTTCTACGATAAAAACTCAAAGTCATAATATGCAATGTCTTGAATTTCCTTCATAATAATGATATTTTCCCATTTAAATACCTCTCTTAATGAAAGGATTGGCTATGTTTACATTAAAAAATTGTCGTTTTATCAGTTTTATATTGGCCGCTTTTCTCATTTTTATGATGACAGCCTGCCAGCAGGGCGAAACGACCGCCAAAGAGCCTGTACCCATTGATCCGCAGCTTGTTAAAGACCAGGATGATATGACATGGGACGATTACCACCCCATCCCCGGCCAAAACTGGGCTGACCCTTCGCTTACACCGGAGCGCGGATTCAGTATAGCCCTTGTGGCCGTTGACTTTCCGGACCAGCCCTTTGTGATCACTCTTCCCAAAGGTTCAGACCCTTTTGGAAATCCCCAGATTGATCCTATCGCCAGAGAAGATGTGCCTCAATTCTACGCTGATTTCTTTTTAAAACCCAGTGATGTCAATCACTGTCAGACCATTAACGGTTACTGGATGGAGCAGTCCAGGGGTAAATTCGGCATCACAAAAGTCGATGCGTTCGGACCCTACCGTATGCCTGAGCCCATCTGGTATTACGGATTAAACGAGTACGGCCAGCAAGACCAGACTCCGGACGGAAGCACTGCGAAAGGACGCATGGAACGAAACTGTGACGATATCTGGATCAAAGACATAGGAGAAGACATAAGGAAAAACTACGATGCTGTCCTGCGGATCTACGCCAGCTATGATGAGACCGGTGTGTGGCAGGAATTCGGGGAAATGAAGTTCAATTCCAAGGAAGATATCCCGCCTGAATGGGGAAATCCCGATCCGGATATGCCCCGCTGGATCACCACCCGGTATGTGGAGTGGACCAGCTGGCTGGCCGGCTCCCAGCAGTGGGGTCTTTCCTCCCTGCGTCAGGGAGAAA
>Ga0207752_1000830_pt1 | contig 14532 bp, 11 predicted proteins | sample Pon2CUnioCityCA_6_FD_187272 | JGI IMG/M metagenome (GOLD analysis project Ga0207752, IMG submission 187272) | Marine sediment microbial community from Union City, CA, USA - Pond 2C Sediment 2 (SPAdes) | ecosystem: Environmental > Aquatic > Marine > Intertidal zone > Salt pond sediment ...
GCAGAGACGGGTCAGCCAGATTCTTTTTAAGACAGAAGAAAGAGCCATTGAAATATACAAAAAAGTGCGAGGGGCCTCAGAAGAGAATTTCAGACAGATAGCCAGAGAAGAGTCGGAGGGAGTGGAAGCTTCCCGGGAAGGGGTGATGGGCCTTTTTGAATTAGGGCAACTTCCCTTAGACATGGATAAAGTGATCTTCTCTTTAAAACAGGGGCAGGTGAGTCAGGTCATAGAATCTGAATACGGTTATCACATTTTTCGAGTGGACGAGATTATAAAAAGCGCTCCTCTACCTGATAAACCCGACGAGAAGATTTCTTCAGAGATAGAAATGAAAATCCTTAATCAAAAGATAAGTGAGTTTATGGACAATTACCAAGATAAGTTGAAATCAGATCTTGACTGGAATTTTTATCCTGACAGGCTGAGCTTTTCTTATCAGAGGAATGAATATGAATAGAAACATAAAAATAGCAGCCATTTTAGTGATTCTGATATGTGGGGGATTGAATGTAAGTGGACAAGAAGTCATAGATGCCATTGTCGCTGTTGTTAACGGGGATATTATCACTTTATCTGATTTTCTGCAGCAGGATGAAATCCTGTATCAGTCTTTGGCATCTCAATACAAAGGAGAGGAACTCAGGGAGGCATATGAGAAGAGCAGAAAAAACCTTCTGGATGGGATGATCACAGATTTCCTGCTTGTTCAGGAAGCAAAAAAACAGGAAATTGATGTGAACGCACAGAAGGAAAAAATAGTAGAGGACATGATGGAACAGTATGGCTTTAATTCCATTGAAGATCTTAGAAAGGCGATGGGGCAGCAGGGGGTCGATTTTGACATTTGGATGGATCATCAAGAGAGAGAGCTTCTCAAAGAGGGGGTTCTGTTTTATTCGTTCGGCAAAGACATTGTGGTGGATGATACAGAGGTCATTAATTACTACAGACAGCATCAGGAGGAATTTTTGGAGCCGGCCAGTTTTGAGCTCAAAGCCGTATATATTTCTGACACAGGGAAAGTCCAAGAGGAGCTCAACGGGAAGATGAATGAGATCAAAGGCAAATTAGAGGCGGGAGAGCTGTTTGAGGATCTGGCGGAAAAATACTCTGAGGGTCCTTACAAGGAAACTAGAGGAGAGTTAGGAAGTTTCAAAAAGGGGACTTTGGACAAAACCCTTGAGCAAGCTGTGGAAAATATAGAAGTGGGAGAAGTCACTTCTTGGATAAAAACGGCCAATGGATGGTATTTGCTGAAGTTAGTTGATAAAGAGGAGGAACATGTCAAGGATTTTGAGGAAGTCAGATCAGAAATTGAAAACAAAATCTTTCAGAGGGAGCGCCAGGGAAGGACGATTAAATACCTGGAGGAGCTCAGAGAAAAAAGTTATATAGAGATTAAAATTCCGGATCCTTATAAAGAATTCCCAGAACTCTTTAATTTTTCTTTTCTTTAAGACATCCGGCAGCCCAAAGCATCCCTCTTTTCACGATCTCCCTGGCTTCCGCCACATCAAAATCTTTGGAGACATGGCCGAGGGATGTGTAGAAGACCCTGCCTTTTCCATATTTTTTTGTCCATACCACAGGCATGACGACGCCTTTGATCCAGGAAGCGTGCTGGCCGGAAAAGGTAGTGGTGGCAAGGACATTATTTATGGGATCTATATGCATATAGTACTGTTCTGAATGCATTTTAAAATCGGATAAGCCGCTGGTTATGGGGTGTTCTTTGTTTGATATAGTGACTTCATAATCGATGACCCCTCCGGGATGAGCCACCCACTGGCCGCCGACCATGAATTGATACTCTGTGTTCTGCCTGAAAGAATCAGCAAGCCCTCCATGCCATCCTGCTAGGCCCACGCCGCTCTTGACTGCCTCAAGCAATCCTTTTTCCTGCTCAGAAGTGATGGATGCCATGGTAAAAACTTGAACGATGAGGTCCAGTGATTTTAGTTTCTCAAAATCAAGATAAGAATCCAGGGTGTTTGATATCTCAACGTCAAATCCCTGTTCTTCAAGCCAGGGAGCAAAAATATCAACGCATTGTTTTGGTTCGTGTCCTTCCCATCCTCCCCAGACGAACAGAGCTGTTCTCTTTTCTGCATCTTTATTCTCATAAGATGCAAGACTGACGGAGGTCCATAATAAGATGACAAGGACTGTGTATATTCTTTTCATTTCACGCTCCTTATGGAATTGAAATGGTTGACCCTCTCATATTATTTTTTTTTCACAATCAATTCAAGATTATAACCGTAAAATCTCTCAAGGGATGCTTTTTTGCTCTAGGAAATTCAGGTGTGGCTGAATTTCAATCATTGATTTTTTTTGCCTTTACAGTAAAATTGGTCTTGGATAATCATCCGGAGAGAGAAATGCCAGATAGAGATCAAACCCTCAGCCGCAGACGTTTTTTAAAAAAAGGAATCCAGACTGCGGCTGCAGCTGTTATCGTCCCCAGGGTTGTTTTGGGTGGGAGGGGGTACACTTCCCCGAGTGATCAACTGACCAAAGCGGTCATAGGCGTGGGGGGCATGGGAAGAGCCCATTTGAGTTACCCAGGAACAAAGCTGATGGCTGTTTGTGATGTGGATGAGAATCACCTGAAACATGCTTTAGACATGGCGGGGCCGGATGTAAAAGGTTATAAGGATTTTCGTGAAGTGCTGGAAAGAAGCGATATAGATATCGTTCATATAGCAACACCCCCTCATTGGCATGGCCTTATATCCAAGGCCGCTGCTGAAGCAGGAAAAGACATCTGGTGTGAAAAGCCTCTGACCCGCACCATAGACGAAGGAAAAAGAGTCGTCCGGGCCGTTCAGAAAAACGGGCGGATTTTCAGGGTGAACACCTGGTTCAGATTCAGAGATCCCTTTTATTCATTGGGTTCCACTGTGCGTCCCGTTAAAAAGGCGGCGATGAACAGGATGTTGGGTTGGCCTTTAAAAGTGACGGTGAGCGGCGTCACAGGTTTTGATTGGAAATTTTACTGGAAGGGAAGGACAGACTTAGAGCCTCAGCGCATACCAAAGGAGCTTGATTATAACTTCTGGCTAGGGCCGGCTCCTTTGAAGCCTTATCACCCTCACCGGGTCCATACCACTTTCCGGGGTTACTGGGATTATGACGGAGGAGGCCTTGGAGATATGGGAATGCACTACCTTGACCCAGTGCAGTACATTCTGGAGAAAGATGGGACCAGCCCTGAAGAAATAGAGGCTGACTGCTCTCAGCAGCATCCTGATGCCTGCCTTAAATGGCGGAGGATCGAGCTGAAATACGCGGACGGATGTCAGATTATCCTGGATGGAGAAAACAGGGATAAAAAAGCCCCTTTTATTGAAGGACCTGAAGGAAAAATATTCAGGGGCATTCAATCAGATATATTGAATTTCGAACAAAGATTAGCCCGGCTTCCTGACCCGGAGCCGCAGGAAACGGATTTTTCAAATGCTGTAAGGAGGAGAAAGAAATTTGCTTTGAATGAGGCAAACGGGCACCGTTCCTGCACGCTTGTGAATCTCAGCAAGATCGCCGTGCGTTTAGGAAGGCCTCTGAGGTTTGATCCTGATAAGCAGTGCTTTATCGGAGACCCGCAGGCTGACAGGCTTCTCCGTCAGCCTATGAGAGCGCCATGGCATATGTAAGGATTTTCATTCCATCTGGGGATGTATAGATGAGGAAAGGAATAAGAACGTTACCTGTTTTTTTAGCCCTCTTTTTTTTAACGGTCTCTGTATATGGATCGGCAGTCAACAGGGAGTTCAAAGAAGACATAAATGATATTCTGGCTGCATTTCCTGCTGGAAGTTCCGAAGAAATGGAAGAATTGACTTCGGAAATCTTGGCGCTCGGCAAAGACGGGATCATCGAACTGTGTCTGATGCTTGAGAGCAGTGAAAAAACAACCAGAACAGGAGCGGAATATGCGGTTTATGGCTTGGCGGTCTCAACAGCAAGGCTTTTGAGAGAGGAAGACCGGTTTTTGGTTTCCAAGGCCTTTATCAAATCCTTAAAATTTTTAAAAGACAAAAACACAAAGGGATTTATCCTCGGTCAGCTTCAGCTTATAGGAAAGAGAGAGACAGTGAAACCAGCAGCCCGGTATTTGACTGACAAGGACCTGTGTGAGCCTGCGGCCAGAGCCCTGCAATCCATAGGAACAGAAAGGGCGGAAAAGGCTTTACTTAAGTCCCTGGATTCTGTTTCCGGTGATCGTCTCATCACAATGATCAAAGCGCTGGGTGAGCTTCGCAGCAAAAAAGCTGTTAAAAAAATTAGGCCCTATGCTTCAAGCCAGGATAAAGATATCCGCAGAGTGTCTCTCTATGCTCTGGCAAACATAGGAGATCCTTTGTGTATGGATTTGATGGGGAAGGCAAGGCTCAGGTCATCCGTATATGAAAGGAAAAGAGCTCCCCTTGTTTATCTTCTTTATGTAGGCCGCCTCGCAGAGGCTGGTTATAAAGAGATAAGCATGAATATGTGCAGGGATATGATAGCTGGTTATACGGCAGAGGATGAAAGCCAGGTACCGTGTTCTGCTCTGGATCTGCTTGTGGCCATTGCTGGAGAAAAGGCCATGGATGACCTTTTGGAAGCCGCGGGAAGCCAGGTTGTTGAGCTGCGCCAGAAAGCGCTTGAACTATCTATAGATCTGTACAGTGCTGAAATGAAGGAGAATTGGATACGAAAAACAGAGGAATCGTCTCCCGAGGTGCAGGCCGAAATCCTGGCTATGCTGGGAAAAACAGGTGACAAGTCTTTGGCTCCTTTCTTTCGCAGTAAACTTCACAGTGAAAGCCGGACCATCAGAATGGCGGCTGTGATGCCGTTATGCGTAGCAGAAGGGGAAAAGGCAGTGATAGATTTATTCGGACTTCTGAGCTCTGGTGAAGAGGAGGAGATACAGCTTGTTAAAGAGGCGCTTCTTGGTTTTAAGGCTGAGGCTGTGATTCCGGAGATAAAAACAAGGTTTAAAGAAATGCCTGTAAAGGTCCGCATGGCTCTTATAGGGGTGATCTCAGGAAAGCGTGCTTTTGACTGTGTTGATCTGGTTCTATCTCAGCTTACAGGCGGAGATGAGGATTTGAGAAGGACCGCTCTTTTGAACCTGGAGAGTATTGTGGATGAAGACAATATTTCAATGCTCATTGATCTGCTGAGGCAGACAGATGACAAGAAAGAGATTCTTTGGCTCCAAAAGGCGCTTCAGTCTGCCTGTGGTTTCATTGAGGCTCCGGAGCTGCGGGCTGATAAGGTCATAAGCGCGCTGGCTGAAGCAGAGGGTGTCCAGAAGCTTCTCTTTCTCAAGCCTCTCTCAGAAATCGGGGGAGAAAAAGCCCTAAACGCTGTTTTAGAGGCACGGCAGAGTAAAAACCCGGAAGTAAGCCTGGAAGCTTTTTCTACTCTAGTGCAGTGGAAAGGACTCGAAGCAGCCGAAGAACTGCTCGCCGCAAGCAGGGAAACCTTTGATAAAAAGTTCAGGTATCTGGCGTTAAGGTCTTATATCCGGATTGTAACTGAATCTGCACTGGATGATGCAGAAGAGCTGGCCAGGATACGCAGAGTCAAAGATATCCTGCAGGAAGGTGAAGAGAAAAGACTCTTCCTTTCAGGTCTGGGAGAGATAAAGACCCTTAGCTCAATGAAAGAGGCGGCTTTTTTTCTGGAAAATGAGGAGTTGAGGGAAAAGGCGGCAGGAGTGATGGCAAAAATAGCCCTGCCCGAGCCTCTCTACAGCGGGCTTTCAGGAGATGAAGTGGTGTCATTGCTGGAGAAGGCATTGCTGGTCATTGAGGATGAGTATCAAAGAGAGCGGATTTTGGATTATATAGAGGAAATGAGGGATCCAAAAGCAAACAAATGAAGAGTTGATAAAAAAATTCAAATAAATATAATGAATCTAATGCATTCACGATATTTCCCCCCAATTTTATAAAGGAGTAAAAAAATGAAGAAGGTGTTTATTATGGTCATAATCGCTTGTCTCTGTGCGGTCACCTGCACCAAACAGGAAAAGAACCCGTTTTTTAGCGAGTGGACAACTGAATTTGAGGTCCCTCCGTTCGACCAGATCAGCAAGGAGCATTACCTCCCTGCTTTTCAAAAGGGCATTGAACAGGAGAAAAAGGATATTGAGAACATTGTTGCCGACCAGAGCGAACCCACGTTTGAGAACACCATAGAGGCCCTGGAAGAAAGCGGGACTCTTTTGAGGAAAGTGTCCAGTGTCTTCAATGTATTGAACGGTTCCATGACAGATGATGAGATGCAGAAAATCGATGAGCAGGTCACCCCTCTTTTATCCAATCACAGGGATGATATCCTGTTTAATGAGGCGCTTTTCCAGCGCATCAAAACAGTTTATGACAGGAAAGAGGAGCTTGATTTGACTCAGGAACAGTCCACTCTTCTTGAAAAATACTATCTGGATTTTGTTCGGGGCGGCGCTAATCTGAATGAGAAAGAAAAAGCTGAAATAAGAAAAATCAACGAAGAGATGTCAAATCTCACTATGAAGTTCGGCCAGCATGTTCTGAAGGAAAACAACCGTTATGAATTGGCTATAGAGAGCGAAGAAGACCTGGCCGGCCTTCCTCAATCTGTGATTGACGGGGCAGCCAAAGCAGCCAAAGACAGAGGCCATGACGGGAAATGGGTGTTTACTCTTCACAGATCAAGCATCACTCCGTTTTTGACCTATTCGAAAAACCGGGACTTGAGAGAAGAAATTTTCAAAGCCTATATAAACAAAGGCAATCATGGTGATGAACTGGACAACAGAGCAATCGCATCCCGAATCGCCTATCTTCGGGCGAAAAGGGCTGGTATTCTCGGATACACAACGCATGCTCACTATGTTTTGGAAGAAAATATGGCCAAGAAGCCGGAGAATGTGTATGACTTGCTTCTCAAGATATGGGAGCCTGCTTTGGAAAAGGCTAAGCAGGAAAGCAGCGAGCTCCAGGAATTGATTCATGAGGAAGGTGAAGATTTTCAACTCGAGCCCTGGGATTGGTGGTACTATGCGGAGAAATTAAAAAAGAAAAAATTTGATCTATCTGACGAGATGACTAAACCTTATTTTGAACTGAACAACGTGAGGGAAGGAGCCTTTTACGTAGCCAACCAGCTTTACGGGATTCAGTTTGTTGAAAAGACAGATTTACCAACATACCACCCCGATGTAAAAGTATTTGAGGTCAATGAAGCAGACGGTTCCCATATCGGGATCTTTTTTGTCGATTATTATTCCCGAACTTCTAAGAGAGGCGGGGCATGGATGAACAGTTTCCGGAAGCAGTACAAGCTGGAAGGAAAAGAGACCACTCCTGTTGTGACAAACAATTTGAATCTCACCAAGCCCAGCGGCGATAGCCCCACGCTTCTGACATTTGATGAGGCGGCAACGCTCTTCCACGAATTCGGGCATGCGCTCCATGGACTGCTTTCCGACTGCACCTATCCGAGACTTTCCGGGACTTCTGTTCCCAGGGATTTTGTAGAGCTTCCTTCTCAGATCATGGAACACTGGGCAGCAGAGCCGGATGTGCTGAAGATCTACGCCAAACACTATGAGACAGGAGAGCCGATTCCGCAGGAGTTAATTGATAAGATTGAAAAAGCCGGACATTTCAATCAGGGATTTATCACTGTGGAATACGTCGCAGCCTCCCTGCTGGATATGGATTGGCACACATTATCCGAGCCTGTGGAACACGATGCTTTAGAATTTGAAAACAAGTCAATGGAGAAGATCGGAATGATTCCGGAGATCGTGGTGCGTTACAGGACTCCTTATTTCCAGCATATCTTTTCAGGAGGATATGCCTCCGGGTATTACAGCTATATTTGGTCTGAAGTCCTTGACTGCGATGCTTTTCATGCCTTTAAGGAAACAAGCCTTTTTGATAAGGAAACAGCGCTTTCCTTCAGAACCAATGTTCTCGAAAAAGGTGGAACCCATGATCCTATGGTGCTGTATAAGACTTTCAGAGGGAAAGATCCGGATGTCAAGTATTTGCTGGAGAAGAGAGGACTCTACTAGAAGACAGAAAACGTCTTTTTACTTTTAAAGCCAGGATTTTAATTCGCTGATTTTCTTGTCTATCAGTTCCTTGCCGATGGTGTGCTTATCCTTCCATTTATGGAAGGAAAGCATGTTGGGAGGATCTGGCATGAATTTCGGTTCAAGTATAAAGAGGTTTTTATTTCCCTCTCTTTTTGATATCTGTTCCATCATCATATAAGACGTGTTCAAAAGGGAAGAGATGAAGTCCATGTCCTTATCCGGATTCGGCTCGATGTATCCCATAAGGTTTATGCCGACGATTTTTTTTATTCCCATGTCTCTGAGAGGTTTATCCGGAACAGGGTCCAGAATCCCGCCATCAGTGAACAGCCGGTTTTTAATTTTATAAGGAGGAAAGATCCCGGGGATGGATATGGAAGCCATGACCGCATCAATGATTTTTCCCTGATCGAGAAACACAGGTTTTCTCTTAATCGGGTCAGTGGCGCATACAATTAGGGGAACCTTGGTGTCTTTAAAGGTGGCATCACCATAATAATGCTTTGTGAGAAATTTTTTTATTTTAGCTCCCTTAATGAGGGAAATATTGGGTTTATTGGGATCAACAAGTTTTAACCAGTCTGTTTTCCCTAATTTTGCAGCATGTTTCAGGAGCGAGTCAGCCTCTCCGTGAAGAGCATAATAAGCCCCTATCAAGGCTCCGATGCTGGAACCGCTCACAGCTTCTATGTCAATGCCTTCTTTCTTTATTCTGCTGATAATAGGGAACAGAGCATAGCCCCTGACTGCACCGCTGCCCAGAGCCAATCCGATTTTCTTGCTTTTGGATGATTCTGCCATCAGAATACCTTTCTTTATAACAGATTTTTTATATGATATATATGATTATTTTGTTGACTCGAGCTTTTCAAACTATATATATTATAGTTATCATTAAACTCGATTTATAGAACTTTAGATGAAAGAAGGGTGATTATGAAAAACAAGAAAGAAAAAAGTGAATCAAAAGAAACCTTAACCAGGAGAGAATTCATCGGACGCAGTGCGGTCACTGCCGCAGGGTTTATGATCATTCCCCGTCATGTCCTGGGAGGAACCGGATATAAAGCACCCAGTGACACCTTAAACATAGGAAGCATTGGAGTGGGAGGAAAGGGCTCTTCTGATATACGCAGCGTGAGTACGGAAAATATTGTGGCTTTGTGTGATGTGGATGACAGGGAGATGGCCAAATTCCTTGGCTCGAAACAAAACACTCCCGAACAAAAGTCTCTATATGAGAAGGCAAACAAGTATCAAGATTTTCGGGTGCTTCTGGACAAAGAGAAGAATATTGACGCGGTTACGGTTACGACGCCGGATCACACCCATGCGGTGATCGCCATGAGCGCCATAAAACGAGGCAAACACGTCTTTGTTCAAAAGCCCTTGACTCACACCATAAAGGAAGCACGGCTGCTGGCGCAGGCTGCTGAAAAAGCGGGCATTGTCAGCCAGATGGGGAACCAGGGGCACGCCGGAGAAGGAGGCCGTCTGATCAATGAATGGATCTGGGACGGAGCCATAGGCGATGTCAGGGAAGTCCACTGCTGGACAAACCGGCCCATATGGCCTCAGGGTATCGAAGCTCCCAAAGACACGCCTCCTGTGCCTGATGAATTGGCCTGGGATATTTGGCTGGGACCGGCTGCTTACAGACCTTATCATCCGGCCTATCATCCCTTCAGCTGGAGAGGATGGTGGGATTTTGGCACGGGGGCTCTGGGAGATATGGGAGCCCACATACTGGACCATCCCTTTTGGGCTCTTAAGCTGGGACATCCCACATCTGTACAGGCCAGTTCCAGTGCGTTCACCAAGGATTCCTATCCTGTGGCTGAAGTGGTGACTTACGAATTTCCGGCCCGTGGTAAAATGCCTCCTGTTACCCTCAAATGGTATGACGGAGGGATTATGCCGCCCAGACCGGCTGAACTCGAAAACGGCCGCATGATGGGCGACTCCGGAGGCGGAGGTTTGTTTGTGGGTGATAAAGGGGCACTGATGTTCAGCACTTACGGGAACAATCCGCGTATCATTCCGGAATCCAAGATGCAGGAATACAAAAGACCGGAAAAAACCATTCCGCGCTCTCCGGGTATCCATGAAGAATGGGTGAAAGCCATTAAAAAAGGCGAAAAATCCACCACGGATTTTTCGTACTCCGGAACGTTGACTGAAGTCATGCTTCTGGGGAATGTGGCTGTAGCTACAAAGGCAAAAAATACCAAGCTGGAATGGAACGGGAAGAAAATGGAATTCACAAACCTTCCGGAAGCCAATAATTTTCTCCATACGGAATACCGGAAAGGATGGTCCCTGTAAGCCAAAAGGAACTGATCATGAAAAAAACAGTGGGGTTGGCGCTGTTGGTTTCTGTTTTTTTTCTGTTTGTTGTCATTAACTGTCAGGAGAGTGAAAAAGTGAATTCGGAAACAGCTTCTGTAAAGAAGCGGAAGATACACGACGAAGACAGGCCCTTGCCCCCGGTTGTGGATACGGGCCCCTTGAACCTTCCTGTTCCGGCGCCTTCTGATGCGGACGTTCTTTTTGACGGGAAAGACCTTTCCAATTGGGAAGACAGTAAAGGAGACGAGGCACGGTGGAAGGTGGAAAAAGGATACATGGAAGTCGTGAAAAAAACAGACTCCATCCAGACGAAAAAAGGTTTTGGAAGCTGCCAGCTCCATATCGAATGGGCTGCGCCTGCGGAAGTGTCCGGAGAAGGACAGGGCCGTGGGAACAGCGGCGTTTTCTTAATGGGGCTTTATGAAGTGCAGGTGCTGGATAACTATGAAAACACGACCTATGCGGACGGTATGGCCGGAGCTGTGTACGGACAGTTTCCCCCTCTGGTTAATGTGTGCCGTCCTCCGGGGGAATGGCAGTGTTTTGATATTATCTTTGTAGCTCCCCGTTTTGATGAGAGCGGGGAGTTGCAAGAGCCGGCCCGTATGACAGTGTTTCACAACCATATTTGTATCCATCATGATGTGGTGCTCACAGGTCCTACAGCCCACAAAAAAAGGCCTCCCTATAAAGCTCATCCGGAGAAACTTCCTCTGTCGCTTCAGGACCATGGAAACCCCGTTCGCTACAGAAATATCTGGATCCGCGGACTTTTATAACTTTTTTTTAGCGATTTTTCTTACCTTAAAAAGGTCTCTGAGGACCTCTCTGACTTCAGAGGCTGGCCGGAGGCGGGAGTCCAGGTCGCAGGTCCATTCCACTGGGAATTCAATGATGCTGTAGCCTTGCCTGACGGCCCGGATCAGAATCTCCAGGTCAAAGAGAAAACCATGGAGCACACATTGACTGTAAAGCTCTCTGCCGGTATCTCCATTATAAATTTTAAATCCGCATTGGGAGTCCATGATTTTTCTGGGAAGGCCGGCTATCAAAACCGCAGCCCAGTGAAAAAGTCTGGAAAGGATGCGCCTGGGAAGAGGGCGGTTTCTGCGGATGACCGTGTCTTTGGCATAACGGGAGGCCAGGGCGATATCCACTTCTCCTTCCCTTATTTTTTTGATAGAGGCAAGGGCGTTTCCATAGGGAATGCAGGTCCCGCTGTCTGCGAAAAGAACGATGTCACCTTTGGATGCCAGTATTCCTGTTTTAACCGCAAAACCTTTGCCTTTGTTTTTTTCAAGCCGGATGATTTTTAATTCGACCGAGGGGCTTGTTTGGGCTTTGGAAGCAGCCGCCGCAGTGTTGTCACTGCTTCCGTCATCCGCTACAATGACTTCTCCCTTCATGTAGTGTTCCTTTAGAAAAAAGGCGGCTTCCTCCACGTCTTTTTTTATTTTGTTTTCTTCGTTGAAAGCCGGGATAACGATTGATAGATCAATCATTTCAGCGCCTGTTTTCTAAAAAACGGTTCCATAGATCAAGCCTTATATGGACGGAAAGAAGGACTTCGTTTCTAAGCCCGTAAAATTCGGATATATACTGGTCCCGGATCAAAGGCCTGATATGTTCTGTTTGCTCTATTGAGCTGATTATAACGGGTGTCCCCTCGATGATCCCCGCCTCTTCGGTTTCCGTCCAGTAACCCACCCGTTTGAACTCCCGGAGATACCAGGGAAGGGGCCATATCAGATGAGGATCGGCGATCACTTTGATCAGCATGTTCTCGTGCTCCGGATGAAGTTCGGAGATATGGTTTACTCTGCGGACCAAGTTGAGAAAATCCGTACTGGTTTGCGCATAGACATAGGGATTCCGGACGTCTGTATAATAAATAAAATTAGCCCTCCAACTCTGCCAGCCTAAATGAAGGATCCCGATGAGAATCAGGGATAAGACCGCTGACTTATGCCAGGTTTTTCTGCATAAGTCAATAAGGAAGGAGATCCCGCATCCGGCGAGTACCAGCATTCCCAGATAAAAAGGGATGATGTTCCAGGGTGTTTTATACGAAATGACGGAAAAAATGAGAGTGGAAAGGAGGGTATAGAAAAAGACCAATCGGATAAAAGCGGTATCATGGCGCGCTTTGGCCTTCTTAGTGAATGCGGAGATACTTCCAATGAGGGCAGAGACCAGTACCAGCGCCTCGCTCCACAAAGGCCCGTTGCCGTATTGGGAAAAGGCCAGTATTTTGAGATAATAGTACCAGGGATGAGCGTGCGCTCCGGCCTCACCGGCGCGCCTGAAATAGACGCCTAAAGAACGGGCGGAGTCCCAGAGCCCGTTCATGTTGTGGAAAAAGGAGGAATAAAAGAGCAGCCAGACAGAAAAGGCAGCTCCGAGAAAATAAAAGATATTCCGGGGAAGGAGGGAATGGAAGATGTTTTTGCTCTTTGACCCTGAGGGGTGGAAAATCTTCAAGAGAATGAGTGAGCCGAGCAGGGAAGCGAAGAGGATAAGGGAGGTCTCCTTGGTGGCGAACATAAAGCCTGCCATGAATCCGGCTGTTATATACCAGTATGATTTTTTTGTGTCCAGGCTCAGCCATAGGGATATAATAAACCCGAGGGTAAAAAAGGCCAGAAGCATTTCCTGAATGTAAAAGCGGCTGAAAAAAACCATTATGGGAGAGAGGCTCGTAAACAGAGCTGAAAAAAGAACCGCCTTGAAGCCTAACCGGCCCTTGAGAAGGAGGAGAAGAACAAGGAGTCCTGATCCGAAGAGCGCGGGAAGAAAACGGAGTGTGTATTCGTTGAGATCGGTAAAGTCTTTTCCTGTGAAGGACAGGGCCAAAGGAAGTGTTATATAATAGAGAGAAGGTCCGTGGTGGTCAAAATGATCGTATGTGTACTCTCCTTTTTCCAGAAGAGCGCCGAATTTGACAGCCTGATTCGCCTCATCATGATGTACGGGACGCAGATCGAGTTTAAAGAAGCGAAAAAATAATCCCAGCGCTACTATGAGGGCAAACAGGCCGGCAAAAACTTTTTTGCTCATTTCACCTCAGTGCCGTAGACCTCCACTTCAACATAATGGTTCATATCATTGGATGTGTTGCCGCTGCTGTAAAGGCGCACATAGCGCCCGCTGGCTCCTCTTGGATCGATGAGCCGGCCTTCATTGGTCTCAATATATTCCTTGTCCCTTCCTATCCCCAGTCCGGAAGAGTTGTCATGATCGTTGTTGAAGACGGTTTTGACTTCGGATATAAAATCAGGGTCATCACTTACCTGTACCACAACATCTCTGTAAACCCTGGCCTGGCTGTGATAATGCCATACAAGTATGGCATGGATGGTGTAAGAGGCGCCCAGGTCTATCTGAACGTATTGGGAACCCGGACCGAGCTCCACATAATAACCGGCTTCTCCTGATTTTTCTCCGTCTGTCACGTATTCGACCTCTCCAATGATGGGCATCATATCGCTGGATGTAACGGGCTGATCAAGAGAAAGGAGCTTGGTTCCTTTGGGAACATAAAACGGCCCCCGCCTTTTTCCTGTTATTTTCTCAAGGTTTGGCGTGCGGATATTGGTGGGTGTTCCCACGAACATTGGTTTCGGAAGCTCCAGTTCCAGGACTTCTTTTTCATCTTGTTTTTCCTCACCGATTAAGCCTGTGACTCCGGAAAAAGACAGAAAGAGGATCACTGAGAATAGGGATACACTCATTTTTTTTATCATGATGAACTCCTTTAAAATCATTATATACTATTTTGGTTAAAAATTTTACAGCGCCCGTCATTTGTTAACACAGCAGCCCAGACCTGCTGGTTTTTGAGACAGAATGTTGCCACCTCCTGGGGACTCATCACCATAAAAGCAGTGGACAGGGCGTCAGCTGTGGCTGCGGAGAGATGAGACACCCATGAGGACTTATGACCTGAGGCAGGGGCTCCTGTTCTCGGATCGATGATGTGGTCTCCTTTCACCTGCTTTCCCGAACCGCTGACAGCTCGGTTTTTGACCATGATCCTTCCGGGAACAAAAGCGCTGTTCTCACTCCCTGTAACGCCTATGGCCCATCCTTTCTTACCC
>Ga0207752_1000831_pt1 | contig 14517 bp, 10 predicted proteins | sample Pon2CUnioCityCA_6_FD_187272 | JGI IMG/M metagenome (GOLD analysis project Ga0207752, IMG submission 187272) | Marine sediment microbial community from Union City, CA, USA - Pond 2C Sediment 2 (SPAdes) | ecosystem: Environmental > Aquatic > Marine > Intertidal zone > Salt pond sediment ...
AAACTCGAGCAGCCCTCATCCAGACGCACCGGCCGGGCCGACGAGGCGCCGGCTCGCATCCCTCTATACTGCTTCGAATGCCGCTATACGTTCGAGGCGACGATACCGCCCCGGGAGGCCCCTGTCAACCGCGGGCGTCAAAATTCCGCCGGCGCGCCCCGAGCGGGCGTACCGGCCTGTCCCCTCTGCCGGCGCACGACCGGCCTCTACCACGTCCACCCGCTCTGAAGCGCGGTGAAGCTGTAGCAAGGATGGGCCACACGCCAAACGCAAAAGGGCCGGCGGGGAACGGGCCCCCGGTCTTTTTGTCATGATCTGCTCAGTGTGGTTCGTCGGGTAGCTTGTGTGCCACTTTGGGCGACGGTGGGCTTTGGGCCCACCGTTCGCCGTTCAGCGGTCTATGGAAAACGCGCCGGTTGGGCTCGGGATCAGTTGTCCTTTGCCTCGAACTCGGCGTCGATGACGTCTTCGCCTCCCTTTCGCTTGACTTCGCCCTCTTGCGGGGGCGTCTGCGGCTCGGCCGGGGGGGCCTGCTGGGCGGAGGCCGCCTGCTTCTTGGCCGCCTCTTCGTACAGGGCCTTGCCCAGCTCCTGCGTGGCGTCGTTGAGATTGTCGATCGCCTTTCGGATCGCCTCGGCGTCCTCGCCCTTGACGACCTCCTTGAGGTTGTTGACCGCGCTCTCGATCTTGCCGCGCGTGTCGCCGGAGACCTTCTCGCCGTGCTCCTTCATGGTCTTCTCGGTCGAGTAGACTAATTGGTCGGCCTGGTTCTTGAGATCGACGACCTCTCTGCGCTTCTTGTCGTCGGCGGCGTGGGCCTCGGCGTCCTGGGTCATCTTCTTGACCTCTTCGTCGCTGAGCCCGGAGCTCGACTTGATCTCGATGGACTGCTGCTTGCCCGTGCCGAGGTCCTTGGCCGAGACGTGCAGGATGCCGTTGGCGTCGATGTCGAAAGCGACTTCGATCTGCGGGATCCCGCGCGGCGCCGGCGGGATCTCCATGAGCTGGAAGCGGCCGAGCGTGCGGTTGTCCCGCGCGAACTCGCGCTCGCCCTGGAGGACGTGGATGTCGACCGTCGTCTGGCTGTCGGCCGCGGTGGAGAAGATCTCCTTCTTGCTGGTCGGGATCGTGGTGTTGTGCTCGATCAGCCGGGTCATGACGCCGCCCAAGGTCTCGACGCCGAGCGACAGCGGCGTGACGTCCAGCAGGAGGATGTCCTTGACGCCGGCATCGCCCATCAGCACGGCCCCCTGGATCGCGGCGCCCAGAGCGACGACCTCGTCCGGGTTCAGACTCTTGTTCGGGTCTTTGCCGAAGATCTCGCGGGCAATCTGCTGGACCTTCGGGATTCTCGTGGAGCCGCCGACCATCAGGATCTCGGCGATATCCGTGGGACTGAGCTTCGCGTCCTCGATGGCCTTGTAGCACGGGTTCTTGAGCCGCTCGAAGATCGGCTCGCAGAGCGACTCGAACTTGCTGCGGGTGATCGCGATCTGGAGGTGCTTCGGACCGGCCTGGTCGGCGGTGATGAACGGCAGGTTCACCGTCGTCTCCAGTTGCGAGCTCAATTCCATCTTGGCCTTCTCGGCGGCCTCTTTGAGCCGCTGGTGGGCCATCGCATCCTGACGCAGGTCAATCCCCTCTTTCTTCTTGAACTCCTCGGCGAGATGGTTGATCAGCACGGCATCCAGGTCGTCGCCGCCCAGGTGGGTGTCGCCGTTGGTGCTGAGCACTTCGAAGACGTTGTCGCCGATATCGAGAATGGAGATATCGAAGGTGCCGCCGCCGAAATCGAAGACGGCGACTTTCTCGTTCTTCTTCTTCTCGAGGCCGTAGGCCAGGGCCGCCGCGGTCGGCTCATTGATAATGCGCTCGACCTTCAGTCCGGCGATCGTCCCGGCGTCCTTCGTCGCCTGACGCTGTGCGTCGTTGAAGTACGCCGGCACCGTGATCACCGCCCGCTCGATCTTCTCGCCCAGGTAGTCTTCGGCCGTCTTCTTGAGATCCTGCAGGATCATGGCGGAGACCTCCGGCGGTGTGTACTCCTTGCCGCGAATATCGACCTTGACCAGCTCGTTCGGCCCGCCCGTGATCTTATAGGGAACGATCTTCTCCTCCGAGGCCACCTCGTTGTGCCGGCGGCCCATGAAGCGTTTGATCGAGAAGACCGTATTCTCCGGATTCGTCACCTGCTGGTGCTTGGCGATCTGCCCGACCAGCCTCTCGCTCTTGTCTGTGAAACCAACGACCGATGGAGTCAGCCGCGAGCCGGACGAATTGATCAGCACCTTGGCCGCCGAGCCCTCCATCACGGCCACAACGGAGTTCGTTGTGCCCAGGTCGATGCCTATGATTTTTGCCATGATTTACGTCCTTTCCTTGCTCTGTCATTGGCTTGTGACGATTTCCGCCAATTGCGCATTAGGATACAAAGAGTACCCGGATGGGTCATGCAAAACCCGTGCCAGCAAGAGGACTGGCCCCACATAGCGACATAAGACCTTTTTCTATCAGCATTTATGGTCATCCCGACGACGCCGGTTCCTGGCCCGGAAGCTGGAATCTGTACGGGTTTGTCACGGAACCGTGCCATTTTGGCAGGACGGTACGACCGCGACGGCGAGCCCGCGACGGCAGTTTGTCTGCTCCTTCGAGCAACGACGCGAGGATACAAGCGATGAGCGTCCTGCGCAGGGGGCGGGCAGCCGGTCCGGCTTGTCACCCATCCGCTTTTGCCCTTGCCATTTCCCGCTCTCCTCGCCAAAATGCGACGAGCAGCACGATACGGCGGCGTTTCGTGGGGCTGTCGGCCGCAGGAAGATGCGGCGGAACGACAAAGGCCGGCACAAACCTGTGGGGGACGGCCGGCCGAGACCGCAACGCGAGACAGATCTGACAAAAGACCGTCCGCGAATCGGGCAGATGCAGGAATCGCTTGACTGAAGGAGATTGGCCCCAGATGTCACCCAAACGTCCGGGATTTCAGCACAATGTGATCGCGCTCGTTTACGATTTCGACGGGACGCTGACGCCCCAGCCCATGCAGGAGTACACAGTCCTCCCCGAAATCGGGATCGGCAAAGGCAAGGATTTCTGGGAAGCCGTCGGAAGAGAGGCGTTGAAGACGGGCGGGGAAGAAATCGTGACCTATATGCGTCTGATGATCGAGATGTCGCAGCAGAGGCACTATCCGGTCACGCCGGCCGTCTTGAAGGCGCTGGCGAAGAACATTCAATACTACCCGGGAGTCACGGGATTCTTTCCCCGCATCACGGACTACGTCAGGACTCAGTTGGACCCGAGCATTGAACTGCGTCACTACGTCATTTCCGCCGGCCTGAAGGAGATCATCTGCGGGGCCAGCATTGCCAGGCACTTCTACCGGGTCTTCGCTTCGGAGTATCACTACGATGAGTACGACCGGGCCGTCTTTCCCAAGGTCATCGTGAACGACACGCTCAAGACGCAGTTCATTTTCCGAATCAACAAGGGCAAGGAGGCCCTGCACGAGAGCATCAACCTGCACATGCCTCCGGCGGCGCGGCCCATCCCCTTCCAGAACATCCTGTACGTCGGCGACGGGCTCACGGATGTCCCGTGCATGACGGTGATCCGCAAGAACGGCGGCTACGCCCTGGCGGTCTACAAGCCGGACAACGCCAAAGGTCTGGAAACCTGTAAGGAGCTCTTGCGAGCCGGACGCGTGGACTTCATCGCCCAGGCCGACTACCGGAAGAACAAAGAGGTTGACCGCCTCGTGAAACTGCTGTTGAATAACATGGCCGAAGGCATTCGGTACGCCAGGGAATCGTTCGACCAGTCCAGCAAGTACCTGTCATGAGGAAAACGATGGCGAAAACGCGCAAAGCCGGCTCCGCAGCCAACAAATCAGCTCGGGGCGGTCTTAAGACGGAGGCGACCAAGGCCAGGAACGCGCCGGCCTCAACGGAGGCATCCGCCCTGCCTTTTGCGCACAGAACGCCGAGCCAGCTCCACGCCTCCACATATCTCCCCAAGCAAGGGTGAGCACACTCCGCGTGGCACGCCTTAGCTCGCGCCCCGATACGGCCTCGGGAGTTGGTTCTTCGTTGTTCGCAGGGAGGCGGAATGGTAGTGTGATGGCGATTTCTGTAGTGCCATGACATGCTGCCGGCGGCGCGGTGGTCGGAGATAGTCGGGACAAAACGGGGGTATGGCACATGACGAGCAGAGCATTGAGACCGTGTTGGCAGAACTGCGGCGGGCCCGAAGATGAGAGCCTTCTTTCCGATGATGAGCTGCTGGCGATTGATGCGATGGAAGACTCGATCGCTCCCCTCGATGAACCGACCATCCAGATCCGACGGCTGATCACCGGCTTTGAGGCCTGCTATCATGAGGCGGATCGCGAGGCCGAACGGATCATCGGAGCCATCGGAGCGGGGCGCTGCCCGGGGCCATCGAACGAGCGGCCGCCGCAACGCAAGAGAGAACTGGAGAATGCACACGATATCCTCGCAACGTGGTGCGAAGACCCGACGGTCGCGGGAATGGATCGGGATGTGGCCGGCATCGGCGCCGAGGAGCTCATCAGCTTCATCGGACCGCCAGATCCTCTCAAGAAGTGGCAGGTGGCGCGGGTGGTGGACAGGATCAACGAGGCCCTCGATCCGAGTTGCCCCTACCATACCCTTGCTCTGGACGTAGGAGACTATGGTGAGCCGGGCGACGGCGCCGCGGGCGAACATTACAGGAATGACCAAGCCTTCCTGCAACAGACAAAAGAAACGATCATCCATGATACAGCAAACGGGCGGGACTCCAAGGTGAGTCTGGCCTTTGCGATCGATCTATTGATGCCGTGCGGCTGGGACTTCGTCGGATGCCTTGTGACGATCCTGAAGGCGATTGGCGGCGATCTCCATCCCCAGAGGCCCTTGGCGTGCTGCGCGCGAAATATCAAGCTCAGCCCCCTCTGTGATCGACTGAGGGCCATTTCGAATACCCTCAACGCCTTCTGGACGGGCAAGGCGACGGGCGGGGCCGTTGACCGCCGCCTCCTGACGTCTGTGGGAACGCCGACCCCGGCAAGGCGCTGGTTGGCCGCATCCTTGGATAAGACCATCAGACTGCATCTCAGTCAGCCTTTCGACATGGATTTGTTCTAAGGCGTGCGTGAAAAGCGGCGGCCCTGAGCCCCCAACGGGAGGTGACCGTCTTAAAATGGGCAACTCCCACATGAGCGATCCTCGTCAACTCGGGAAAATTTGTTGAATTTTTGCCCCGCAGCCGTTAGGATTCGGCTGATTTGAGTCACCGTGACGCGCGCCGAGATGGTGCGCCGAGAGTCTCCAAGTCGAACGACGAGGTTGCCACTTATGGCTGAGCCGGTCCGAACCAGCAACAGCCCGGACAAGAACGTCGAAAAGGCTGTGACCGACTACGTCAACCGCCTTAGCGAGGAGCATAAGATGCTTGTCGCTCTCAAGGCCCAGTTATACGGGGGCTCCTGGGAGTCGATGCTTGATGACTTGAAGAATCGCCTGGCCGGAAAGCCCTACATCTTCAAGCTGGTCCACCGGATTCAGGATGACGTCGAGCGCATCGAAGAAATGCGGGGGTTTGAGGTCGAGCACAAGGTCGATTTGGCCGACTATGTGGAATTGACCTGACCGGACGCTGGGGATGTCCGCCCCGGTTGGAGTGGAGGACGGGTTTACCGCCACCGGTATCCAGCGTGACCCTGGCGGAAGAACCTCTTATACGAGGATTGGGAAATGCGACTGATACTGCGACGAAGGGTGTTGATGCTTCTGGGCGCCTGTGCTCTCTGGAGTGGACTATGCGTGCATGCCGCGGATCGCGCCGAATGGATCGTCTCGCCGGCGCTGCTCGATCATGCCGGCCTTACGGTACTGTGGCAGCAGACACTGCCCCTGAAAACGGGCGAGACCTTTGCCGAAACCACCATCGTCGGCGACCGCCTCTATCTGCGATCGGACAGGAATTACCTATGGTCGCTGGACCGGCAGAAAGGGGACGTTCTCTTCAGCCGGTCCATCGCCCCGCGCGGCATTCCGGTGCTCGGCCTGGTCCCCTACGCGGACGGCATCATCTCCGTGGTCGGCGACCAGATTGAGGAATTCAGCGGCAACACCGGGGCCCGCCAGCGGCGCAGCGACCTGGAGCTGGAGATCGTGGCGACCCCGGCGCGCAACAGCCAGTTCTTCTACGTCGGCGCCGCCGACCGGCGGCTGCATGTCTTTCGTGCGAAAGACCTGGTCCGGGTCTTCAAGGTGGCGGCGGAGAACAACGCGCTGATCACGACCGTGGTGGCAGATGAGAGCCTGGTCGTCTTCGGGACCGATGCGGGCAATCTCGTGGGCATCATGGCTGACGCACCGAGGAAGCTGTGGCAGTTCGATGCCCCCAAAGCCCTGGCGGGACCGGTCATTCGGGACGGCAACTCTTTCTACTTCGCCTGCAAAGACACGAGCGTCTATCGCGTGGACGCAACCGCGACCGCAACGGCTGCCCTCATATGGAAGCACCAGACCGAAGCGGTTCTGGACCGGGCCCCGCGGGTGACGGAGGATTTCGTTTATCAGTACGCCGTGGGCCGCGGACTGACCGCGATCGACAAATCGACCGGCCGGACCGTGTGGGCGCTGCCCGAAGGCGTCGATCTGCTGGCGGAAGCGGACAACCGCGCCTATGTCATCACCAAAGTCCCCACGCTGGCCGTGATGGACAATGCAGCGGGCAAGCAACTCTACTCGGTGAATGTGGCGCCTGTGACCGGCCACGCGGGCAACGTGCTCGACGCGCGAATCTACATCGCCAATGGGGATGGCCGAATCGCCTGTCTGCAACCGACCCGCTGACCGCCAGCGACGGGTCATACGTCTTGGGCTCAGGGAAAGCGGCTCAGGACCCGAACGAAGAAACTGTAAACGCTTACATGGGAGAAGGAAGGGATGGACGTCACAATCAAGACCGCACTCGTCAGTGTCTCTGACAAGACAGGGATCGTCGAATTTGCCGAGGCGCTCAGCGCGATGGGAGTCAAGATCATCAGCACCGGGGGCACAGCCCGCGCACTCACCGAGGCGGACGTGAAGGTCGTGAGTATCGACTCCGTTACGGGTTTTCCCGAGATGATGGACGGCCGGGTCAAGACTTTGCACCCGAAAATCCACGGCGCCTTACTGGCCCTGCGGGACAAACCGGACCACGCGGACGCGCTGCGGCAGCACGGCATTGAGCCAATCGACCTCGTCTGCGTGAACCTCTATCCCTTCGAGCAGACGGTGGCGAAACCGGGCGCCACCTTTGAGGAAGCCATTGAGAATATCGATATTGGCGGTCCCAGCATGATCCGTTCGGCCGCCAAGAACCACAAATTCGTCACGGTGGTCACCAGCCCCGACCAGTACGGCCGCGTCGTCGAGCAGATGCGCAGCAGCAACGGCGCCGTCACCGCCAAGCTGCGGGAGGACCTGGCCCGGGTCGCGTTCGGGCGGACGGCCGCTTACGATGCCGCCATCGCGAAGTATCTCAACACCCAGGCCGGCGTTGAGTATCCGGAGCGGGTCTCCATCGCCCTGACGAAGGAAGCCTCGTTGCGTTACGGCGAGAACCCGCATCAGACCGCGGCCCTGTACAAGCTGCCGCCCAGCGATGAGCCGTCCGCCGCGAACGGCAAGCTCCTGACGGGCGAGACCGAGATCAGTTTCAACAATCTGCTCGATGCGAACGCCGCCTTCGAGCTGGTCAAGGAATTCGATGAGCCGGCGGCCGTCGTCGTCAAGCATCTGAACCCCTGCGGCTGTGCCATCGATGAGGATATCGCCGTGGCCTACCGCAAGGCGTACGAAGGCGACGTCGTCAGCGCCTTTGGCGGGATCATCGCTCTCAACAGGGCCGTCGATGTCGAGCTGGCCCGGACGATCATGGAATCCTACAGCCGCTTCGGCAAGGCACTCGGCGCCAGCGGCTTCTTCGCCGAGGTCATCCTGGCCCCCAGGTTCCATGAAGACGCGATCGAAATCATCCGGACCCTCAAGACCTGGGGCGCCCGCGTCCGCCTCATCGAGACCGGGCCGATCGACCGCGCCAAGATCGATGTCAACGAGTACGATGTCCGCCACATCGTTGGCGGCCTGCTGCTGCAAAAGAGGAACCTCGCCGGCTGGGAGCCCGGGGCGCTCACGTTTCCGACCAAGGCCAGGCCGACGGCCGAACAGCTTGAGGACCTACGGATGGCCTGGCTCGTGGCCAAGCACACGAAGAGCAATACGATCATTCTGGCCAAGAATCGCAAGATCCTTGGCGTCGGCGCCGGGCAGATGAACCGCGTCGAGTCGGGCCTTCTCGCGATGAAGCACGCCGGCGACGCGGCCCAAGGGGCCGTCATGGCCTCCGACGCCTTCTTCCCCTTCCCGGATAACGTGGACAACGCGGCCGCGGCCGGCATCGCCGCCATCGTCCAGCCGGGCGGCTCGAAAAAGGACGAAGACGTGATCGCCGCCGCCGACCAGCACGGCATCGCCATGGTCTTCACCGGCAAACGCCACTTCAAACATTGAGCACGACCATTCCGCACGCGGGTGACTTGGTCGGGAAGGCGATCCCGCCAGATTGCGCGGTGACGCGGTGACCGTCCCTGCGTATGCCTGCACACGCCTACTCTGCCGAATGGCGTGACAGCAGCCTTCGGTCGATCCGACTGTCCGATGTCCCTTCTGCGCCATCCGCAGAATCCCCGATGAATATTTGCGTAAAAGGCGCACGCACGCGCCGTCACCGGGCGGGTAGGAAGAGACAGGCCGATTGCCGGCGAATGGCCGAACACACAATCAGGCCCTGTCCGGAAGATGTAAGGAGATTAGCGATGGCAGGACAAAAGACAGCCAATTTGGTGAACGGTATCGATATGGACGTGCTGCAGGGCACGGTCGACGCCATTCAAGAAGATCCGGAGCTCGGAAAGTGCACGTTTCGTGCCACGAACAAGTGGATCAGCGGCAGTCGCAATCGCACGACGCTCGATGGTTTCTGGGCGGCCGGCGAAGAAAGGCACCACCAGCAGCCTTATGCACTCGATTGCGATGAGCCGACCCTTTTGGCCGGCGGGGACCGGGCCCCGAACCCGGTGGAGCATCTGCTGAACGCATTGGCGGGCTGCATCACGACGGGTATGGTGGCACACGCCGCCGTGCGTGGCATCCACATCGAGGAGTTGGAGTCCGAGCTGGAAGGCGACATCGACCTCCGCGGCTTTCTCGGCCTGTCCGACGAGGTCCCCAGAGGCTATACCGACATTCGCATCCGGTTCAAAGTGAAGGCCGATGTCGAGAACATGGAGCGCCTCAAGAAGCTCACTGAGTTCTCGCCTGTGCTCAACACGATCACTCAGGGCGCCAGGGTGAATATTACCGTGGAGCCGAAGTAGACCCGCCACTCAGATCGGCAAGGTCCGCCAGTTCGCCCTTGGGCGCGGGCGGGCTGCGCCGTCACGGGCGCAGAAAACACGGAAAGGGCTGCACGCCGAGGCCGTGCAGCCCTCCGAGATGCATCACGTCTTCTGCGCCACGAGCTTTACCCGACTCGTCTATTCGTTAGGCGACAGACTGGCTTGCTGGGTGCCGCCGTAGGTGCCCATGTTGATCCTTCCGCCGTTTGGCGCGCGTTCGGCCGACGGACCCATGGCGGGGTCGCCCGCATCAATACACGGACTGGTCGCGTCGTCAAACGTCCAAAGACTGTAAGCCGGAACGTATCGCCCTCTTTCCGACAGCAGATGGTAGTCGCCGTCGATCCATATCGCATCGGCTTCGCCGGCTGCGACCGCCACGTCAGGATTCTCGGCGTCGGCCCAGAAACCGGCTGCGGCAAAGAGCGGGTCTGCATCCATGTTGCCATCACCGGCCGAGCCCCCGGCAACGTCGCAATAGGCGACGTTGGGCTCGGCGCCACCGGCCACGACGATCTCACTCGGCAGGTTGGCCCATAGGATCGAGTTGACCAGGGCAACGTTGCTGTCGGCCGTGTACAGTCCGGCGCCGGATTCACCGCCGTAATTATCGGCAATCGTACAGTTGAAGAACACGGCGTTGCTGTCAACGCAATAGACGGCGCCGCCATTCGGGCTGATGGATCGATTGCCGACCACCAGGCAGTTGATGACGGTGGGACTGCTGCCGGCGCAGTAGATACCGCCTGCCGGCTCGCCCTGGCCGCGTGTGATGGCAAATCCCACGACCGAACAATCGGGGCCCTCGCCATTTGTGAAGCTCACCACGGGGCCCGCGCCGGCCCCGTCGATCACTGGATACGAGCTGACGTCGGCATTGTCGGGGTCGAAACCGGTGAGCAGGATGTCCTTGCCGAGCAGGTCGATGTTCTCGAAGTACGTCCCGGAACGAACGATCACCGAGGCGCCTGCGCCGGCGACACAAATCCCTTCCTGGATTTCGTCGAAGGGATGCTCCGGCGTGCCGTTCTCGTTCGGGTCGCTCACGCTCGCATCGCCCGGCCCGGGGTCCTCCGGCGCATCGTCATCCACATAGATGGCGGCGAGCGTGCTGGCGAAAGTCGCGCAGACGACGCCGTCCTCATCGAGGGTCACGGTCGTGGCGGCCGCGCTCGGATCGGCCACTTGGCCTGCGTCCACTGCCGGACCGCTCCAACAAACGAACTGGCACATCGCGTCGGCCGTCGCCTGTAGCGCCACCACGCTGCCAGGGTCGTACGTAAACTCGCCCTCCCCCGGAGCTGATACGCACCCGCCGGCCGTCGAGGAGATCGTCAGCGTTCGCTGCTCGACAGGGGCGTCGGCCTCAAAGTTGGCCGTTACGTCGTAGTCGGCGTCTACCGTACATGCCTGCGTGTCTCCTTCATACAGCTTCACAGGACTGCCCGGACTGACTGCGGTCGCGCTGGGCGTGCAGTCGAGTACATTGACCGTCCACGATACCCACCCAGACCAGCTGGAGCCAAACAACCAGTCCCAATGGGCATGAACTCGGACCGTGTGAATCCCCGGGCTGGTAGACCCGTAAGAGAAGCCGACTATGTCGCTCTGCCCGCTCATGCTGCTTGAGCCTACATAGTTACCGTCGACATACCATCGAGCGTAATCCCACGTCTCGGGCCAGGTCAGGCCGCCGAAATGTGCCCGGAATGTCTGGGAATGGTGCGTATACACCGTGACAGAAGAGCTGGTCGGGCTTTCTCTGTGCTCCCAGGCGTTGGCACTGGTTGTAAGAGCCAGGAGGGTCACCACTGTAGCCCATATAAGAACGTTTTTTTCGATCATTTTTCTCTTCCTTCAAGAGCCGGTCGTTTGGGCGTGCCTATCGCAATGCGTCGCTCTGCACGCCGGTCACCGGCCACGTGTCAATATCGCTTCAGGGGGCCGGGTGTCGGCCGTCCTGAGAGAGGTGCTGTCGATCACCTTACGTTACGCTCGGATCGATTCAGACCGGATCGGCCTCTCCCGGTGGAGCTCGGATCGGTGATTCGCTGGAAGTCCGCCCGACACGCAGGGCTGGAGATGTGTAGGGACCGGCCCCCCCCAAACCGAAGCCAATGCTCGCGCCTTGGCCTCATGGAACACCACTCCCCCGCAACTACATCACGACAGGCCCAGGGACGACCCTCAGACATGCCAGAACCATGGCCTCAGAGCCGCCCATCCAAGGGCCAAAGAATAGAATCATCCGCGATACCGTCTCGAAACGGTGCGTCCGCTGGATTCTCCCTGCAGACGAACCGCGCGCTATTTCAATTATAAGCCATTCCACGAAATAGCTTAAGGAAAAATACGTATTTTTATCATCTATTTTATCTATGTCACCCGCATTTTTCGGCCGAAAACGGCGGTGCCGAGCGACGGCGCTATTCCCGCCGGCCGAAGGAGCAGCCTTTCACGCCCCAGGTCGGAACGCCGTCAGAGCAGCCGCCGGACCAATCCGCATCGCGCCCCCGTGCTTACCCGCAGAGAGTCGCCTTCCGTCCCTCTTTTCCCAGATTTCGCACCTGGGAGCATAATAAATGGTGGTCGCCGGTGTCGTATGCTATGACAATCGATTGTCCAGGCACTGGAGAGCTGTTTGCTGATGTTGGAAGACAAGGTCCTAATCTGGCGATTCAATCACGGCCGGCCGGAGGTCTTGCATGAGATCTACGACACGTACAAGAGGGATCTCTTGACGTTGGCCACGGCGCTGCTGGGCGACCTGACGGTCGCCGAGGACGTTGTCCACGATGTTTTCCTCTCCTTGCTGAAACTGTCGGGCCGGCTCAAGGTTACCGGCAGCCTCAAGGGCTATTTGACAACCTGTGTCGTGAACGGCGCTCGCAACATCATCCGGGCGCACCGGCGACACCCGACGGGCGATCTCGACGAGCTCGATCCGATCCCGACCGAGGCGGACAAGCCGGAAGATGCCGCGGTCATTGCGGAGGAACTCGGCCGCCTTCAGTGGGCCCTGGGGCAACTGCCCTACGCACAGAAGGAAGTGCTCTCGCTGCGCGTCTACGGTCATATGCCGTTCAAGGAGATTGCCCGTCAGCAGGGCGTCTCGACAAACACAGCCCTGGGCCGGTACCGGTATGCGATAGACAGACTGCGGTCACTGCTCAACAGCGAGGTGCGACGATGAGACCGGCAGAAGATATAGAGAAACGGATGAACGACCTGCGCGTGACTCCTCGTGCGGAATTTGACGAGCGGGTCCATGGCGACATCGCAGAAGCCATCGCGGAATTGAAACGAACTCCGACGGCTGTACGGCAGCCGTCTCTCTGGAGAATCATCATGCAAAGTCCAATGACAAAGATCGCCGCCACGATCATGATCGTCGCGGCGGTGTTGATCGGATTGAATGTATTTGGCGACGGTGGGGTCGCCTGGGGGCACGTGCTGGAGAACGTCAAGAAAGCACAGGCATTCGCCTACCGTATGAAACTCAACCTGGTTGGTCTGCAGGAAGGGCAAAGCACGACGGAAATCCAGTCGGAGGTTCACGTCTCGACCGATCGTGGCGTTCGGATCATCTCGTACATCGGGGGAAAGCTGTCCACGCAGACGTACATCTCGATTCCGACGCAAGTGGCCGTCACGATGATACCGGCCAGGAAGGGGTACTTGCGTCAGACTCTGACGGATGAGCTCTTCGAGAAACTGGGGCAGGAGCATGGTGACCCCAGGACTCTGGTCGAGAAGATTATGCAGTATGAGTATACGGAATTGGGCCGCAGGACGATCGCGGGGATCGAGGTCGAGGGCATCGAGTCTCACGACCCGAGGATTGCCGCCGGCGTGCTGAGCGGCATTGCCGGACAGACCGTCGGGAACGTGGTCGGCCGGCTCTGGGCCGATGTGAGGACGGACGAGCCGGTAAGACTGGAGATCGAGGTCTTCTCGGAGGACGGCAGGAAGGTGATCGACATGGTCGTGTATGACTACGACTGGGACATCACGATCGACCCTGCCGAGTTCGAGCCGGTCGTGCCGGATGACTACAGACTGCTCGCGGACCTGGAAGTATCGGTGGATGAGGAAAGCGTCATCGCGGGTCTGGGCTTCTTTGCCGAGTACGCCGACGGCCGGTATCCGAGCGAGCTGTCGGCCATAACATTGGCGCAGGAGCTGCGCAGCGCGCTGCGCGCGAAATTCGGCGGCAACGTGCCCTGGCCCCCGAAACCGGGGGATGAGAATAGAGCGCTCGCCCTGGAGATGTCGATCCGGTTCTACTCGTGGCTGGTGATGGAAGACCGCGATCCGGCCTACTATGGAAGCACCGTCACGGCGGAATTCCCGCATGCGGTCTTGATGCGCTGGCGCACGGACGACGGCAACTACAAAGTCGTCTTCGGTGACCTGACGATGAAGGATGTCACCGCCGAGGAGTTGGCGGACCTCGAGGCGGCGCCGCTCAATCTGGAGTCAAAGGCGATCAAGCCGGAGCCGGCAGACGGGCAGGTCGGGGTCCCGGTCGAAGGACTCCAGTTGAGCTGGATGCCGGGAGTACACGCGGCGGGCCATCGAGTCTACCTGGGAAGCAGCCCTGACACGCAGGCGATGATCGCGGAGGTCGGCGAATCTGCCTCCGCGCCGACGCCTGCTCTGGAACGCGGGGTGACGTACTACTGGCGCGTCGACGAAGTTCGGCCGGATGGCTCCGTGGTCACGGGCGATGTGTGGAGCTTCAGTCCCGGCGGCCTGGTTGGCTGGTGGAAGTTCGACGAGCCCTCCGGCAGCACGGCCGCCGATGCGAGCGGCCACGGCCTCCACGGAACGCTGCGCGGGGATCCCGCCTGGGTCGAGGGTGCGATGGGCGGCGCCCTGGAACTCGATGGCGACAGCGACTATGTCGATCTGGGCAACGATCCGAGCTTCGATATCACCGGTCCAATCACGATCGCCGCCTGGATCAAGGTCAACGCTTTTAACAAGGACTGGCAAGCCATCGTGGCCAAGGGCGACACCGCCTGGCGCCTGCAGCGCAATGGGGGTAGCAACGCTATCGA
>Ga0207752_1000832_pt1 | contig 14484 bp, 9 predicted proteins | sample Pon2CUnioCityCA_6_FD_187272 | JGI IMG/M metagenome (GOLD analysis project Ga0207752, IMG submission 187272) | Marine sediment microbial community from Union City, CA, USA - Pond 2C Sediment 2 (SPAdes) | ecosystem: Environmental > Aquatic > Marine > Intertidal zone > Salt pond sediment ...
TCCCCGACCCCCGTAATCGTGCCGCCGGTGCCCACGCCGGCCACCACGATATCCACCTCGCCGTCTGTATCAGCCCAGATCTCCTCTGCCGTCGTCTTCCGGTGAACCGCCGGATTTGCCGGATTCTGGAACTGCTGTGGAATGAAGTAGCGCGAATCCTCGGCCGCCATCTGTTGCGCCTTCTCAATTGCGCCGTTCATTCCCTTTTCGCCGGGTGTCAACACCAGTTCTGCCCCATACCCCTTCATCAACATCCGCCGCTCCTGGCTCATTGTGTCCGGCATCACCAGCGTGCAGGCATACCCCTTCACCGCGCAGACAAAGGCCAGCGCAATCCCCGTATTGCCACTGGTCGGCTCCAGGATGATGCTTTCCGGGTCAATCGCCCCCGCTTCTTCTGCCGCCTCAATCATGCTCACCCCGATCCGGTCCTTGACGCTGGACGCCGGATTATAATACTCCAGTTTGGCCACTATCGTTGCCGGCGCCTCCCCCGCCACCCGGTTCAGCCGCACCAGCGGCGTATTTCCCATTAACTCAATTGCATTCCTCGCTATCTTCATCTGCCTGACTCCTTCTAAACCGTACTCCATTCATCGCAGCGACCCGGGAGAAACAGATTCTGCAAAATTACCATTCAAGGCACGTGGCTATCCGTTGCCAACCTCACAGCAGACCACCATAACTACCCCCATCCACCTGCAACATCGCCCCGGTTACGTAGCTCGCCGCCGGCGAAACCAGGAACGCGGCCACATTTCCAAACTCCTCCGGCTGCGCCATTCGCCCCAGCGGAATCCCGGCCGTGATCTTCCCCATCTCTGTCTCCACATTGCTCGCATTCGCCTCTGCCCGGTATCCAAGCAATTCGTCCACCCGTTCGGTCCGCGTCCAGCCCGGCAGAATCGAATTGGCCCGGATGCCGTCGGCAGCCAGCTCCTGCGACAGCGTCTTCGTCAGTCCGACAACCCCCGGCCGGATCGCATTCGAAAGGAGGAGTCCCGCGATCGGTTCCTTCACCGATACGCTCGTAATCGTCAGAATGCTCGGCGTCTCGCTCTCGCGCAGATAGGGTAACGCTTCCTTGATCAGGCGAACCGCGCTCATCATCGTCAATTGAACTGCCCCCTCCCACTGCTCCACCGAAATATCCTCAAATCTGCCCCCTGGCGGGCCACCGGCGTTGGTTACCAGGATATCCAGGCCGCCAAACCTTTCCACCGTAAAGGCAACCATCCGCTCAATATCCGCGGCAATCGTCACATCCGCTTCCAGACCCGCTGCCTCCCCTGCTCCCTCTGCCGCCAGCTCGGCTACGGCCGTCTCCACATCCGCCTCCGTTCTCCCACAGACGACCACCCGTGCCCCTTCCCGGACCAGTTGCCGGGCAGTCGCAAAGCCCAGCCCCCGGCTGGATGCAGCAACCAACGCCACCTTGTCCCGTAATCCTAAATCCATGGCAATCAATCCTCCTTTATCTTTCTTCGCAAAACAACATCTTTGGCTCTGGACCCTTTCTATGGTGACTCAATTGCTGGATTTTAGCAACAAAAAAGGCCCCTAATCAGCGGAGACCTCTTTCCTCGACGCCCTCGCCATCCTGGCACCTGAAGACGCTTCGGGCCGGGACGGCTTTCCCCCAGAACCGTGCCCCTATACCCCGCTCCCTGCCCTACCCCTGACCGCCATTTTTGACAAACGGGGCATTACCCCTCTCGCGCTAGAGTTGAATATCGCCTGATCTTGTCCTTTCAGTTTCACTCACCGCTCGGCTCCACCTTCAGTTCCGTCTGCCCGATCGTCAGCAAATCCCCGGCACTGACAATCGTCGCATCCGCCAGTTGTACCCCGTTCAGGTAGGTGCCGTTCCGGCTGTTAAGGTCCTCCACCCACCACTGTTGCCCGCGCAACATCAGCAAGGCATGCTCGTTCGATACAAAATCATCGCTGAGCACCACCGTATTCCCTGGGGCCCGGCCGATGCTTGTTACCGGCAGTAGCGGGTATACGTCGTCCACGCTTGCCGTCCCATCTTCGCTCCTGACCCGCCGTAACACCCCATATTGTCGTTGTCGCTCCGCTACGGCTACCGTGGTCGTTCGAATATCCTGGTAAATCAGCCAGGCAATCACCCCCAGAAAAGCAAAAAGGAGGAAAGCACCTGCAACCCGGAGAATCAGTAGAAGAACGGCCAGATCCATCAACTAATCGTCGTCACGCTGCTCAGGCTCGAAGGTGAGCGTCGGTTGCTCCAGGTCGCCGCTCCCGGCCGGCATCTCCTCCCGGTTATCCAATCCCTCGCCGTAAATAAGAGACACCTGCTCGGCCAGGGTGATCAGGTCACCCGGTTGCAGCACACACTCTTTGCACAGCTCCCCATTCACCCGCACGCCCCCCCGGCTGCCTGCATCGTACAGCACGAAACGGCCGTAACGCCAGCGAATATGCGCGTGTTGCCGGCTCACCAGCGGTGAATCGAGAATCACATCATTGCTGGTCCGCCGCCCAATCGTCACCAGCGGCCTATCCAGCGGCACGTGTCGCCTTCCATTGACAATCACAAACGCATCCAATGCTTCCAGTCGCGCCTGTCGCGGCAATTCGGAGCGTTCAAATGTACGCGTGTTGCCGTCCGTTCCCGGTTCGTGCCAGGTATGGACCACAACCTTTCGTGGCGGAATCGCCTTATCCGCCACCATCGTCACCTGTAAATCGCCGGCAACTGTGAATTCCGTCTGTTTTAACAGTTCCCGCACATGGGTCGCCAACCTGCTGCCCAGATCGGGCGTTTCCTGGTGAATCGAGGCATAATCGGCCGGATGCATCCGGATCTGGTACCGGTTGGCCACCCGCCCTTGCTTTTCGCTATCTTCCAGCGCTTCTGCCAGCCGGTTTATCACCTCACGCGTCAACGGCCGGTCCCCCAGCAGCCGCGCCAGCGAACCCTCCACCAGCCGCTGCGCCATCGATTCAAACCGTGAAAAGCGTCTTTTACTCATCTTTCGCATTATAACCCCTACGTTACTCGCGTCAATCCGATTGCACCGCCAGAGGATATCCGTATAATTTCCGTTAAGCTGTCGTAGTCTAAACCAACCGTTCGTAGTAACGGCTTCAGCCGCAAAAAGCGGACGCAACGATTTCCGCTACGCCAGCCTGACCGTTCGTAGTAACGGCTTCAGCCGTAAAAAAGCAGAGTTAAACAATGTCTAAAGCAGAAAAAATCCGCCTGACCACCCTCGCCTCTTGCGCCGGCTGAGCGTCCAAACTCGGCCCGGCCGAGTTGGCGCACGTGTTGCAGCCCCTACGCGAGACATTTAATCCGGCAGAGTTCCCCGATCTCCTCGTCGGCCTCGATCGGGCCGACGATGCTGCCGTTTACCGCCTCAACGACAAACAGGCCGTCGTCAGCACCACCGACTTCTTCCCCCCGGTAGTAGACGACCCCTACGACTTTGGGGCCATCGCCGCCGCCAACGCCATGTCCGATATCTACGCCATGGGCGGCCAGGTTCTTTTCGCCATCAACCTCGTTGCCTTCCCCGCCAACCTGGATCGCGAGATCCTGCGCGAAATCTTGCGTGGCGGCGCGGAAAAGGTAGCAGAGGCCGGCGGGATCGTCGTCGGCGGTCACAGTGTTGACGATCGCGAACCGAAATATGGCCTCGCCGTCACCGGTCTCATCGATCCTGCTCTGGTTAAGCGCAAAGGAGGCGCCCGGCCCGGAGACACCCTGCTCTTAACCAAAGGGCTGGGCACCGGCGTAATCAGCACCGCCCTCAAGCAAGGGGTCGCCGCTGCCGATCATGTCGCCGCGGCCGTCGCCAGCATGAAGCGCCTCAATCGCGGCGCGGCCGAAGCCGCCCTCGCCCTCGACGCCCACGGCATGACCGACATCACCGGCTTCGGCCTCCTCGGCCACAGCCAGGAGATGGCCCGGCAGGCAGAGGTGGATTTCCACCTTGATGTCTCCCGCCTTCCCTGGCTACCCGGAGCGCTGGTCTATGGCGAAGCGGGTACCTTCCCCGGTGGCATGGGACGCAACCTCGACTACTTCCAACCCTGGGTTACCTTCTCCGGCGTATCCACCCTGATTCAAGATATGTTGTGGAACCCGGAAACTTCCGGCGGCCTGCTGGTCGCCCTCTCGCCCACGGACGTCGACGCCTACCGCCACCGTTGCCCGTACGCCGTCGTCATCGGCGAGGTCCGGCCGGGAGAAGGCCATATCTACGTCGAAGGCTGAGCCCCTTCCTCGTCCCGGTCACGCTGCGGCAGCGTAAACGAAAAGGCAGCTCCCTCGTCGGGCGCGCTCTCCACCCAGATCTCGCCGCCATGTGTTTCAACTGCCATCCGGCAGAAAGCCAGTCCCAGGCCACTCCCTCGCTCTCCCTCTTCGCCGGTTACGAACTTCTGGAAAAGCTGCTCTTGCACCTCCGGGCGAATACCGGGCCCACTGTCCGCGACCGTAATTCGCACGTCGTCGTCGCCCGCCGTGGTCCTCACCGTGATCTTTCCCCCGTGCGGTGTGAACTTAATCGCGTTTCCGATCAGGTTCTGTAGTACCCGCCCGATCAATCCCGGATCTGCGAAGGCAGGCGGTAACGGTTCGTCTATGGTTCCATTCTCCAGCACCAGCTCCTTCTCCAGCGCCAACGGGCGTTGGCCCTTGAGCACCATTTCCACCAGCTCGTTGACATCTACCGGCCGGCGCATCATCGGCATCCGGCCCTCTTCCAACTGGCTGATACTCAGAATGCCGTTCACCAGCTCCAGCATGCGCTCGGTGCCATCCCGGGCAATCTCCATCATCTGCGCCACCTCCGCTGACCCGCCGGCCGGAACCACCCGGTCCTCCAGCATCTCCAGCGCGCTTGACACCACGTTCAGCGGGTTGCGTAAATCGTGAACCATCGTATGCGTCAGATCGTCGCGAATGCGCTGCAACATCTGCTCCTGGGTCACATCCTGCAAGACAATTAACCGTCCGAGCGCCAGTTCGCCTGCCATCACCGGCACACTCGTCCACTGCAGTGTCCGCCCATTTACCCGGAACTCCCCGTCTCCCAGCGTTTCATCCCCGGTCCGGATCCGGCGCACTTCTACCAGTGCCTCCTCCACCACGTCCGGAGATCGTTGTCGCAATTGGTCCAATAGGTCGGCCAGCGGTCGCTGGACCCAAGCCGGCGGTCCTCCCGCCAGATTCAGATACTCCAACGCGGTATGGTTGGCCACCAGCAGTTGCCGGTTGACACCAATGAGCAGGATGCCATCCCGGCTGGACTCGATTAACGCCTGCAGGCGGCTGTGCTCGTCCGCTACTGCTTTGAACAGTTGGGCGTTGGCCATAGCCAGTGCCAGTGCTTCTGCCAGCGACTCGGCCAGCCAGATATCGTCGTCGCTGAAACCGTCCAACTCCGTACTCTCCACGGCGAATACCCCCATCCGGCTGTTGCCATGGCGCAGAGGGACATAAAGGGCACTGCACAATTCCGGAGAATCACCCACGTACTGGTCGGCTACCCGTAAATCCCGCACAACCCGCGTTTCGCCGCTTTGGTAGGCCAGGCCACTGATCCCGGCCCCCATCTCCAGTCGCTCTCCTTCCGCCGCCGCCAGCAACCCCGTTGCTGCCCGTACCACCAATTGTCCGTCCTCCGCCACCAGGATCGCCACCGCCGGCCAGTTGGTGAGCGTCGCCACCGTTTCCACCGCCACCTGGGTCATCGTTTCTGGCTCCAGGTGTTCCCCAATTCGCGTCAGGGCCTCATATAACACCGCCTGCCGCTCCGCCAGCCGTCGCTGCGTCTCATAGATCTGGGCGTTGCGCAAGGCTAGCGCCATCTGATCCGATGCAGCCCGCATCAACTCCGCATCTTCCTCGTCGAAATGTTGCGGTTCTGAATGCTGTAAGGTCATCACCGCCGGCACCGCCGGCCCGCTGGTAATCGGCACCACCAGCACTGAACGCGCCGCATATGGCTGGTCCGGCAGCGTGATCCAGCGTTCATCTTCCCAGGTATCCCGCACCAGCGCCGCCTGGCGATGCCGCACAACCCACCCCGCCAGCCCCTGGTCCATCACCTGGCCCACAATCTTCCGTTGGCTGCCCGGCCCCATCGTGCCTCGCGCCAGGATGCTGTTCGTGACCCGCCCGTCGCTATCCAGCAGAAAGAGGCTACCATACTCCGCGTCGGTCAGCCCGGTTGCCACGTCCAGGGCATTTTGCAGCGTCGCCTGCAGGCTCGGTCCTTCGGCCGTCGCCCTCGCGATCGCCACCAGGTTGGCAAAAAGTCGTTGGCGTGCAGCCGATTGCGCTTCGGCCTCTTTGCGCTCCGTAATGTCGCGGAGGACCATCAGGTGCCCCCCTACGTGCTGTTCGGAGCTGTAAAGAGACGAGATCCGGAGATTATAGTAGCGAAGTGTACTATCGTGTTCAATCGAAACCTCCGTATCGACCGCTCCCTCTTCCTTCACCGTCTGCCACTGTTCCGCCCACGCCGGCAACGCCTCCGGCAACAAGAAACCCACGAGCTGGTCCGCCGACCGCCCAAGAATTCGCTGCCCGGCCGGATTAATGTCCACAATCCGTTCCTGGATATTGATCACCAGCACCCCATCGCTCATACTATCCAGGACCGTTTGCCGCGCTACCGGCACCAGGTCAAAGAGATGATGCCGCAAGATCGCCCAGCTAATAATCATGGCGCTAAAGGCAAAAGCCAGCGGTGTGAAATCGATCTGGCGCAGCGGGCTGAAACCCAGCAGGTAAAGTGCGTTGCCGGCCAGGGGCAATAGTGGGCTGAGCATAATCACATACAGCGCCCACCCGTCCGGAGCCCCTTCCTGGGCAAACTGCCGCCGTAGCGCCCGGTATAGAAAGACCGTGCCCCCCAGCGTCAGCAGATAGGCGTAGCCCACAAACAGCCAGAACCAGGGCCCGTATGTCAGATTCAGAACAATAAAGGGCCAGTTCCGATCCAGCGCCACCTCCTGCCAGATCAACCCGTGGGTCTCGTTCGTCATCACCAGGATCAACGTCGCCAGTGGAATCAGGGACAGGACTGAAACGTACCGCCGCTGCAGCCAACGCTCCCGGCCGATATAACGTACCACAAACAGGAACCAGGCCACCGGCGCCACCACGATCCCCACGTACTGGATCTGGGCCCAGAACAGCTTGACGTCCACTTCAGTGGCACCCAGCTCCATCGCATACCCCAGCGACCATTGGGCGATCGCCAGCATCAGGATGGCAAACGGTCTGGACCAGGCCGCCACCCGCCGCAACCAGGCAAAGAGCGCCAGCCCTGTAGAAATCAGGGCTGCCGTAAAGAGCGAGAGGGTAACGAAAACGTATTGCCAGTTCATCCTGGTGATCCGATCACGGTCTGCCTATCCGGTAGTTTATCCCCATCGTATCACCCTGAGCAAGGTAATCAAGGCGATCAAGACACTCACCGTTCTCACTTTTACCATCTACCCTATTCCCCGGTGAAGGTGGCTACCACCGGATCATGGTCCGAGACCCGCGCGGTTTGCTCGCCCTCCTCAGCCCCCAATGCCGCCGCGTAGTCCGCATTGATATGCAGCACACTTACCTCGTTCAGTCGCTCATACAGCGTCCGCGTCACCAGAATATGGTCCAGCGTTTCCGACTCTCCCTGGTAGATGTAGGAATATTCGCGCTCTGGGGCAATCAACTCATAAACGTGGTGCAAACCGGCGGAGCGCAGGGTATCCAGCGGTCGTGATTCCAGGAACGAGTTCAGATCGCCGGTAATGGCCACCCACGCTTCCGGATCCTCGGCCAGGATCTTTGCCTCCATCACGGCCGCCGCCCACGCCGCCTGCGCCATGCGCCGCGGCTCCGTCGCTTCCTCCCCTGCTGCCATCGAGGTGAAATGATTGTTAATCACGTACAGATTCCGGTTACCGCTCTCCAGCTTGAGCGTCACCGTCAGTAGTAGCGGTGGCCGGCTGGTCAATCCTTCCGGGGCGTCATAAGCGGCTGCCCCCGCGACCGTGGCCTGGTCTCCCCGCACCAGGTAGCCAACGTCAATTCCCCGGCTGTCATACCCCTCGATCAAGACCGGCCGGTAATCGTAACCCGCCAATACCGCCTCTTCCGCCAGGTCTTCCAGAATCCCCACGTTTTCCACCTCCTGCAGGGCCAGCACGGTCGGCGCCCCCATCGCTTCAATCACCGCCGCCGTTCGCGCCACTTTCGCGCGGTACTCGGCCGCCGTCGGCGGCGCCGGGCTGGAGGGATGGGGTTCCAGCAGGTCAAAGAAGTTCTCGACGTTGTACGTGGCAATGCTAAACCGATCCCCGTCCACCACCGGCAACGCCGGGATAACCCGATCCTGCCGGGTCACCACCGGCGTGGCCACCGGTTCGATCTTATATTGGCCAAAGGTGTACGCCAGGGGCCCGGTCACGTTCGCCACCAGGTCGCCGCCGTTTACCGCATACGGCAACCGGTCGCCCCCTTCATAAGCAATTTCCGAGCCGTCATCCACGAAGATCAACATCCCGGCCGGATCCCCCCGGTAGACGCGTTCTATCCCCAGATCTGCCCGCACCAACGCGTATTCGCCGTAGCTGTTGGTCGGCCCGACCGCCACTGCCTGGCCGCTCACCCTGACCAGCATCCCCTCCAGGCTCTCATAATAGCGCTGGGCCGCACTCAGCTCCGCCGGCGGATCAAGTTCTACAGCCTCCGGCAATGGGTTCTTCTGGCTGGCTACCACCACCGCCCCGGCCGACAGCGGCTCCAGCAAAGTTTGCCCCGAACGTTCCCGTACCGTCCCCTCGACTTGCACCAGATCCCCCGTCGCCAGCGAAACCGTTAACGGCTCCGTTTCCGTCAGCACGAACAGCCCGGCCGATGTCAGTGGATTCTCATCCGTCCTTCTCTCCTGGATCCAGAAACCGCCCAACTCAGGGAAGATACCGGTGACCACGCCGGCCGTCGTTGCCTCGCGCCGCGCGTAGGGCGACGTCTCACCCTCCCCCTGGATCGCCCAGATGGGGACCGTCTCCCCGATGAAGGTCAGCAGCGCCTCCGTCCTGACCGCCTGCGGCCACTCATCCGCCGTGGCCACGGCCGGGGGCACCACAATCTGGCTCCCTTCCGGCCCCTCGGCCGTCACGCTGAACCGCACCACCGCCTGCCCGCCGTGCGCCTCAAGCTCGCCAATCTCCCAGAGCAGGGTGCCGTTCTCCCGGGTGCCGCCGTCCGCAACCGTCGCCGGCGCAGCCTCCGCCGGCAACGTGGCCCGGATCGCCAGGTTGTGCAACGGGTCACCCGTGTAGTTGGTTGCCGTGATCGTGTACGTCATCGTCGTGCCCACCGCCACGGTGTTCGGCGCGTCCAACGCCAGCCGCAGTTCCGGCGGAACCACCCGTGTGAAATCTCGTTGCTGGCGTGGTTTCAATTGCCACTGATCATTATAGAGTTCGCTGATTCCCGTAATCCGGTACGGTTCGCCCGGCGCCAGCGGTTCTACGCTGACTCCTGTATCCTTCTCCACGTAAACCAGCAACGTATTACCCGACTCGTCTGTCAGATCGACCTCGTAGCTATAGCTGAATTCCTCCACCCGCGTCACCGTCCCCTCCGCCACCACCAGCCGGCCCAGGATCTCCTCCTCTTCGTTAGCCTCCTCAACCGTAACCGCTGCCGGTTCCACCTCTGCCACCGGCTCCGTGGCTCCCTCAACCGTGACCACGTCGTCGGGAATCGACACCGGGATAATCTCCAGCGAATTCCGGTACACCTCAATCTTCCCCGTCACTCGCACCGTTTCTCCAATTTCAACCTCCACCACGCCCATACCCCCGGGCACGTAGACCTGGATCCCCCCGCTCTCATCCTCCAGGTAGAACTTCGTGCCGGTATTGCCCGCAAAGAAACCGCCCGTATACATCGTGGCCACCCCTTCTATCGTTACCACCTCGTCTACCAATTCCCGGGCGCGGGCAATGGGAATCGCGCCCCCGCTAACCGCCAGCGTGAACGGCCGGGCATAGACCCGTTCGCCGGCCAGCTCCGCATACAGGCCGCTGGCAATCGCTTCCGTGTAGGTCCATGGTGCCTGCAGGCGGATTAAAGGGAATTCTCGCCCCCCGGCCGGCACCTCTGCCACATTCACCGTCAATCGCCCCTCTCCTGTCTCCGATCCGGGCGGCGCTTCCACCACCGTAAAACCGGCCGGCACCGGCACCGAAATCTGCACATTGGCCAGTGTCTCGTCACCCCCGTTCTCAATGATATAAATTGGGTACGTAAACGTCTCCCCCGGCGTGACCGTGACCACATCGCCCTCTGGTGCCCGCAGCGACAACGGTGGTTCGGCGCCGGCCACCGGCTGGCTACCGCTATTCTGGGCATCAGGCGTTGCCTGTAAATCAAAAATTCCCCGGGCCTGCCGCGCCAGGCTGGCGCCATCTGCCGGGGCCGGGGCCGGTTCGCTCCCTCCCGCCAGCCCGGCTGAGACGTTCCCCCAGGCCACCTGGTCTACGAGCGTCCCGGTTTCATCCTTCAGTTGTAACATCCCTTTGACCGCCAGCGGCTGGCTGAAAACCGCGTCCGGCGCCGCCAAGGCCATTTCTCCCATCCGTACCAGCAAATAATAACCCCTGGCAGGGATATCGGCGCGTCCATCCCACTTGTACACTAACTCTGCTTCCTGATTTTCCGCCAGCCGGTACCACAGTGACCAGCCGGCCAGATCGGCCGCTGCCTCCGCGCCGTTGTACAGCTCGACGAACTCCTGGTTGTTGTTGCCCGGCACTCCCGGCAGAATTTCGTTGATCACCACGCCGTCCGGCCCGGCCGGTTCCGCTGTTGGCTCCCCGTCCGGCTCAGGCGTGGCCGTCGTTTCCCCGGCAACCGGGGTCTCTGCCGGGTTCGCGCTGGCCGTAGGCGTCTGCGCCGCGTCCTCCCGGCACGCCAGTAGCGTGCCGGCCAGCAGTAGAACGAGCAGGGCCGTTAACAGTAAGTTTCGTGTGAGCTGCATAGAACCTCTTCAACTGGTTTACTTTTATCCTGATTACGGTGCTTGCGCGGCGCCCAATCATTAAAGCCCAATTATAGCCACCCTGAAACAGGAAGGCATGCTTCTCTGGCTGAAAGCGGTATAATCATCATTGGTTATCACAGCTTTCTTAGGCTATCCGTTTAATTCCGTTGTTGTCAATTTTTTAGGAGAATGACTTTTGACTACACGCAGCAACACTCCCATCCCTTCCCGCATCGCCGGCGTGCGCGAGGCCCTCGCAGAGTGGGGCGTCTCCGCCCTACTTATCAATAGCCCGGACAACCGCCGTTGGCTGAGCGGCTTCACCGGTTCTGCCGGCTGGCTTCTGGTCACCCCTGACCAGGCCCTCCTGGCCACCGATTTCCGCTACTGGGACCAGGCGCAAGCCCAGGCCCCCGACTATACTCTGTTCCCCCTGAAGCAGGAACGAAAAGTCGCCGCTATGTTGGAAACCATTGCCCCGGCCACCGTTGCCGTCGAGGCCACTCACCTGACCCTGCACGAATTCGACGATCTGCAAAAAGCGGACGGGATCGAGTGGAAACCACTGGAGCAGACCGTAGAACCATGGCGCATGGTCAAATCCCCCGCGGAAGTCGAGCAGATCCGCGCCGCGGCTGCCATCACCGACCGGGTGATGAGCAGCGTCCCCACCCTCGCCCGCCCGGGCCAGCGTGAAAAGGAACTGGCCTGGCTGTTAGAAAAGTCACTACGCGAAAACGGGGCGGCCGGTATGGCCTTTCCCGTCATCGTCGCTTCCGGTCCCAATTCGGCGTTGCCCCACCACCGGCCGGGAGACCGTACCCTGCAGGAGGGGGACACCATCGTCGTCGACATGGGCGCTGCCCTGGACGGTTACAATAGCGATCTGACCCGCACTTTCTACCTTGGCGAGGAACCGCCCCCACAATTCTGGGACATATACAACCTGACCCTGTCCGCCCAGACCGCCGCCCTCGGCGCCATGAAAGCGGGGATGACCGGCCGGGAGATCGATGCCCTGGCCCGCGACGTCATCGCCGCGGCCGGGCACGGCGACCATTTCGGCCACGGCCTCGGCCACGGCGTCGGCCTCGCCATCCACGAAGACCCCCGTCTTTCCTCCCGTGCTAAAGACAAGGAAGTCCCCGCCGGGGCCATCACCACCGTCGAGCCCGGCGTCTACCTTACCGGCTGGGGTGGCGTCCGCCTCGAAGACCTCGTCCTCGTCACCGCAGACGGCATTGAGCGCCTCAGCCATTGCCCCAAAGAACCCCTCATCCCAACCACCAACCAGCAACCACCAACCACCAACTAACCTATGGATCGCCGCTGGAACCTCCTGTTCATTATTCCCCTGCTCACCGCCCTGGTCGCCTTCTTCCTCACCGACCAGATCCTCTACACCGGTCTCGGCTTCGTCGTCGGCTATCTCGTCATGGAAGGCGCCCGGCACCTCTTGCTTCCACCCAACCTCCACAAAGCCGTCCAGCGCTTTCAGGCCGGCGAGGTGGAGGAATCTCTCGAACTGGCCAACCGGGCCGTTGACGCCCGGCCCAAGCGCTGGGAATCTTACTACCTGCGCGCCCTCATCTACTTCGCCCTCTCCGACCTGGCCGAAGCGGAAGCCAATGCCCGCCAGGCAATCGACCTCAAGCCCGGCAACGACAATACCTATGTCACTCTCGGCCAGATTCTCTACTCTCAGGCCAAATTTGAGCAGGCTGAAGACGCTTTTACCGAGGCCGTCCGCCTCCGGGGCAAAGAAGGGCTCAACCAGTACCATCTGGCCGCCACCCATTACCGCCTAGACCGTTGCGATCAGGCCGCTCCCCGCCTCGAACTCGCCACCCGGCTGGGTATCGACAACGAACAGCTCACCGTGCTTGCTTTCTACTATCTCGGCCGCTGCCGCGAGCGCCTCGATCAACCCGAAGAAGCCGCTGCCGCTTACGCCGAGCTGGACGAGCGCCGCGACGCCGTCGAAAGCCTGAAGCGCGACCTGGCCCAGGCGCCCGCCTATCCTGCCCTCACCCTCCTGCGCCAGGACGTCGCCGCCATCGAGCACCGTCTCCGCCGGCCGTCGGCCACGAAAGAGTAAAGCTCCAGGGCATAATCCTGGAATTAGTAAGGGACTTCCAGGTTGCTCAGGAACCAGAGGGCGGTCGCCCTGTCTCCGGCAATGGCCGTTCGCTCAATTGCCTCTTCGGGCGCAATTCGGCCGGAGGCCAGTAGATTGAAGTCGTAGAAGTCCATCTCGACCTCGCAATCGACCGTTGCCTTTTGCCCAAACTGGTATTCGACAGAGTGAGCGCCGGTCAGGCGCACGACGATGTTGCGCCGGTCCAGCTCCTTTTTCAACTTGTCGGCGATATCGCGTAGAACGAGGGCCACGATGCGGCCGTCATGCGCGCCGGTCACCGCCATCTTCTTGCCGGTCGCGACACAGATGTCATAGCGGTGCATCCACTGGTCGCGCGGGTAGATGGTGTCCGCCAGATATTCAAGTGATTTGCGACCGAGGGGCGGAAAAGGCAGGTGAACTGCTTTGCGCAGCGGCCAGGGCAGTTTCTGCCGGTTTTCTATTGCCTTTGGCCCGTTCTGGCGGAATTCGGCCACCAATTCGGCCGGCGCCTTGTCCGCCCGTTCCATGACCTGTAGCTTGTTAATGCCGTCAATGGGCTCATCAAATTCCTTCAGATAGGGATTTTGCATGCTTTGGTGTCGGAATTCGGCAAAGCTACTCCACCCCGTCACGGCGCCGGCCAGGTGCGCCACCATCTCGCGCACATTCCACTCGGTGCAATAGGTCGGCTGCTGCCAATCATCACCTTCCAGCATCTGTAATAGCGACAACACCCGCTCGTACTCTCTCTGCGCCAGTGCCCTTGCCTCAGCATGGGTCAATTTGGGAATATCTGCGACGTGCTGCCGTGCCACTGCCGCCAATCCGATCGGTAACGTCATTTGTTCACCTCCATAAATAGGGTCTACGATCCTACGATTTACGCCATGCATCCAGCAGTAACTGCACCGACTGCGAAGTCAGTTTGCCAAAGCGCCCCTCTCCGACCGGTAAGTCGGGATTATTGGCTAGATGAAGTTCTGTGAGGCCATGCTGCAGGGCAAAACAAAGATCACGCGCTTCTTCTACCGGCAGGTTGCTCTCCAGCTCGCCGCTACGAAAAATCTCCTCAAACTCGGCCTGGGCTTTCGCCACATTATCCAGGCTGACGGCCATGCTTTCCTCTGACGGGACAAAACCGGGCACCGGCCGTTGGAACATAAGTTGGTAAAGCTCAGGATTCTCCTGGGCAAAGCGCATGTATGTTTCGATTGAGCTCAAAAGCTTCTCGCGGACCGATCCTTCTCGGATCGGCCCTTCGGCCATGAGCTGCCCGAACTCCAGGAATCCGCGGCGAAACAGCTCATCATAGATGGCATCTTTGCTCTCAAAATA
>Ga0207752_1000833_pt1 | contig 14447 bp, 11 predicted proteins | sample Pon2CUnioCityCA_6_FD_187272 | JGI IMG/M metagenome (GOLD analysis project Ga0207752, IMG submission 187272) | Marine sediment microbial community from Union City, CA, USA - Pond 2C Sediment 2 (SPAdes) | ecosystem: Environmental > Aquatic > Marine > Intertidal zone > Salt pond sediment ...
TCCCGGGCGTCCTCGGGCAGGCAGGCGACGTCGGGCCGCTGGCCGATGGCCCAGATGATCACGTCGGCATCGACCATATGTTCGGCGCCCGGGATCTCGTCGAAGTCGGGACGGCCGTCGACGAAGCCGCGGAAGTCGACCTCGGCGTAGCGCAGGCCGCAGACGTGGCCGTCCTCGGCGACGCATTCCTTGAACGTGCACGAGGCAAAGACCTCAATCCCCTCCTCCTGGGCGTCCTGGATCTCCCACTCGTGGGCGGGCATCGTGTCGCGGCTCTCCAGGCAGGCCATCCCCACCCAGGTGGCGCCCAGCCGCCGGGCGGTCATGGCCGCGTCGACGGCGACGTTGCCGCCGCCGAGGACCATGACGCGCTTGCCCGCGAGCGTACGCTGGGGCTGCTCCTGCAGCGCCACGCGGCGCAGGAAGTCGGTGGCCGCCAGCACCTCGGGCAGATCCACGCCGGGGATGGGCAGGACGACGCCCTGGTGCGCGCCCACGGCGACGAAGACGGCGTCGTAGGGGTCGTGATCGGCGCCGAGGTGGTTCGGATCCAGGAGCGCCGCTGCATCGTCGACGCGGTGGTTGAGTTTCAGGTCCACACCCAGCGCCAGGACGTCGTCGATCTCGCGCTGTACCAGGTCATTGGGCATGCGATAGGACGGGATACCGACGCGCATCATGCCACCCGGCACGGGCAAGGCCTCGAAGACGGTGACGGCGTGGCCCTGCTCGACCAGGTCCTGGGCACAGGTGAGCCCAGCCGGCCCCGAGCCGACCACGGCCACCCGCTTGCCCGTCGGCTCGAGCTGTGGCCGCGGGATCTCGATCTGATCGGGGTGGGCCAGCGCCCAGTCCGCAACAAAGCGCTTCAGGCGCATGATGTTGATCGGATCGTCGACCTGGCCCCGCGAGCAGGCGTCCTCACACTTGTGGTTGCAGATTCGACCGCAGATCGAGGGGAAGGGGTTATCCTCCCGGATGGTGCGGTAGGCATCGGCGAAGCGCCCCTCGCGGATCAGGGCGACGTACCCCTGGGCGCGCTGGTGAATGGGGCAGGCATCGCGGCAGGGAGCCCGTCCCCGCTTCTCGATGACGTAGGCGTTGGGGATGGCCTGGGGGTAGAGCTTGTAGGCCGCCCGCCGCTCCGACATATCCGCGTTGAACTGGTCGAGACGGATGACAGGGCAGGCCTCCGCGCAGTCGCCGCAGCCCGTGCACTCATCGACGTCGACGTAGCGCGGGTGCTGGCGCACGCGCGCGGTGAAGTTGCCCGGTTCTCCCTCGATGCTTTCCAATTCGGCATAGGTCATCAACTCGATGTTGAGGTGCCTGCCGCACTCGACCAACTTGGGCGAGAGGATACACATCGCGCAGTCGTTGGTGGGGAAGGTCTTGTCGAGCTGGGCCATGACCCCGCCGATGGCCGGCTTTCGATCCACCAGATAGACCTTGAAGCCAGCCTCCGCCAGGTCGAGCGAGGACTGGATGCCCCCAATGCCCGCGCCGACGACCAGCACCGATCCGACCTTTCCCTGCAAAGGGAGGCGAAGCGGCTCCTTGCCATTGCCGTTCCCAGATGATTTCATCGCCATCCTATATGTTCACCCTCAGAATTCACCCGAATGATCCACGAGTCGCAGGACCATGATCGCCACGTCCAGCGTCTCGCCGCCGTTCGTGATGAAGTAGTCGCGCAGCGCGACCTCGTGCTGGTAGCCCAGGTCTCCAAACGCCTTGATGACCTGGGGTTGATTGGTCAAAACCTCGGCGTACAACTGCTGCAAGCCCACCCGCCGGGCGATGTCGATCAGGCAGCGCAGCATGAGCGTACCGATGCCCTGACGGCGGTAGTCGCGATCGAGGAAGATGCGCACCCAGGCCCGATGCCGGCGGTAGTGCTCGCCGAAGTGGAGGGTGGCCTCGCCCACGATCTTATCGTCCACGATGGCCACAAGGGGGAAGACGCGCCTCAGGTCCAGGCTGTCCACCCAACTCTCGACCACAGCGGGGTCCCCCGCGTCGCTGCGGAAGTATTCCAGGTCCTGCCGGGACGCCCGGGCGAAAAGGTCCATGAAGCCCTGTTTGTCACCTGCGGTCAACGGGCGCAGCAGCAGGCGCTTCCCGCTGGGCAGTGTTTTCACATACCGATAGCCTGCCAAATCCTCCCACGTGTCTGCCATCTTAGAATCTCCTCCAGTGGATCAAGAGGGAGCCGCTGCCGACCGTGCCGACCGCAGACGGTCGGGAACGGTCAGGCTTCCCTACTTACATGGAAGGGATGGGCCGCCTTACGCGGCTTCATCCGCCTCCTGCATCGCTTTCCAAACCAACTCCGTCACGTCCATCACGCGCATGCGGGCACGACGGGCGTCCTGGTGCTGACGCACCGCCGCCGTCAGGGTACGCTCGCACTGCTGGCAGGCAGAGGCGACCACCTTGGCGTCCACCTCGCACGCCCGGCTGACGCGCTTAAGCGATACCTCAGAGACGACGTCCGGTTCGAAACTCTCCAGGTTGCCCCCGCCGCCGCAGCACTCGGAGATCTGCCCACAGCTACTCATCTCCACAAAAGTGACGCCCGGGATGCTGCGTAACACACGCCGGGGTGCATCGAAGACATGGCTTTTGCGCCCAAGGTCACATGGATCGTGATAGGTCACCCGCAGGGGCAGTTCCCCCATCTGGATGTCGCCCTGCGCGATCAACTCGTCCAACAACTCCGTGGCGTGCAGTACATCAAGGCCAATCTCCCCGCCCAGAACCTCAGGATAGATGAACTTCCACATATGATAGCAGGAAGGGCAGGCGAACACGACCCGGGATGCACCAAGCTCTTTGGCCTGGGCAACGTTGTGCTCGACGATCGTCTTGGCCTCCTCCAATCGGCCCATCGACAGCAGTGGGTAGCCACAGCACCACTCCTGCCCCCCCAACGTGGTGAAATCGACGCCGCTTGCTTCCAGAATGGACGCAAATGACTGGGGCACGCGATAACTGCGAGGAAAAAGCGACGCGACACAACCGACGAAGTAGACGACCTCGGCGCCCTGCTTGCGATCCAGCCCAGCCGGGATGTGTTCCAGATTCTGGCTCCAAATCAGCCGGTTGCTGTTGTCATCGCCACTGATGTTATGAACATCCTCAATCGTCTCGCTCAGGCGGTTGAGGCGCCCTAAGCCTTCGCACAGCCGATCATCAATCACGGTCTCCGGTCGCTGCACCAGATAATCGGCCAGGATCTCGCGCAGCAGCTGGCAGTCCTCCACCCGGAAGCCCGCCTCCTCTGCCATCTCCTTGAGCGCGATCAACACCTCGTTGATGTCAATATCGTTAGGACAGTGTGCGCCGCACATCTCACATCCCAGGCAGAGCCAGGCGTCCCGGCTGGCAAACAATCGCTCGCGCTGTCCAAACTGGATCAGGCGCAAGATGCGGTCAGGCCCGTATTCCATCGCAAAAGCGGAGGGGCAGCCAGCGGTGCATTTATGACAATGGTAGCACATCTGTACCGTCTGTCCACTGCGCTCGTTTATCTCTTGCAGGAATGAGCCGCTTCGCTTCCCTTCATATAGAAGTGATTCTGCCATTTATCTCCCCTTCCGAAGGCCCTTTCCCAAGGGCCCATTTCTCTCCCTTTTCTAACTCACAATCACGTCCGTCATCGCTAGGATCTGCGCTGGCGTCCAGTTGTATATCTGGCTCGCTTTGTTGGGGCAGGCCACCACGCAGGCCCCGCAGTTCTGGCACAGTGCAGCGTTGACGGTGGCAACGTGCCACACAGGATGAATTGAGCGTGCATCGTATGGACACGCCTCCACGCAGGCCCCGCAGGCTGAGCAAAATTGCTCGATCACACAGGCCACTGTCGGCTCCTGCGTCATTTCATCCTGCGAGAACAGTTGCAGCACCTTGGCCGCTGCACCCGAGGCCTGCGACACCGTCTCCGGGATGTCCTTTGGCCCCTGGGCTGCACCCGCCAGGAATATGCCTGCAGTTAAGCTCTCGACCGGGCGCAGCTTGGGATGCGCCTCGGTGAAGAAACCGTTCTGATCCACACCAACCCGAAGCCTCTTCGCCAAGTCAGTTGCTTGCCGGCTGGGTGTCATCGGCGTCGCCAACACAACCAGATCGGCCGCTACCTCCACCGGCCTGCCGCTCAGTGTATCGGCGCCCCACACCAACACCTTGTCTCCATCGCGAAAGATCTTGCTGACTTTACCCCGAAGATACAGGATGTCGTGCTCCTCCATCGCCTGCTGGACGTACTCGTCGTAGCCCTTTCCCGCCGACCGGATATCAATGTAGAACACGTAAGCCTGGCCGTCCGGCACGCGCTCCTTAAACATCATAGCCTGCTTGGCCACAACCATGCAACAGACCTTGGAACAGTAGGGCACACCTCGCTCGGGGTCACGTGAGCCTGCACACTGGACGAACACTACCTCCTGGGGCACACACCCGTTGGAAGGCCGCCGCAGTTCCCCCTCGTCGCGCAACATCCCCTCGAACGTCAGCCCATCCACAACGTCGGCGATTTCGCCGCCCCCATACTCGGGCAGCCGGCGCAGCGGGTAAGGGTCCCAGCCCGTCGCGACGACAATGGCACCCACCTCGAAGGTTATCGTTTCAGGTTTCAGGTTCAAGGTCTCAGGTTCGCCCAACGCCGACGCCGACGCCGACGCCGACGCCGACTGCGGACAGTCGGGCGGACAGTCGGGCGGACGGTCGGGCGGACAGTCGGGCGGACGGTCGGATGAGACTTCCACTTCGAAATTGCCAACGTAACCCTCCGCCCCTACCACTTGCGCACCCGTCAGCACCTCGATATTCGGGTGATTGAGGATCTGCTCGACCTTACGATCCAGAAGATCCGGGGCAGCGCTGAAGTTCAGGTAGGTGCCACTGAACTGAGCCATCTTTCCACCCAGCTTGGCTTTCCGCTCGACCAGTACCACAGGGAGGCCCGCACTGGCGATATCGAGCGCGACTTGCATCCCGGCAATTCCTCCACCGATAACCAACGCTCGTTTCGTCACCGGCAGCCGGAACGGCTCCAGTTCTTCGTCCAGCGAGACCCTCTCCACAACCGCGCGCACAAGCTCAGCGGCCTTCTCCGTGGCACGGGCGGGCTCTCGCTGGTGCACCCACGCGCACTGCTCGCGGATGTTCGCCATCTCACAGCGATATGGATTCAATCCCACCGTCGATGCTGCCCGCCGAAACGTCTTCTCGTGCATAAGGGGCGAACATGCGGCGACGACGACCCCATCCAGATTATGCTCCTCAATGGCATCCTTCACTAGCTGTTGCCCAGGGTTAGAGCACATGTACTTGTAACTCGTGGCGTAGACAACGTCCGGGTGCTGCCCTACCTCCTCAGCCACCCACTCGACATCTACGGAACTCGCGATGTTGATGCCACAATGACAGACAAAGACGCCGATCCGGCTCATTCTGCCTCCGCCATAAATGCCACTCCCTACAGTATGAAGGGAAGCGAAGCGACTCCCTCTTCTGGTTTGAGGGTCTCAAACCCCCAACGCCTCTTCCGCCCGCTCCTCCGCCCGCTCCGCCCCGAAGAACGCCAACACCTTGGCTGCAGCACCTGAGGCCTGCGCGACCGTCTCCGGGATGTCCTGTGGCCCAAGGCCCGCCCCGGCCAAGAAGATACCCGGCACCCCGCTTTGCATCGGTGTCATCTCCGCGTCTGAAGCCGCGTAGAAGCCAAACTCATCCACGCTGATGCCCAACACTTCCGCCAGGGCCTTGCTTCCCGTCGATGGAACGATCGCCGCTGCCACCACGACCATGTCGGCGGCGATCTCCACCTTGCGCTCCGTCAGCGTGTCCACTCCCCATACGATCACCTTGCCATCGCGAGAGAAGACCTTAGACACCCGTCCCCGGATGTAGACCGTGTCGTCCTCCTCCATCGCGCGTGTGACGAACTCCTCGTACCCCTTGCCACCGGCCCGGATGTCGATGTAGAATACATAGACCTGACCATCGTGCACACGATGCTTGTAGAGAATGGCGTGCTTGGCCGTGTACATACAACAGATCTTCGAGCAATAGGGCAGGCCATGCTCTGGGTTGCGAGAACCCGCGCACTGGATGAAGACCACCTCTTTGGGTACCTTGCCGTCAGATGGACGCACCAATTTGCCGCCGGTTGGTCCGGAGGCAGATAGCAGCCGCTCGAACTCCAGGCCATCCATGACGTCGGGGTGATCCATATAGGCATAAGCCATCACCGCTTCGTCCTGGTAGAGTTCATAGCCTGTGGCAACGACGATGGCCCCCACATCCAGCTCAATGGTCTCCGGTGCCATGTCGTAGTCAATTGCCTGCCTCTCGCACGCCTCCCCACACTTACCACACGCCAGGGGGAAGAGCCCCAGGCAAGCATTGGGATCGAGTCGGTAGACTGCTGGCACCGCCTGAGGATGGGGTATGTAGATCGCGCGGCGGGCGGCCAGCCCTCGATCGAACTCGTTAGGCACGACCACCGGGCAAACCTCAGCGCAATCACCACACGCAGTACACTTATCCTCAATGACATAACGAGGATGACGAAGAACACGCACGCGAAAATCCCCAACCTGGCCCTCGACCCCCACCACCTCGCTGAGCGTAAGCATCCGGATGTTGGGATGCTGACCAACTTCGACCGTACGTGGCGTCAGGATGCACTGAGAACAATCCAGCGTTGGGAAAGTCTCGGAGAGCTGCGCCATATGACCGCCGATAGACGGATCCTTCTCCACCAGGATGACCTCATAGCCGCTGTCGGCGATATCCAACGCGGCCTGCATCCCACCGATTCCGGCACCGATCACCAAAGCCCGATAGTGCGCCATCAGAATGGCACCTCTGAAGATTGATAGTGCGCCATCAGAATGGCACCTCTGAAGATTGATAGTGCGCCATCAGAATGGCACCTTCATTGCTTCATAGGGAGGCACGTAGTGATCCTCAAACCCCCAGGTCTCCTCCGGGAGACCCAATGCGACAGCCATCAGTTGGGTGAAGTAGAGGATGGGTATCTCATTGCCGGTTCGGCCAGCCTCTGTCTCCCGCTGCGGGTAGTCCAGGTTAAACTGGCACAGAGGACAGGCGGTGATGATCGCTTGGGCACCATGCTCCCGCGCCGATGCAACGATGTCCTTCGATAACGTTTCGGAGACCTGAGGATCTTTCACCGTCAGATAGGAACCACAGCACTCGATGTTGTATGGGAAATCCACCGGTTCGGCCCCCAACGCCCGTACCAAGTCGTGCAGGATGACCGGATCCTCTGGATCATCCAGGCCAATCTCGTCGTAGGGCCGCAACAGCAGACATCCATAGTAGGGAGCCACTCGCAATCCTGTCAGCGGTCGCACAACCCGTTCCGCCAACGCCTCCCACCCCACGTCATCCCGCAACACCTCCAAGAAATGCGCGACGCGCACATCTCCACAGTATTCCTGTTCGGTGAACCAGTTGATGCGCTCCAACATCTCTGGGTCTCGCTCGAGCAACGCCTGGGAGCGGCGGAGCACATTGAAACAGATGGCACACAGCGTCACCACGCGCTCGCCCGCCTGCTGTGCCTGATAGAGTATCCGCGTCGGGGCGATCAACGCCATCGAATCGTCCAGCATCAAGGGGAACGTTGCCCCGCAACATTGCCACTCGGGAAGCTCCTCCAGTTCAAAGCGTCCCTCGCCTCCCAGCGCTGCCGCTACCGCACGCCCGGAGCGATCGTAGTTTTTGGCTTTCGTAGAAAGCGTACAGCCCGGATAATAGGGAATGCCCATCAAACTCCTCAATCCAATCTTCAAAGGTGCCATTCTGATGGCACGCCACCCTTCAAAGGCGCCATTCTGATGGCGCGCATTACCTCATGTACTTCCTGAACCCACCGACGATGGCCAGTTGAGGCACTTCCTTCATCAGCTCTGGCGGGAGCGCACTCAGATCCAGTTTCGCCGCCCCCTGGCGTAGCGCAATCTGGCGCAGCGCCTCCATCAGCCGGGGTAGATCTACCCCCTTAGGGCAACGCGTGACGCAGGTCAGGCAAGAAGCGCAAATCCAGATCGTGTTGCACTCCAATACGTCCTCCATCCCCAGTTGTGCCATGCGGATGACCTGGCTGGGCAGGAGATCCATCACTGCTACGACTGGACAGCCAGCGCTGCACTTGCCGCACTGATTGCAAGTCAGCAGATCCTGACCGCTGATCTCCTCCACCTGACGCACGAAGGGCCCACGCACCTTATCGATCGAGATTTGAACTCGCATACCGCCTCCTCAGACCCTCACCCTAGCCCTCTCCCCAGGGGGGAGAGGGGAAAGAGCCCTCTGAGCCACTTAACCTTAGTTTTTTCAAACCCCTCAGTCCAACAGTCCAGTGGCCCGCTTGGCTGCTGCGAGCGTGTTCCACATCAGCATCGCGATGGTCATCGGACCCACACCGCCCGGTACAGGCGTCAGATAGCCTGCTACCTCGTTCACTTCATCAAAATCCACGTCACCCACCAGCTTGTATTTGCGGTAGAGGGATATCATCTCGCAGCCCTCAGCTTCCGCCGGCACGTGCTCCTTAAGGTAAGCCTTATCGTGGGTAGCGCAGTACACGCCGATCTTGCGACGACCGCCCTTCTTCGACTCATCCTTGCGATGGGCAATAAAGGTCTCACCCGTGGCAGCGCACGTCCACTCCTTGTCGGCCGGGTGCTCGACCCATACTCGATTGATGCCGACATCAATGACCGCCGCACCAGGCTTGACCCAATCGGCCTTGACCATCTCGGGCCGACCCACAGCAGCGACGAGAATATCGCCCCGGCGGCAGGTGGCGGCCAAGTCCTGCGTGCGTGAATGGCAGATGGTGATCGTGGCATTGCGATGCAACAACAACATCGAAACCGGTAAGCCCACGATGTTGCTACGTCCAAGGATAACCGCCTCCAACCCCTCAATCTCCACGCCAGAGCGGACCAATAGCTCAATGCACCCTGCCGGCGTGCAAGGCACAGCCAAAGGCTCACGCCCCTTCATCGATAGCCGCCCGATGTTGACCGGATGGAAGCCATCAACGTCCTTCTCCAGGCTGATGGTGCTCAGGATCTTTTCCTCATCCACGTGCTTCGGCAGTGGGAGCTGAACCAAGATGCCGTGGATCGCAGGGTCCTCGTTCAGTCGCTTCACCAGCGCCTCGACTTCCTCCTGCGAGGCATCTTCAGGCAGATGCTCACCGACGGAGTTGAAGCCGCACTTTGTGCACGTCCTCTGCTTGGACCGGACGTAGGACTGCGAGGCAGGGTTTTGGCCCATCAGCACAGTCGCCAGGCCGGGAATAATGTTGTGCTCTTCCTTCAACTCCGCGACCTCGGCCTGAATCTCTTCGTAGATCTGATCTGCTATGGCCTTGCCGTCAATCAGTTGTGCTGTCATGTTTCCTCCTCCCGGTTGTCTCCCCCTCACCCCGCCCCTCTCCCAGGGGAGAGGGGGAATCCAAGGCTAACGTCTATACTCGTAGGTACGAATCTGTGTAGATGACCTTATTCAGTAACACCTGCACCGTCTTCCAGATGTCCACAGCTTGCGGGTCAGACATGTCCACGTCCTGAGGCTGTAGTTCCTCCATTGCCTCTACCCGATCGTGCAGCTTGAGCAACAGCTTGTTGAGCGGCGTGCTGTCGTCCCGCTCCTCGACCACCCGGATCCACTCCGACAATTCGCTATCGAAAGGATCGGCGATGACCATGTCAATCCCAGCGCCCATCAGCATCACCATATAGGTCCGGTTGAGCAACGGGCGCATCTCGTTGGGGACTGCGTTGGAGACATTGGAGAGACCACCGTTGGTCAGTGGGGGCGGGTCCCACGCGAACTTGAGCGTGCGCACCGCCTCAATGCACTCCGGACAGTACTCCTGACAACCAGAGACGGTCAGCACCAGCGGGTCGATGATCAGATCATTGATGGGGAAATCGATCTCCAGCATATAGGGAATCAACCGCTCAAGTGCAAGGCCCACCCGCTCGTCGGCCCCAACAGGGATCATACCCTCGCCCATCGTCAGCGCGACCAGGCGCGTGTTGAACTTCTTAGCCACGGCCGGCACCGACTCCAGCCGTTCGGCTCGCGCATCGGTCGAGTTGATGATCGGCTGCGCCTTCGTCACCGTCTCACAGGCCGCTTCAATCGCCATCAAGTTGGTGGTGTCAAACACCAACGGCACGTCCACCACCTCTTCGACGACCTGGACCAGCCAGGGCAGAATCTCGTGACCGTGTTTCTTCTGTGGGCCGATGTTCAGATCTACCGCTTTAGCACCGGCGTCCACCATGCGCACCGCCGTGTCCTGAAAGAACTTTGCGTCCCGTTCAGCGATGGCTTTCTTAACCCTGGGCGAGATGATATGGATGTTTTCGCCAATGATGTACATTCTGGCACCCTCCTTTTTTTGTGTTGACCGATCCTTTAAATTGGGTTGGTGGGCGCGACCACCGCGCCATACCGTCACGCTGAGTTCGCCCCCGTAACCCGCCTGGCGATCTCCCGTACTCTACGATAGACCGGTGTTTCCGCCGGCAACTGCACCAGCGGGCGACCGGTGAACTCGAACTCCGCAATCGCTGGATCATCGGGGACTGTGCTCAACAAATCGAGTCCGCTCTGTTCCACGGCCTGGGCCAACGGCGCAGGCATCTCCCCCCGGCTGTCTGCAGCCGGCGTCGGCGTCGGCGCGGTTCGCAGCCGGTTGACGACCAGGTACGTATGGCCCACGCCAATCTCCAGTTCGGGCACCATCTCGTGCATATGCTGCGCAGCGATCAAGCCTCGCCGTGTCGGGTCACTCACCAGCAGCAGGACATCCACGTCGCGGGTGGTCCGGCGGCTGAGATGCTCCATCCCAGCCTCGTTGTCAATCACTACGTAGTCGTACTGTTTCTCCAGGCGGTCGATGATCACCCGCAACATCTGGTTGGCCGCGCAGTAGCAGCCGGGGCCCTCGGGCCGACCCATGGCCAGCAGATCCACCCGATTCCCCTCCACCAACGCCATCTGGATCTGATAGTCCAGGTATTCCTGTTTACTCATCCCACCGGGCATTGAGCCGGCCAACGCACCACTCGTCTGCACCAAGTCGAGCATGTCCTCGCGAATATCGCCGACCGTCTCCTCCACCCCCATCCCCAGAACCAGGTTGAGATTGCTGGAGGGATCAGCGTCTATGGCCAGGATAGGGCCGCTCTGCTCCTCGACCAGGTAGCGGATGATGAGAGCCGCGATGGTGGTCTTGCCGGTACCACCTTTGCCGGCCAGTGCAATCGTTGTGGTCAACTCAGTCCCTTTCCACTAATAGGGTTTCACCATACATTTGCCCCGGCCCCAGAACCTCTGGGAACCGTTCTCGCAACATCCCACGTGCCTCATAGCATAGGTGGCAGGCATCGACGTAAGCGTCCTCATGCACCAGGTTGTACCGTTCCACCAGCGCCGCCGGGCCGCCTTCCAACAGCGGCCCTACGATGGGATGTGCCTGCGGATCATACGCAGCCACAATCTCCCCCAGAGGTCGCTCGAAAAGACTGCCCATCGTCAGCCCCTGGCAAATGTGCAGGTGACCAAGGTGATCCACGTGCACTCGTCCAGGATCATCCAGCGTCTCGTGGGGGCACTCATCGAACTCATACCAAGGCCGCCGCGCTACCCCCTCAACCAGTTTCACCGCCGCCCGCCCTTTGAACATGATGGCACCACTCTCCACCGGCTCACCCCTGGGCTGGGCAGGGTAACCCGCAGTGCCCTCCGGCACCTCGCAGATGATAGTGTCTGTCGGAATGCCTAAACGCTCCGCCGCCGTCAGCGCACTGCGGGCGTGGGTGCTCATCACCGAATCGTAGTGAAAGAGATCGGTAGAGATGGACAAGTCCTGTACGACGCCAGCCAAAGGCTTCAGCCACTCAACCGCGTCCTCGACCGTAGTGGCCCAGTAATCATTGGTCACGATGCCAACCCTAAGCCCTCGTTGAGCCGCTTCCTGTGCAGCCCGCACCATAACCGGATAGTAGAGAAACGGTTCCCCACCCTCCAGATAGATCCACTCCACCGTCCCCAGTCTCTGCGCCTGGCGGCATATGTCGCGCACCTGTGCGAGCGTCATCACCCCCTTCTGGGATGGACTTCCCCAGACGAAGCAGTGATCACACTCATAGTTGCATTGATATGTAAGCAACAAATGCAGGCCTGTCAGGTTCACCGCTCCTCCAGCAACGCCGACGCCGACGCCGACTTCAGAAAGTCGGGGGCGGTCGGGCTATCCTTCATATTGGAATGAGTCGCTTCGCTACCCTTCATAGGAAAGTGACGGGAATTGTGTTTCGTCGGTGTGCGGCAGAAACATAGCTGCGTTGAACTCATCAAAGAACGTGTTGTCGGCCGAGAGCTCCAAGTAAGTCATCATCTTTCCCACCTCGGTGACCCGTTGGCGCTTCTCGCGAGAGAGAAGTGCCACGTATGCCCCTCGCACCGACGTGTTGCCCAGGAAGTGGAAACGCTCGTATGGCATATCAGGCAGCATGCCGATTTGGATCGCCTTCTCCACGTTGATATACTGGCCAAAAGCCCCACCGATGAGGGCCTGCCCCACGTCAGCCAGGCTGAGTCCTACGCTGCGGGCCAGGACCGAGAATCCAGCATAAATGGCGGCCTTAGCCCGCATCAGATTGTCGATGTCCACCGCTGTGATCACGATGTCCTCACCTGTAGCGGTCTCATCCGCCCAGGCCACCACGTACTCTGGGCCATGCTCTCCCTTCCGCACACGCGCTGACGGCAAGTTCACGTTTATGTTGCCGCTCTTATCGATCACCCCGGCGACGAACATCTCCGCCAGAAGCGAGATCAGGCCGGACCCGCAAATCCCGCGCGGCTTCTCGTCACCCGGTGCCCCACCGGCAATGACCCGATACGCGGCCTCGTAGGTCTCCGGGTTGACCCACACCTCCTCGATGGCTCCAGCAGTAGCCCGCATTCCGTGCACTACCCCAGCCCCCTCAAACGCCGGACCAGCCGAGCAGGCACAGGCGATGAGCCAGGTGCAGTCCCCCAATGCCATCTCCCCGTTCGTCCCGATGTCCACGAACAGTATCAGTTCCCCCGTCTTGCACATCCCGGAACTGACTACTCCGGCGGTGATATCAGCTCCCACGTAGGAAGCGACACCCGGCAGACAGTCCACTGTGCCCCCCGGGTTGATTTCCAGGCCAATCTCCCGAGCCGGGAAGGTCGGCAACTGGTTGACGCCGGTGATGAAAGGCATCAGACGGATTGACTCTGGCGGGATACCGGCGAACAAGTGAATCATCGTGCTGTTGCCAGCAACCACCGCCTTGTAGATCTGATCAGTGCGGATCGACCGCTCCCGTGCCGCCTGTTTCAGCAACCGGTTGAGTGTCTCCATCACCAACTGCTGTAGTTCCTCCAGGCCGTCCCCTTTGGAGGCATAGATGATGCGCGAGATGACATCCTCGCCCCGAGCAATCTGGCCGTTGTAGTCGGCCCTCTGAGCCATCACCTCGCCGCTGATCAGGTCGACCAGCCAGACGTGATTGCTCGTCGTGCCGATGTCGATCGCCACCGCCCACAGGCTCTCCAGGTGCTCGCCAGGCAAGATGTCGACCAGGCGGGGAGGACCGTCGGGACGATCCCAACTATCCAACTCGACCACTACCGTGACCTTCCAATCCCCCTCTCGCAGCGCCTGGCCGAGCTTACGCAGTACCGGCAGCGAAGCCTGCAGCCCCTGCAAGTCGTGGCGGCGGGCCAGTTCTCGCTTCAGGCGAGACCAGTCGTCGGTCTGATCCTCCAGCGAGGGCGGATCCAGCGTAACGGCATATTTGCGCAGCGGCTGGTCATGCAGATCGTAGCGGAAGGGCACCGCCACCTTAGCCGCTCGCTTGCCCTCCTTCAGCCGCCGCTCGATCTTTTCCTGCGGCGGGATACGGACGACAGCGTCCCCCTCGACGATCGTCTGGCAGGCCAAAGCATAACCGGCCGCCACGTCATCCGGGGACAGGCGTTGGGTGGATCGGCGGCGAACTGCCCCTTCCTCGACAACGACCGCGCAACGACCACAGCGGCCTTGCCCTCCACAGGGCATCAGTATATCTATCCCTGCCTGCTGGGCAGCGTCGCTCAGAAGCGTGCCTGCGGAGACCTGCACCCGCCGTACATCGGCAGGCGCACCGGACTCCGCGTTGCCCTCAGCACGCTCAAACTGGACGGTGACCGTAGCGATGACCCTCCTCCTCCGCTCTCAATCTATCCCCCCTTTTGTATCACAAAGCCCACATCCCCGCCAGTGACAAACCTCTTCGGAGCAGGGGACGTACATCACTTCCTTCATTTCCTCTGCAGAGTGCCGCTTCGCTTCCCTCTATACAGGAGAG
>Ga0207752_1000834_pt1 | contig 14445 bp, 13 predicted proteins | sample Pon2CUnioCityCA_6_FD_187272 | JGI IMG/M metagenome (GOLD analysis project Ga0207752, IMG submission 187272) | Marine sediment microbial community from Union City, CA, USA - Pond 2C Sediment 2 (SPAdes) | ecosystem: Environmental > Aquatic > Marine > Intertidal zone > Salt pond sediment ...
CCATGGAGGAACAGCTCAGAAATAGCACGGTCGAGGTCAAATCAGTGCACCGTTGACCTCAGACAATCTCCAATCTCCAATCTCTCATCGTTCGAGCAACCGCTGAACCCCTCGCTCAAACGAGGAATCAGGGACAAACCCCACCGTATGGCGGCGGATAACGGCCCCGCGTGCGGCCAGATAAGCATCCAGCAGGCGGCCCAGATCCTTCAGCGTGCCCTCCATATCCCGGCGGTCGTAGTAAGCGTGGAGCAATCCCTGGTACGCCGGATCTTCCGGCGGCAGCGCCTCCAGGAGAGCGGGCAACGTATCCGCCAGCAATTGCACGTAGACGACGAACGGCCGGTCGCTATCCCCACGCAACAACTGGCGGTAGACTTCAAAGAAGGTCACCCAGAAACGATTGTCAATCTTCTCCAACGCGGCAGCCTCTACCCGTTGCCAGGTGGGGCGGACCCTCGCCGAATCGGCCTGGTAGCTTTCCGCCCAACCGTCGCTGTCTTTCAGGATGCGGATCTCCCGGTAGGCGGGATCCGGCCGGAGGGTATCCTGGGCCACGTAGCGGAAGTCGACGCGCGCCCCGTTGCTATAGAGGGCACTGTGCAGGAACGCTCCTCCCCGGTTGTCATCAAAAGAGCGCGCCGGTACATACGGCAATACCGACTGCACAAATCCGCGCCTCTCCGCCCACGCCCTGTCCCGGGCGGCCTCGCCGGCAAAGACCAGGACCACGTCCAGGTCAGAGTACGCGTCTTCCGTGCGTCGCCCATACGAGCCGGCCAGGAAACAACTGGCGATCCCCCCTTCGCGCATCACGCTTTGTTGGAGGCGGACGATAAAGCGATCTTGTTCAAACATCAAAGCACTCCCTATCAGGTAGGAAAGAGGCCCAGCCACGCCGGTGCCAGGACGACCACGCATCCCAGCAGGAGACCGCCCACCACCTGCGCCGGCGTGTGCCGTCTCAGGTAAAGGCGGACGGCGACGATCAGAATCACCAGGGGCAGGAGCAGGAGCCCGGATAGCGGGCCGAAGACCAGCCAGATGACGAGCAGCATGGCCATGGCCGCCGTCGCGTGGAAGCTGATCAGCCAGTGGTTGTTAATCAGGGCCAGCAGCAGCAGGGTGAGGATGTTAATCCAGGCCAGTGCGCGCAGTAATTCCGGGCCACGAAAGAGCCACAACAAAGCCACTGTCAGCAGCGAGCCCACCATGGCGACCAGGTAAGGGAGGTGGCGCTCCGTTGTGTCGCTCATATGTAACTCCACAATCCGGCCGGTGCGCAACAGGTAAAGGACGAACAACATGGGCGCCAGGGAAACGAAGAAGCCGTAGACCGCGGCCCAGGCAAGGCCTGGCCAGAAGGGGCGTTCCGCCCACGCCAGGGCCAACGCGACGGCCGCAAAGAGCGCGGGAGGGCTGAACACGTTCGAAAAGAGCCGGGCCAGACGGACCAGGCCAATCCGGTCGGCAATATGGTGGTCACGAGGTTTCATCGGCAGAAAAACGGGCACCAGCGATCAGATAGATCATGGTCTGGACCCGGCAATCACGAGGAAGACAATAAAGACAATGTAAAGAAAAATAAAGGCAAAGACCAGCAGAAACATGAAGGCCACAATACCCACGCCAACAGCCGCCAGGCGTCTTGTCCGTTGGGCATCAACTGCCTGGTTCGCGTTGAGGTAGGCACTGGCGCCCAGCAGGAGCACGACGACAGGCAGGCAATACACACCACCCATACAGCTCAAGAGCGTGGTCAGGCCCATCACGGCCGCTACGAGCCCGCTCAGATCGGTGTTGTTGCCACGGTAAGTACCGGGCTCTTCGGCACTGGCGGCCTGGCTGCGCACCAGGCTGGGCTCTATCGCTTCGTGGTAGGTCTGGGGCGGCAATACCTGTTCGCCTGCCTCAGCCCGGTCGCGGGCATGGGCCCGGCAGAGCCGGTGGCCGCTGGCCGTGTACCAAAGGCAGAGACCGCACAGCGGCTGCTCGCACACCTCGCAATATTCAGCCGCAGCATGCTCGGGATGAAAGGCGCAGGGTTCCATAAACAGAAAGAAGGGAGCAGGCTGACCTGCCCCCCTCGTTACTTCAAATCACGTTCCCTCTTCCCAGGAGCGCAGGTACGCTTCCTGTTCCGGCGTGAGGGTATCAATCTCAATGCCCATCGCTGCCAGCTTGATCTTGGCGATACGCTGATCCACTTCTTCCGGCACCGAGTAAACCTGGTTGGCCAGGCTCTCCGCATTCTCGCGCATGTAAATGGCACTCAATGCCTGGTTGGCGAAGCTCATATCCATCACCGAGGCAGGGTGCCCTTCGGCGGCAGCCAGATTAATCAGGCGACCCTCGCCCAGCAGGTTGATCGTGCGCCCGTCCGGCATCGCGTACTGCTGCACGAACTCGCGCACGCGCCGCGGTTCACCGACGGCCATCGCTTCCAGGCCGGGAATGTTAATCTCCACATTAAAGTGGCCGGAATTAGCCACCAGGGCGCCATCTTTCATCACCTCAAAGTGGCGGGTGTCGAGGACGTTCAGGTCGCCGGTAGCGCTGATGAAGATGTCGCCTACGCGCGCCGCTTCCTGCATGGGCATCACCCGGTATCCGTCCATCACTGCTTCCAGCGCCTTGAGCGGGTCGATCTCGGTGACGATCACGTTGCCGCCCATGCCGGAAGCGCGCATGGCGATACCCCGGCTGCACCAGCCGTAACCGGCAACAACCACCGTCTTACCGGCAATCAGGAAGTTCGTCGCGCGGATCACGCCGTCCAGCGTCGATTGGCCGGTGCCGTAGCGATTGTCAAACAGGTGCTTGGTGAGCGCGTCGTTAACGGCGATGACGGGGAATTGCAGCGCGCCGTCGGCAGCCATCGCCCGCAGGCGGATCACACCGGTGGTTGTCTCTTCCGTGCCCCCCACCACCGTATCGAGCAACTCCCGCCGCTCTTTGTGCAGGGTGCTGACCAGATCGGCGCCATCGTCCATGGTGATGTGCGGTTCATGGTCGAGGGCAGCGCGCAGGTGCTTGTAGTACGTTTCGTTGTCTTCACCCTTGATGGCGAATACGGGGATTTCGTAATGCGAAACCAGGGCGGCAGCCACGTCATCCTGGGTGCTCAAGGGATTGCTGGCCGTAAGGACCACGTCCGCCCCTCCGACCTGCAGCGTGTGCATCAGGTTGGCGGTTTCCGTAGTTACGTGAAGGCAGGCGCTGACGCGCAGGCCCGCCAGCGGGCGCTCGGCCTCAAACCGTTCGCGAATGCCCCGCAAGACGGGCATCTCCTGTTCGGCCCACTCAATGCGGTGGCGCCCGCCGGTTGCCAGATCCATATTTTTGACGTCATATTCCATGGGTTTGTTTTTCTCCTGTCTGTAATTAAGAATATAGTGTGGGGTAGAGGTGCGGAGCACCTCACGTTTGTTTGGAGTTATCGTGGCATCGTTACACGAGTTCTCTGTTGGCGATCAATAACATATCAAGGGCTCCCTCGTCGTCGAAATGCTGGCGGTAACGGGCCACAAATTCCTCCACGGTGAAGGTATGGTTTTGCGTGCCGACATGCTCCAGCACGTAAGCGGCAGCCAGGGCCCCCATCCGGCCGGCGACTTCCCAGGGAAGTCCCAACTGCATCCCGCGCAACAGGCCGGCCCGGAACGCATCGCCCGCGCCGGTCGGCTCGGCCACCTGCCGGGGCGGTACGGCCGGGATCTCATAGCAGGTACCATCCACGAAAATCTCAGAGCCATCCTTGCCCCGGGTGACCAGTAAGCCCCCGGTCATCTGCCGGATCTGGTCCTCGCTCAAGCCCGTCTTTTCCCGGATCATGCCCAGCTCATACTCATTCACCGTGAGTAGCCGGGCACCGTTGATGCCGGCGTACAAATCCTCGGCCGAGAGGCGGATCGTCTGCTGGCTGGGATCATAGATATAAGGCAAGGCCAGCGCCTTACACTCCTGGACGTGGGCACGCATTGCCGCCGGTTCATTCGGCGAGATAATGGCCATTTGCGCGTCAGGCACCTGCTCGGCGAAGCGCAACTGGCCGGCGTAGGCCATCGCCCCGGCATAGAAGAAACCGATCTGGTTATGCGTGTCGTCGGTATTTACGAAGAAGGACGCGCAATACTCGTCCTCGACGATGACGATGGGATGGGTCTGCACGCCGTGTCTTTCCAGCCACTCCCGGTAACCGCCAAAATCCTGTCCGGCCGTGGCCATCACGTATGGGCTTCCCTTGAGCAAGCCCAGGGTATAGGCAATATTCGCGGCCGTGCCACCCCGTTCCCGGCGCATCGACTCCACCAGAAAGCTCACACTGAGGGACTTAAGCTGCTCTTCCAGCAAATGCTCGGTAAACTCTCCATCAAAGAGCATCAGATAATCGTAGGCGATGGAACCTGTTACTACCACTCTCATAATCTTTCTACCTCAGTCAAATTGGCCTGTCCTTCTGCCCGCTTCCACCTGAACCCTGGCGACAGGCCAGGCCGCATCTGCACCGGCGTCAGAATCGCTTCCAGGCCATCTCGGGCGCCTATGTTCTTTCCGTCTTCACAAGCACGGACAGAAACTCTTCGCGTAAATCTTCTAACTCGTATCCGAACCAGACAAGAATTATAACACACCGTCTTCTTTATCCAAGCAGGGCGGGCCGTCGCCCAGCAGCTCTCATTATAACGGTCGAGCGTATGATTTGTAGCCCTTGATGATATCCTGGGCCATTAAGCAAGCGAACCACCGGCATTTTCGTCAAAGAAGGAAAAATCGGATAAAACTGGAAAGGTTCGTGTCCAGTCTGGAGAAGCATGACGTGGAGAAGCTTAGCACCGGCAATTACGCGCGGGTTCGCCCCCTTTTCGCCGACCTTCGCTACAATCTGGTAATCGATTCGATTATCGACGGTCACACCCCGGCCTGGGTTTACGTAGACCGGCGCACCGCACCCCGGCAGGCACTGCTGTGGAACCGGCAGGACGCGTTGCTGCTGGCGGGCTCACCCGACAACGGCACCTTTGACCGGGCGGTTGACGGCCTCTTCACCGGCAATATCCTGCCAGACGCCCGTGCCCGTTCCATCCCCCAACTGGCCCTTTTTTACGACCCGGCCGGCTGGGAAGAACAGCTAACCACCCTCCTGCGCGGGCAGCCGGCGGCAAAGGTCCGGCGTCGCTACTATCAGCCCGGTCCCACCGGAGAGCCGGCGCCCGGCACCGTCCCGGCCGGCTACCGGCTCCGCCGCATCGACGAAGAACTACTCCGGCAGCAAGAAGTGCGTAATATCGCCCAGGTGACCGGCTGGGTCCGCTCTTTCTGGCCCGGCACCACCGCCTTTCTCGAGCAAGGTTTCGGCTACTGCCTGCTCGAGGGCGAGCACACCGTCGCCAGTTGGTGTCTGACCGTTTACAAGAGCGGCGCCGATTATGAGTTGGGGGTCGCCACCGCGCCCGCTTACCGGCAGCAGGGGTTCGCGACGCTGGTCGCAGCAGCGTGTGTGGAGCACGCTCGTGCGCGCGGCTTCACCCTCCACTGGCACTGCTGGGAAGACAACGCGCCCTCCATCGCCGTCGCCGCCAGAGTTGGCTTCGAGGGGTCCACGCCCTACACTGTATACCACATCCCGGTACCACCGGCATGAGGCAGATGAAGCAGGGCAGCCGCATCCCACGGCCACGAGCGTTATGGCCCAATAACCGGCATCGAGCTGTCTATCGCCGCTCATACCACGATGCATGATGAAGGAGGTATGTGATGAAATTCACTGATCAGACCGGATATCCCGTATACCTTGACGGGCAGCCACGGCGCATTATCTCCCTCGTTCCCTCCCAGACGGAACTCCTTTTCGACCTGGGCCTGGACGAAGAGATTGTGGGCATTACCCGCTTCTGTGGCCGCCCCGCCGACAAATGCGCGACGAGAGCCGTGGTGGGAGGCACCAAGCAATTCAGCTTTGAACGAATTGCCGAGCTGGAGCCGGACCTGATCATCGGCAACCAGGAGGAGAATTACCGTGAAGGGATCGAACGGCTTCGCCAGGATTACCCCGTCTGGGTGAGCGACGTTCTCACGCTCCCCGGTGCCTACAACATGATCGCCAGCATCGGCGCCCTTACCGGCAGCGAAGAGGCCGCCGCCACCATGATCCACGAAATTCAATCAGGCATCGCCACTTTACCGCGCTGGTCGCCGATCCGTGTCGCCTACTTCATCTGGCGCAGCCCCTTGATGGTCGCCGGGCACGGCACCTTCATCCAGGAGATGCTGCACCAGTGCGGGCTGGTCAACGTTTTCGGCCATCTCCCTCGATATCCCGAGGTCACCGGCGCTCAGGTGCGCCAGGCGCGGCCGGAGATTCTCCTCCTTTCCTCCGAGCCCTATCCGTTCTCCGACAGGCACCTCTCTGAGTTCAGCCAGTATTTTCCCGGTATCCAGCCGGTGCTGGTCGACGGTCAGGTTTTCTCCTGGTACGGCAGCCGCCTGCTCGAAGCGCCTGCCTATCTGCGCGCCCTCCGCCAGAAGCTGAACGTGCTCGTCAAACCCCGCAAATTCCCCTACGACAGCGGTGAATAGGGTACGCTGGCCCCAATCGAGAATAGGATGAACCGCAATCCAGCCCAATCTCCAATCTCCAATCTCTGACTCCCATGTCCTTCCGTCCTCGCCGCCTCGGTCGCCAGCACGAAGCCGAACCCGATCCGGATGCACGCCGTTTCGACCGGGAGAGCGTGCGCCTTTACCGCCGCGTGCTGGCCTACGTCAACCCTTACCGCCGCTGGCTGGCCGTCTCCGTGCTCGCCCTCCTTTTCAGCGTTCTCCTGGGGCTGGTGCTGCCGCTGGTGATCCGTAACCTGGTCGACGTGGTCCTCATCGATAAGAACCTGGATCGCCTCAACCAGCTTGCTGCCGGCCTCTTCCTGGTCTTTATCGTGCAGGCCCTGTTCAGCTTTGTCCATCGCCTCACCCTGGCCTACGTGGGCGAACGGGCTATTGCCGACATCCGCATCCGTATTTTCACCCATCTCCAGCACCTTTCCCTCAGCTTCTTTGCCGAGCGGCGCACCGGCGAACTGGTCTCCCGGCTGACCAACGACGTCACCCTGCTCCAGGAAGCGATCACCAACAACCTGGTCGCGCTGCTGCGCCAGTTGCTCACCCTGATCGGTGCCGCCATCCTCCTTTTCGTCCTCAACTGGCGGCTCACCCTGGTCATCCTCACCGGCATTCCAATCATTACCCTGCTGATGGTCTTTCTGGGGCGGAAGATCCGCTCCGCCTCCAGACAGGTTCAGGATGAGCTGGCCGAAGCGGCAGCGGTGCTGGAGGAAACCACAACCGGGATTCGGATCGTCAAGTCCTTCGCCCGCGAAGCCCATGAGATCGGGCGCTTCAGCCGGCGGGTGAACGCGACCTTTGCCGCCGCCATGCGCCGGGCGAAGATCGCCTCCGTCCTGGGGCCGCTGATCGGCTTCCTCGCCTTCGCTTCCATTACCATCACCCTCTGGTTTGGGAGCTATGAAGTGATCCAGGGGCGGCTGACGGCCGGGGGGCTGGTGGCCTACCTGGTCTATACGATGATGGTTGCCACCCCCATCGCCTCCCTGGCCGGCCTATACGCCCAATTCCAATCGGCCCTGGGCGCGGCCGAACGGCTCTTTGGTCTCCTCGACACCACCTCCGACATCAAGGAACGACCCGCGGCCCCGCCCTTGCCGCCGGTGGTCGGGCATGTCAGCTTTTGGCAGGTGGATTTTGACTATACCGACGCCGTTCCCATCCTGCGGGAGGTCTCTTTCGACGCCCGGCCGGGGCAGGTCGTCGCCCTCGTCGGTCCCAGCGGGGCAGGTAAGAGTACCCTGGTGAACCTCATCCCTCGCTTCTACGACGTCGCCCGCGGCCAGATCTCCATCGACGGCCACGACGTGCGGGACGTGACCCTCTCCAGCCTTCGCCGGCAAATCGGCATCGTTCCCCAGGAGACGATCCTCTTTTCCGACACCGTCGGCGCCAACATCCGTTACGGCAAGCTGGACGCCGGTCCCCGGGAAATCGAGGCTGCCGCCCGCGCAGCCAATGCCCACGACTTCATCCTGAACGAGCTGCCCCGAGGATACGAAACGGCCGTGGGCGAGCGCGGCGTGAAACTGAGCGGCGGCCAGCGGCAGCGGGTGGCTATCGCCCGCGCCCTCCTTAAGGATCCCCGCATTCTGATTCTCGACGAGGCTACCTCCAGTCTGGACAGCGAGAGTGAGGCCCTCGTCCAGGAAGCGCTGGAACGTTTAATGGCCGGGCGCACCTCTTTTGTGATCGCCCACCGTCTGAGCACCATCCTTAACGCCGATTGGATCCTGGTTCTGGAGCGGGGGCGGGTGGTGGCCCAGGGAACCCATGCCGAGCTCCTGCGCGACCCGGATGGCCTTTACTACCGTCTTTACCAGATGCAGTTCGCCGGCGAAGCCACCGGCGCCTAAAAATGGCCCTGATGGCCCGCCACCCTTTCCTCTTTAACTGCCTGCAGAGGCTCCTTTGTAGCCACCGTCCACTTGCCGTGTTCACAGTTGGGACATAAGGTAAAGATCTCTCCATCCTCGTAACGCACCATGAAGCCACACGTCCAGCAGGCAAACGGTCCGCCCTCGGGCACCGGCTCCTCAGCGCGGTAGGTGGCGAAATCGCTCAGATCCCAGGGTGGGATCAGGGGCAGGCCCGGTTTCACCTCCGCCCTGTCGTAAAGGAAGACACTGATCTGCCCGGTCTGTTCCATATAGGCTCGCTTAACCTGTCCCAACTGGGCCGCTTTGTTATTGCGCAGCACGGCAAATAACTCTTCCCGAGCCATAATGCCCCTCGGACCATATTGTTCGCTCGAAAGATAGCCATTCTGCACCAGCAGCGTAGGGGTGCCCTCCACAAACGTCTCCACCCACTCGTAGTTTTTGACCAGCCACTCCAGCAATTTATTCAGGCCGACGATCACCGTAATCGTCACCATCCCGTGCAACAATGGTACCTGGGGATACAACATCGGATCGCCGACCGCCGAGCCCAGGGCAATGACGATGGCAAACTCGAAAATAGAGAGCTGGCGCTGCCCCCGCTTTCCCAGGAGGCGCAACATCAACAGCGCATACCCGTACATGACCAGCGTGCGGAAGCCGATTTCCAGGAAGAACAGCAGAGGAACGTCTCCTAGAAACAGCCGCTTCAGGTCAAATGCCTGTTCAATCTCCATCATTCCCCTCCATAATTGGGAGGGCCCGTCCGGATTTTGGGGGCCGATCCCGTCCCGCCAGGAACAGATAACTATAGAGTAGCAAGCCGCTACCCAGGCCCACCGCCCATTTTAGTGGCCAGGGTAACGTTTCGTTGGGCGAAATAAAACCTTCAATCGCCCCGGCCAGCACCAACAGGGGGACACAGCCAATAATCAACCGCACCGCCGCCCGGGCAGCCAGCGCCAGCGCATCTCGCCGGCGGAGCAGGCCCGGCTGCAAGATCGCCCAGCCCAGCATCAAGCCGGCCCCGCCGCCGATGAAAATCACGCTTAGCTCGATCACCCCGTGGCCGATCACAAACGTCCACAGTTCAAACCCCACCCCGTAGTGTGCGGTGAGACCGGTAAGGCCGCCGATCAGCAGGCCGTTAAAAATCATGATGTATAAGGTCAACAGCCCGGCCAGCATCCCCCCGGCAAAAGACAGGAAAACCACCTGGATGTTGTTGCGCATGATAAAGGCGGAGCTGTACGGCCGTTCCTCTACGGGAATGTTCGTCCACAACTCCTGCTCTTCAATCAGGGGGATCAGCTCCTGCACCTGGGGTGGCAGTAGCCAGGTAGACGCCGAGGGATTCCAGTTGGTGACGAGGCCGGTGAGCACCCCCGGCAGAATGAAGAGCAGGGCTGCTGCCAGGATAAAGGGGAACGCGCGGCGGTAGGTGCGGGGAAAACCCCGGGTCACAAAACGGCGAATCCGCTTCAGGGCCAGCGGCTCGCCCTGGTAGATGGCAGCGTGGGCCCGGGCGACCAACTGGTTCAGGTATTGGGTCACCCGGTGCTGCGGGAAGTCACGCTGGGCCAGGGCCAGGTCGGCAGTAGCCGCCCGGTACAGGCGGCTCAAATCGGCCACTTCTTCCGGCGAAAGGCGTTTAAGACGTTTTTCGCTTTTGTCGAGCAGTTCCGTCAGGGTCTGCCAGTCGGCACGGCGGCTAATATAGAATTGCTCAGCATTCATGGGCCGATTATACTCTTAAGTGAGCATCATAACAGCCCTGATCTGAACCGCGTTCCCGCCACGGCCCGCGCTGCCGGAAGGTATCGCGGACTACAGGGCACATTGCCCACGAGAGACATAGGGAAGAAACGCGGTTCCTGGAACATCTGATTTGGCTTGAAAAAGAGAGCGGTAAAGGCTCCTGGAAAAACAGGAAGAGCAAGGAGAAATCCGCAACAATGACGGCAACAGACGAATTCCTCAACATCGACACCCCCGAAAACGTCGTCTTCGGCTACGAGGTAGCCGGTATCGGCTCCCGCTTCCTGGCCGCCCTCGTCGACACCTTTCTCATCGCCGTCTTGCTGATCCTCACCAACCTGACCCTCTTCTTCCTGGTGGCCAACCTCGTCACCGGGGAGGCCATCTCTCAGGGCGCGTCGTGGGTCGCCGCCTTCTTCGGCCTGATCTCCTTCGCCATTCTCTGGGGCTACTACATCTTCTTCGAGATGCTGTGGAATGGACAATCGCCGGGCAAGCGCTGGCTGGGCCTGCGGGTGTTGCGCACCGACGGCACCCCCATCGGCCTCTCCGAAGCCGTCATCCGCAACCTGATTCGCATCGTCGATTTCCTACCCGCCTACTATGGGGTCGGGGTGATCACCATGTTTCTCAACGAGCAGGCCCGGCGCCTGGGCGATCTGGCCGCCGGGACCCTGGTCGTCTACGATCGCGGCAACGTGACCCTCTCCAGCCTCCAGACGCGAACCCTGCCCCCGTCCCCGGCCGGGCAAACCGCCAGCCCTTTCGCTCAGCTCCCCTTCGAGCGGCTACAACAGGAGGACGTGGCCCTGGCCGAAAATTTCCTCCAGCGCCGCCACCAGTTGCAGAACGCGGACGCCCTGGCGGTCGAACTGGCCGGTGCACTCCTCGCCAGGATGGACGCCGCTCCCCCCCAACCCCTGACCCCGCCCCAGGCCCTCGCCTTCCTCCGCCTGGCCGCTGCCCCTCACACCCCGGGCAACGGCCCTTAACTGCCCCGCCAGCCCAATCTCCAGGCACCAATCTCTTCGCTCCCCTCCCCAATCCCACTCAACGCTTAAACCGGTTCCCGGCCATCGGCTTCATGAACATCTTTGCCGGCAGGGAGAAACCATGATTGTCCAGCCGCTGGCTATGGTAAGGACGGAGGCCCGTCGTGGTAAACGCGCCTTTCACCTTGCCCTCTTCATCCTCGCCCTCTTCCTCAAATCTGAAGAGATCCTGCATCACCACGTTTTGACCTTCGATGCCGGTAACCTCGGTAATATTTGTGATCTTGCGGCTGCCGTCGCGAAGGCGCGATTGCTGCACAATCAATTGCACGGCCGAGGCAATCTGGCGGCGTACGATTTCGATGGGAATGTCCATCCCCGCCATCATTACCAGCGTCTCCAGGCGGGAGATCGTGTCGCGCGGATTGTTGGCGTGCACGGTCGTCAGGCTGCCGTCGTGGCCCGTATTCATGGCCTGTAGCATGTCCAGCGCTTCCCCTCCCCGGCACTCCCCGACCACGATCCGCTCCGGTCGCATCCGCAGCGAGTTAATTACCAGATCCCGGATAGAAATGTTCCGCTCTTCTGGCCTGTCGGCCTGGCGCGTTTCCAGGCGCACCACGTGCGGTTGTTGCAGGCTCAGCTCGGCCGCGTCCTCTATCGTCACAATCCGATCCCCTTCAGGGATGAAACTGGAGAGGACGTTCAGCAGCGTAGTCTTCCCCGAACCGGTCCCCCCCGAAATGACCACGTTCAGCTTGGAGACGACGGCCGCCTTCAGGAAGTGGGCCATATCCTCTGTCAGGCTCTCGAACCTTAACAGGTCATGCATCCCCAGCCGGTCGCTCGGGAATCTGCGGATCGTAATCGAGGGCCCGTCGATGGCGCACGGTGGCACAACCGCATTCACGCGCGATCCATCCGGCAGGCGGGCATCTACCAGTGGGCTATCTGCGTCGACGCGCCGCCCCAGGGGCTTGACGATCTTATTGATGGCCCGGATGACGTGCGCGTCGTCGGCAAAACGAACGTCGCTCAACATCACCTTCCCCCCTTTTTCCACGTATACCTGGTGAGGGCCGTTGACCATGATTTCGGTAATATGCGGGTGCCCCAGCAACGATTCCAGCGGACCGTAACCCAGAACTTCGTCGAGCACGTCATTCACGAACTGGGCTTCCATTTGCCGAGGAACCGCGATCTTTTTATGCTGGAGGGCCACCTGGACCCGTTTGCGCACCAATGCTTCGTTTTCCGGCGTGCGCTCGGACGGAATCTGTTGCTGTGCCAGCGAAGACTCAATCCAGCGGGCCAATTGCAGCCGCGCCGCGACCAGGTTCGGCTGCCCGCTGGTGATCGACGGGCCATTTCCGTTGGCGGTTGCGCGGGCGCGGGCCCGATGCGCCATCTTATCATTTGATGTCGTTGGCATGGGTGTAACAGCCATCTTTTCTACCTCTTCCCTGTTTCATCGAAAACTATAAGCATACTCTGGACCATTGTAGGGAACGAGTTGTCGCTGCTCAATAGCGTAAAGGTCCCGGGGCTGGCGAGTCTAGTAAGATATGGCTACGAAAAGAACGTTGCACCCCCCTTTGAATCTCATATACTCTTTGTATGCGACGCCTGATTCCGATTCTCCTGTCCGTGCTTTTGCTGCTGCTGGTCAACGCTTGTAGCCTGCTGGAGGAAGCCGGCGAGGAGGCCGATGTTGTGGAAACACCGGCGCTACCCACGCCGGCCGACACCCCCGGTCTGGATACAACGCCCGAGGCAACAGCGCCCACACCCGCTGCACCCACAACCATCACGGTCACCGTCTGGACCAGTCCCGACCTGGCACCCGGCGGCGAAGTGCCCGGTGGCCCCACGCTGATGGAGCAGTTGAACGCCTTCGACAACAGCCATCCTGACGTCAACCTCCTGGTCGAGCTGAAAGCAATAACGGGTCAGGGCGGCACCCTCAGTTATTTACGGACCGGCCGCAACGTGGCCCCCGCTATCCTGCCCGACCTCATCCTTCTGCCCGATACCCAACTGGCCGAAGCTGTCGCCCAGGATCTGGTCTACCCCCTCAACAATCTACTCGCGCCCGAGATGTTCGAAGACCTTTACCCGGCTGCGCGCGAGCTGGCCCAGGTAGAAGATCAATACTACGGCTACCCCTTTGCCCTGACCAATCTTCGCCATCTCGTCTATCAACCGGCGGTGATTACCGGCACCCTGCCCGCCACCTGGCCCGGTCTCCTCGCGGAGGAGGATCCACCCGCCCTCATCTATCCCGCTGCCGGGCCCGCAGGTGCTGCCTTTACCCTGCACTACTATCTGGCTGCCGGTGGCACCCTGCGCAACGAGGCAGACCAGCCCGCCTTACAGGTCGAGCCACTTACCGCCGCCCTCACCCAGATCCAGCAAGGGCTCGCCACCGGCGTCATCGATCCCCAGAGCGGCAATACGGCTACGGTCGAGCAGGCGTGGCAGATCTTCCAGAACAGCAGCACCAGTCTCGTGGGCACCGATGCCGGTTACTTTTTGCGCCAGCGGGGTGTCGAGACGGACGGCACCTATGCCTTTACCCCCCTCCCCGGTCCCGAAGGGCCACTGCCGCCCCTGGTGAACGGCCTGACCTGGGCCGTGAGTACGCCCGATCCCGCCCGCCAGGCGCTGGCCGCCGAACTGATCGCCTGGCTCGGCGCCAGCCAGAATCTGGGCGAGTGGTCCCGGCAGAGCTTTCTGCTACCCGCCCGCTCCTCCGCCCTGGCCGTCTGGCCCCAGGAAGATCGTTACGTGGACTTCCTGGAAGAACGGCTGCTGGCCACCCGTCCCTTCCCGGCGTCTGCCAACAGCGCCATCATCCTCGCCCTGAGCGAGGCCACCACCGGCGTGATCCTGCAGTTGAACACCCCCCAGGCAGCCGCCGAAGAAGCCGTTGCCTCGCTGAATCCCGATACATGACCCTCTCTTTTGCCAGCTACCATGCGCACCTCGAACAGATTTTGCAGGCAGCGCTGGCAGCAGCCGATCCGGCCGGAGCCGTCCGCCGCCATCTGGCTCACAAAGGAAAAGAAATCGTAGCCGGGCACTACCGTTACCGGCTTGGTCAGGGGCGAATCTACGTCATTGCCGCCGGCAAAGCGGCGTTGAGCATGGGTAAGACGGCCCTGGAAGTGATCGGCGGGGAAGTGGACGGCGGC
>Ga0207752_1000835_pt1 | contig 14440 bp, 10 predicted proteins | sample Pon2CUnioCityCA_6_FD_187272 | JGI IMG/M metagenome (GOLD analysis project Ga0207752, IMG submission 187272) | Marine sediment microbial community from Union City, CA, USA - Pond 2C Sediment 2 (SPAdes) | ecosystem: Environmental > Aquatic > Marine > Intertidal zone > Salt pond sediment ...
GGCGGTCTGCCGGTGATGCGGGACGACAAGCTGGTGGGCATTATCACCGAGACGGACCTGTTCAAGATTTTCCTGGAGATGCTGGGCGCGCGGGAGGAAGGGGTTCGCCTGAGCATGCTGGTCCCGGAAGAGAAGGGCATGCTGGCCAAGATCGCCGGTGCGGTTTCCGAGATGGGCGGCAACTTCGTCGCCCAGGGCACGATCATGGGAGAGGATCCCACGAACCGCCAGCTGACGATCAAGGTTCAGGACGTCTCCGAAGAGGATCTCGCCTCGGCGATGGAGAAGTTGGGCCTGAAAGTTCTGGACGCCCGGTATTGCACGCTGCCGGGATGTGCGGACTAGTCCCACGGTCTCGTAGCTGAGGCCAGGCGTTTCTCGGCTTCCCAAATACAGTACTGTGCAGGCTATAAGCGCCTCTTCTCCTCGGAGGAGGCGCTTCTTCTTATTATCCTTCGGTGGCGTCCCACGCTGAGCGGCGATTGACACAAGTCATCCCCGAGACGCGGGCTTGGAGCGGCAGCTTCGAAAACCCGGCAGGCCCCGCATTTGTCCCGCTCATCCACCCGTGATACAATCGCAAGGACCACGTGGCTCGTAGGGATTAGGGGTAGCCGAGGCAGCCAAGGCGCCTCGAGCAACGAAGAAAGGCAGACTATGAAGACTGTGAGCTTGGGCCAGACCGGGTTGGAGGTTTCTCGAGTAGGACTTGGTGGCATCCCCATTCAGCGCCTCACCGAAGATGAGGCGGTCGAAGTCGTGCAGCGATGCATCGACCTGGGCGTCACGTTGCTCGACACGGCCAACAACTACACGACCAGCGAGGAGCGAATCGGCAAAGCGATCGCCGGTCGACGAGAGCAGGTGATCGTCGCCACAAAGACAGCGGCGCGGGACAAAGCCACCGCTTGGGAGCATCTGCAACTGAGCCTGAACCGCCTGCGAACCGACACCATCGACCTCTGGCAGTTCCACAACGTGAGCTCGCTTGAGGCATATGAACAGGTGCTGGGGCCCGAGGGGGCCATGGAAGCAGCACAGGAAGCGCTGCGGGCGGGCAAGATCAGGCACATCGGCATCACCAGCCACTCCATGGACGTGGCTTTGAAGGCGGTGCCTTCCGGGTACTTCGAGACGATTCAATTCCCGTTCAATTTCGTCACCCACGAGCCCGCCCACGAGTTGGTTCCTCTGGCCAAGAGACACGACGTCGGTTTCATTGCCATGAAGCCGTTGGCCGGAGGGTTGCTGGACGACGCCAACCTCGCCATCAAGTATCTGCTTCAGTTCGAGAACGTGGTGCCGGATCCGGGCATCGAGAAAGTCGGAGAGATCGAGGAAATCGTGGATATCGTCAACGGGCCCTGGGAGTTGACGTCCCGGGAGCGACAGGAGATAGAGCGTACCTGCGCGCGGGTGGGCACCCGTTTCTGCCGCCGGTGCGAGTATTGCCAGCCCTGTCCACAGGACGTGCGCATCCCGGTGATGATGAACCTTCGCAGCTTCTGGAAGCGGTTTCCCACCAAGGAGTTCTTCACCGGCTGGATAGCGGAGGCTGTGGCGAGCGCAGAGAATTGCAGCGAGTGCGGCGAGTGTGAAGAGCAGTGTCCCTATCACCTGCCGATCCGCGAGATGCTGGCCGAAAACATCGAGTTCTATCGACGTGTGTGCCCGTAGACCGCAGGGCAAACCACAGCAGGAGTATTCCGAGAACGAGATTCGATCATGGAGGGGTGTATGTTCAAAAAAGCGCTGGTCCCAATCGCCAATGGCACGGAAGAGATCGAAGCGGTGTGCATCATCGACGTCTTGCGCCGGGCAGAGGTCTCTGTCACCGTCGCCTCCGTCGAGACGCTGCAGGTTACTGCCTCTCGGGGGGTGAAGCTGGTCGCCGATGCGTTGATGGGCGACTGCGTGAATGAGACGTATGACGTGATTGCGTTACCAGGCGGCATGCCTGGAGTCGAACACCTGCGCGACTCGCGGGATCTGGCGAAGATGTTGAAGCGTCAACAGCGGGAGGGGCGGCTGTACGCGGCCATCTGTGCCGCCCCGGTGGTCGTGCTGCAGCACCACGGCCTCCTGACCGGGCGTCGAGCGACCTGCCACCCGGACTTCGTCGATCAGCTCGAGAACGCCGATGCCGCCGATTCGCGCGTAGTCGTGGACGGCACGTGCGTCACGAGTCGTGGGCCGGGAACCGCCATCGAGTTTGCGCTGAAGCTGGTGGAACTACTGTACGACGCAGAGAAAGCGCGGGAAATTGGTCAGCGCATGCTGGTTGCCTGGACAGAGGGATCACCGTGATCGACCCACGCAGACCCGGCCGTTACGAACGCATCTATGCCCAGTTGAAAGACCTCATCGAGGGCAAGTCGCCCAACCTGGTGGCAGCGATGGCGACGATGTGCGCTGTGTTGCACCACAAGATGTCGCACCACTTCTGGACGGGCTTCTACTTCGTCGCCGGCCCCGACGAACTGCACGTGGGGCCCTATCAGGGCCCTGTCGCCTGCCAGATGCTGCGCGACCGCGGCGTCTGCCTGCATAGCATCCGGACCAGGCAGGCGGTGGTCGTGCCGGACATCGAGCAGTTCCCCGGCCACATCGCGTGTGACTCCCGCTCCAGGAGCGAGATCGTGCTGCCGGTGATGAAGGGGGACCAGGTGATCGCTGTGCTGGACGTCGACTCGGACAAGCTGAGCCAGTTCGACGAGGACGACGTCGCGCCTCTGGCCCAGATCCTGGGCCTGTTGCAGCCGTATGTCTAGATGACCGTCTCCAGCGATCACGCAACCGCGTCGATCGCGAAGAGACAACACGGTCACACCAGGAGGGCAAACGATGGGGCACACAAGGAGTCTGGCACGCAGGCTGCTCCTGATTCTCTCATTGATCCCGCTGCTGGCGGCAGATGTGACAGCGGCGGGCCTTCCACCGGAGACGTCACGCGAGGTCGAGATCGAGGTGGCGGGCGAGCACACGGTCGTCTCGATCGTGGACCACGCCCATCACACCCGGGTGCAGGTCGCCCGGGAACGCTTCGCCGCCATGCCTGTCCCCATGTTCGAGAAGTTCGTCGCTCTCTCCCCTGACGGGCGATGGGTGGCCTACGTCACCGCTGACGACCTGATGATGCGCAACGCCCGCCTGTGGCTCGTGGACGCCGATGGGACCGACCACCGCCTCCTGGCGACTTTTCCACAAGATTTCTGGATCGCCCCGTTGGTCTGGGCGCCCGACAGCCGGCGCCTGGCCTTCATCAGGGTGGGCTCGGGCGAAAGGCTGGAGCTGTGGACGCTGGATACCCATACCGGCGCACAGAGCCGGGCTCTGGCGGGCGCCACACTTCGACCCGAGTCCTTTTACCGCTCTCCCTCCGGTCCTGTCCGCTGGTCGGCCGACGGGCTCCGCGTGGCCTACGCCGACGCTGAAACCACCCAGCCCCAGGCCACGCTCCCCTGTTCCGTGCCGCTGTCCGCCCAGAACGACCCGCGCTGGCGCGACGACGTGATGCAGACATGTGGCGAGACGATCGGGGACGCAGGGTGCGCCCTCACCTCCGCAGCGATGGTCTTCAACTACTACGGGGCCAGCACCAATCCACCCACACTCAACGCCTGCCTGGGAGACCATGCCTGTCCTCTGTATTGGGCCATCGCCGCCGCCGACTGCAGCGAGGGGCGGGCTGCCTGGCTGGAGCGGCCTACGTTCAGCTGGAGCCGGTTGGAGCAAGAGCTGGACGCTGGTCGTCCTTCTTTGCTCCAGATGCACAAGGACCACGGCCACTACGTCGTCGTCGTCTCCGGCAGCGGTAGCGATCCCGCCAACTACACCGTCCACGACCCCTGGGACGCACAGGTGCGCAGCCTGGCCGACTTCAGCGACTGGAGCTTCCTGGGGCTCAGCGTCTACGACGGCGAACCCTGGTGCGGTTGGCCGCCGGATCCACCGGCGCTTCTCGAGCCCGCCGACGGCGACTACCTGGGCCAGCGAACCGTCACGTTCCGCTGGCAGCCCCCCGCCACGCCCGGCGTGGATGGCTACACGCTGCGCCTCAATCGCAGCGACGACCCCGAAGCCGGCCCCCTGATAGAGGACACCACACTGGTCTCAGGCACCGTTCAGTATGCTTTCACGTTCGACGACGACGGCAACTACTACTGGCACATGCGCGCCTGGGAGGAGGAACGACCCAGCGCGTGGGTCTCCCGTTCCTTCGCCGTAGACACGGCTCCGCCAGCATCCAGCGTTGCGCCACTTTCGCTCACGATGGAGAGCAACTTCTTCCCTGTGCGTTGGTCGGGGACCGACACACTCTCGGGTCTGGCGGACTACGACGTGCAAGTTCGGGATGGCGCCGCCGGCGCGTGGATGGATTGGCACACGTCCGTGGTCACGGAGGCGACCTGGTTCCTGGGAGAAATGGGGCACACGTACTACTTCCAGGGGCGCGCCCGCGATCGCGCCGGCAATCAGGAAGCCTACCCCGGCGGTGACGGGGACACCCACACCACGGTCGTCATCTGTGATCCCGATAAGCATGAGGAGGACGACGGGCCCGATAGCGTCCGCGTGCTAACCGTGGGTGGATCGGCGGAGCGGCACAACTTCTGCAGCAGCGGTGACGAGGACTGGTTCGCCTTTGACGCAACGGCCGGCGAGCCCTATCTGCTGCATGCATTCAACCTGGGGCCTTATACGGACGTGGCACTCACGCTATATGGGCCCGACAAGCACACGGTGTTGGCCGAACGAGATGGAGCAGGCACGGGGGTTAGCTCCTGGCTGACGTGGATCGCTCCGTCCGCTGAACGATACTACGGCCGCGCGCGGCACGCCGTGGACGGGGCGGCCGGCTCCGCGCTGACCTACAACATCAGGTTGACATCCGGCCACCTGGCCTTCCTGCCGCTTGTCTCGAAGTCAAGGTCGAACTAGCTAACACACCATCGCTGGATGCGCTCCGTTGCACCAGCGCCAGCGTCAAGAAATAAACCAGCGCCAGATCGGGAAAGAACATCGTGTTATCCACCAGGCCGTGGGCCAGCAGAACGGCCATGCTGCCTGCAAGGCCTAACGGAAGAACCGAAACCCCTGGCGCCCAGGCGCACCTGCTGGCGATCGCTCGCCGCTGGCGTGGAGACTGGGCACGCGAGAGCCTGGGGAGCGCGAACTGGGAGCACTGGGAGAGCGCGCGCCAGAGCGCGCGCCAAAACATCACCTCCACCGCCACCCCGGCGAGCAGCCCCAGTACACCCAGCCGCGTCCAGTGGTCCAGGTAGACGTTGTGGGGGTGCTCCAGTTCGGGCTCCTGCCAGGCACCGGGGAGTATGTAACGGGTGCGGTAGGCCGCGAGGAAGTTGCCCGGCCCGACGCCAAGCCAGGGATGCTCGCGGATCATCGTCAGGCTGCTGCGCCACAGCTCCAAGCGGAAGAAGGTGCTCCCCTGTTCCACGTCGAACATCGCGGCAAAGCGCGGCAAGCGCAAGAATGGGATCAACAGGAGCGCACCGATCACGACGAGCGCCACCGCAGCCCAACGGACACGTCCTCCTGCCCGCCAGCCCATCACCAATAGCGCCGCCGGCAGCCCCAGCAGCAATGCGCCCCGCGAGAAGCTGAGCACCAACGCCAGCGTCACCGGCGCGAGTGCCAGTGCGTAGAGCGCCCGGCGGCTCTTGCGCCGTCCCCAGAGCGCAACGGCGACCAGCAGCGGCCATATGCGTCCCAGGTACAGCCCCACGTTGTTCGGTGAGAAGTAGACGCTCTGCAGGCGCGGCAGCCCACCCTCGGCGACGACAACGTTGCGCCCCAGCGCGTACTGCACCAGGCCCACGAGCGCCACTCCGACGCCGCCCAGCGCCCAACCGGCCACGATCCGCCACCTGGCCCCTTGACCCAGGCGCGCCAGCCGCAGCAGCGCGTAGTAGAGCGCCGGGAGCAGAAACACGCTCCGCAATTCCAGAAACGCCGCTCCCCAATCGGCGGCCGCCACCCCGGCCACCACCGCCGCCACTATCAACGACACCACTGAGAGATCAAGGCAGGTGAACGCCATTCTACGCCTGCCCTTCGTCTCTTTCCTCCCGCTCCGAAAACAACCCCCATCGCTCAGGGCGGACCACAGTCTGCGCGGCAGGCCGCCGATCACGGATCGGCTCGGAGCAGTATTCTCAGCCCTGGTGGCAAGCAGACGCTCATGACAACTGCTTCCTGCCTCCTGCTCCTTGCACCTTGCCTCCTGCTTCCTGCCTCCTGACTCCTGCCTTTCGCCCCCCGCCCCCTGTCCCCTTGTCCCCCCGTCCCCCCGTCTCCCTGTCCCCCCCTCTCCATGTCTCCCATGCATCAACATCCCGACCCCGCACAACACCACCAGCACCTCCGGCAGGCCCAGCGCTCGATAGAACATATTGCCGGGATGCAGGTAGAACGGCGCGGTGAACGCCACCAGTGCCAATCCCAGGTCGAGCCGCAGCGCGAACGACGCCACCAGCGCAGGCAGCGTCAGCAGGCTCACGACGAACCAAGGGCTGCCGTAGTCCCGGCCCCATCTGGCCCCGGCGGTGACCCAGAGCAAGCCGACCAATCCCACAATCAGCGCCACCTGCGCCCATTCCGGCCACCCGAGGAATCGCTGCCCCAACGCGGACCAGGCCACACGACGTGCGTCGTGTACCAACAGCCCCACCAGTATCAGCCCTGCCACGGCCAGCCCTGCGATCCTCAAGCCGTAGCCATCGCGGACGGGCGCTGCGCCCACACGCCAATCGACCAGCGCCCACTGGCCCTGTCCCCCCGCAGCCGTGACCTCGACGGTGTGCGGGCCAGGGGAGAGGCCGGTCGCCACGGGGACAGTGGCGACGCCGGACTCGCTGTCGTAGAGAACGACGTATGAGCGCCCCATCGCGTCCTGAGGCAGACTGTTGGCCGGGCTGCCATCCACCGTGACATACAGGAAAGCGCGGTACGGCCCTCGGCGGACCGTCAGCGCGACAGCGGTCCCGTCGAACCGAAAGGTCACCCGGTCTCCGCCAGAGCCAACGTCGGCGCCCAGCGGCCCCAAGCGCCAGCTTCCCTCGTAGGTCGCCCAGCGGTTGAGCGCCGGGTAACCACCGACCGGGGCAGCGTCGGGGAGCGCAGCGGCCCAGGCGGTCACCGCATCGTAGACCGGGCGGGGGGTAGAATCGGGACCTACCAGCGCAAAGCCCCAACGCGCATCGTCGGAGGGTGCATCAGGCTGGAAGTGCTCCAGGATCATGGCACCGGCCCAGGGCCACTCATCCCGCGCCCGCTCCAGCCCCGCGACGGTGCGGGCCGCTTGAGTTCGTTCGTCGGTCTGGCCCCAGGTGGAGGGCGCGCCCGTCCAGCCCGGCGGCAGCGCGTTCCACCCCCAGTGACTGGCCCAGATGGCCTTGCCCGCGTCCCCGTGCCCGACCATCACCTCCCGCAGCAGGAGCAACCGCGAGAAGTTCAGCACGGATTCATCGGCACGGCGGTCGTCAGGCCCGGTGTCGAAGCCGTAGGGCTTGGCAGCCAAGATGTCGAAGTAGGGGCCAGTCCCAGCCTGGTAGAGCTGCTCCAGGTACCGCACGTCGCTCAGATTCTGCGGGCCGGTCTCGACGGTGGGCGCCAGGCCGGCCAGCAGGATACGGGCGGATGGGTCGGCACCGCGGATCGCCCGCGCGGTGTGGGCCAGGAGGTCCGCGTAGGCACGGGGGTTGACGGGGCCACCGCCCCAGTGGTCCGCCAGATTCGGCTCGTCCCAGACCTGGTAGTAGTTCACCTGCGCGCTATATCGGGCGGCGAAGGCCTCCGCAAAGGCAGCGAAGCCGTCGGAATCAATGGGGGGAACGGGCGGATCGTCGTCGAGGACGGCCACCAGGCGCAGTTGGGGATGATGGGCCAGCGCGGCCAGGACGCGGTCGGGGGCGGTCCAGTCGAAGCGGCCCGGCTGTGGCTCGATCTGGCTCCAATCGAAGGACTGACGCACCCAGAGGAAGCCCCCCTCGGCGATGCGGGTCAGCGCGGCCTCGAGGCCCTCGTCATCGTACTGCTCCAGCGCGACATTGAGGCCCAGGATGGGCACGTCGGCCTCGGCCACAGGTGCCGGGAAGCCGCTGGGGAGGCCGCGGGTGCGAGTCCGGTGGGCTACGACGACAGACTGCGCGAGCAGTGCGACGGCGAGCAACAGCGTCAGCCACAGGAGCGGGCGCAGCACGCGAAAGCGCCGGATAGCCATCTAACTACCTTTCGTGAGTGGCTTCAGTCATTCATAGCATCTTGTGAAATACCGACTGCGTCTTCACAATCCTGTAGCCGAGTCTCTTGTAGAAAGCGTGGGCGCCCTCGCGGACGACGTTTGAACGCACACAAACTGTTCGACATCCCTGTCCGCGCGCCCACTCCTCCACCCGCTGCAGCAGCAGCCGTCCAATCCCACGCCCGTGGCAGGCTTCATCTACGACCAGCCCGCCAATCTCTGCATACGGATCGGCCTCCAGCAGGTAACATACGTAGACGTGGACCCAACCGACTACGTTTCCGGCCGGCAGTTGGGCGACATATACGGCGTGGCGTTCCTGCGCCTCAACCTGATTGAGACGTCGCTGCACATCTTCCCTGGATGAAGGGTAACCCAATTGATGACAGAGCGCGGCAATACGGGCGACGTCGCCGATGCACGCGGGCCGAACAGTAAGCTGATCGTTATGTGTAGTCTCTCTCGTCTTTTTCAACGTCACCGGAATCACTCCTGTCCTCTTGAACGAATCCGTCACGCAGATCTTGCGTCACATCGTACCCGTCCAAGGGTTGATTGTACAGGCAATAGACACAGCAGTCAATGGGAAGAGCCTTGAGATTACCTTAACTTGCCACTACCAGACCTCCGGGGTTTCCGACAATCGAAGCGTCAGAAAACCGACGGCTGTAGGCGAAATGCAACCTTTTGTGTCTGCGTGGGCCTAAACCTCGGAGATCTTCGGAGATATGACAATCTCCGGGAAGAGCGTTCGAACCGGGCACAGGGCACCCCATTTGCCAATTTGCCGCTTTTGTGCTAACGTTAGACACAATCACGACAGACGCACGTGAAATCTGGGAAACGATGGGTGTCTGGCACACGCCGATGAGCGATCGTGAACGCACCACGCAATACGCAACACGTATCCGCCAGGTCAGGCGATCGGCCAAGCGCAGCCCTGACACCCTCTCCCGGTTTTCCCGTGCGTCTGTGATTTCAAATCAAGGAGGTCATCGATGCCTGTCAAACTACCGTGGCTCAAGGGAGTCTTTCCCGCCCTCGTCACCCCCTTCGCCAAGAAGACTGAGGAGGTCGACGAAGAAGCCTACCGGCGCCTGATCCGCTCTTGCCTGCCCCACGTCGACGGGCTGGTCACTAGCGGTACCACCGGCGAGTTCCCCTACCTCTCCCGCGCCGAGCAGCGCCGCCTGATCGAGATCGCGCTGGACGAGGCCGACGGCAAGCCCGTCATCGCCGGCTGCGGCGCCTCCTCCACCCGGGAGGCGGTCACTCTCGCCCGCGACGCCCACGACGCCGGCGCCTCGGCCGCCCTCATCGTCACCCCCTTCTTCCTCCACCCCTCCGACAAGGGCGTGTACCAGCACTTCTACGACGTCGCCTCCGCCGTCGACCTACCCATCATCCTGTACAACATCCCCCAGGTGATGGACCGCTACCTGCCGCGCACCATCGTCGAGGACCTGGCCGACCTGCCCACCGTGGTCGCGCTCAAGGATTCCTCCGGCAACCTGACCTACACCATGGAGCTCCTGGAGTACGCGGGCGACCGCATCGACTTCTTCGTCGGCCACGACGAGGTGGTCCTGCCCGCCCTGGCCGGCGGCGTCAGCGGCATGATCCTGGCCAGCGCCCAGGTCTACCCCGAGGTGTGGCAGGAGGTGCTGCGGCTGGTCGGCGAGGGCCGGATCGCCGAGGCCCGCGCCCGGCAGCGCCAGGTGCAGAAGCTGTCGCGCATCTTCTGCCGCTACGGCGGCGGCGTGGCCGTGAAGGCGGCGCTCAAGCTGATGGGATTGGACGTGGGGGCGCCGCGCAGGCCGCTCAAGTCGGTCGGCGGCGCGCTGATCCACGAGACCCGGGCCGAGATCCAACTGGAGCTGGAGCAACTGGGCAAGATCCCGGCAGCGGCGGCCGATTTCGAATACCCCGGCGGCCCGCTGGCCGAGCGCTTCGGCGACCTGGAGATCACGCCCGCCGACATCGCCGAGCACAGCCTGCGGGTCGGCAGCGGGGTCGCCGGCGAGGGGCTGAACCAGGTGCAGATCGACCTGATCGCCGGCGGGAAGGGGACGCCGCTGGGCGACGCCTACGCCCTGCAGTTGACCTACCCCTTGCACGGGCGCGAGGCGCTGACCGCGATCCTGGAGCCGGCGCTCACCGTCCGGCCACCAACGCTGCTATTGCCGGCGCTCCCACAGAAGAACCTGCGGCAGGCGAACATGATCTACGGCCCGACGCAGGCGGCGGTGGCGCGGGCCATCGTCGACGCGCTGGAGGCGGGGCACATCCCGCCCGCAGCCGTGGAGAACGACGTGATGGTGGCGCTGGCGACGGTGCACCCCAGAGCCCTGGACCGGCACGCGCTGTTCCACAGCGTCTACGCCGCCGCCGGGCAGGCGCTGGCGCAGGCGTTTGCAGGGACCGGGCAGTAGGTGAGAAGGGAGAAATGACATCATGGGTCACAAGACTGAATGGATGAAAGGGATCTTTCCGGCGTTAGTCACGCCGTTCACAACAGACGACCAACTGGACGAGGCAGCCTACCGCGAAGTGATCCGCTACGTCCTGCCCCACGTCGATGGGGTCGTGCCCTGCGGCACGACGGGCGAGTTCTCCTCCATGACGCTGGAGGAGCGGAAGCGGGCGGTGGAGGTCTGCCTGGACGAGGTGAGCGGGCGGGTGCCCGTCGTGGCCGGCACCGGCTGCAAGTCGACCCGCGAGACGGTGGCACTGACGGAGTGGGCGCGAGACGCAGGTGTGAGCGGAGCGCTGGTCGTCGCCCCGTACTTCCTGAAGCCCACGTTCAACGAGGTGTACGATCACTTCCGCGCGGTCGACCAAGTCGGCCTGCCGTTCGTGCTGTACAACATCCCGCAGTGCTCCGGCACCCACTTCAAGTGGTGGACCGCCGAAGGGATGGCGCTCGACTTCGATCACGCCATCGGGATCAAGGATTCCTCCGGCGACCTGCCCTTTATGGAGGCGATGTTTGAGAAGGTGAAGGGGCAGGTGTCCATCTTCGTCGGGCACGACGAGGTGGTGCAGGCCGCGCTGGCGGCGGGGGCGGATGGGGCGATCCTGGCCAGCGCCAACCTGATCCCCGACGTGTGGCAGCGGGTCTACCGGGCCACGCTGGCGGGGGACCTGGAGACGGCCCAGTACTGGCAGCAGCGGATGCAGAAGCTGGTGCGCATCGTCGTCCGCTGTGGCTCGACGCAGGCGGTCAAGGAGGGGCTGCGCATGATGGGCATCCCGGCGGGCAACTCACGCCACCCGGTCGTGCCCGGCGGCGCCTTCCGCCGCGAGGACAGGGAGGAGCTGCGGCTGCAGTTGGAGCTGACAGGCGTGGACAAGATCGAGAAGGCGCCGGTGACGTATGACCTGGGGAAAAAACAGGTACAGACGGAGGTATTCGCCACGCCCCAGACGCCACGGACGATCGACGGGTTTACATTGAAGGTGGGCGAGGGCTTCGCCGGACCGCCGTTCCAGGAGCTGGCGCACGTGGACCTGCTGCTGGGCCTCAAGGACGGGCCAGTGGGCCGGGCTATCGACCGGGCGCTGTCCGGATGGGGCGAGGAGCGGGGATTACAGATCATCAACGAGCAGCCGCGGACGCTGCTGGTGCCGACGGTGACGCTACGGACGGCGAAGCAGCGGCGGTTGTTCGAGAACGCGGCGGCGGGGGTGAACCTGGCGATCCGGTTGAGCGTCGAGGACGGGTTCCTGCCGGAGGGGGTGCTGGACGACGTGGTGCTCATCGTCAACGCGTTCGTGCATCCGGCGGCGTCGATCGCCAAGCGGGTGGAGTTCAACAACTACAAGGCGGTGCGCCACGCGATCCGCAAGGCGCTGGAGGAGCGGCCGACGGTCGAGGAGTTGATCGACGAGAAGGCCGCGGCGCGCCATCCCTTCCGCTATGCGCCATGAGTCGGTAGATTGGTAAGTTGGTAAGTTGGTAAGTTGGTAAGTTGGTAAGTTGGTAAGTTGGTAAGTTGGTAAGTTGGTAAGTTGGTAAGTTGGTAAGTTGGTAAGTTGGTAGATTGGTACCTTGGTGCAGGCACCAAGGTACCAATCTAGCGATAGGGTTGGTCGAAGATCTCGGCGTGCACCTTGATGTCGAGCACCGGCGAGCCGTCCAGTGCGTCCAGCCCGACGACCTCCAACACGTTGCCTTCGACGCGCCGGATGGTGGCAGAGGTCACGGCGATAGGGTTGGGCCGGCGCGGGCTGCGCGTGGCAAAGACGCCCCGAAGCGGACGGCTGGGGTCGCCCCGGGGATGGATCTGCAGTTCGTAGCCGGCGGACCGGTGGAAACAGAAGATCACGACGATGTCGCTGCCGGGCTCCAGGCCCAGCAGGCCGTCGGTCAGTTCGGGGTCGAGCACGATGCGCACTGGATGGGTGCGCATTTCCTCGAATGCGCGCCCCCGATCTGCCTCGTCCCGTTCCACGTGGCCGATGGGGTGGAGTGTAATCGGTTGCGTTGTGGACTCTGAGTTGCGTGATGTGAGGTCGTTCATCTCAGGATCGATAGCACAAGGGGCACTCCTTCTTGCCTTGCACAACCAATAGGATTGGTCATTGGCCATTCGTCATTGGTCGTTCTCACGTCCCCGCTTCCCACGACGACAGGTACTTCTCCTGCTCGGGCGTCAGCACGTCGATCTCGACGCCCATGGCCTGCAGCTTGAGCCGGGCGATCTCCCGGTCGATGTCCTCCGGCACCGTGTAGACGGTGCGCTCCAACTCGTCGGCGTGGTGCAGCATGTACTCGGCGCAGAGCGCCTGGTTGGCGAATGACATGTCCATCACCGCGCTGGGGTGACCCTCGGCGGCGGCCAGGTTGACCAGCCGGCCCTCCGCCAGCAGGTGGATGTGCCGTCCATCGGGCAGCGTGTACTCATCCACGGAGGGACGAACGCGGCGCGGCGGCCCGTCAGCCATCTCCTCGAGCGCCGGGATGTTGATCTCTACGTTGAAGTGGCCGGAGTTGGCGACGATGGCGCCATCCTTCATCACCTCGAAGTGATGCCGGTCCACGACGTTGAGGTCACCGGTGGAGGTGACGAAGATGTCCCCCTGCGGCGCAGCCTCGATCATCGGCATCACCCGATAGCCATCCATCACGGCCTCCAGCGCCCGCAGCGGCCTGACCTCGGTGACGATGACGTTGGCGCCCAGCCCCTTGGCCCGCATAGCGATGCCCCGGCTGCACCAGCCGTAGCCGCCGACGACGACGGTCTTGCCGGCGATGAGGACGTTGGTCGCCCGGATCACGCCATCAATCGTGGACTGTCCCGTGCCATACCGGTTGTCGAAGAAGTGCTTGGTGAGGGCATCGTTGACGGCGACGATTGGGTAGCGCAGCACGCCGTCGTTCGCCATGGCCCGCAGGCGGATGACGCCGGTGGTCGTCTCCTCGGTCCCACCGATGACGTCGCCGATCAATTCGGTCCGCTCCTTGTGAAGCGTGCTCACCAGGTCGGCTCCGTCGTCCATTGTGATCTGGGGCTTGTGGTCGAGCGCGGCGTGGATGTGGTCGTAGTAGGTCTCGTTGTCCTCGCCCTTGATGGCAAAGACGGGGATCTCGTAGTACGATACCAGCGCCGCCGCTGCGTCGTCCTGGGTGGAGAGCGGATTGGAAGCAGTCAGCACTACCTGCGCGCCACCGGCCTGGAGCGTGCGGGCCAGGTTGGCCGTCTCGGTGGTGATGTGGAGACAGGCGGAGAGACGCACGCCCGTCAGTGGTTTCTCTTTGGCAAAGCGCTCACGGATGAGGCGCAAGACCGGCATCTCTCGCTCGGCCCAATCGATGCGCAAGCGGCCAGCGGGCGCCAGATCCAGGTCTTTGATGTCATAATCGGTTGGCATGATAATCTCCTTTAATCGTTCTTCTTTGTCAACTTCTCGATAGGATGATGCTTTCTGGTTGATATTTCACAACCAGTACTTCGACGATCTTGCTCAAGAGAAACTGAATGTCCTCTGCCACTACCCTTCCTCGCCAGCTAATAGCTCGTCAAGCCTCCCACCATCGTCGAAGTACCGCCGGAAGCGGGCGACAAACTCGGCGAGGGTGTAGTGATGGCTCTGCGGGCCGAAGTGTTCCAGGGTGTAGGTAGCGGCAAGGGTGCCCATCCGTCCAGCCAGGTCCCATAGAAGGTCCAGCGCCAT
>Ga0207752_1000836_pt1 | contig 14435 bp, 7 predicted proteins | sample Pon2CUnioCityCA_6_FD_187272 | JGI IMG/M metagenome (GOLD analysis project Ga0207752, IMG submission 187272) | Marine sediment microbial community from Union City, CA, USA - Pond 2C Sediment 2 (SPAdes) | ecosystem: Environmental > Aquatic > Marine > Intertidal zone > Salt pond sediment ...
AGGGGGCAGATTGCAGTGTCCGCCCTGGCTGCCGGTGTTATGGTGTGGATGAGCACACCTGCCTCTCAATTCCTGTGGGAGCGTCTGCCCTTGCTGCGCTTCGTCCAGTTTCCCTGGCGGTTGATCGGGCGTGCAGGATTGCCGGTTGCCCTCCTCGCTGGAGCCTCTGCTTCGGTCGTCGTGGATAGAATCAACTCGTTGGAGATTATCCCGCTGTCGAGCTCAAGAATAGGCATCTCTGAAATCTTGTTGTTGCTCGTCGTTGCGGTTCTGATACTGGCTTCCTTTCCCCATACCTACCCCCCGCTGGGGTACTGCTCGAGAGCCGCCGACCCTACGATTGAGGATCTGTTCTCGTATGAGCAACGGAACAAACGGCTCGGCCTGGCCGCATCCGGCTCTTTCTTCCCCGTATGGGTAGAGCAACGACCCACGGAGTCGCCGCTGATTGAGCAGTATGCTAGCGGCGTGCCTGTCGAGCGCTTTGACGAAACCCGCTTGCCGGCTGGCGCAAGCGTTTTGGACGTTCACTATGGATTGAACTCTGCGAGACTGATCGTTCAGTCCTCGGAGCCATTCCGCGCCCGATACTTGAACTTCTATTTTCCTGGATGGCGAGTCTGGATCGACGACGAACGGGTGGAGATTACCCCTTCAGATCCCGAAGGACTGATAACTTTCGAAGTGCCAAGAGGACGACACACTGTCCGAGTTGGCTTTGGCGAGACGAAATTGCGCCTGGCAGCCGACGGTGTCTCTTTTTTGTCTCTGGTTGCTCTGGCCGTACTCATTGTCTGGTTCCCGGGTGCTGGATCCAAATCGTCATTGATGCCTGGATCTCAATTTCTGTCGCTGCGCTCTATGATTCCTGTGGCAATCCTTGGCCTCTTCCTGTTGGCTTTCAAACTCGGGGTCGTCGATCAGGTGCATAGTCCCTTCCGGCGGCCCGAGTTGCGGGATGATGATTCTCTTCCGGGCGTAGAGCATTCTTTGGAGCAGGCTTTCGCTGACGGGCTGAAGCTCATTGGCTACGATCAGAATGCTGATCAGATACCCGCCGACGGAATCTTGCGGGTGGATCTCTACTGGACGGCGTATCGTCGGCCCACTCAGCGGTATCAGACCGTCGTTCACTTGGTTGGCCCGGATGGCCTGCGCTGGAGCCTGAAGGACAGCTTCCGGCCGACGGATTATCAGGGAGCACCTCCTACTACAATGTGGACGCCCGAGCGCTACGCGCTGGATAGTCACGAAGTGGAGCCGCTACCGGCCACGCCGCCGGGGACTTATGACGTCGTGCTGACAGCCTTCGACCGCGAGACGCTAGCGCCTCTGTCTGCCCTGAATGAGCAGGGGCAACCAGTGGCCCCTAAGGTTGTGCTAGGAGAGGTGACGCTTACTGCGCCTCGCCACTCCCTCAATTTGGAGCAACTGGACACTCGCGGCGATCTTCTTGCATCACTTGGTCCTCTGGATCTGGTAGGAGCTGACTTTGATCAAGAGGAGGCAGCCCCTGGTGATCCCGTTCTGGTGAGTGCATTTTGGAAGTCTGAGGAAGAGCTGGATGAGGATCTTGATCTTCATCTCTCGCTTCTCGCGGCTGATGGATCGACAGCGGCGACCTATGATCTGCCTCCGACAGCGGACTGGCATCCCACGTCGACATGGGAACGAGGTTGGATCTGGCGCGGACAGCACCTGCTTTATCTCCCCGCAGAACTCAGGAGCGGCGAGTACAGCTGGCGTTTCTCGATCATCGATTCCGCGTCAGGTTTCGTGCATCCATCGACCATACGTGTTGTGGCTCCTGAGCGGACTTTCGAAGCGCCCGCTGTCGACCAGGCGGTGGACGCGCGTTTGGGGAATGTGGCTACCCTGGTCGGGGTCGTCCAAGATCCGACATCTTCTGTGCTCAATCCAGGGGTTACTCTCACCATGACGCTTGTATGGCGCGCGGAAGTTGAGACGGATGTCTCGTATCGGGTCTTTGTTCATCTTGTGGGTCCCAACGGAGCGCTGTCAGCTCAGTCTGATGGCATCCCAGCGGAATGGGCCCGACCCACTACAGGCTGGCTGCCCGGTGAGTATGTCGAAGATGTGCATCATCTCACCATCCCTCCCGACGTTCCGACGGGCGATTACCATCTGATGGCGGGACTCTACGCCCCGGCGTCAGGGCCGGGGTCCGGCGGAGAGCGTCTCATCACTCCTTCTGGTTCTGACGCGGTCGTGCTGGGAACCGTCAGGGTTGAGGGGGAGGGTTGAACCTTGAAGCCTGGCGTAGGGACATCATGCGGGTGTAGGGGCCGATGCCTCTGCCCATGGCAGTCATATGGGTAAGTCTCACGATTACGCTGGCATGATGGAGACTTCGCGTGCGTTCCCTGGCTTCTTGAAAGGCAGGCGTACTCGGCTGCTGTTCGTCCTGCTGGCCTACAGTTTGCTGACCATCCTAATGACCTGGCCAGTCACTGGTCGATTGGGCACTCACGTGCCGGGCGGGACGGTTGATCTATGGGTCCATCGCTGGACGTTCTGGTGGGCGAAACGATCGATCGTCCAAGGCCACAGCCCGTTTTACACGCGCCTGCTGTACCACCCCCACGGCGTGTCGTTGGCCTACCATAATATCGCCTGGCTGAATATTGGGTTGTGGCTGCCTCTTCAGGGTATCGTGGGCAGCAATTTTGCCTACAGCCTGGTTTTCCTTGTTGTGTTGGCGTTGAATGGCACCTCGATGTACCTGCTGGTCGAGGAGCTTCTGGATTCCAGACTTGCCGCGTTCCTCGGTGGATTGATCTACGGTTTCTGGCCTTACACGCTGTCCCACTATGGCCATCCTAATATGATGGTTGGTTTTGGCGTGCCTATGGCTCTGCTCTATTTGAAGCGAACTATGGAGCAGAAGCGATTGGGTGACGCGCTGTTGGCAGCCATCTTCCTGGCTCTGATCGGCATCGCTCGTTGGCAGCTGTTGATCATCGCATCTGGTGTCATCGGCCTCTATGTGCTCTGGAGATGCCTGGGAGAGAAGGCTTGCCGCACCAGGCGATCATTGGGGTTGCTAGTCGTGGTGGGGCTCGCAGCGGCGGTTCTGATGGCGCCGCTGGCAGCACCTGTGGCAACAACCTATTTGGATGAGGGTAATCGGGAGGAGATCTTGATCGATGAGGAAATCAGCGGTCAGACAGATCTGCTGGCATACGTCCTCCCCACTCGGGACCATCCGCTCTGGAACGATGCAGCCGCCCGGGTATACGAGAACTTCGTGCACAATAGAGTCTACGTGCCTTTTCTTGGGTATACAGTTCTAGCTCTTGCGTTCTATGGAGCGGTGAAGGATTGGAAGAAGGCGCGCTTCTGGGTCCTGGTGGCTCTGGTCACCATGGTCTTGGCCCTTGGTCCTCAGCTGCGGATCAACGGCCGACTGTATTCTCAGATCCCGATGCCCTACCGACTCCTTGACGACTTCTTCTTCGTTCGCGCATTGCGGAAGCCGGACCGCTTGAACATCATCCTGGGGTTGCCCATAGGCATCGTGGCTTCTCTGGGTATGGCCGCCCTGATGCGCCGTCTTGGACGTTTTCCAAGCTCTGTCTTGATGGTGGTTGTCATTGGGGGATTGATCCTGTGGGAGTACAACTTAGTTCCGTATCACACCGAACGTTCTGATACTCCGAGCTGGTATGAGCTACTGGCTGAAGAATCCGGTCAATTTGCCGTGCTGGATCTGCCAATGCGTCCCGAGACGTATGATAAAGAGTATATGTTCTACCAGACAACGCATCGCAAGCCCCTGGTAGAAGGGCACGTCTCGCGCCCTCCCCGGGAAGCGTATGTGTTCATAGATAGCCTGCCTTTTCTGAGCAGGCTCCGTCAGGACAACGTGATGGACCCTACGCTGGTCGACGTCTCTCATCAACTCCGCATGCTGGAAGAGGCCGACATCCGGTACGTCATTCTGCACAAGGATTTCGCCACTTCTGGGCAGTTGGTGGCTTGGCGTGATTGGCTGACGTTTGAGCCTGTTCACGAAGATAAGGACCTGGTTGTCTACGCGACTGATCCGACGTTGGGACGGGATTTCCGGCTGGCCCCCGAGTTGACGGAGGCGGTCGGCCTTATACGGACCAGCTACGCGCCCACAAAGACGATTCAAGGTGGCGTCGTACACGTGGATGCTCGTTGGGGAAGCAGCACGCGGCCTGATCGAGATTATGATGCCTGTCTCAGCCTGAAGGATGCTAGGGGTACGATCGCGCAATCTGACTGTAACCGTCTCTCTTCGTCCTGGCCTACGTCCAAGTGGGGCGCGCAGGAGATTGTGCGCAGCCGCTACGCGTTGCAGATCTCCCATGTGCTGGAGCCCGGCGTGTATTCGTTAACGCTGACGCTGACGGATCGTGTCAATGACTCCACGGTGGGACAACCGGCCTCGTTGGGCCGTATCAGCATAAATCCACTGGATCCGATGTCTCCGCTGCAGGTGCGGTTTGGGGAAGAGATCGTGTTGCGAGGGTACGATCTGACGCAGTCCCGCGAATCCCTTCGGCTGACGGTGTACTGGCAGGCCCAACGCGAGATGGAGACGTCATACAAAGTCTTTGTCCATCTTGTTGACCCGAGCACCGGGGAGATCGTTGAGCAGTACGACGCCGTGCCACGCCTCTGGACGTATCCAACCAACCACTGGCAACCAGGTGAAGTGGTGGATGACCCGATATCCCTGTCTATGAGCGAGGTGCCACCCGGCCACTATGAAGTGAAGATCGGTTGTTATGACCCAACGAGTGGAGAGCGGCTGCCCGTCTACGATGAGAAGGGTCAGCCATACCCTGATGGTGTTCTGCCCCTCGCGACGGTACACCAGTGAAGGGCCCGCCACTGCCGGAGTCGATCGGCGTGATGAATGGCCAAGCCTTGGATCCTGCGTGCGAGCGGCTGCCAAACCTATCGAAATGACGGCGACCGCTGACGGGATGGCCTTGTCATCCTGACCGATGTAGAACGTAGCCACTCCAGACTAAGTAGCAGATGCAGGAACTCCTAGATGTCGTAGAAGGGCTCTGACGCGACAGTCGTCTTCGCCTTCGTTGTCATCTTCTTTCGCTCGGTTATAATCTCACGTGGTGAACCGAGAGGGTCAATGCTTCCTCTTCAGTGAATCTCGACCCATGAGTGAATCGCACAGATCATCAATGAATTTTCGTCCTTCACGACTCATGGGGTTAATCGTGCTTGTGTTGGTGGCTTTCTTCCTGCGTCTCTATAGACTGGAGGCTCAGAGTATCTGGTGGGATGAGGCGATCTCCCTGCACCTTGCTACCTCTGACGTGTCTGAACTGCTGGTCGATCGGGCAGCACACGTGCATCCGCCCCTCTATTTTCTGCTCCTAAAAGGGTGGGTAGCTCTAGCAGGCATGAGCGCCTTTGTGGTTCGGTTCTTCTCCGTCTGGTTCAACGTGCTCCTGGTGCCCGCTGCTTATGCTTTTGGTCGGCGTCGGTTTGACGCTCGTACGGGACTTCTGGTCGCTCTCCTGGTGACGATTTCGCCGCTGTATGTCATCTACTCTCAGGAGGTGCGAGTTTATGCTGTCCTGCCGCTGCTCTACATAGCCTTGCTGATCCTGGCGGACCGGCTGGTAGGTGAGGGGGGGACGAAGCCATGGATGAGCTGGGCTCTGTTGTCCATTGTAGAGATTGTAGGAATTTACCTTCATTACGTGTTTCTGCTCGCTGTTGTCTATGTCCGATTTCGGCTGTTCCTTCGGCTAGGACGGCGACGACAGAAGCGGACCCGGTGGCTGAGTAGCGTGGCGGTGGTTGCCCTGGCTTGCTCTCCTTGGGCTGTCGCTGTATTGCTCAACTGGCGATCGGTCCTGAATGACGTGGGCGCCGGGGATCCTTTCGTCGATCCAGTTCCCCTTGATTACCTGGCTCGTCTTCTGTGGACCTTCCAATGGACCGGACTGACCGGGGCATGGAAACACCTGCCCCTGCGGGTAGGTGCTCTCGTCTTGGCTGGGCTCTTTCTGGTCGTCCTTGGGCTTTTGTTCGGTAGAGGCAGGACTAGGAGGCCGGCTTCCCGTCTGCTCGCGCACTGGCTGGGTCCCTTGAGCCTGTCGCTGCTGATGTGGGTAGCGAAACCCCTCTCCCACCCGCGTTATGCCGCAGTCTTTGCGATAGCCATGCTGCTTTTGTGTGCCTATGCCATTGTGCAACTCGGCAGAGGATCGTGGTCGGAAAGGGCACTCGCGGCTTTGCTGGCCCTGGCAATTCTCTCTTCCGCGGCGACTTCCCTTCACGCTTATGCTTTCAATCCGGAGTTTGCAAAGGACGACGTGCGGGCTCTCGCTGCCTGGCTTGATGAGGAAGCCTCCGTGGACGATCTGATCGTGGCACCCTGGCGGGATTGGTCGCTGGACTATGCCTATCATGGTCCGACTCCCATCGTACGGCCGAATCCTGCCGAAGGTGACAGGGTGTGGGACGAACTGGCTGGCGAAACTGCAGGTGATCGTGTCTTCGTGGTGGGATACTCACGGGCCACCCAGGACCGGCGGCAGATTCTGCCCTTTGCTCTAGAAACCGCGGGCAGCCTGGTCGAGCGTCGCGCATTCAAAGGCTTGGGCGTGCGGGTGTACGATCTGGATCAGGGCGTGGTGTCGCCGGAAGTGGAGCCGATCAATGCTCGATTTGGCCCGTTGCATCTGACCGGGAGATGGATCGAGCAGGGTGCGCCATCCAACACGGCGGTTGGCGTGGCACTGCAGTGGCGGCTCGACAGGCCGAGCGACGAACGGCTGCAAGTTGGACTTCGGCTCGGAGACGAGAAGGGCTGGACATGGAGTTCTGCTGACGATTGGCTCTTGGACGCGTCGGCCCTGCCCACAGATCGATGGGCAGTGGGTCGGGAAACCACGACGTATCACGTCCTTTCCCTTCCGCCGGGCACGCCACCTATCTCTTACACGGTGAGCGCTATGGTCTACTCGCGAGAAGAGGAGACCATAGCGCCCGTAAGTGTGCTGGACAGGGCAGACAACCCCCAGGGGCAATCTCTCGACGTTGGAATTACTTTGCTGGATCCCCCTTTAGCTGATCAGAGAGATCCATACAGTCAAGCCAAGCGGGTGCCGCTTTGGGAGTCTCCTCTCGAGCTCGAGGAGAGCCTCGTTCTCCGAGGAGCCTCGACGGACCGTCAAGTGGCTGATCCAGGGCAGACCTTCTTTGTCACATTGCACTGGGCGAAGAAGGGGCGAGTTGCGCCAGGCTTGCGGGCAACCCTTGCGATGGAGCAGGGGGGGGAGACATTGGTCAAGGAGACGAAATTGATCGGTGGACGATATCCGGTGCAGCGTTGGGCGGTTGACCAACCGGTGGTCGAGCACCACCCGTTCGTCATCCCTGCCGACGTAGAAGAAGGGCCGCTGCAGGTTGTCGTTGAAGTAGAAGAGCAGCGGGTCGAGATAGGGGAGGTTCAGGTCAGCGTCAGCGAGCACCGCTTTACTCTGCCTTCCATAGCCCATCCTCTTGACGTGCGATTCGGAGATGTCGCTGAGTTGGTCGGTTACGATCTGGCACAGACAGAGTTCGCTCCAAGCGAACCTGTTGAAGTTGTCCTATATTGGCGTGCCCTAGACGGAGCAGACGAAGCTGACTACAAAGTCTTCTCGCATCTATTGGCTGCCGATGGTCACCTAGTCGGTCAGCACGATGGGCGCCCAGCAGGCGGAACACGACCTACTCTCGGTTGGGTACCGGGAGAGATAGTCGCTGATCCTCACCCGATGGTCTTCCGGGAGCCCTACACAGGCTCTGTCCGGGTCGAGGTAGGGCTCTATGAAGCCAGCAGCCTGGATCGCGTCAGGATAGCTGATGGCGAGACCTTCGTCCTATTGCCGAGCGAGCTGACTATCTCTAGAAGATAGCGGGCTAAGCGAGGCGGCTTGCGTCGGTAAAGGGCGCTAGCGAACGGAAGTTCGTGTCGACGTTGGTCTTCTCACTCCAGAATGGACACCTCGATGGCGTATTTCATCATTTGCCAACTCGAATGGCTTGGGTATAATCGTGACTGGGTATAACGCCCGGTCAGGAGGAAACGATGATTGAAGTTGAGATCGATAGCATTCGAGTGAGCTTGATGTCCGAGCATCGGGTCATTGTGTTGAAGGCGCTCGACGAAGAGCTCTACCTCCCAATTTGGATTGGTCCGTATGAGGCAGAGGCTATCGCCATCCGACTGAAGGATGTCGATATCTCTCGCCCTCTCACCCATGATCTTCTGAATAACGTAATTGGTGAAATGGGAGGCAATGTCTCTCACATTCTTGTGAATGATCTGCGTGATGATACGTTCTATGCCGTGATTACCGTAGACGTGAATGGGCAAGAATTGGAGATAGATTCACGCCCCTCCGATGCCATTGCCCTCGCGGTGCGCGCCGGAGTCCCCATCTTTGTTGCTGAGACTGTTATGGATAAGGCCAGCATCACACCGGAAGACGACATCACTGAGGAAACGGAGGAAGAAGAGGATCTGTCGGCTTTCCGGGACTTTGTGGAGGGACTCGACCTGGATGATCTGTCCTAGAGACGTGGACGCCGAAGTGATAGGGGTGGAGGATGGCGGCGCCGGATAAACTTGTTCCTCACAACGTCGAAGCCGAGGAGGCCGTTCTTGGCTCCCTTCTCATCGACCCCGAAGCGTTATTTCGTGTCTCCCCGTTTCTGAAGCCGGACGATTTCTATCTCCAGAAGAACAGTTGGATCTATGAGTCGATCCTGGCGCTTCACGAGCGGCGTGAACCGATCGACTTTGTCACGCTGTGTGATGAGTTGGAACGTCAGGAAAGACTGGAGGAAATCGGGGGCGCCGCTTACGTCACCCACCTGATTAACGCTGTTCCCAGCGCCATCCACGTTGAGGCTTACGGTCGTATCGTGGAGCACAGTGCTATCCGACGGCGCTTGATCAACGCGGCGAGTCAGATTGCGCGGTTGGCTTATCAAGAGGGTGAGGATATCAATCAAGCGGTCGACCGGGCCGAGCAGACGCTCTTCAGTGTCTCCCAGCGGCGTATCACGCGGGATCTGACGCCGGTCCAGGAGGTGATTCGCCGCTACTACGACCGCATCGAGTACCTTTACGATCATCGGGACGAGCCTCTTGGCGTACCGACGGGTTTTATCGACCTCGATCGTCTATTGGGAGGTCTTCAGCGGTCGGATCTGATCCTTATTGCGGCACGACCTTCCGTTGGCAAGACCTCGCTGGGGATCTCGATCGCGCGACATGCGGCGAATTTGGGTCAGCACGTTGCCATTTTCAGCTTAGAGATGTCGAGCGAGCAGGTGGTACAGCGTATGGTGTCTGCCGAGACAGGGATCGATGCTCAGCGGTTGCGTCTGGGTGACCTGCGCGAGGAAGAATGGCCTCTCTTCGTCCGGGCTACGGGAAGGCTGTCTGACCTTCCTCTTTTCATCGATGATACGCCTTCCATCTCTGTGCTTCAGATGCGTACCAAGGCTCGACGGCTTCATGCTGAGCATGGGATAGACCTGATTTTCGTCGACTACCTGCAGCTAATGACAACCGATAACAGGCGTAACGAAGGTCGGGTACAGGAGGTATCGTATATCTCGCGCTCCCTCAAAGGGCTGGCGAGGGAGCTTGACGTCCCTCTGGTTGGACTTTCGCAGCTTTCTCGTGCAGTGGAGCAGCGCTCCGACAAGCGGCCTATCCTCGCTGACTTGAGGGCGAGCGGCAGCTTGGAGCAGGACGCTGACGTGGTGATGTTCATCTACCGTGACGAGCTCTATAACCCGGAGACCGAGGACCAAAACATCGCTGAGATCATCATTGCCAAGCATCGAAATGGACCTACCGGCGCCGTCCAGCTGTTCTTCCGCGACCGTCTGGCTCAGTTCCTCGACGCAGAGACGCGCCGAGCGCCAGTTGAATTCTAGGGCGAGCAACCGGTATCCAGGAATCGCTCGCGTCTAGAACCTCCCCAGACTGTGTATCTTCCCTGGCGATGGTCACGTGCTGCGGTCATATTCGAAGGCAAATGGCGCTGTGTCTTGCTAAGTCTCTGATAACTAGAGAAGGATACTATGCAAAGACTGACTGGTGTCTGCCTTTCACTCAACGTCGATGATGTTCTCGAAGGGCAGGGCATCGCCGCAGATCGTGCGCGTTCAGCGATTGTTGATTCGGCGCAGGAGATCCTCAGTGACTTGCCGAACCTCCTTGACCCTGCTGCCGTGTACGACGTCGTGTCTGTGAAGGACTTTCACCACAGGACGATCGAGCTGGAGGATGGGGGAGCGCTAGAAGGTCGATTGGCTGCCCGAGCGCTGGCTGGTGCGGAGAAGGTGGCCCTCGCGGTGTGCACCATCGGGCCGGCGTTGGAGTCACACATGAAGCAGCTCTTCGCGGAAGATCCGGTGAGAGCCATGGCACTGGATGGGGCAGGAACCGCAGCTCTCAGGAAGATGTCGGGTGCAGTCGTTGACAGACTAGAGGAGATCGCGGCAGGTCACGACTGGGGCTTGGGCATGCGAGCTCAACCGGGTCAGGAGGGCTGGTCGATCTGGCAGCAGAGGGTGATTTTTGAGCGTCTTCCGGCTGACCAGATTGGGGTGCGACTGACCGACAGCTGTCTTATGATACCTCGAAAGTCGGTTTCATTCGCCATTGGTATGGGGCCACACATGAGGCCGGATGCTGTTGCTTGTGATTTCTGTTCAAAGCGAGAGCGGTGTCTGTGGCGCGTCAAAGCCTGAGCCTCAGCCTGGAGAGCTAGAAGATCGTCTGCACACAACTTTCCTCAAATCACCAACAAGGATAGACAATGAGCATCGACTATACGATAGATTTCCAACCGCTGGGGCGCCGCGTGCAGGTGTCCGAAGGTACGTCACTACTTGAAGCCGCGCGCAAAGCAGGTGTGGGGTTGAATGCTGTCTGTGGAGGCGGCGGTACCTGTGGGACCTGTCGTGTGCGTGTCGTTGAAGGGAAGGTATCGCCGCCCAGAAAATCCGAAGAGAAGTTCTTGAGTCAGAGAGAACTCACAGAGGGGTATCGGTTGGCATGTCAGGTAGAGGTTTTGGGCGACGTGTTGGTGGACGTGCCGCCGGAGTCTATCACTGCCCCTCAGCGGGCGCAGGTTGAAGGGCGCGAGCGACCGGTCGAGATTGACTCGACCGTGCGTGCCTTTGACGTGAGCCCGACACCCCCAAGCCTTCAGGACTTGCGTTCTGACGAGAAGCGACTGCGGGAAGCGCTCCAGACCGAATATGAGGTTGCCTCGGTGCGTTTTGATCCTATCGTTTTGACCAGTATTCCTTCTTTGCTTAGGGAGAACGAGTGGGAGATTCGTCTATTCATCCGAGATGGTGAGGTCATCGGCGCTGGACTGACCGGCAGGGCTCCGCTGGGACTAGCGGTGGACATTGGAACGACGAAAGTGGCGGCTTACTTAGTGGATCTTGAGACCGGAGAGACGCTGGGAGCGTCGGGGGAGATGAATCCACAGATTGCGTTTGGCGAAGACGTGATGGCACGCATCGCGTACGCGATGGAGGCGGAGGAGCATGGGCGTGAGCTCCAGGAAGCGATTATTGGAGGATTGGAAAGTCGGGCTCGGGAACTGTGCGAGCAGTTTGGGCGCGGCTGCGAGGAGATCCTAGAGGCCGTGCTGGTAGGGAACACGTGTATGCATCACTTGGTGATGGGGCTTCCCGTGGACCAACTCGGCGTGGCGCCTTACGTGCCCGCGCTTTCATCCTCGTGCGACATCAGGGCACGGGATCTCGGCTTAGAAATCGGTGCTGGTGCGTACGTCCACCTCTTGCCTAACATCGCCGGTTTCGTGGGTGCTGACCACGTGTCGATGGTGATGGCCAGTGGTCTCTACGAGGCTGATGAGATCACCCTTGGTCTGGACATTGGCACGAACACGGAGGTGAGTCTGGCAGCCAACGGGCGTCTCCTGAGTTGCTCGACTGCCTCGGGACCGGCTTTTGAGGGGGCGCATATCCGTGATGGTATGCGGGCAGCACCGGGGGCGATCGAGTGGGTCAAGATGGTGGATGGGAAGATTGAGTATCAGACGATCGATGGGGCGCCGCCGGTAGGTATTTGCGGCTCCGGGATCCTGGACAGCGTGGCTGAACTTCGGCGTGTTGGCGTGTTGAAGGAGAATGGCTCGATGAAGCCCGGTAGCCATCCTCGCGTCCGCCAGCCAGGCGATCGTCCTGAGTTCCTCCTTGTTCCGGCCGGGGAGGATGGCGCGCTCAACGACATTGTCATCAATCGGAAAGACGTTAGCGAGATCCAGCTTGCGAAGGGTGCGATAAGGGCCGGGATTGAGGTCCTATTGGATGAGGCAGGCGTAGAGGTTGACCAGGTTGAGCGTGTCGTCGTGGCGGGAGCATTTGGGACCTACCTGGACGTGGCGAGTGCGAGAGCCATCGGCATGTTCCCGGCGCTTCCCTTGGACCGATTCGATCAAGTGGGGAATGCCGCTGGTATCGGTGCTAAGCTGGCGCTGCTCTCTCGTCGCTTCCGCGAGACTGCCGAAGAGATCGCTCACCACGTTGAGTACGTCGAACTGACGACTGACGCGCGGTTTGCCAGCGCATATATGGATGCAATGAGCCTGCCGGATCCTGCTGAAGTCGACGTCTAGGTGGTGAGGTGAGAACTCCGGCTCCAGCCGGTTCTACAGACTAGACGCACACGTCGAGCACGCCGGGAAGGATCTCACATTTGATCCACGGCGCATCGGTGCACAGAACCTCTCCGTCTACATGAGCAACAAGGCCTTCAGGTGACGAGATGGTCACCTGTCGGGCTCGGGCCATCGTGATGGGCTCGAGATCGACGTGAGTTCCCCTGAGGAAGTGGGGGAGAAGACGTAGGATGGTGAGCCGGTCTACCTCGTGAGCGATGCAGATGTCGAAAAGGCCATCGTCGGGTTTTGCATTGGGTGCGATCAAGAACCCTCCGCCCTCACGGGGACCGTTCGTCACCGAGACAAGCATCGCCGGCAACACCATCTCCTGCTCGTCGTACGTCACCTTCGTCATGGGGGCGTCAAAGTTCAGCAAGATGGTTTTCAGGACAGCCAAGAGATAGAGGGCAAGGCCCCTGAGGCGCTTCATCTTTAGAGTCTCGATTAGCACGGCGCCGTCAAAGCCAACTCCCACGACATTTCCGAAGTATCGCGGCTCCTGTCCCGCAACAGTCACACGGCCGATGTCTATCGCTTTACACTGGCTATGAGCTATGCGATGACATGCTTCTTGTAGATCGGTAGGAAGGCCAATTCCGCTGGCGAAGTCGCTGCCCGAGCCAGCAGGAATCACTCCCATTCTTGGCACACTCCTGGTTTGTGATGCTGCCATCAAGCCGTTGATTACTTCGTTGGCTGTTCCGTCCCCACCTGCGGCAACGACCATCTCGAAACCATTCCTGGCCGCGTGCTTCGCCAGCTCGGTCGCATGGCCGGGCCTTTCGGTCCGAACCAAATCAAAATCGAGCGCTTCGATTTCCAGGCACTGACGCAATTTCGGCTCCGCTCGGCCGCCGTAGCCGCGCCCAGCCGCCGGGTTCAGAATGACTTTTATGGGTCCCACAAGTTCCTCCAATAGGCGAAACGATAACGGCCCGTAATATAAACACGTGCCGCGCTATTCCGTTACGGACTTATGCCGTCGTTCCGCTTTTCCAGCGTTCGATGGGGTCTGCCAAGGCGGATTCCCTGCAGTCGCAAGGGTAAGCCTGGTTTGAGATCAAGATTCGGGTACGATGTACGTATCGACAACGTTACCATCTGCGTCACGCAGCGTCACCAGCTCTCCCACTTGCCAGGCCGGCTCCTCACGACCCCAGTAGAGATCGCGTGGCGCGTCTTCACCGTTCGCCGAGTGTACTTGCACGGTGGCCTCTGTGAAGATAGTCAGCGGGGGGAAGGCGAAGGTGTCGCCGGTTGCGGTGGAGAGCGTCCAGGCCTCCAGATTGACTGTGCCTCCGCGGTTCTCCAGGATAAGGGTCTCATCGGCAAGGTCCCCGGCGTTCAGCACTCTGATGATTTCAACCAGAGAAGGTCCAGAGGAGGTCAGCGTAGGAAGCTCCAAGCCTTCGCCTCCTTCGGATGGCGAGCCATCAAAGGAGTTCGTTGTCGCGACAGGAACTGGCGAATCTTCAGTCTCACCCTGGGGGATGACCAAGGTCTGACCGATCTGGAGGAAATCCGGGTTGACCAGGTCGTTGGCGCCAATCAACTGCTCAAGGGAGATGTCGTGGGCCTGGGCGATGCCGGATAGTGTGTCACCTTGTTGCACTGTGTACGTCACGATCTTCGGTGGCGTGGGGGAGGGGAGGGGGGATGCCGAGGGGGCCGCTGCCTGTTGGCTGGTCGTGGGCG